>OHGA01000246.1_pt1 | contig 15683 bp, 10 predicted proteins | sample 1567621 | NCBI WGS metagenome assembly OHGA01 (sample SAMEA3879607, study PRJEB24766) | human gut metagenome | biome: human-associated habitat; feature: feces | place: USA | collected 1985/1987
GCAAGCGGCAACACCTACGAGGCACTGACCGCCCCGCAGACCGTTGCGGCAGGCAGGCCGTTCATCCGGGTGAAACTCGGCAGCGGCACCTTCTACTTCCGTCCGCAGAACGACGTCGTATTAGAGGCTGGCAGCCGCTATAAATATACCGTCAAGGTGAACGCCACCGGCCTGACGTTAGAGGGTTGCACCATCGGTAGCTGGGTTGACGGCGGCGGCGAGAGCGGCGAGGCTGAGGATTTGGGCTATTCTATACAGAACGACGGCAGTTACATGGTCTATAACGCTGACGGCCTACTGGCATGGAACAAAGCCGCACAAAAGGACGAATCGATTAATTGCACCCTCACCGCCGACATCGACCTGACGGGTAGGGATTGGACACGGATAGACACATGGCCTGGCTACTCCGGCGTCTTTAATGGGCAGGGACACCGCATTACGGGATTAAACTTTTCAGCAGCGACTACTGAACTTTTTGGGTTATTAAATGTACGTGGTGTGATAAAGAACCTACAACTCATAGATGTGAATCTGTATGGCAGTAGTGGATCAGCAGCTGGAATAGTGGAGCAAAATGAGGGTCAAATCATTGCCTGCTCTGTGACGGGAAAAATTTCTGCATATGGTAGAACTTGTGGTATAGCCGATTTAAATTATGGCAGTATCACAGCTTGCTGGTTTGACGGCACATTGAAAGATTATGAATCTGGAGCTATAGTGCGTTTCAACTACAATACTATAACTTCCTGTTATTGGGGAGGCAATGCCGAGCGAGGAGAATTCCGTAATTTTGGAGGAACGGTAGATGCCACGAAGGTGGACGGCGCGACCGTGAAATGGCAGACAGCCGTCGACGGCATGAACATCGCCCTCACCGACAATGACTACCAGTGGGCACTCGGCACAGACGGTCTGCCCGTACTGCAAAAGAAACAATAACAACCCCTAAACAACACGCATCATGAAACGAACAACCATCCATATATCCGCAGCCATCGCCCTGCTGCTCGGCCTTGCCGCCTGCACACAGGACGAAGCGGGCTTCCTACCAGAAGGGGCGGAAGGCACACCCATCGTCTTCACCGCCACGGGGCTGAACCCCGCCGCGACAGCCACCGCCGGCACCCGTGCCCCAGCGGATGGCAATTGGACGGGTGTGCAGAGCGTGGCAGTCCTGATGGACGGCACGGTGAAGACGTACAACGTGACGCCCTCCACCGCCGACCCCACCAGCGCCACACTGACCTCCACCGACCCGTACTACTGGACCAACCACAACGACATCACCGTCACAGCGTGGTGGCCCTACACCGCTGGCGAGACAACCCCGCCTGCTGTGAAGGTAAAAGCCAACCAAAGTACCCAGAAAGACTTTGAGGGCAGCGACCTCATCGTAGCCGACGGACAGACGGTGACCTACGGTAGCCCCACGCTCCGCTTCACCCACCGCACGGCGCGAGTGACCATCGTTCTGACGGACTACACCGAGGGGCTGGCATCCGTGCAGCTGACGGGCCTCTCCACCGAAGGCGACAACCCGGATATAATCGTCCCGTATGACAAGGGTAGCAACACCTACACCGCCATTGTAGCCCCGCAAAGTGTGGCAGCTGGCACGACCTTCATCGTCTGCACCTTCACTAACGGCAAGACCTTCGTTTATAAGATGAAGAATGCTACCGACTGGCAGGCGGGCGGTGAATATACCTACACCGTCTCCCTCGCTGCGGCAAAAGACCCGGGCTATACCATAGAGAGCAACGGCAGCTACACGGTCTATAACGCCGACGGCCTGATGAATATAGCCGAATTAGTGAACGGAGGTAAGACCGACATTAACATTACCCTCGACAAAAACATTGACCTGACGGGCAAAGACTGGACGCCGATAGGCACAAGCTTCGACAACTCATACACCGGCACCTTCGACGGTGGCGGCCATACCATTACGGGGCTGACCTTTACGACAAATGACGAATATGCGGGTCTGTTCGGCTGGCTCAATAGAGCTGGTACGGTGAAGAACGTGGTGATGGAGGGCGTACAGATAACAAGCAATCAAATATATGGCGGCAGTATTGGCGGCGTGGTAGGATCTGGCTGGGGCACCATTGAAAACTGCTCGGTGTCGGGCAGCGTCAGCGGCACGGTGTATGTCGGCGGTGTGGTGGGTGTTCAAATAGGCGGTTCCATCACCGGATGCAGTTCCTCTGCCACAGTGAAGGGAATGGTTGATGTCGGCGGCGTGGCAGGTCAGACGAATTCGAGTGCCACCCTGACCGCTTGCTATGCCACAGGCAACGTGATCATAGAAATGGACCCCAAAAAGAATATCGCTGGCGGCAGTCTGGTGGGAATGAACGCAGGAAGCAGCCTCCTTGCCTGCTATGCCACGGGCAACGTAACCAGTACGGGTAGTAGCACTGGCTATATGCATATCGGCGGCTTTTTGGGAAATAACTACACCACCGTGACCGCCTGCTATTGGAAGAACAATCATGAACAAGGCATCGGCTACAATAGGGAAAGCACCGGAGCCACGAAGGTGGACGGCTCTGTCGTTACCTGGCAGAACGCCGTTGATGCCATGAACACCGCCTTGCAGAACGCAGGCTCAGAGTGGCGTTACGAACTTAACGGAGCATTGCCTACCTTGAGGAAGCAGTAAGCCGTTGCGGGCGGAAATGTTCCGCCCGCAACAAACATTAACCGAAGTATAATCCCAATTATTGCTGTCCGATAAAACAAATTATTTTAGTTCACATGGCTGGCTATCAGTGAGTTGTATGATTTTTAGAGGCCTAATATTCGTCCTCGTTGAAGAAGAAGTCTTCTTTGGAGGGGTAGTCAGGCCAGATATCTTCGATGGATTCGTAGGTGTCGCCTTCGTCTTCGATTTCCTGAAGGTTTTCTATTACTTCGAGCGGGGCGCCGGAGCGCTGGGCGTAGTCGATGAGTTCCTCGCGGGTTGCGGGCCAGGGTGCGTCCTCGAGTTTCGAGGCAAGTTCAAGTGTCCAATACATAGCTGTGTGTATGGTTTAAGGAGTTGATTATACAATGGTTGGCGACTGCCGTACGGCGGGACATCAGCCTGACGCCGGAAGGCCTGGAAGGCAACGGTGCGTACCCGACTGTCAGGGTGCTGACGCGGCGGCAAATAACGCCCTGCGGGCGGTCGTATTGCTATAACGAGGGGCAGGGCATTTTATTGCGCATGGCAATCCATTGATTTACGCGTTTTCCGGCCCGATGCGGCAGATTGCGCCGACGGCTATTTCTGCCAGGCGGTTTCGGGGCAGCCGGCGCGGTGGTTGAGGGCGCGCCCGAGGGTGAATAGGTAGTCGCTGAGGCGGTTGAGGAAGCGACCCACGATGGGGTCGAGTGTGGCGGCTTCGGAGAGGGCGACCACGCGGCGCTCGGCACGGCGGCACACGGTGCGGCATACGTTGGCCATAGCGGCCGAAGGGGTCCCTCCGGGGAGAATGAAGCAGTTGAGCGGCGGAAGAGTCTCGGTGAGGGCATCAATCTGCTGCTCGAGGCGGCGGATGTGGATGGTGTCGAGGCCGTCGGGGATAGCGTCGGGGCGCGTGGCGGTGTCGGTCGCCAGATATGCGCCGGCGTTGAAGATTTTGTTCTGGACCATCAGGAGCGTTTCGCGGTCGTCGGCTGTGAGGTCGGGGTATGTGAGCAGGAGGCCGATGAAAGAGTTGAGTTCGTCGGAGGTGCCGTATGCGTCGAGGCGGAGGGAGGCTTTGCTTACGCGCGTTCCCCCTACGAGAGCGGTTGTGCCGGCGTCGCCGGTGCGGGTGTAGATTTTCATTTTTTTGCAGTGATTTAAAGGTTTGGAACAGATGCTGACACAGCAGATGCGCTCGCCGTCGTAATAGATACGCTCTGCACGCTAAAGTTGTTCGAGGGCGTGAATCAGATAGTCGATGTCGGGGCAGAGCGTAATCTGCCGGGCGACTTCGGGGTACATCAGTCCGCGGCGCTCCATTTCGGTAAACATGGTCATCAGCGGGTCGTAAAGGCCGCCGCGGTTGAGCAGGAGGAGCGGTTTGGGCTCCGAGAAGAACGACATGGAGGCCAGGGCCGACATTACTTCGTCGAGCGTGCCGTAGCCGCCGTCGAGGGCCACGAAAGCGTCGGCGTTCTCCTCCATGGTCTGTTTGCGCTCGTGGAGCGAGCTTACGGCGATGCTCACGCTGTTGTCGGGGTGCTGTCGGATGGCGCGCGACTGGGGTACGACGCCCATCACGCGGCCGCCTGCCCGGGCGGTGGCCGAGGCGACGGCGTCCATCAGGCCCATCTGCAGGCCGCCGTAGACGAGCGTATGACCTCCGCTGCCTATCCACCGGCCCAGCGTGCGGGCGTCTTCAAAGCATTCGGGGGCGATAGCGGTACGGGCGGAGCAGTATACGGCAATTCTCATATTATCAAGGGTATTATTTTATCAAGGGTATTATTCTCGGGATCGCAGGGATGCCGAAAGGCTGCCGCTCTCTGTGTAGGGACATGCCTTTGGCATGTGTAATACGCTGAGTTATAAACGATACATCGCAATGCGATGTCCCTACATTGCTGAAGCGTCATCGAGACATCTCCGACAGGCCCGAAGTTGAGTTAAAAGCACGCAAAAATAATGAAAATTTACGTAACTTTGCGCAAATGAAACGCAAGGATTTTGAGATTATGGCTCCCGTGGGGAGCTACGAAAGCCTTCATGCGGCGATTGCCGCCGGCGCCGACGCCATATATTTCGGCGTTGAGGGGCTGAATATGCGTGCCCGCTCGAGCGTTAACTTCACGCTCGACGACCTGCGACGTATTGCAGGGATCTGCGACGCTGCGGGTGTGAAATCCTATCTCACCGTCAATACGATAATGTATGACGACGATGTGGAGAAGTGCCACGCCATTATCGACGCTGTGGCCCGCAGCGGCATTTCAGCCATCATCGCCAGCGACATCGCGGCAATCCTTTACGCCCGCAGCGTGGGCGTGGAGGTGCATATCTCCACGCAGCTGAGCATCAGCAATACCGAGGCCGTGCGTTTCTACGCGCAGTGGGCCGATGTGGTGGTGCTCGCGCGGGAGCTGAACCTCGACCAGGTGGCGGCCATCCACCGCTCCATCGTAGAGCAGGATATCCGCGGTCCGCGCGGCGAACTTGTGCGCATAGAAATGTTCTGCCACGGCGCCCTCTGCATGGCCGTATCGGGCAAGTGCTATCTGAGCCTGCATCAGATGAACTCCTCGGCCAACCGGGGCGCCTGCACCCAGATCTGTCGCCGGGGCTACGAGGTTACCGACCTCGAGACGGGCGACCGGCTCCGTATCGACAATAAATACATAATGTCGCCCAAAGACCTGAAGACCATTCACTTCCTCAACAAAATGGCCCACGCCGGGGTAAGGGTCTTCAAAATCGAAGGTCGCGCACGCGGTCCGGAGTACGTGCGGATGGCCGTGGAGTGCTACAACGAGGCCCTCAACGCCATTTGCGACGGCACATTCTCGGAGGAGAAGGTGGCCGGATGGGACGAGCGCCTGTCGCGAATCTTCAACCGCGGCTTCTGGGACGGCTACTATCTCGGCCAGCGTCTGGGCGAGTGGTCTTCCAAATACGGCTCGTCGGCCACGCGCGTCAAGGAGTACCGCGCCAAGGGTGTGCGCTATTTCCCGAAAATCGGTGTGGGCGAATTCCATATGGAAAACGGCGAACTCGCCGTGGGCGACGAGGTGGTTGTCACAGGACCCACCACCGGGGCGCTCATATTCACCGTAGAGGAGATTCGTGTGGGGCTGCGTCCCGTGGAGCGCGCCCGAAAAGGAGAGAGCTTCTCCATTGCCGTGCCCGCGCGGATTCGCCCCAGCGACAAATTGTATAAATGGACCGTCAAGAATCCCGACTCCACCCTGAATCAAAATACAACAACTTAATATATACAACTGACATGGCTAAACTTACTGTCGACGTTAAAAACGTTCTCAACACCGTGACAGGCGAGCAGATCCAGGCTCTCAATCCCGAGGCCGCTGCCGCCATCGACAAACTTTATAAAGGAACCGGCCTCGGCTCCGACTTCCTTGGATGGGTGAAGCTCCCCGAGGAGACTCCCGACGCTCTCGTGGCCGATATCGAGGCCACAGCCGCCAGGATGCGCGAGCTCTGCGACGTAGTGGTAGCCGTAGGCATCGGCGGCAGCTATCTCGGCGCAAAGGCCGTGATCGAGGCCCTCAGCGACTCCTTCGCCTCCCTGCGCGGCGCCGGCGACGAACGCCGCACCCGCGTGCTCTTTGCCGGCCAGAATATCGGCGAGGACTACCTCTATGAGCTTCAGGACCTGCTGAAGGACAAGAAATTCGGCATCATCGTAATCTCCAAGTCGGGCACTACAACCGAACCCGCTATCGCCTTCCGCCTGCTCAAGGAGCAGCTTGAGGCCCAGATGGGCAAGGAGGAGGCTTCGAAGCGCATCGTGGCCATCACCGACGCCAGGAGGGGAGCCCTCCGCCAGCTCGCCACCGAAGAAGGCTACAAGACATTCGTAATCGCCGACAACGTAGGCGGCCGCTTCTCGGTGCTCACGCCCGTAGGTCTGCTCCCCATCGCCGTGGCCGGCTTCGACATCCGCAAGCTCCTCGAGGGCGCACGCCGCATGCAGGCCGCTACCGCCGAAGCCAACGACCTCAATCCCTCGCTGCTCTACGCCGCCACGCGCAACGCCCTCTACCGCGCCGGCAAGAAGATCGAGATTCTCGTGAACTACAATCCCAAACTCCACTTCTTCGGCGAATGGTGGAAACAGCTCTACGGCGAATCCGAGGGTAAGGACAACAAGGGTATCTTCCCCGCAGCCGTCGACTTCACCACCGACCTCCACTCCATGGGTCAGTGGATTCAGGAAGGCGAGCGTACCATCTTCGAGACCGTCATCTCGGTAGAGACCCCCGCCCACACGACCGTAATCCCCACCGATGCCGCCAACCTCGACGGCCTCAACTATCTGGCCGGCAAGCGCGTCGACGAGGTCAACAAGATGGCCGAGCTTGGCACTCGCATCGCCCACGTCGACGGCGGTGTGCCCAACATCCGCGTGACCATCCCCGCCCTCGAGGAGGAATGGCTCGGCGAGCTCATCTACTTCTTTGAGAAAGCCTGCGGCATCTCCGGCTATCTCCTCGACGTGAACCCCTTCAACCAGCCCGGCGTGGAGGCCTACAAGCGCAATATGTTCGCTCTCCTCGAGAAACCCGGCTACGAGGCCGAGACCGCAGCCATCAAGGCCCGTCTCTGATTCGTTCAAGCCTCAATTTTAATCGCCTCCGAAAAATTTTGAAAAAAATTTCGGGGGCGATTAAACTATTTCCGGGCGCCGGCGTCTTAATTACATAAGATAATAAAACAATAGATCAATATAGCCGCCCGCTGCCCCGCCGGAAGAAGCTTCAAAACACCTCCACCTTCCGGTCTCTGCCAGCCAGTCAAGCAAACCTCAAAATGGGGCAAGGCAGCAATCTCAAATGTTTTCAACCACAAGCCGCCGGACTCTGCCGAAGAGACCGGCGGCGCTGTTTCTGTAGCCAGGAATATTTCGGTAGAGATTTTTTCGGTTGCGGTCTGTTTACATATCATGCATCCGGCGCCATCCTGCATCCCGTATATCTGAAAAAAAAGTGGCAGCTGCGGAGGTGGGTCCGCAGCTGCCGGGGAAATATTCGCCGGAGACTATGTTGGTGTGGGATTTCTCCGGCGAGGGGGAAGGGGTTGCTTAATGAATAAGCATCACTTTGCGGTGACGACGATTGCAGGCTTCGCGTTGCTGAAGTCCATAGTCACGGTGTAATCGCCTTCGTATCCGCTGATGTTGGGCCCGTCGAAAGTGGCCTCACTGAGGTCGGGACCGCCATAGCTGGAGTTCCAGCTGTGGTTGATGATAATCTTCCATTCGCCGGTGAGAGCCACATCGCCGCTCCACTTGAGCAGGGTAGCGTCGGGGGTGAGTTCAATGGGAGCGGAGTCGCTCCAGTTGTTGAGGCCGCCGACAACGCCTACCGAGGTGACGGGGGTCATTTGATAGGTCATGTTTTCGGTGCTGACGATGAACCAGTAGAGCTGGTTGCCATCCTCGGGAGCAGCGATGTTGCCGCCGCCGGCATCGATGGTACCGTCGGCACCGCCATACCAGATGTTATCCCAGATGAATTTGAAGCCGCCGTCGGTGTTGTTTACAACGGCTGCGCCGCAGAAGTAGGGCTTATCGTCCTTGTTCGACCACCACAGCTGAGGGCCGCTCTGGTTCCAGCCGTTTGCATTGCTGGAAACGGCAACAAATTCGGGACGTGTGATGGCCTCGATCTTGTAGGTCATCTCCTCCATGTTGATGGTGAAGCGGTATTTGCCGGCTTCGACAAGCTTGCCGGCCTGGGCAAGGTTGTCGGCGCCGCCGATAAGCATTCCCTCGAAGTCGGTAGCGCCGTCGGTGGCGGGACCATAGAGAATCGACCAGTCGGAGGTGGCGATGGCGTCCTGAGGTACTATTTTCCAGTAGCAGTCTGCGCCGACTTCAACCACGAGGGTGAACACCGGATCGTCGTATACGTCGGCATCGCTGTGTTTGAACTTGAAGGGGTCAAGGCCGGTCTGGCTGAGATCCCAGCCGTTGGCGTTGCCGATCAGATAGTAGGCGTCGGCAATCTTGAAGCCGAGGTCGAAGCATGTCTCCTTGACTTCGCCGCGGGCCACGAAGTAGTCCTGGGCGCCGACGCGGTATTTCACGCCGTTGAGCGTGGCGTAGGCTGCGATGCCATAGTATGCGGTTTTCACCTTGGGCGATTTGCCGAAGAGAGCCACGTGGGCGTCGTTCCATTCTGCGGGGCTTACGAAGCCTTCTTTGCCGTTAAGCGTTACAGGGAGCACCTGGGCGTTGGCCAGGTCTTCCGACTTCGAGAGATAGAAGTCGTAGCTCATCGTGGCGCCGGCGGGAATGTTTGTCAGAGTGGTTTCGGTGAAAATCTCGACGGGCTCGCTCTTGAGGGTTTCAAGATTCACCGCGGTTGCGGGGTCGGCGAGCGCACCGGCGGCCGTCACGACGACGTTGGAACCTTCCAGCACCGGCTCCTGCGGATTCTGCTGCATGGGAGCGGTTTCGGGAGCATCCTCGCAGGCTGCGAAAGCCATTGCGAGCGCACCCATCAGGAAAAAGCTGAATTTTTTCATTGGTCTTGTCTGAAATTATAGTTTAGGTTTTCCCTTCCGGGGCATCCGGCGGCCGGACCGGCCGCCGGAGCCTCGTTCAGGGGTGCGTTGATGTTAGGATGCGGGATTGAGGGTGATATACCATTTGCCGCTCTTCTTCAGAAGGGTGATCGTGCCGGCGAACGCCTCGGCCAGAGGAATATTGTCGGCGCCGAATACGGCCTGATATTTCACGCCGGGAACGATGGCCTCGCCATTAGTGCCGAGGTTGGGATTGCTCCACGAGGAGTCGGCCACCTTGAAGGTGCCTGCGGGGATGGTGAGAACCTTTGTCCGCCAGGTGTTTTTCACGTCGGTGGTATAGAACTGATACTTGGCGTCGCCGAAGCCCCATCCTGCGAAGTCGCCGGTAACGAAGATTCCGCTGGGCTGGTCGGGGGTGTCGGGTTCGGCCGGAATGAGCATTATCTGCCAGCTCTGGTCGGCGCCCTTTATCTGGATGGCTCCTTTGAAGGGAGAGCTTACGGTGGAGTTGCCTGCATTCCATGCGCAGTTGAGCCAAGCATTCATCTGGCTGATAGCGCCGTCGGTCGAGATGTTGGGAGCACCCCAGTTCTTGTCGGCAACCTTGAATTCGCTGTTTGCGGGAATTTCCACATAGGCCAGTTCGTAGGTGTTGGCCTCGGTGGTGGTCATGAACTCATACTGCGGCAGGATTTCGGTGTTCACACCCTCGTTGAGCGGGCCATCGAGCCAATCGTTGAGTGCGCCGCGGATATAAATGCCGGTGGGCAGGTCGGGGATAACTACAGCGAGATAGCCTACGGCTATGGATTTGTAGCAGATGGTGTTGGAGGTGATGGCCGTGCCTTCGATGGCCTGGTTGTTTTCGTTTACCACGTTGGCGCGCAGACGCATGTAGACGGGCATATAAGCTGTCGGAATTGCGGCGGCTTCCTTGATGTCGAGCATCTTGCAGATGCCTTCGGCCACGGAGCGCAGCGTCGGGGCGATGTTGCTCATGTCGTAGAAAGTACCGATCATAACCGATGCGGGCACGCCTTCGGCATCGACTGCCGGGGTTGTGAAGTCCTCGTTGAGGGCCATTTCAACCTGATAGGCCACAGTGGCGGCGAAGCCGTACTGAGTGGGCTGCGAGCCGGTGAGGTGGAGTGTTCCTTTGTTCTCGTCCTCAGTGATGAAGATCGAGGTGTTGGCCTCCACGGGGGTGTTGAGGAAGTTCTCAACGGGGTCGCCTTCGTGGGTGGCGAGTGTGGGGTTGTCGTCCCATGTCTCGTTGCAGCTGGAGAATCCGAGGGCGGCAACCATGGCGGCAAACAGATATGTTATTTTTTTCATCGTTGTGGTTCTGTTTGAAAAATTTTTTCAGTTGTTTTATCGGCCGCCCGGAGGCCCGGGAGCGTCCGGGCGGTCGAAAAGCCTTTGGTATGGTTTAGTAAGCCACGCCGCCGGGATATCCGGGGTTCTGCTTGTAGCCGGGCGAAGCCGAGAGGATGTTGGCGGGGATAGGCATCACGTTGTAGCGTGCGTCGATGGTATTGCCTTCGAGGGCGTTGCCCTTCCACGACCACAGCATCTGGTCGGGGCCGGTGAATTTGCCGAAGCGCACGAGATCGGAGCGGCGTGTGAGCTCCCAGTAGAGCTCGCGGCAGCGTTCGGCCAGGATATTGTCGGGAGTGAGGTCGCCGGTAGTCCAGGTGGAGACGCCTGCACGGCCGCGAACAAAGTTTGCATACTTCACAGCGTTTGCCGAGGTCCCTGCGCGGCCCTGTACGAATGCTTCAACATACATCAGGTAGACGTCGCTCAGACGGATCAGGCCGAGGTCGGTCGAGGGGAACTGCAGGGGGGCGAGGCCGCCGGTGGTCAGGTTGCCGTTGTTGTCGGCCACGAGGCCGTTCCATTTGATGCAGACATATCCGTCGCCCCAGCTTCCGAACTCTTCGTTGGCAATCTTGTACTCATGCTCGGCGGGGTCGCCGTTGGAGTTGATGTAGGGTTTCTTGCCGCGTACCCAGAGCTGCCAGCGGGCGTCCTGCGACTCGGCTGTGAAGTGCTCGGAGAATTCTTTGGTGGCCTTCATACATTTCCAGGCGTTGGAGCAGCCGTAGTCGGCAGCTTTCATGCCGAGTTCGTCGGCAACCACGCCGTTGATGAGGAACATCGTGCCGCCGTAGCTCTGCAGGCGGTCGCTGTCGAAGGGTATGCCCCAGAGAATTTCGTTTTCGGCAGTGTTGCCGCCGCCGGGCATGTACTGGTCGTTGTTGCGCGAGAATACGTTCAGATAGTGGTTGGCAAGGCCGGAGCCCTGGTAACCGCCGCCCTGATGGCGTGCGATGATGTTTTCGCAGTGCTGCGAGCAGAGGGCCCAGGTGTCGGTGGCTGCGAGATAAGCGGGATCGGCAGCGGCGTAAACCTGTGCGTTGAGGTAGAGGCGGGCCAGAAGAGCCTCGGCGCCGTCGAGGCCTACACGTCCGTAGATGGGAGTGCGGTCAAGTTTGCCGTTCTCAACCAGGTCGGTGAGTTCGCCTACGAGCCATTTGTAGAGCGTAACGCGTTCAACCTGCTCGGGATTATGCCCTACGGGCTCTTCGAGGGTAAAGGTGGCGCGGCCGAAGATGTCGCATACCCAGTAGTAGCTCAGGGCGCGCAGGGCGCGCACCTCGTCGACGAGTTTGAGCACTTCGGCGTCGCTGTTGCCTGCGGCGTCGGCGATGAACTTGTTGCAGACGGCGATGTGGGCATACAGACGCGAGTATGTGCCGTAGATGTTGCCGTTATCGCTGTTGTAGGTGTTGGTCACCAGGTCGTAGATGCCGTCGTCCTTCCAGATCCAGATGCACTCGTCGGTGGGGAACTCGTTCATCATGAAGAGGGCGCGGGTGTACTGGCCGCGGCCGTTGTCGAGGCCGGAGACGATGGAGGAGCCGGGGCCGTCGTTACCGGAGGTAGCCAGACCCTGATAGCATTCCATTGCTTCGTTGATGAGTCGCTCGGTGCTTGGGTTGGGGTCCAGGTTCGGATCGATGGGATCGAGGTCGAGGTCGCCAACACACGAGGCGGTCGACAGACCCAGACTCAGAGCCACTCCGCCAAGCATCAGATATTTCTTGATATTCATTGTGTCGATGTAATTAAAGGGGAAGTTGGAGTGATTAGAAAGTGGCTACGAGACCAAGCGAGTAGGTTGTAGCGCGCGGATATACGCTGTTGTCGATGCCGCCGAACACTTCGGGGTCGACACCCTTGTATTTGGTAATCACGAAGGGGTTCTGCACGGCGCCGAAGAGGCGGAGGCGGAGCTTGTCGTTGAGAAGGTTGTCCCAGGTGTAGCCCAGGGTGATGTTGTCGCAGCGAACGAACGATGCGTTGCGCAGATAGTAGTCGCTCATGTAGCGCGGCTGCTCGAAGTAGTAGTCGTTCTCAACCACGTTGTTCAGACCATAGGTGAAGAGGTCGTTGTATACAGCCTTGGTCGAGAGCACGTTGTTATATACGTAGTTGCCGATGGAGGCGCGGATGTTGAATCCGAGGTCCCACTTCTTGTAGCGGAACTGCGAGCCGAAGGTCATCGTAACCTTGGGATCGGGCGATTTGTTGATGATCTTGTCGGAGTCGTCAATCTGGCCGTCGCCGTTCTGGTCTACGTAAACGCCTTCGAGAGGTGCGCCGCTTTCGTCGTAAACCTGCTGGAAGAGGTAGAAGGAGTTGGCGGGGTGGCCTTCGGCGTGGATCTGCACGGTGTTGCCGTTACCGCCGGAGATACCGCCGGTCTTCAGCTGCGATGCGCCGGTGGTGAGCTCGGTGATTTCGTTGTGGTTCCAGCCTACGTTGTAGCTCAGGGTCCATGTGAAGTCGTTGGTCACGATGGGTTTTGCCGCGATGTTGAACTCAACGCCGTAGTTTTCGAGCGAGCCGATATTGCGGTTGAGCATGTTGGTGGTCGAGGAGCCTGCGGGCACAGCCACATAGGCCAGAAGGTCGGTGGTCTTGCGCTTGTAGTATTCGATGCTGCCGGTGATGCGGTTGTTGAAGAAACCGAAGTCAAGGCCGGCGTTCCAGCTGGTTGTGGTTTCCCAAGTCAGGTCGGGGTTGTAGCCGCGTGCGTAAACGGGGAGATACCAGCCGTTGGTGCCGTTGGGATAGCTTACCGAGGGCGATGCGAAGGCATAGAGGGCCAAGTAGTTGATGGTTTCGCCGATTTCCTGCTGACCGGTCTTACCCCAGCCCAGACGGAGCTTGAGGTCGCTCAGCCAGCCTGCTGCTCCCTGCATCCATGCCTCCTGGTTGATTTTCCAGCCAAGGGCCACGGCGGGGAATACGCCCCAGCGCTTATCCTTGGCGAAGCGCGAGGTGGCGTCGCCGCGGACGGTTACGGTGAGCAGGTAGCGGTCCTTGAACGTGTAGTTCAGTCGGCCGAAGAACGAGAGGAGCTGGTAGCGGTCGGCCCAGTGGTAGTCGCCGTCGGGGCTTACGCCGTCGTTCTGGAAGTTCTGACCCAGCAGGGGGATGGTGGATTCATTGATGGTCACGCCGTAGGTCTGCTGGCCGGCCTCGTTCTTGCCGAGGTAAGTGGGGGTGTTCAGACCCGGGCTCACGCGGTAACCGGAGTTGCCGTTTGCGCCGGTGTAGTGGCCGTCGTTGTAGAAGCGCTGCCAGTCGTAGCCGGCGGTTACGTCGAAGTTGGAGTAGATCGACTCGACTTCCTTCTTATAGTTGAGGTAGAAGTTGAGAAGGGTGTTGCTGCGGAACTGATACTGGTCGAAGTTGTATGCGCCGCCGTAGTGCTCGTGGTTCTTGTAGGCGGTAGCCGAGTTGGCTGCCCAGTTGTCGACCAGATTGGACTTCATCACGTCGTAGCCGAGATTGAGGTTCAGGTGCAGGTCGGGGAGGAAGTGGAGCGAGTAGTCGAGCTGCAGGTTACCGTTGCTGCGGTAAACGTTGGCGTGGTTGTCGCGCTGCTCGAGCAGACCCATGGGGTTGAGGGCGGCGTTGTCGTCGAGAGTGCCGTTGTTGTGCACCTCATAGTAGCCGTTGTAGAGATACTGGAAGCCGGAGTTGCCGCTTACGATGGGCTCGTTGCTTCGAACCGGGTGAGTCGGGTCGAAGCTGATGGCGCTGGAGAGGGCGCCGGCGTCGGCGAAGTTGTTGCGGATGTAGTAGCCCTTTACGTTAGCGTTTACGCTCAGGTGGTTGTCGAAGAATTTAGGCGAGAGGTTGAAGCCCATGGTCACGCGGTCCATCTTCGAGGTCTTGATGATACCGTTGTTGTTGGTATAGCTGATTTCGGCGTGGTAGGGAAGCCAGCCGGCTGTGCCGCCTACGCTCAGAGAGTAGTCGGAGCTGACGGTGGTGCGGAGCACCTCGTCCTGCCAGTCGGTGTTGGCATCGCCTGTGGCTGCGAGGGCGGCGTCCATGCCGCGCGATTCGAGAAGGCTGCGGAACTGGTTGGCGTCGAGCACCTTCCAGGTCTTGCGGGCGGTGTTTACATAGAGGTTGGCTGCGAAGTTTACGGTCGGTTTGCCCGACTTTCCTTTCTTGGTGGTGATGATAATCACACCGTTGGATGCGCGCGAACCGTAGATGGCTGTTGCGGAAGCATCTTTAAGGATGGTCATGCTTTCGATGTTCTCGGGCGAGATCATGCCGAGCGAGTTGCCCAGACCGCCCATGCCGGCGTTGCTCAGGGGCACACCGTCGACCACGATCAGAGGGTCGTTGGAAGCATTCAGCGAGGAGCCGCCGCGGATACGGATTGTACCTCCGCCTTCAGGGCCGCCGGCCTGCGTTACGACAACGCCGGGGGTCTGACCTACGAGCATGTCCTGCACCGAAGTGGCCAGACCGGCTTCGATTTCGTCGGGTTTGATCACGGCCACCGAACCGGTAGCGTCGGATTTCTTCACCGTACCGTAACCGATGGCTACGACTTCGTTGAGCATCACCGAGTTTTCCTGCATGGTGACGTTGATCGAAGTGCGGCCGTCGACGGGCACGTTCTGTGTGTCGTAGCCCACATAGCTCACCACGAGGGTGGCGTCGGGGGCCACGTTGATGGTGTATTCACCGTCGATGTTGGTCGAGGTGCCCACCGTAGTGCCCTGGGCAAGGATACTTGCACCGATCAGGGGCTCACCCGACGGATCGGATACAACGCCCGAAACGGTGATTGTCTGCGCGTTCAATCCCACGGAGAACAGCAGACCAACCATCAGGAAAAAGAATTTCCTGGCGATTCCTGTTTGTAAATGTTTCATTTAGGACAAATTTGATGTTAATGAAGTATTTCGTAAGATTTATCTCTGAGTGTCAGTGTGGTATCTGAATGTAAGGCGCGTTTGCCATCCTTCGCGGCCTAAGCCGGAGCGGGGTTGTTTTTATGGAAAATTTAAGGTGGTTTTCAGGTAATGTCTACACGGTTTTAGATAATCACTCGCAAATTTATTTAAAATATCTA
>OHGA01000286.1_pt1 | contig 13798 bp, 8 predicted proteins | sample 1567621 | NCBI WGS metagenome assembly OHGA01 (sample SAMEA3879607, study PRJEB24766) | human gut metagenome | biome: human-associated habitat; feature: feces | place: USA | collected 1985/1987
ACACGCACCCCCTCACCGGGCTCACCCCCGCCGAGATGCTGGCAGCGTTGCCCCTAAAATAGCTAAATTAGCTAAATTAGCTAAAACCCGGCCGCCAAAGCCCTCATCCGAGCCGGAAAGTGCGCCTGTGCTGCGCGGTAACACCAAGCTGCCGCAGAGCCTCATAATGCTCCTTGGTGGGGTAGCCCTTGTGGCGCGCAAAGCCGTAGCCCGGCAGCTCCGCGTCGAGGGCAGTCATAAAAGCGTCGCGGTGCGTCTTGGCCAGGATAGAGGCCGCCGCAATATTGGCAAACCGCGCGTCGCCGCCCACCACCGTGGTGAAAGGAATGCCGCAGTCGTGCCAGCGGTTGCCGTCCACCGCCAGCCGGCAGGGCCGTTCACGCAGACCCTCCACCGCACGACGCATAGCCAACAGACTCGCCTGCAGAATATTCAGCTCGTCGATTTCCTGCGCCGAAGCCCATGCCACACACCACACAGCCTGCTGCTCAATGCGCTGCCGCAGCTCCTCGCGCCGTTTCGCCGACAGCTTCTTACTGTCGTTGAGGCCGGAGATGTCGAACTCAGGAGGCAGAATCACCGCCGCCGCCACCACAGGACCCGCCAGACAGCCACGGCCCGCCTCATCCAGACCCGCTTCCAGGGCCTCACCGCTAACACACCTTTGCAGTAACTCAGTATTCATAATTAATCTCTTTGCCACAAAATTAGCGAATAATCCTCAAACCGCGCCCCTTCACCCCCTCCGTTTCCCAAAAAAATTGTACCTTTGCAAACAACGGCTTATAACCGAGACTGAATGGCTAAAATCATTGTTCATTAAACCCACCGAATTCGAGGGGTTTAGGATGGAAGTTTTGGATACCGGGGTCGTAGGGAGGCCGTTACGATTATGAGTGAAACCGCACCACAGGAAGCAAAGGTAGCAACGGGGAATGTCCGCCACAGAGGGCGCCGCAAAATCACGGTGCTGATACCGGCGTATAACGAGGCCGCCAATCTGGAGCTGCTCATCGGCGAGCTGCACCGTTTGCGCGACGTGCTCATGGCGTCCGGGCAAACGGCTTATGCCTACAACTGGGAGTTTCTGGTGGTGGACGACGGCAGCTCCGACAATACCCCCGAGGTGCTGAGGCGTCTCCGCGCTGAAGACAACAGTCTGCATTACTTGCGGCTGTCGCGCAACTTCGGCAAGGAGAATGCGCTGATGGCCGGGTTCGACTATGCCGATGGCGACTGCGTGCTGGTCATGGACGCCGACCTGCAGCATCCGGTGGATGTGGTGCCGCAGATGCTGCGCTGCTGGGAAGAGGGCTACGACGACGTCTACGGCAACCGCCGCACTCGCGGCCGCGTGCCACTGTTGCGCCGCAAGCTCACCGCCGCCTATTATAAGATGCTGAGCAAATCCACGCGCCTCAACGTGCTGCCCAACGTGGGCGATTTCCGTCTCCTCGACCGCCGCTGCGTGGAGGCGCTGCGTGCCATGCGCGAGAGTCAGCGAAACACCAAAGGGCTCCTCTGCTGGGTCGGCTTCCGCAAAAAAGGCATTGACTACGACGAGGACGAGCGTCATCACGGCCGTTCGCGTTACACCTACCGCCGCCTCTTTGACCTGGCCTTCGAGGGGCTGACGCTCTTCTCCACCGCCCCCTTGCGGTTTGCCTCCATCATGGGCATGGCAGTGTCGGCCGTGGCATTCGTATATCTGTTGGTAATCCTGTGCAAGACACTTATATGGGGGGAAGTAGTGCAGGGTTATCCCACCCTGATGTGCGTGATACTCTTTTTAGGCGGCTGCCAGCTGCTTGCCATAGGCATCATCGGCGAATACGTGGGCCGCATCTTCAACGAAGCCAAGAAACGCCCGCCCTACATCGCCGAGAGCTACGACGGCGAGAAGTGCTGACGCCTCAGAACCTGACGCCGGGTCAGTAATTGCGGTTAATGATGAAATCGAAGATATCGGCAAACGATCGGCGCGCCGGACTGTCGGGATATTCGTCGAGCATTTCCATAGCCTCCCTGCGCATACGCTCCATAACGCCGAAGGCGTAGTCTATGCCGCCGTGGTTGCGCGCAAACTCCACCAACCGGTCAATCTCCGGCTGCGACGGAATATGGCTGAGCAGAATCTCCCTCATGGCGTCGGCCTCAGCCTTCGGTGCCGTGCGCAACGCGTAGATGAGCGGCAGCGTAACCTTTCCCTCGCGCAGGTCGTTGCCTGTGGGCTTGCCGATGGCGCCCGTTGAGGGGTAATAGTCGAAGATGTCATCCTTTATCTGGAAGCAAAGCCCCAACAGCTCGGCAAATCGCAATATCGGCTTCAGGTCAACCTCCGCGCCGTCAGTCTGCCCTTCGGAGGCGCTCTCAGAACCTCTCTCAGACCCGCTCTCAGGACCTCTCTCCTTTCGGGCTTTCTTGCTGAACGACGTGTCAGCGCCAAGGAGTATGCAGCGCGTGAACAGCGAGGCCGTTTTCTTGCGAATCATGCTCATGTACTCCTCCTCGAGGAAGTGGTGCGAGCGCGCGTTGCAAATCTGGTCAACCTCGCCGGTGCTCAGCTCCACGCCAAGCTCCGACAGACCCCGAAGCACCGTAACCGAACCCGTGCGCAGACCCACCTCAAGAGCCTTCGACACAAAGAAATCGCCCGTGAGCACCGCTATGTGGTTACCCCATGAGGCATTTACCGTGGATTGGCCGCGGCGCTGCCGTGTCTCGTCCACCACATCGTCGTGAATCAGCGACGCGTTGTGAAGCATCTCGAGAGCCGCCGCCGCATAGATGACGTGCCGGTTGATGCCGCCGAACATTTGCGCCGACAGCAACACCATGATGGGCCGTATCTGCTTTCCTTTGATGCGCAGATAGTCCGTAACCACCCGGTTGAGCAGCTCGTTGCCCGTGTGCATCGATTCGGATATCACACCGTTCATGTCTGCCAACGGGGCCTCCAGACGGCTCTGTATAACGTCGAGTTTGCTTCGTGACTCCATTTCAGACCACAAAATTAGTAATTTTTTTCAACCCATATACTATTCTTGCGGTTTAATTATTAAATTCGCGGTCTAAAAGAATGTTTCATGAGTACCAACCGTTTGTATCTGCTCGATGCCTTCGCACTTATTTACCGTGCGTACTACGCCATGCAAAATGCTCACCTGTATTCGCAGGAGGGCTTCAACACGGGTGCCGTTATGGGGTTTGTGAACACCCTGGAGACGGTGCTCAACCGCACTGACGTTACGCACATTGCCGTATGCTTCGACCCCCAGGGACCCACGTTCCGCCATGAGGCTGATGCCTCGTATAAGGCCGAGCGGCAGGAGATGCCCGAAGACATCGCACAGTCCATTCCGGTGATAAAAGAGATTCTGGAGGCTTACCGCATCCCGGTGGTGGAAGTGCCCGGCTATGAGGCCGACGACGTCATCGGCACCCTGGCAAAACGCGGCGCTGAGGCCGGGTTTACCGTCTATATGCTCACCCCCGATAAGGACTTCGGCCAGTTGGTGGGTCCGCAGATTCTGCAGGACAAACCCTCTTACCGCGGCAAAGACAGCGAGCTGAGAGGCGAGAAGGAGGTGTGTGAGCGCTACGGCATTTCATCCACAGCTCAGGTCATTGACCTGCTGGCACTCATGGGCGATAAGATAGACAATATTCCCGGCTGCCCGGGTGTGGGCGAGAAAACTGCCGTGAAGCTCATTCAGCAGTTCGGCTCGGTGGAGAATCTGCTCGAGCATACCGACGAGCTCAAGGGGGCGCTGCGCCGCAAGGTCGAGGAGAACGCCGAGCTGATACGCCATTCCAAGTTCATGGCCACTATATGCACCGACGTTCCCGCCGACATCGACTTCAGCAGTCTGCAGCGCCGCGACCCGGACACCGACAGGCTCTTCGCCATCTTCAGCCGTCTGCGCTTTACGCGGCTCAAAACCGCTGTGGCCAAGCGACTTACGCGCGAACATGGCGGCACGAACCCCGTCGCCAAGACCGCCTCTAAAACCGACTCTGTCGGCGCCCCCTCGCTCTTCGGTGATTTCGATTTCGGAGAGGAGAGTGGAGAGGAGAAGAGAGGCAAGAGTGGAGAGAAGGAGAGTGGGAAGAGCGGCGAAGTAGGGGAGGAGCAGGCACCCGTGGAGAACACCCTGTTCGAGGCCGAATGGGAGCTTGTGGATGACGCCGCCAAGGCACGCCGCCTCGATGAGCTGTGCGCCAAAGCCGACAGCGCCGGCATCTTCCTCAAAGCCTTCGGCGAAGGGGATATGGAGGCTCATTTCCGCGGCGCTGCCGTGGCACTTCCCGGCGGCGAGAACTTCGTCATCCCGGCCTCATGCGCCGAGGGTATCGCCGTGTTGCTCGACACCATGGCACGCGCCGATGTGCTGAAGGTAAGTCCGCAGGCCAAACGCGATTATGTGCTCGCTCACCGTCTGCGCGGCGACGACGCTCCCGCGCTGGCCAACTATTACGACGTGGCTCTGGCGCATTATCTGCTGCAGCCAGAGTTCCGCCATACCACCGAGGTATTGGCCGACACTTACCTGCATCTCACCCCGGCGGCGGCGCCTGCCGACCCCAAGGAGAGCCTTATGGCGGCAGCCCTGCGCGAGCCGCTGAGCATGGACGAACAGCGCCGTCTCTGCCACGAGGCACGGTTGGCTCTGATGCTCTATGTGCCTGTGCGCCAGGAGATTGAGAAGGAGGGCATGACGCGTCTGCTCGAGGAAATGGAGCTGCCTCTGGCGCGTGTGCTGGCCGAGATGGAGATTACGGGTGTGCGCATCGACACCGACGCTCTGCAGCGTGCCGCCGACGATATGGAGCAGCGCATCGCCGACATCACCGCACAGATTTACACCCTGGCAGGGCAGGAGTTCAACGTGGGCTCTCCCTCGGAAGTGGGACGGGTGCTCTTCGACGACCTGCACCTCGACCCGAAGGCCAAAAAGACCAAAAACGGCCAGTACAGCACCACAGACGCCATCCTGGAAAGCCTTGCGCCGCTGCATCCCATTGTAGACCTGATACGCACCTTCCGGCGGCTGCGCAAATTAGTGAGCACGTGGCTCACGGCGCTTCCCAAGGCCATCAACCCGGCCACAGGGCGCGTCCACACCAACTATAACCAGACGGTAACGGGGCGCATCTCGTCGTCGAACCCCAATCTGCAGAACATCCCCGTGCGCCAGGAGCTGGGCCGCGAGATTCGCAGAGCCTTCATCGCCGACCCGGGGTGCATCTTCCTCTCGGCCGATTACTCGCAGATTGAGCTGCGCCTGGTGGCCGATTTCGCCAACGACCCGGTGATGCTCGACGCCTTCAACCGGGGCGACGACATCCACGCCATTACGGCCTCGAAAATCTACAACGTACCTCTCGACGAGGTGAGCGCCGACCAGCGCAGACACGCCAAGACTGCCAATTTCGGTATCCTCTACGGCATTTCGGCCTTCGGACTGAGCCAGCGTCTTGGCCTGAGTCGCGCCGACGCCAAGATGCTCATCGACGGCTACAACGCCACTTTCCCCACGGTGCACGCCTATATGCAGCAGACGCTGGAAACGGCACGGCAGCAGGGCTTCGTAACCACTTACAGCGGTCGCCGACGTATGCAGCCCGACATCAACAGCCACAACGCCACGGTGCGCGGATATGCCGAACGCAACGCCATCAACGCCCCCATACAGGGCTCTGCGGCCGACGTCATCAAGACTGCCATGGTAAACATCTTTGCCGAGATGGAACGCCGCGGCCTCCGCTCGCGCATGATTATGCAGGTGCACGATGAGCTCAACTTCAACGTGGCGCCCGGCGAAGAGGAGATAATGAAGCAGCTGGTGCCTCAGCTCATGGCCGACGCCTATCACGGCAAGGTGCGCCTGGAGGCGGAATGTGGCACCGGTCCCGACTGGCTCACCGCCCACTGATTCTCACCCTTTGCCGCTCAAAATGTCAACGCACGGGTATCAGCAGCCGGGGCATCCGCCGGCACACATCGACGCGCTGCAGTCGCTGCGGGGCATCTTCGCCGTCTTCATCTTCTTTCACCACCTCGACGTGTTCCCGGCCGGCGGCGACGTGGGTGTGGTCTTCTTCCTCATGCTCAGCGGCTTCGTAATGACCTACGGCTACGGCGCACGGGTGCTCGAAGAGGGCTTAACAGGCAGCGTTATCTGAAACGGCGCGTAGCTCGCGTCTGGCCGCTTCACCTTGTGTGTCTGCTCGCGGCTCTGACGCTGCTGCCTGTGACGCTGAACGCCGACACGGTGGCGGCCCTGGGCCTCAACATTGTGCTGCTGCAGAGCTGGGTGCCCCTCCGCGACTTCTTCTTCTCGGGCAACTCCGTGTTGTGGTGCCTGTGCGATTTGATGTTCTTCTACATCCTCTTTCCGTGGCTGAGGCGCCTGTTTCACAGGCTTAAGGGTCGACTCATCGCGGTGCTGACGGCGGCTGCGGCGGCTCTATATGTGGCGGTGGCAGTCATTGTGCCGGCCGATTTCCGCCTGGGTGTGGTGTATGTGAATCCGCTGATGCGTCTGCCCGATTTCCTCATCGGCATGGGGCTCTGTATGCTGCTTCTTCACCACCGGCAGCGTTTGCCGCGTATGTCGGAGTCGGCGGCTACGGCGGCTCAGGCGGGTGTGTGGCTGCTGTTGGGGCTCTTCATAGCTCTTTGGCCTTTTGTGCCGCCAACGGTGCAGTATGCCTCGCTGTGGTGGATACCCTGCGGCGCTCTGCTCATGGCAACGGCCTGCGGCGGCGGCCCCCTCACGCGGCTGCTGAAATGGCGTCCGTTGGTGCGCGCCGGCGAGCTCAGCTTCAGCTTCTATATGATTCATCAGCTGGTGATACGGGTCATGCGCCGCGCTCTGTACCACTGGCAGCTGGAATGGAGCACATCCCTCTGCATTGTGGTGGCGCTGACGGCTACTATATTCGCCACATGGGTGCTCCATAGGCTTGTGGAGGTGCCGGCACGCCGCTTTCTGCTGCGGGAAAGGCCCTGAAAATTATATTTTAAGGTTATTTAACTTTATAATCGCAGAAATTTTACTACCTTTGCGGTTGAAATATCAGGAGGCCGCCGAAGGCTCGTCGGACGCGGCTTCCGGAAGTGGAAAGATTTGGCTGCTTGCAACCACTTTAAAAGAATGCTAAAACCGCAACACAGCCCCTTGGGCACATTTGCCGCCGCGGCTTCGGCGCTGTAAAAGGCGCCTCTAAAAAGTCGCTCAAAAGCCGCTCAGAGCATAACAGGTTATCTCGGGCAGCGCAGCAAAAGGCCGGGGCATGAAGCGTGGCATTCGATGGAGCTTTCCGCCCTCTCGAATGTTATTTTTTTTGTAACCAACATAAAGATGAATTACTTCTTCACATCCGAATCAGTGTCGGAGGGACACCCCGACAAAGTTGCCGACCAGATTTCAGACGCTCTGCTCGATGAGTTTCTGGTGCGCGACCCCGAAAGCCATGTTGCCATAGAAACGCTCGTAACCACCGGTCAGGCCGTGATAGCGGGCGAGGTGCGGTCGGAGGCTTATGTAGACCTCCAGGAAACCGTGCGCAACGTGATTAAGAAGATAGGCTATACGCGCGGCGTTTACCGCTTCGACGGCGACGCTGTGGGCATCCTCAACGCAATCCATGAGCAAAGTCCCGACATCAACCGAGGCGTCAGCAACGACGCCCCCGAACAACAGGGTGCCGGCGACCAGGGCATGATGTTCGGCTATGCCACCGACGAAACTCCCACTTATCTGCCGCTGACACTCGACTTAGCCCACGCGCTGGTGAAAGAACTCGCCGCCATTCGCCGCGAAGGCAAGCAGATGACCTATTACCGCAAGGGGAAACAGGTGAGCTATCTGCGCCCCGACGCCAAGAGTCAGGTAACGGTGGAATATAACGAAAAGGGCGAGCCTGTGCGCATCGACACTATTGTGGTGTCTACGCAGCACGATGAGTTCGTGGAGCCGCTCGACGACACTCCGCAGGCGCTTGCCTCGGCCGAGAAAGAGATGCAGCAGATTATCAGCAACGATGTGCGCGAGGTGCTGATACCGCGCGTTATGAGCCGTTACAGCGCCGAGGTGCAGAAGCTCCTCGACCTCAACACAGTGAAGATATACGTCAACCCCACGGGTAAGTTCGTCATTGGCGGCCCTCACGGCGACACGGGTCTCACGGGGCGCAAAATAATTGTAGACACCTACGGTGGCCGCGGCGCCCACGGCGGCGGCGCTTTCTCGGGCAAGGATCCGAGCAAGGTTGACCGTTCGGCGGCTTACGCTCTGCGCCACATAGCCAAGAACTTGGTGGCCGCCGGGGTGGCTCGTCAGGTACTTGTACAGGCGGCTTACGCCATAGGCAAGGCTGAGCCGGTGAGTCTGGCGGTGAACACCTACGGCACGGCACAGGTGCCGCTGAGCGACGCTGAGATAGCCGCGAAGGTGCGCGAGCTGGTGCCTCTCACCCCGCACGCCATAGAGCAGCGTTTGCGCCTGCGTCAGCCCATGTATCTGGAGACGGCCTCCTACGGCCATGTGGGCCGCACGCCGCGCCGCGTCACCAAGTGGTTCCACGAACGCGGCAAAGCCCCCTATTCGCGCGAAGTTGACCTCTTCACCTGGGAGAAAACAGACCTGGCTCCCCTGTTCAAGAAAGCTTTTGGGCTCCGTTGAGTGTTGGCCCGAGCTCGGCCCAAAACTCAACCGGGCCTTGGGCTTTAAAAAAAGTTAATTAAAGCGGGGGTTTTCCGCTTTTTGCCCCGAATTGTTGCATAAGTCGGGAAAGTATATTAACTTTGCAGGCCTAAAGCATCTAAAAACGCATCGGTTGGGCAACCCCGCAAGCGTGGGGCGGGTCGGCCGGTGCTGAAATTCAGCAATCACAGACACTTCATCTGAAATTCGCAACCACAGACACATCATTGAAATAAATGGCAACTTTAGAGAAAATCAGGAAGAGATCAGTTCTGCTGCTCATTGTTATAGCAGTGGCTCTTCTTGCCTTCATCATCGGTGACGCACTCACCAACAGCCGCCAGATCTTCGGCTCCGGCACCACGGTAGCCAAGGTAGGCAGCAACAAGATTGATCTTGCAGAATATCAGCGGCGCATGCAGGAGTTTAACGACCAGATGCGCCAGAACCCCAACGCGCCCGACCCGCAGGCCGCTTCGCAGTATGTGCTGGAGCAGATGGTGGCCGAGGCCCTCATAGACCAGGCCGTGGACCGCATGGGCATAAAAGTGGGTGGCGACCTGCTTCGCGTTTATATGTTCAACGCCCAGGTGCCTGAGGTGCAGCTGATTATGCAGCAGCTCAACCAGATGGGTATTCAGGTGCAGACCCCCGAACAGGCTTACAACGCCATCTTCAACCCGCAGCAGTACGGCAAGACCGCCAAAGATATGGAAGCCTTCAAGCAGGCCTGGATAGCCGCCGAGCTGGCTGCCAAGAAGGGTATGGCCCGCGAGCTCTACAACACGGCTCTGGCGCAGGCCTTCCAGCCCAACGACCTCGACCGGCAGATGCTTGCCAACGACTTCAACACCCAGACGCAGACCAACTACGCTTTCAAGCCTTACGGCAACCTCGACGCCAAGCAGTATCCGGTGAACGAGCAGGAGATGCAGGCTGCCTACGAGGAGCTGAAGTATATGTATAAGATTGACGCTCCGAGCAAGAGCATCGCCTTCATCCGCGTTGACATAGCCCCGTCGCAGAGCGACCTGCAGGCCTCCAAGGCATTGGCACAGAAAGCGCGCACCGAGCTGGCCGCCAAAGAAGAGCTTGGCAAGGACACCAAGAAGGCAGGCGTGGCTACGGCACGTCATCAGCTCCGCGGCACCGACATCCAGAACGCCACTGTGAAGAACTTCGTGGCTACGGCTCCGCAGGACTCGCTGCTCATCGTCAGCAACGACATCAACGGTTTTGAAATCATCCGCATGGGTCAGCGCACCGAGGCTGTTGACTCCATCATGATAAACCTGGTTGCCACGGCCGGCGGCGCCAACCTGCCTCAGCGCGTTCTCAGCGCCCTCAACGCCGGTGTGCCCCTCGACAGCCTCTACTCGCGCGGCTTCAGCGCCGACTCGGTGATTGTGGCTCAGAAAGAATACTGGGTGCAGATGTACGGCCCCAACGGCCCCACACAAGCTCTGGAAGGCGCCATGCTCGACTCGCTCAACAACCACCCCGACCGCTACGTCATTCTGCAGTCTGACCCCGCTCAGGGCGCCCTCATTGGCCGCATCGTGAAGCAGAACGCTCCGGTGAGCATCTACAGCTTTGAAGACGTAACATACGCCCTCAAGCCCAGCTCGAACACCATAGCCAACGCTCAGCAGAAGCTGCAGAACTTCCTGGCCGACAACAACACCGCAAAAGCCTTTGTGGCCAACGCCGCCAAGAAGGGCTTCAACGTAACAAACCTCGACGTAAGCCAGAACACCCCCGCCATTCCGGTATATGAGGGTGGCCAGGAGCTCCTTCCCGACTCGCGTCAGGTTGTCCGCTGGGTGATGATTGACGGCAACCCCGGCGACGTGAGCGAAATCTTCGAGAGCAAAGATATGCTTCATCCGCAGATTTACGCCGCTGCCGTGCTCGACGAGTTCGACGAGTATCTGCCCATCAACCACCGCAACGTGAAGAAAGCCGTGGAGACCTACGCACGCAACTCCAAAGCCGGCGACGCCTGGGTGAAACAGTACAACAAGGGTAACCTTGCCGCCACCGCCGCCGCTATGGGTCAGCCCGTGCAGACCGGCGACGTAGCCTTCAACCCGTTCAACACCGGCGGTGTTCAGGACCACGAAGTGGTGGGCGCCATCACCGGCTCCAAGAAAGGCACCTATAAGATTATGAAGGGTCGCGACGGCGTTTACGCCTTCCAGGTCATTGGCCTCAAGAATGCCGGCAACGCCATGGACGACGCCATGTACACCCAGATGTTCCAGCAGTTCAACGGCTTCAACCCCCAGAACCCCATGCAGTACATCTTCAACGCCCTCAAAGGCAAGCAGAAGATAGAAAACAACATCTATAAATTCGAGGCTGCCCGCTAACAGCATCGCAACCCGCAAGAGGCGGCAACCCCTTAGAACCCCACAAAGCGCTTTCCGCCACCACGACGGAAAGCGTTTTTTACCTACCGTGAAAAAACACCTCAAAGCATACACATTTCACCCCCAAATACACAAACCTGAGCGCCCATGAACCCCCTGATAGGACTCACCGTAAAAGAACTTGAAGAAGCCGTAAAGGGCCTCGGCATGCAGGCCTTTGTAGGGCGTCAGCTTGCCCACTGGCTCTATCAGCTGCGCATAGAGAGCTTCGGCGGCATGAGCGGACTGAGCCGCCGCAACGCCGACATCCTGGCAAAGCATTACAGCGTGGGACGCGTGGCGCCGGCGGTAACGCGCCGCTCGGCCGACGGCACACGCAAGTTCGCCTTCAACTACGGCCATGGCGTAAAGGTAGAGAGCGTGCTCATTCCCGACAAGGAGCGATTGACGCTCTGCGTGTCGTCGCAGGCCGGGTGCAAGATGAACTGCTATTTCTGCGCCACGGGTCGGCAGGGCTTCCGCGCCAACCTCACCACCGCGCAGATAATGAACCAGATACTGAGTCTGCCGCCCGAGACCCCCGAAGGCGCCACGCCTCTCACCAACATAGTGTTCATGGGCATGGGCGAGCCCCTCGACAACCTCAGCGCCGTGTTGGCAAGCATCGACATCCTCACCGCGCCGTGGGGCTGGAACTGGAGTCCGAAGCGCATCACCGTGAGCACCGTGGGCAAGCTGCCGCAGCTCAAAGAGCTGTTGGACCGCACCCAGGTGCAGATAGCGCTGAGCGTACACACCGCCGACCCGCGCGAGCGCGAGCAGATAATGCCGGCGCAGAAGGCCTTCCCGCTGCAGGCGGTGATGAATGTACTCAAAGGCTACGACTTCGCCCATCAGCGCCGCCTCAGCCTGGAGTATATAATGTGGCGCAACTTCAACGATGACCTTGCACACGCCGACCGTCTGGCGCGCCTCATCGGCGACGTGCCCTGCCGCGTAAACCTCATCCCCTTCCATCCGGTGGAGGGCGTAGACCTGCAGCCGGCCACCGAGGAGAAGATGATTATCTTCCGCAACTACCTCAACTCCAAGGGCATCCTCAGCACCATACGCACCAGCCGCGGCCTCGACATAGAGGCGGCCTGCGGCATGCTCGCCGGCAAAAGCTGAGCTTCCCTCTGCCCTAAATTAGCTAAAATAGCTAAAATAGCTAAATTAGCTACCCCCTCGCACACAAACCAAACCCCATAAATAATGAAAAAAATTTTACTCAGCCTTGTCATGCTGCTTGGCCTGACGGCCATGATGCAGGCGTCGCCGCTCACCGCCGGTGAGTCGTTGAGCCGCGCAGCAGCGCCCAACGTGCGCATGGCATCCCCGTCGCGGTTCACCACCGCCGACCTGGTCTATACGGCCAAAGACGCCAACAACGAAGCCGCCCTTTACGTCTTTGCACGCCAGGGCGAAGGCTTCCTCATCACCTCGGCCGACGATGTGGCCTCTCCCGTGCTGGCCTACAGCTCCACAGGCACCTTCGCCAACGCCCAAATGCCCGACAATCTGCGCTGGTGGCTGGGCGAATATGCCCGCGAGATAGCTTACGCCAAAGCCAATAACATCCGCCCGCTGAAGGAGCTGACACGCCCGCAGCGCGCCCCCATCGCTCCCTTGGTAAGCACCCGCTGGAACCAGGGCGCCCCCTACAACGACTCTTGCCCGCTGATGAGCGGCCAGAGAACCTACACCGGCTGCGTGGCTACCGCCATGGCGCAGGTGGTGAAGCATCACAACTGGCCCGAACGCGGCATCGGCTCAAACACCTACACATGGAACGGTCAGCCCCTGTCGATGGACTTCTCCAAACAGGTCTATGACTGGGCTCACATGACCGACACCTACGGCGACAACTCCACCTCTCAGGAGAAAGCCGCCGTGGCACAGCTGATGCTCGCCTGCGGCATCTCGGTGAACATGGGCTACGGCCTGAGCGGCTCCGGCGCCATGTCGTCGGTAGTGCCCGGCGCCCTCATCGACAATTTCGGCTACGGCAAATGCACCACTCAGATTTCGCGCGACGAATGTCCGCTGCTGCAGTGGGAGGAATACATCTACCGCTCGCTGGCAGCCAACGCTCCCTGCTATTACTCGGGCCAGAACCTCAGTGTGGGCCACGCCTTTGTGTGCGACGGCTACAGCTCTGACGGCTATTTCCACTTCAACTGGGGCTGGGGCGGCGTCAGCGACGGCTACTTCCGTCTCACGGCCCTCGACCCGCGCAGCCAGGGCATCGGCGGCTCAAACAACGGCTATAACATCTATCAGAGCGTTATCCTCAACGCCCTTCCCTCAAACGTCTGCAACACCGGTCTGGCAATCTTCGAGAACACCGTGAAGGTAACGCCGGATTACGACACCGTGAACAACACCCTGTCGCTGTCGGGCAACTTCCGCAACCTTGGCGCCGCCGCAGTGGAGGTGGAGATGGGTCTGAGGGTGCGCAACATGGAAACGGGCGCCGAGACCATCTACGGCACCGGCAAGCTCCAGAGAGTCAACCCCCGCAAAGTCATCGGCAACATCACTGTTACGGTGCCTGCCCTGGCCAACGGCTATTATGAAATCACCCCTATGGTGAACAGCTCGTGCACCCTCAGCGAGAAGGTGTGGGACGAGGTGCTGATGCCCCTTGGCGAACCCACCATCGCCTACATGGAA
>OHGA01000293.1_pt1 | contig 13586 bp, 10 predicted proteins | sample 1567621 | NCBI WGS metagenome assembly OHGA01 (sample SAMEA3879607, study PRJEB24766) | human gut metagenome | biome: human-associated habitat; feature: feces | place: USA | collected 1985/1987
ATAGGCCTGCGGTGGTACCTGGGAGGGAAACCTCTCAATCCCAACAATTATTTATACGATTTTAAGGAAACCATCACTGAACCGCAGAATACTGGCCGATACTGGGAGGGATACATTACATCTCTGGGATTGTCCTCTTCCACCTGGGAAGGCGACTGCCCTTTCATCAGCAGCAAATACTTCACGCAAAGCGACTTTCCCCTCCAGTTCGGTACAGACCTCGTCTCATTTTTCCAGAATGGCGGCGTAGTGGGACTTTCCATTGCTCCTGCATCAGGTCCGGGTCATGCCATTACCTGCTGGGGAATTGAGGTTGACGACACTACCGGCATGGCCAAATCCCTGTACGTCACAGACTCCGACAACGGACAAGGTCTGGAAAAACGGGACGTTTATTATCATGAAACGGATGGAACCCTGCACTTGGGGAGCGAGAACGGCCCTCGAATCAACGCATACGACGCCCTGATGCTGCCCTTTTATAATGTTCCGGAACCTTCCACGGCAGTTCTCACCACCCTCGCGGCGGGAACTGCCTTTTGCCGCCGCAGGCGCCGACGCTCTTAAGGCTTCACGAAAACATTCCCTCCTGTCAAGTTTCCGGTTCTTCAGGAGGCGAATCGGTATCCGAGGTGAATAACGGAATGTAGGAAGGCAGGTTCCAGTTCCAGCGGATGGCCGCCAGGCGTACGGAAAGCGTGACCATGAAGCCCGTCACGAAGCAGGTGGAAGAATCAATTCCGGCATAGTAAAGCACCGCGTACGCCACGCCTCCCAGCAGGGCCGCGGTGGCGTATAGTTCTCCGGGACGGAACACGTAGGGAACGTTGCCGGTAAGCACGTCGCGCAGCAGGCCGCCCGCCACGCCGGTACAAATGCCCATCATCACGGAAACAGTGGGCGTATAGCCGTGGAGATAGGATTTTTCCGTGCCGATCATGCCGAAAAGGGCCAGAACGATAGCATCCGCCACGCGGATAGTGCCCATGGGAGGCGGATATTTCTGGGCCACATAAAAGGTTGCCAGACTGGTGACGACGGAGGCCAGAACAAAAATTTCCCCGGAGGGGAGCGTCCAGTACACCGGTATGTCCAGCAGGATATCGCGCACGGTTCCGCCGCCCAACGCAGCCAGGGTACCGCAGACAATCACGCCGAACAAATCCATTTTCACCCGCGAGGAAGCGATGGAACCCGCCAGGGCTCCAATAATCGTGCTCATGATTTCACAGGTGGAGAGGAACATGGCGGGAAGAACAGGAAAAAAGGCATATTCAGCAGACCCGTATCCACGGCAGGCAGGAGTCCTGGCTGGCGCAGAACAGGGAGGTGGAAGCCAGCCCCATGTCATGCAGGGTATCACGCATCAGGCTTTCTGCCAATGCCGGAGAATTGCTTTCTGCGCTCAGGTGGGCCAGCACCACGTTTTTCAGGGCTCCATGGGCAATCCGCCTCAGCAGGTCGCACGCCTGCTCATTGGACAGATGCCCGTGCGCAGAGGCGATGCGCTGCTTCAGCGGCCAAGGTCTCCTGGGAGTGGCCGCCAGCATGTCCGGATCATAGTTTGATTCCACCACCAGGCTGTCCACCATGGCAAGGTATTCCGCTATGCAGCCGGGAGCCTGCCCCGTATCGGAAATGAAACCCAGGCTGGACCGCTCCGTTTCAAATTTGAATCCCACCGGGTCCACGGCGTCATGGTAAGTGGGGAAGGGAGTAATGACGATATCCCCTATTCTGAAAGACTGCCCCTTTTCAAAATAGGCCCAGGGAGCCTCCGGCGCTTTTTCCTGGACGCACATGGCCGTATGGCGTGTGGCGTAAACACGCACGGCATGCTTTCTGGTGAACTGGTGCACGCCTTTCATGTGGTCCGCGTGTTCGTGGGTAAGCAGAATGGCGTCCAGCTCATCCGGCTCCACTCCGGCGGACTTCATCTTATCCCGCAGCCTGGCGGCGCTGAACCCGGCATCCACCAGCAGGACGGTTTCCCCCGCCCTGACAATGGTGGCATTTCCCCCGCTGCCGCTGCCCAACACGCAAAACTGCATCATGCGCGGAATATAATACCGCCCCCGGAAGGGAGCAAGAACGTATCCATGCTTTTTTTATGACATGGGCACATGAAAAAATACTTTTTTCCAGTACGGGGTTGACATTTCAGGTGCATTAAAGTGTATTGAAGTCACTACGTAGTGTACTTGCATGCGATGAGCAGTGTATCAGACAACCTTTTTGGTGCATACACGCACAAGCTGGACCCCAAAAACCGGATTGCCATTCCGGCCGAATGGAGGCCCTCCGAAGGTTGCGCCCTGCTCCTGTTATCCGGCCGGCGTCTTGATTTGCCGACCGTCAAAGCCTATACGCGGGAAAAATTCCAGCAACTCATTGACAAGATAGAAACAACGCCCGGCTACACGGAAGCGCAAATCGACCTTTTCATCGGCAAATTATATGCCAACTGTGTGGAGGCTGTCATCAACGCCCAAGGCAAGCTGCTGATACCCAAACAAATGTGCGAACACGCACAGCTCAGTTCCTCCGTCCGGCTCGCCGCACGGAGAGGATATTTCGAATTGTGGGAACCCTCTCTCTACGAAGAAGTTTCCCGGCGTGAAAACGCCAGCATCTCCGACATCAACCAATCCTACGGCATTCTCTAGCTTTCCTTCATGCCCCCAGACTCTTCCATTCTGCCCAATCCCCAGGCACGCCCCTGCGCAACGCTTGCATTGCGCCCGGGCTGGCTTGCTTCCGGCCTGGGCGTCGGCGCCAGAACCGGGCTGCATGCGGAACTCACGGCTTATTCCATCGTTTTCTGGGGGCACGATGCCCTTCCGGCGCAGGATATGGTTGCCTGGCAGCAGGAAAAGGCACGCCTCATGACGGAGATGTCCCTGGCCGGGCAAAAGGGCGCCTATGGCAAGCTGGGCGCATTGTCTTCCGGCCTGAACCGGGCTTTTGACGACCATATTGAGCTTTCTTTACGCGCGGGCGCGGGTACGCACGTCCGCACGGAGGAGGTGCAGGCCCTGGCAAACGGGCTCGCGGAAGAAACATCCTGCCGCGTGCTGGCGTGGAGCGTCTGCCGCAACCATGTGCATGTGATTGCGGAGCTGACGGAGGAAAAAGGAGTGGATGAACTGGTCTGCTCCTGGAAGGCGCTGGCCCCCTCCATGAACTGGGAAGACGCGTACCACACGGAAGCCCTGAAAGCCCGGGAAGCCGCGGCCAGGGTAGACGCCCTGATTTCCGAACTGGGGGATGACGCCGCTGCCGCCGTTGATGCGGAAGCGGACGGGGCAGACTCCGGAAACGGCTTCCGGCACATTACCGTGCTGCTGCATGAGACGGTGGACATGCTGAAAGCGGGCCCCGGCAAATTCATCGTGGACTGCACGCTTGGCGGCGGCGGCCATACGGAATGCTCAGGCTGGCGCGCTTCGGTTCCCGTTTCAAAGTCCTCGCCGGCAACTTCCAAGACGTGGAAAGCATTCTTTCCCAGCAGGGGGTTTCCCGGGTGGACGGGCTGCTGGCGGACCTGGGCGTTTCCTCCCACCAGCTTGACACCGCCTCCCGCGGCTTTTCCTTTAGGGAAGACGGCCCTCTGGACATGCGGATGGATACCCGCGCCGCTCTCTCTGCCCGGAACCTGGTGAATGAGGCCCCGGAAGAAGAAATCGCAAATATCCTCTGGCAATTCGGCGAGGAACGCGCTTCCCGCGCCATTGCCCGCGCCATGGTGAAAGCCCGTGCCCAGGCACCCATCACCACGACCGCACAGCTTGCCCGCATCGTGGAATCCGTCCTGCCGCGCAAAGGAAGGCAACACCCCGGCACCCGCACGTTCCAGGCCCTGAGAATAGCGGTCAACGGCGAGCTGGATGCCCTGGACGCTCTGCTGGATTCCTCCGTGCGTCTGCTCGGGCAGGGGGGGCGCATGGCCGTCATCACCTTCCACAGCCTGGAAGACCGCAGGGTCAAGCAGTTCTTCGACCTCCGGAGCCGTCCGGAAATAGACCGCCCGGAATGGCCGGCACCCCGTCCCAACCCGGATTACTGCTTCCGCCCGCTTTCCCGCAAACCCGTCACTGCGGGAGAAGAAGAACTTTCAACCAACCCCCGTTCCCGCAGCGCCAAGTTGCGCGGCGTGGAAAAAATCATCTGACCATCTCTCTTCCGCCACCGCCATGAAAAGATTCAAACAGCGTTTCACCGGCCACCAGATCAGCGTGAGCATGATCATGTGGCTCATTGCCTTCGCCGCCCTCACCTGCGGAGCGGGCATCACTTATGCCGTGCTGAAAAACGACCAGATCCAGGTCGCGCGCGACATCAAGCAAATGAACGAAGAGATCGCCTCCTGCGAACTTACAAAGGAATATTACCGTTCCAAGACTTCCTCCCTGACCAGCCGCTGGGCCATCCGCGACAGGCTGGCCCAGGACAAGTCCAACCTGCAGCCTATCGAGCCCTCAGCCGTAGAATACATTTCTTCCGAAAACGCCTCCCGCATCGCTGCGGCAGGCCATTAACTGCGTTGAGCCGTTCATGATCACGATCACGAAGTCCAGATTTGCCAGAAGAAGCCTCGTCCTGTGCGGCCTGGCGGGCGCGGCGGTCATCTGGCTGATGTTGTCGCTGGTCAATCTCCAGCTGGTTTCCCCCCGGAAAACGAGCGGCGTTTCCAGCGGCGGCATTATTGAACGGGAGGTTCTTTTGCCCCAGCGCGGCCGCATCATGGACGCCAATGAGGAAATCCTCACCAGCAACATGCAGAGCTCCGAGCTGATTGCGGACGGCTATCATCTGAACGACCCCAAGACCATCAGCTGGGCTCTGGCCTATTCCAAGGCCGTCCATTCCCCGTTCTGGGAGAAAGCCGCAACGGATAAGGAAAAGGAAAAGCTCGTTTCCGGCTTCCGCAGCAAGATTCTGGGCCAGGCCGCCAGCAAAAAGGACGGCAGCAAGGAACATAATCTGGCGAAAATCCTGCTGGAAGAGCCTGAAGACGGACCGGAAGGGGTGGATATGGCCAGAAAAAAGCTGGAAGAGCTTTATGAGCCGGAGATGGTGAAAGAATACGTGCAGGCGCACCTGGAATACGCCGCCAAAGTGATTGCCCCTTTCCTGCCGGACATGAGCGTGCAGGACATCATCAACACGGTGGAAAAAGACGGGGCGATTCCCAAGAAGCGCATCGTCATTGCCAAAAACCTGTCCGAGGAAAAAGCGGAACTGCTGCGGCAGGCTATCCAGAACGCCCGCGTCCAGGGGTTCCGTTTTGAGACCTCCTCCAAACGCGTCTATTCCGTGCCGGAATGCATGGTGCATATTCTGGGCTACATTGCCCAGACGAAGGACAGCGGCCCCCGGCCCATAGCCCTTTCCGGCCTTGAAAAGCAGCTGGATGACCAGCTGCTGGGCCACAACGGCATCAGGGAATACCGGAAAGACAGCCGCGGGCGCATCATTCCCTCCGCGGATTCCCGCTTCAAGGATGCCGTGGACGGGCTGAACGTGCGCCTGACGGTAAACATGGAATACCAGACGATCGTGGAGGAGGAGCTGGACGCCGCCATCTCTTTTTACACGGACCAGACCCACAAACCCCGCGGCTGCATTATTGTGGTGGAACCCAAGACCGGCAGCATTCTGGCGATGGCCAGCCGGCCCCACTATAATTTAAATACGCGCGAGGGCCTTCAGGAAGGCGCCTACCATTTCGCCGTGCAGTCCCTGTACGAACCCGGTTCCACCTTTAAAATAGTTTCCGTCACATCCGCCGTGGACAGCGGAAAGGCCACGTTCGACACCATGATCAACTGCACCCCCTATCCGGTGCCCGGTTCCCGCCCCGTCACGGACGCCCCCCGTTCCTATGGCGGCCTGACCGTAGCGGGCGTGCTGAAAAAATCCAGCAACCCGGGCGCCTTCCGCATTGCGCTGAAATCGGGCTGGCCCACGTATAAAAAATACTTTGACCTGTACGGATTTTCCTCCAAAACGGGTATCGACCTGCCGGGGGAAACCAACAGCCAGTGCCAGGACGGCAGCAATTTTGTCAACTTTTCCCGCATCAGCTTCGGCTACTCCCTGATGGTGTCCCCCCTGCAGGTCGCCATGGCTTATGCCGCCATAGCCAATGACGGCGTGCGCATGCGCCCCCGGCTGGTTGACGGCATTTATGTGGATGACAAGAACTTCCAGCCTTCCCCCCCCGTGGAGGTATGCCGGGTCATGAGCGTCAAGACGGCCCGGGACCTTCGGAACGCCCTGTTCCACGTTACGGATCTGGACGGGACCGCCAAAAGAGCTCGGATTGAAGGCTATAACGTGGGAGGCAAAACCGGAACCGCCCACAAGGTGAAGCCTACAGGCGGCTATTTTGAAAACCGCTACACCGTCTCCTTTGTAGGAATGCTCCCGGTGGAGGACCCGGCCTTCGTCTGCCTTGTCGTCATTGACGACCCCACTTCCAAGCATTGCCATCCCGGAGGCGGAACCGTATGCGCCCCGGTTTTCCAGAAGCTGGCCACCCGTCTGGCGGCCGCCATGAACATACCCAAGAATGCCCCTTCCGCGGAGGCAAATAAAAAAGCCTCCCGTGCCCAGGCCTCTTCCACCCCATCCAAACCGCCGCGCAGATAATCCCGTCATGAAGCTACTTACCTTACTCAAAGACCTTCCCTCCCATACGCTCACCGGCTCCCCCCAGGTGAAAATTTCACATCTGGAGTGCGACAGCCGGCGCATTCTGCCCGGTTCCTGCTACATTGCCCTGAAGGGGACCCGGGCGGATGGCCATGAATTCATCCCGGAGGCCATTCGCCGCGGAGCATGCGCCGTCGTCGCGGAAATGCCCTGCACGCAGGAAGCCAGGGAGGCCGGAGTCAGCTGGGTGGAGGTGAACGATTCCCGCCTGGCCGTCAGCCTGATGGGCGCGGCCTGGAACGGACGCCCTTCCCGCCACATGACCATGATCGGCGTGACGGGGACGAACGGAAAAACTACGACGGCCTACATCGCCCATTCCCTGCTCAAGCAGTCCTGGCTGCGCGCCGGATTGATCGGCACCATCGCCTATGACAACGGGGAGGAAATCACTCCTTCCACCCATACCACGCCCGGACCGCTGGAACTGGAACACCTGCTGAAGGAAATGTATGAAAACGGCTGCCGCGGCGTCTCCATGGAGGTCTCTTCCCACGCGCTGGACCAGGAACGCGTGGCCGGCATCAATTTCAACGTGGGCATTTTCACCAATCTGACCCAGGACCACTTGGACTACCACCACACTATGGAGAATTATTTCCAAGCCAAGGCGAAATTGTTCGAACAGATGGCGCAGGACACCAGATCCCGGCGAAAACCCGTGGCCGTCATCAACATCGACGACGCTTACGGCCGCCGGCTGGCGGAAATGTTCTCCGGCCGCATGACCGTAAAGACCTACGGGTCCGCCCTGGGGGCGGATTTCCGCATGCTGGTGCACCACGCCACCGCCAAAGGCAGCGAGTACGAATTGGAATACAAGGGGAAAAGCTACCTGGTCCGTGTCCCCCTGATCGGCAAGTTCAACATGTACAACAGCCTGGCCGCGCTGGCCGCCGTCATTTGCGCCGGCATCCCCGTGCGGGACGCCATTGCGAACCTTCAGAATATTCCGCAGGTCCCCGGCAGGCTGGAACTATTCACCCACCCCGGAGGCGCCCAAATCTTCATTGACTATGCCCACACGCCGGACGCCCTGGAAAACGTCTGCAAGACGCTCAAGGAACTGTGCTCCCGCCGCCTGATTACCGTGTTCGGCTGCGGCGGGGACCGGGACAGGGGAAAACGTCCCCTGATGGGAGCCGCAGCCGCACGCCTGTCAGACGCCTGCATCGTCACCTCCGACAATCCCAGAAGCGAGGAACCCCTCTCCATCATCAGCCAGATTGCGGCGGGAATGCCGGAAGGCAGATACGCCATCATTCCGGACCGGGCCAGAGCCATTGCCACGGCCATCGACCAGGCCCGTCTGGGGGACATCGTCCTCATTGCGGGCAAGGGCCATGAAAATTACCAGGAACTTTCCACCGGCCGCATTGATTTCAGCGACGCCAAGGAAGTGCGCCGCAACATGTTCATCAAGGAACGGGAAGAATTCCCCCAGGCATAACACGTTATTCCATCTTTCTTTCATGATTTCCCTCACGGCGCACGGCATCTGCAACATCATCGGCGGAAAACTGGTCAGTGGCCCCTTTGACAGGGTCGCTTCCGGCGGCGTGTGCACGGACAGCCGCCATTTGCCGCCCCATGCCGTTTTCTTCGCGCTGGGGGGAGAAAAATTTGACGGCAACCTGTTTGCCCCGGAGGCATCCCGTACCGCGGCCGCCGCCGTCGTCAGCCGTGTGGAGGAAGGCATGGCCCCCTCATGTGCCGTCATTCTGGTGGAAGACACGCTGGAAGCCCTTCAGAGGCTGGCCGCCTGGTGGCGTTCAGAGCTTACCCTCACCGTCATCGGCCTGACCGGCTCCAACGGAAAAACCTCTACCAAGGATCTGACGGCCTCCGTTCTTTCACAGGGGCTCCGCACCATCGCCACGCAGGGCAACCTGAACAACCACATCGGCGTCCCCCTCAGCATCCTCCGGGCCGCCCCGTCCGACGAAGCCGCCGTATGGGAAATGGGCATGAACCACTCCGGGGAACTGGCTCCCCTGTGTGAAATGACGCGCCCGAAAATCGGCATCATCACCAGCATCGGCACCTCCCATATGGAATACCTGGGCTCCCGGGAAAACATCGCCCGGGAAAAATGCACGTTGGCACACTGCCTGCCGGAAGACGGCTTCATGATTTTTCCGGCGGACTGCGATTATGCGGATATGATCCGTCAATCCACCCGCGCCGCCTGTATTGACTGCGGCATTGGCGCCGAAACCGTTCGCGCGGAAAATCCCGTCTCTACCGAGAACGGAACACGCTTCATCCTTTCCATCCCGGATTTCTGCCGGGAAGAGGTGGAATTGCCCGTCCACGGCCGGCACATGGTAACCAACGCGCTTCTGGCCGCCGCCGCCGGCTGGGTGGCAGGTCTTGCGAAAGAGCAAATCGCCTCCGGTCTCACCCAGGCGCGGCTCACGGGCGGCAGGCTTCACTGCACCCGGATCAACGGCATTCTGGTAGTGGATGACACCTACAACGCCAACCCGGATTCCATGCAGGCCGCCCTGCGCACCTTAGCAGAGCTTTCCTGCGCCGGCAGACGCTTTGCGGTGCTGGGCAGAATGGGGGAACTGGGCGTGTTTTCCGAGGAAGGGCATGTTCTGGTGGGCCGCACGGCGGAAGAACTCCGTCTTGACTGCGTCGTCAGCGTGGGAACGGACGCCGCCCGGATTACGGACGCTATTTCTCCCAATTCATTCACTCAACGCCTGAACTTCAGCTCCGCGGAAGAAGCGGCCGAATGGCTCCGTAGCCATACGGCGCCGGGAGACATCGTCCTTTTCAAAGGCAGCCGTCTTGCCCGGATGGAGCAAGTCATGAACCTTACCTTTCCGCCACAGTAAATTGTATGCATTCCCTCATTGAACAGTTCAGCCCCTCAGGGGCATTTGCAGGACCGGCAGGGAGAGCCCTCCTGGCCTGCCTGGTTTCCTTTGCCCTGACGATGATCTTCGCCCCGCGGGTCATCCGGGAGCTGATTTCCCTGAAAATCGGCCAGCCCATCAGGACGGCGGAGGAAGTGCACAAGCTGGCGGAACTCCACGGAGCCAAGGCGGGAACGCCCACCATGGGCGGCGTGCTGATCGTGGGTTCCATGACGGCGGCTACCCTGTTGTGCGCCAGAATGGGCAATCCCTTTATCATTTCCTGCCTGATCGTCACCCTGGCGCTGGGCCTGCTGGGATTCCGGGACGATTACCTGAAGGTGGCGAAAAAAACCTCGGACGGCATTTCCGCACGTAAAAAACTCCTCGTCCAGTTCCTGGCCGGCCTGGCCGGCGTCACCTTCCTGTACCTGTACCCGGAAGGCAGTCCCCGCGTGGAACTTCACGACTACATATCCTCCCTGTTCATTCCATTCTATGGCCAGGTGAACCTGCCATGGTTCGTTTACATTCCTTTCGGCGTCGTGGTGGTCATGTCCGCCTCCAATGCGGTGAACCTGACGGACGGCCTGGACGGCCTTGCCTCCGGCTGCTCCGTCGCCACGGGCATCACTTACGCCATCATTGCCGTCCTCTGCGGAAGCTGGCTGACGGCTGATTCCCTGGATATTCCCTTCCACCCCGGCGCGGGAGAAATCAGCGTCTTCATGATGGCCCTGGTTGGGGCCTGCCTGGGCTTCCTGTGGCACAACTGCTACCCGGCCAGGGTATTTATGGGAGACACCGGTTCCCTGGCCCTGGGCGGCGCGTTCGGCATGGCTGCCGTCTGCACGGCGCAGGAGCTTCTCTTTATCGTCATCGGGGGCGTCTTCGTCATGGAAGCCGTGTCCGTCGTCCTGCAGGTGGGCAGCTACAAGCTGCGCCACGGCAAACGCATCTTCGCCATGGCCCCCATCCACCACCACTTCGAACTCAAAGGCTGGAAGGAAACGCAGGTGATTGCCCGCTTCTGGATGATCAGCCTCCTGCTGGCTTTCCTGGGCCTTTTCCTGATAACCACCGCCTGACAAACCACGAACATGCAGCTCAATAACCTTAACATCGCCGTTCTGGGAGCGGGAAGAAGCGGACGCGCCGCGGCGCGCCTCGCCATGAAGCATGGCGCACGGGTATGCGTGTTTGACGCTTCCGCCTCCATTGGCGGATGGCCGGAAGACATTCCCCTGCATACCGCCGCCACGGAGGAAGACGGACGCGCCTTTCATGCGGATATGGTGGTCATCTCCCCCGGCATTGAGACGGATAGCCCCTTTGTCAAATCCTTTGGACGGGAAGGCGTGGAAACCATCGGTGAAATGGAGCTGGCATGCCGCTTTTACCATGGCCGCATCATCGCCATCACCGGAACCAACGGCAAAACCACCACCACATCCCTGGTGGAAAAGATTTTGCTGCGCGCCGGAAAGACCGCCGTTGCCTGCGGCAATTACGGCGTGCCGGTGGCGGAAATCCTGCTCCGGGATTCCGTGCCGGACGTGCTGGCGCTGGAGGTCAGCTCCTTCCAGTTGGAAACCATCCGCGATTTTCACCCGGATGTGGCCGTATGGCTCAATTTTGCGCCGGACCACATGGACCGCTACAAATCCGTGGAGGATTACCACCGCGCCAAACTCCATATCTTCGACAACCAGACGGAAAAAGACCTGGCCGTCGTTCGCTCCGGGGAACGACTTCCGCACCTGAAAGCCTCCGTACTCACCTTCAGCCCGGAAGATCCGGCGGCTGATCTTTATTACCGCGAACCGTTGATCCTGGAGGGCGGCGCTTCCCTGCTGAACCTGGAAGAGACCGCCCTGAACCAGCGCCATAATGCGGAAAACGCCATGGCCGCCGTCCTGGCATGCCGCCACCTGGGCATTCCCGCAGAAACAGCCGCAGAAGTATTGAAGGAGTTCGCGCCCCCCGGCCACCGCTGCGAAACCGTCCGCACACTGGACGGCGTGCTGTGGCTGAACGATTCCAAAGCCACGAATCTGCATGCGCTGGAAACGGCTCTGAAATCACAACATTCCCCCGTCATCCTGATTGCCGGAGGCAAGGACAAGGGGCTGGATTACGTACCCCTGCGGCCCATGCTGAAAGAAAAAGTGCGCGCCTGCGTGGTATTCGGCCAGATTGCGGACCAGCTCCAGCACGCTTTTTCCCCCGCAGTCCCCACGGAAAAAGCCGCAGATGTAGAGGCCTGCGTGGAGAAGGCACGCTCTCTCGCCCGGCAGGGAGACACCGTCCTGTTCTCTCCCGGCACTTCTTCCTTTGACATGTTCACCGGCTATGTTCAGCGCGGCCAGGCCTTCAGGGACGCGGTGAACGCCCTTCCCTCCTTTCCTGACAATTCACCAGAAAACGACCATCATGAAAACGACCAAGACACCTGATCACAATCCGACCGGACGCACCCGTCCGAAACGCAAAATGGGCACCGTACTCCGCGCCAAACTCAGCAAATACCGCGCCCGCGTCTCCGAATTTGAAGATGACGCGCCCAGCAGCACCGTCGTGCGCTGGCTCGTCGTCCTTCTTCTTCTTCACCTTCTCGTCATCGGCGGCGTTTACGTCCGCAGCACCTGGTTCAGAAACACGGCGGAAACCGTAGAAATGGCAGCCGCCCTGCCCGCGCCGCCCACCGTCCCGCAGCGCCCCGCTCCCGCAGCGCCCCCGGCCGCTCTGTCCCAGGTTCCCCAGGCCCCCCCCGCAGCCCCGGTCACCATCACGCAGCCGGAACAGGTAGTGGACGCTCGCCCCAACAGGCAGCCGGCCCCTGCGGTGGAGGAACACATTCCGGATGCAGCCCCGGTGGCAGGTCCTGCGCGCCACATCGTGCGCACGGGAGATACCTGGGAACGCGTCGCGCGTGACAACCAGGTGGCCGTCAATGACCTGAAAGCCGTCAATCCCAAAGTTCAGCGCCTTGTCAGCGGAAGCACGCTCGTCATTCCGGCCCGGCCAGGAGACAAATTTGAACCGGAAAAGTCCGCCGCGGAGGAATTGGAGCCGGAAAGCGTGCCCCACATTGTGAAGAAAGGGGAAACCCTCTCCGTAATCGCCCGCAAATACAAAATGAACTGGCGTACCCTCCAAAAATTCAACAAGATGAATGACCGGGACGTAGCGCGTCTCAAAATCGGGCAAAAAATCATGATCCCCAAAAAGTAGGCATCTTCCTGCCCTTCCGCCGCCATGTCTTCCAAAGTCTGCATGATTCTGGTCTGGTTCTTCGTCATCTGCCTTCTGGTCGTAGGCCTGGTGATGGTATCCAGCACGGCGGCGTGGGCGGAGGAAACCAAGCACCCGTACGAACCCCTGTTCAAGCAGACCGCCTTTGCCTGCGCCGGGCTGGTGGGGGCCATGATTCTCTCCCGGATAGACTACCGGATATGGAGGAAGTATATCTGGTGGATCCTTGGAGGGGCCTGTTTTCTGCTGGTGCTGTGCTATGTGCCCGGCATCGGGAAGGAAATCAACGGGGAACGCCGCTGGATCACCATCGGCATGCAGTTCCAGCCCAGCGAATGCGCCAAACTCTGCATGATGATGGCCCTGGCCAACTGGCTGGCCCTGTACCGGGACCGCACCACCTCTTTCTGGTGGGGTTTTGTGATGCCCGGCCTTATCTTCGGCATTCCTCTTGCCCTGATTCTTTTTGAAAAGGACATGGGCACCTCCGTAGCCCTGGCCCTGGCCGCGTTCTGCGTCATGTTTGTGGCCGGAACGCGCAAAATTTACCTGGGCGGGGCTTTCGCCCTGGCCGGAACGGCCCTGTACGTTCTGGTGCAGAGCAACGCCAACCGCCTGGAACGTTTCCTGGCCTGGAAAGACCTGGACGCCCACCGCCTGGGCGCCGGCCTCCAGCAGTACCGTGCTTCCATCGCCCTGTCCCGAGGGGGGCTGGACGGGGTGGGCCTGGGAAACAGCGCGGAAAAA
>OHGA01000298.1_pt1 | contig 13379 bp, 7 predicted proteins | sample 1567621 | NCBI WGS metagenome assembly OHGA01 (sample SAMEA3879607, study PRJEB24766) | human gut metagenome | biome: human-associated habitat; feature: feces | place: USA | collected 1985/1987
AGACCTACCGCTATCTTATCAACAACGCAAACTTTGAAAGCTATATCAAGGTTGTCAAGGTGGACGCAGAAAGCGGTAAAAACATTCCGTATGCCGGCGCAGGCTTCAAAATTTTTGACCCTAACGGCAATCAGGTAACAATGACCTTCACTTATCCTACTCCGACAACGATTGATACTTTCTACACCGACGCAAACGGACAGCTTGTTACACCGGAGAAACTGGAATACGGCAAGGGATATTCTCTTGTTGAGGTTCAGGCTCCTTACGGATATGTGCTTGACAGCACGCCGGTGTACTTTGATGTGGCAGAGGAGCATTCTTCCGATGAGGGTGGTATTACCGTGATTAAGGTAGATAAGCCCAATATGGCACAGAAAGGTACTGTCAGCATTGAAAAGACCGGCGAGGTATTCTCAGGGGTAAATATCTCCGGAGAGGAAAATGCCGATGTGATTTATCAGCCTGTCTATGAAGTGAAAGGTCTTGCAGGTGCGGTTTATGAGATTACCGCAGCAGAAGATATTATCACTCCCGACGGTACACTCCGTTATGCAAAGGGCGAGGTCGTAGATACTGTTACCACAGACGAAAACGGACTTGCCAAGAGCAAGGAACTTTACCTCGGCAGATATACGGTGGTCGAAATCACCGCACCGGAGGGTATGGTTATCAACAAGGAAGCACACGAGGTCGAGCTGACTTACGCAGGTCAGGAAGTCGCCGTGACGGAAACCGCAACCAGCTTCGTAAACGAGAGACAAAAGGTTACGGTAAGTCTTGAAAAGGCTATCGAAAAGAACGACATCTTCAATATCGGCAACGGCGATGAAGTGAAGAATATCAGCTTCGGACTTTTTGCCGGTGAGGAACTTGTTTCTGCAAGCGGTACTTCTATCCCGGCTGACGGTCTGATTGAGATTATCTCTCTTTCCGAAAACGGCAAGGCTGTTATCAAAACCGACCTTCCTTTCGGAAGCTACTATGTAAAGGAGCTTGCAACCGATGAGCATTATATCCTTTCCGACAGCAAGTATCCGTTTACCTTCAGCTATGCGGGACAAGATACCGAAACTGTTGAGATTGCAGTCAATGAGGGCAAGCCGATTGAAAATAAGCTCATTTACGGTTCTGTTTCCGGTAAGAAGATTACCGAAAACGGCGAAGCACTGGGAGGTGCTGTAATCGGTCTGTTTAAGGCTGATGAAACCGAATTTACAAAAGAAAATGCCTTGATGACTGCTACCTCTGAAAATGACGGTAGCTTTTCTTTTGACAAAGTACCGTATGGAAACTGGATTGTAAGAGAAATCGAACAGCCTGCCGGTTTCGTGCTTGACGATACTTCCTATGAGGTTATCGTGTCCGAGGACGGTCAGGTCATTGAGGTTGAAATCGTCAATGAGTATGTTTACGGCAATATCAAGTTGACTAAGGTCGATGAAGATTACCCGGAAAACAAGCTGACGGGTGCGACCTTTGAGGTTTACAAAGATGTGAACGGCGACGGTAAACTGGACGACGGCGACGAGCTTATCGGTACACTCAACGAAACTTCTACGGGTATTTACGAGATGAAGGAACTTCTTTACGGAAAATACCTTGTAAGAGAAACCAAAGCACCGGAAGGCTTCGAGCTTGATAAGGGCGTGTACTCTGTTTTCATTGAAAAGGATGAAACCACCTACGAGGTAGAAAACAAAGCCGGCGTCGGCTTTATTAACACGGCAATGAAAGGAAACCTGAAAATCATTAAGACTTCCTCAGATGGTAAAGTTGAAGGCTTCACTTTCAGAGTTACGGGAGTAAACGGTTACGACCGAAGCTTCACGACCGATAAGAACGGCGAAATCGTTATTGAGGGACTTCGTATCGGCGATTACACCATTTCCGAGGTTCAGGATAGTGTTTCTGCTTCCTATGTTCTTCCTGGGGATAAGATTGCAACCGTAAAGGTCGGCTCTACTACCGTTGTGGAAATGCACAATGAGCTGAGAGACACACCAAAGACCGGAGATAACAGCAATATGGGATTGTGGACGGCACTTGCGGGACTTTCTGCCCTCGGTATTGCAGGCACAGCCATTGTTGCGTACAGAAAAAAGAAGAAGGAGGACAATGAGTAATGGACGCTAAAACAATCGTAGGAGTTGTATTAGTCGCCTTTATTATCGGCGGCTTTATCTTCTTGCAGATTAAGAACAGAAAGAAATAAGGAACACGAAAGTGGGCGGAGTGAAAACTTCGCCCACGGTTCTTTTACGGAGGTGCATTATGAACAAGCTAAAGACGGTTGACAGCAAGGTGCTTGCAATACTCAGAGAATGCCCCGAAACGAGGTATGACGATATGCAGCTTATCCTTTGCTATTACAACCGATACAGCTATATGAGAGTCGGTGATTTACCGCTTGAGGATATAGTCAACAACTATAAAGGCTACGGCTTGCCGTGCTTTGAGACTATCCGCAGAGCAAGACAGAGAGTGCAATCCCTATTTCCCGAACTGTCAAGGCAGTGCAGTGGCTGCGACTGCGGAAACATCAGAATTGTGATTGAAGTAAGCTGAGGTGTGGATATGAACGAGGGAAAAAGAAAAATCGGTGAATACACTGTTCTTTGCTCGGTCAATGTGGGCGAAAAGGAAGTTATCTTGGCTTCCAATGAGCAAAGCACAAACGGCGATAAATTTTTGTGCGGCTTTGCAGAGCGAAACGACCTGTTTGAACTGTGTTCGGAATGTATGGTGAGCGATGACTATATTGAAATCGTACACCTTTTCGGAAGCCGTGTGGCAAATGAAGCGGAGCTTTTCAAGGAACAGGTCGAAAAGCTGGATATTCCAATCACACTCATAACGGAAGCCGACTGTATCCCCGACCACTATTCCAAAGACATCAACGGCACAATCATAGCCATTGACCCCAAGGTATTAAAGCCTGAATTTCAGAGAGCCGACAGACAGCTCTACTATGTTACGGGCGGCTTCGGTGCGTCGGCAAACAGTCGTGGAAGCGCCGTGTTCTGCACAAATCTTCACACCGGCAAATCCACCCGATATGAAAGGATGGATGTTATGGGCGAAATAAAGCCTGAGTGTATGCCTGAATGGGCAAAGGAAAAGGCACAAGAGCTTTTACACAAGAAGCGAAATAAAGACAAAGAACGATAAGGAGGACAAAGCAATGAAGGAAAAATTCACTTTTCAACAGAAAACAAAGCTTCTGACGAAACTGTTTGACGCAGGCTGCAATACCGAAAAGAAATTGCAGCAGCTTGATATGGAGAGCATTTTGAAAATTCCCGGTATTACTATTCCGGATATGAGACTGATTATCGAGCTTCAGAAGCAGACCAAAGCCAATAAGCTGTTCTCTTATTTGGGAGGTGGCACTGATGAACAGGCAGGAGCAGAATGACCGCCATATCATTTGGAGCGACATTAGCCTTGACCTTGATGATTGGCGAGAGTCTTTGGAGGAACTGTATCCCGGATATTCCGATGATGAGCTTTACGACATTATGGTAAAATCCAATGCCGAAAACCTTTATGATGAACGAGTAAATCTCAACATTCAGCTTTCACAGCCGATTATCGTTATCGGCGACCTCGGCAGATGGAACGGCAGAGTGTCGGGGTACAAGATGATTGATTCCGGCAACATTAAGGACTGCCTTTATTCCGATACCGATTACACCGAATGGTATGTGGATAAGTACGGCGACCTTCGTGCCGATGCCGTTCATCACGACGGTACAAACCATTATCTTTACCGTGTATTCAAAGATGGTGTCACCGATACGCAGATTGAAAATCTGCAAGATAAAATCTACAACGGAAAAGCTACAAGAGCCGACATCACACGAGTTACCAAAAGGCTCGGCGATGACATTGCCGGAGTTTATGGCTTTCCTATTCCAAAGCAAAGACAACCAAACGAACAAGCGAGGTGATGAAAATGGATTACAGAGTATTGACCGAAGCAGAGCGTAAATACACCTTCAGCCAAAGTCAGCAGCTCTCTATGCAGACCGGTCTTATCGGATATTTGAGAGCCGACTTCGGTTCTAACGGGAACGAGTTTTGGACGACTTGGAACGATTTCAGAAAAGACTTGAAAACCGATGAATTTAAGGCTGAATTTGATGATGTGATAAACGGATTGCGTGACGGCGATGTTTTGTCCGGCAGAAAGGCTATGTCCTCTTACTGTTATTCCACTCCCGACAGCTCCTTTAATGATGACCGCAACCATTATGGCATTCGTCTTGATACGGAAAAGTACAGCTATCTTATGAGATTTAACCCCAACAGGGGCGAGTACAATCTGTACTGCTATTGCTATCAGAAAGAGTGGCTGAACAACCACTTGAAAAATGCCGAGCGTGGTATCCGATTTATTGACCCGCACTATCAGGAGCAGTTTCGCATTGCGGACGGAGAAAAAATCTCAATCAAGCTCGGCGACGGCAAAACAATGGAGAGAACTTGCAGATATATCGACGACTACCATTTGGAGGTCGGCACAAATCTCTACCATATCTGCGAATTTGCCGAGCTTTGCGAGAGAAACGGTCATACCGTAGAACCAGCCGCAAAAGAAAACACGAAATCCGCAAAGGACAAAGAAAAAACACGATAAGGAGGTGCAGACGAGGTGGCAAGGAAATTTGACCTGATTTCGGAGCTATACGAAAGAACCTGTTTTGCAGTTACAGACAATCCGGTAAACTGGCAATCGTTTCTGAAAACAGCAGGCAGGAATTTCAGACTCCGATTTGATGAACAGCTTCTCATTTATGCCCAAAGACCCGATGCAACAGCCGTGCTTGAAATCGAACGATGGAACGGTACTTTCGGTCGTTGGGTAAACCGAGGAGCAAAGGGTATTGCCGTATTTGAGGACGCAGACAGAAGCCGTCAAAGGCTGATTCATTACTTTGATATATCGGATACCCACGAAAGCCGACATTTCCGCCCTGTTCCTATTTGGGAGATGAGACCCGATTATGAAGCAGAGGTTATCGAAACGCTTGAAAACACTTTCGGTGCGGTAAACGATACAACGAGTATTGAAAATGTCGTCAAAGAGAGCATTGCCAATGCCGTCGAGGACAACATCGCAGACTATATCTCCGACTTTATGAGTTTGGGTGCAGGAAGCGATATTGAGTATTTGTCTGCTGACGAAGCAAATGCCTTGTATTTGGAGCTTGTCAGAAACAGCGTATCATATATGGTTATGGCACGATTGGGACTGGACGCAGACAAGGTTTATTCTCCCGATGACTTTGTCGGGATTTCAAACTTCAATTCACAGGAAGTTCTCAATGCGGTGGGTATTGCTACAAGCGACATTGCTGAAATGGCGTTGCTTCCTGTCAGCAGAACAATCAGCACGCTCAGTAAGGAAAATCGCATAATTGATGAACAGGGGCAATCCGAATACAATAAAGACATCAAAGACGAAAGGAGTCAAAGCGATGAGCGAAATCACATACACGATGGTGGGAGATTACAATCTTCCGAACCTGAAACTGCCGGAGCAGACGGAAGTGACTCTCGGCAGATGGTCGCAGATGAGGAGAACTTATTTGAAGGAACATCACAAAATCCTGTACTACAATCTTCTGACGAAAGGGATTCTGAACAGTCACTTGGCGGAGGTTCAGCAGAGAGCCAGCGAACTGGAGGAAACTCTCGTGAAGCAGATGGCAGAGAAAGCGGGACTGACGGAGCAGATGAAAGCGGAAGATATGATGAAGTGGGTTCGCCTGATGAACAACATCAGGAACTCGGCACAGGAAATCGTGAAGAATCAGGTAATATTCGCTTAGAGTATTACGACAGAAACCACGAGGACAAGAGCCTGCCGTTTTTTGGTGGCGATGATACTATCCGAGAGATACTCGGTACTACCCCGCATTTGTCCGCTTCAAAGGAAGAAATCAAAGACTTCTATGAGAGAAATACGGACAATGCGACCCGTACCGAATATATCAAGGGTATTTTCAACAACGATTACACCCGGCTTACCTTAAACGACGGCAGGCTTGTTGGATACAAAACATTTCAGAATGTCCTCCACTTGTGGGAGGGCGAATACGAAAACAGAACCGCTCAGAGCTTCTATGACTGGGGCGTTATCGCACAGCATTTTGAAGCAATGAGACTTTTGGGAGAATTGACCGATACAATGAAGCCGCTTCCGTCTATGGACGGTCAGTTGACTCTCATAATGGGCAATCAGGCAGAGGAACAAAAAACCTCTGCCTTTACTTTTTCTCAGGAAATCATAGACGCTGTACTGACCCGTGGAAGCGGAGTTTCCGAGGGCAAAATGCGTATCTATGAGCAGTTTGAAAAGAGCCTTTCCGCAAAAGAAAACGCCGACTTCTTGAAAAACGAATACGGTTGGGGCGGCTCTTACCCTGTCATCATCGGTACGGGCATTGACGAACAGCACGACGGAAAAGGTATCACAATTTCAAAGGGTATCGGAAGTGACAAGCCGCACATTACGCTTTCTTGGTCTCAAGTGGAAAAGCGTATCGGAGACCTTATCCGTATGGACAGATACTTAAATCCAAAGGAAAAAGAAAAGTACCCGGAATGGCTTGAAAAGCAGGAAGAACGGCGAGCCGAGCTTGCAGAGCAGAGAAAAAACCGAGAGATACTCTCTACCGCACCGCCTGAGCCTAAAAACAAAGAGGACGAGCCGGAAGCACAGTATGAATATCATCTCGGCGACAGCGTGTATATTGGGGCTTCTCAGTATGAGATTTTGTCCTTTGATGAAAACCGTGTAATGCTCTATGACTTCGATATGCCCTTATTCAACAAGGAACTTTCAAGGGAAGAATTTGACCGCAAAGTGCGTGAAAATCCGATGAACGACCACTTGAAGGTCAGTGTATTACCGGCGGAAGAAAAAGCCGTTACAGGCGAAAATGAAGCTCAAAACGATACCGAAACCGTACAGGATTTCAGTCCGAAAACCGGTTATGATGACGCCTTTTATATCGACCGGGACAATGAAAGTGTAACTTGGATGTACTATAACCCCGACAGCAATGCCGGAGGTCAGTATGTTACAAATACGCTTTCTTTTGACGAGATACAGCAAGCTGCAAGGGAGTATGACTCGGCTGAGGATTTCTTTGATTATCTCGGTAGCATTGCAAATCAGGAGCTTGCCGATGTAGGTACGGAATGGTTTGTGGACGCAGACCGAGAATTTCACAGGACACCGGATTTGACCGACTGTACCTCCGCCACAATGGAAGCACTCATTGAAAACGCTGAAAGAACTGATATGGTGGCAACGAACATCGGAAATGTACCGATTGAGGATTACAGAGAAATCGTTGCTACTCAAAACGGTTTTGACAGTTATGAGGAAATGTATAACGAGGGTGTTCGTATCGGCAACGGTTACGACAAAAAGCCTGAACCGATTGTTCCCGCTTGGGAGCAAAAGAAAAAGTCAAAGGTTAAGAGCTTTGACCTCCACCCGGATATTCCGATGTCCGAACGACACAACTTTGACCTTGCCAATAATCAGGTTGAGGAAGTGAACAAGAAAGAGCGTTTTCACAGAAACTATGCAGCGATTAAGGTCTTGAAGGATTGTCAAAACGAAAACCGTTTTGCAACACCCGATGAGCAAAAAATCTTGTCGAGATATGTCGGTTGGGGCGGTATTCCCGAAGCATTTGACGAACGAGCCGGAGCTTGGCATACAGAGTATGCAATGCTGAAAAATATCCTGACGCCGGAGGAATATGCGTCGGCAAGAGAAAGCACCCTGACTGCCTTTTATACTCCGCCCGAAGTATCTACTGCCATTTACAAGGTGTTGGAACAGATGGGATTTCAGGAGGGCAACCTGCTTGAGCCGTCTTGCGGTATCGGTAACTTCATCGGTATGCTGCCTAAGTCAATGGAAAACGCAAAGGTTTACGGCGTGGAGCTTGATACCGTTTCAGCCGGTATCGCTCAGCAGCTTTATCAGAAATCTTCTATTGCGGCACAGGGCTTTGAGGAAGTAAATGTCCCCGACAGCTTCTTTGACGGCGTTATCGGCAATGTGCCTTTCGGAGATTTCAAAGTCTCCGATAAACGATACGACAAGTACAATTTCTTAATCCACGATTATTTCTTTGCAAAATCGCTTGATAAGTTACGCCCCGGCGGTGTGATGGCTCTTGTGACAAGCAAAGGAACTATGGATAAGGAAAACTCCAATGTGCGTAAATATATCGCACAGAGGGCGGAGCTTCTCGGAGCAATCAGACTTCCGAACGACACCTTCAAAGGCAATGCCGGAACAGAGGTTGTATCCGATATTCTGTTCTTGCAAAAGCGAGACAGGCTAATAGATATTGAGCCTGACTGGGTTCATCTTGACACCGCCGAAAACGGTATAAGGATGAACTCATATTTTGTTCAGCACCCGGAAATGATACTCGGCGAAATGAAAATGGTAAGCGGTCGTTTCGGACCGGAAGCAACCTGTGAGCCGTTTGAAAACGCCGACCTTTCGGAACTTTTGAACGAAGCGGTCTCAAACATTCACGGAGAAATCTCCGAATACGAAGTTGCCGACGAGCTGGAGGAAGAAGATAATTCTATCCCGGCAGACCCTACGGTAAGAAACTTCTCTTACACAGTTTTGGACGATAAAATCTATTTCCGAGAGAACTCCCGTATGTCCCCGATAGAGGTATCGGCAACCGCTGAGAACCGCATTAAGGGTATGATTGGGATAAGAGATTGCGTCCGTAACTTGATTGAACTGCAAACCGAGGATTACCCCGACAGCGAAATCAAACAGGCACAGGGAAAGCTGAACACTCTGTATGACAGCTTTACAAAGAAGTACGGACTGATTAACAGCCGTGCCAATACTTCCGCCTTTTCCGACGACAGCTCCTATGCTCTGCTCTCTGCTCTTGAGGTCATCAACGAAGATGGCGAACTGGAACGCAAGGCGGATATGTTCTTCAAGAGAACGATTAAACCGCACAAGCCTGTAACGGAGGTTGACACCGCAGACGAAGCTCTCGCTGTCTCTATGGGCGAAAAAGCAGCCATTGATATGGAATATATGATGGAGTTGTCCGGCAAAAGCGAGGAGGAATTATTTTCTGACTTAAAGGGTGTTATCTTCTTAAATCCCCTTTATGAGTACGGCAATTCTTATGAGCCGAAGTATCTGATGGCAGACGAATATCTGTCGGGCAATGTTCGTGAAAAGCTGGCGACAGCCCAAAGGTCTGCGACACTGTATCCCGAAGATTACACAGTCAATGTGCAGGCACTTGAAAAGGTGCAGCCAAAGGATTTGACGGCAAGCGAGATTTCCGTAAGGCTCGGTACAACTTGGATACCGCCCGAAATATTCCAACAGTTTATGTTTGAGTTTCTCGACACCCCACGCTATGCACAGTGGAACATCAAGGTTCACTACTCTCAGTTTACCGGCGAATGGAACATTGAGGGAAAGAGCTATGACCGTTCCAATGTTAAAGCATACAGCACCTACGGTACTTCCCGTATCAACGCATATAAGATAATCGAGGAAACTCTGAACCTGAAAGATGTCCGTATCTTTGACTATATCGAAGATGACGAGGGCAAAAAGAAAGCAGTTCTCAATAAAAAGGAAACGGCAATCGCACAGGCAAAGCAGGAACTCATAAAGCAGGGCTTTCAGGACTGGATATGGGCTGACCCTGTCCGCCGAGAAAAACTTACGAAAATGTATAACGAGAAATTCAATAGTATTCGTCCTCGTGAGTACGACGGAAGCCACATTGTTTTCAACGGTATGAACCCGGAAATCGAACTCCGTGAACATCAGAAAAATGCGGTTGCACACATTCTGTACGGCGGCAATACGCTGTTGGCACACGCAGTCGGTGCGGGCAAGACCTTTGAGATGGTGGCGGCTGCTATGGAGTCCAAACGACTCGGACTTTGCAATAAGTCGCTGTTCGTAGTCCCGAATCACTTAACCGAACAATGGGCGGCGGAGTTCTTGCAGCTCTATCCGGCAGCGAATATTCTCGTAGCGACAAAGCGAGATTTTGAGACTAAGAACCGTAAAAAGTTCTGCGGGCGAATTGCTACGGGCGATTATGACGCAGTGATTATCGGTCATTCTCAGTTTGAAAAAATACCGATGTCCATTGAAAGACAGAGGGCAATTCTTGAGCAGCAGCTTGAAGAACTGACAGACGGTATTATGGATTTGAAGCGAAACCGTGGAGAAAACTTCTCCATTAAACAGCTTGAAAAGTCTAAAAAGTCCGTGAAGCAAAAGCTGGAAAAGCTCAACGACCAAAGCCGCAAGGACGATGTTGTTACCTTTGAAGAACTCGGTGTGGACAGGCTCTTTATTGACGAGAGTCATTATTACAAGAACCTCTACCTTTACACCAAAATGCGTAATGTGGGCGGTATCGCTCAGACGGAAGCACAGAAATCCTCCGACCTGTTTATGAAGTGCCGATACCTTGACGAGCTTACAGGCGGTCGAGGAACGGTATTTGCAACCGGTACTCCTATCTCAAACAGTATGGTGGAACTCTATACCATTCAGCGATACTTGCAGTACAACACGCTTGTGAAAAACAATTTACAGCACTTCGACTCGTGGGCAAGTACCTTTGGAGAGACTGTAACAGCCGTAGAGCTTACCCCGGAGGGAACGGGTTACAGAGCGAAAACCCGCTTTGCAAAATTCTATAACCTTCCGGAGCTTATGGCGATGTTTAAGGAGGTCGCCGACATTAAGACGGCGGATATGTTGGAATTGCCTGTGCCGGATGCACACTTCCACAATGTTGCAGTCAAGCCGTCTGAAATGCAGAAAGAAATGGTTGTTTCCCTTGCGGAGCGAGCCGAGAAAGTCCGTGGTGGCGGTGTGGATTCGAGTGTAGATAATATGCTCAAAATCACAAACGACGGTAGAAAGTTGGCTCTTGACCAGCGTATGCTCAACGATATGCTGCCTGATTTTGAGGGCAGTAAAATCAACGCCTGCGTCGATAACATCTACCGTATTTGGGAGGAAACAGCCGATAAAAAATCAGCACAGCTTGTGTTCTGCGACCTCTCAACGCCAAAAAACGACGGCACATTCTCGGTATATAACGACATCAGAAAAAAGCTCATAGAGCGTGGTGTCCCCGAAAGCGAAGTCCGCTTTATCCACGAAGCAGATACCGATGTTAAGAAGAAAGAACTGTTCCAAAAGACCCGTAAGGGAGAGGTCAGAGTGCTTCTCGGTTCTACGCAAAAGATGGGAGCCGGCACGAATGTTCAGGACAGACTTATTGCACTTCACGATGTGGATTGCCCGTGGAGACCGTCAGACTTGGAGCAGCGTTCCGGTCGAATTATCCGACAGGGCAACTCAAACCCCGATGTAGATATTTACCGCTATGTAACAGAGCAGACCTTTGACGCATACCTCTATCAGCTTGTAGAGGGAAAGCAAAAGTTCGCCAGTCAGATTATGACGAGCAAATCCCCGGTGCGTTCTGCCGAGGATATTGACGAAACCGCCCTGTCTTATGCAGAGATTAAAATGCTTGCCACCGGCAATCCGTATATTAAGGAAAAGATGGATTTGGACATTCAAGTCCAAAAGCTGAAGCTCTTAAAATCCAACTTCCTCTCTGAAAAATACGCTTTGGAAGATAAGATAATCAAATATTATCCGCAGAGAATTACAGCTTTGGAAAACCGTATTGAAGGCTTGAAGCAAGATGTAGAAACTGCGAAACAGCACCCGAAACCAACGGACGACCGCTTTGTCGGTATGGAGGTTAAGGGTGTTTTTTATTCCGAAAAAGCCGACGCCGGTAAAGCAATCATTGAAGCCTGCAAGCAGATGAACAGCCCCGACCCTATTCCTCTCGGCAAGTACCGAGGGTTTGAAACAGAGCTGCTTTTTAATACCGCAGAGCGAAATTATGAGGTTCGACTGAAAGGTGCGACAAGCAGAAATGTTCCTCTCGGCGATGACGCACACGGCAATATTATCCGTCTCGATAACGGTATTGACAGATTTGCCGAGAGCTTGTCGCTTGCGGAAAACGACCTTGAGAACACCAAAAATCAGTTGGAAACCGCAAAGAAAGAAGTCCAAAAACCGTTTATCCAAGAGGAAGAACTCAAGACAAAACTTGCCCGCTTGGACGAGCTGAATATCTTGCTCAATATGGATAAGCGGGAAAACGAAATTGTCGGCGGCGAACCCGATGAGGGCGAAGTGCCGAACACACGAAAGGAGAAAACCTATGAACGATAAAATGACACCCGATAAAGAAAGAGAAAACTGCCCTTGCAGAAAAGCAATCATCAACCCTTTTGACGCAATGATGATGGTTGTGGTCAGGAGACTTGATAAAGCATATCTCGAATTGAAAAGAAGCAAACCGCCCGCAAAGGAAGCAGAATTTGCCCTTAGAAATGCAAAGCTTTCTTTCTACGGAGAGTTGGTTCGACAGAGCATTGAAACGGTGTTTTCGCCGGAAGAAATCATTGCTTTGTATGAAAACGACGACCTTGCGGAAGGTGCTTGGACTGTTTGGAATGACATCGGCTGCCCTGTTGATAAGATACTCATTATCATTGCAAAGCTCAGTATCAACGAACCGATTCAGAAAGCAGTTGCCGATTTGCTGATGTAGAACGGCGGTGATAATTATGCCGTATATTGCACCGGAAGTCATAACAGAAGCCAAACGAATGGACTTATTAACCTATCTCAGAGAGTATGAACCGGGCGAGCTTGTTAAATTTTCAAGCAACACCTACACCACAAGAACCCACGACAGCTTGAAGATTTCCAACGGCAAATGGATGTGGTGGTCGAGAGGTATCGGGGGCAAATCCGCTCTCGATTACCTTATCAAAGTCCGTGGAATGGATTTTGTGGAGGCGGTTCAGACCATTATGGGAAACGGTTCAGTCAGCTTTCCGACTTGTGAAAACATCAAAAGCTATGAGGAACAGCCCTTGCTTCTGCCTGAAAAAAGTCCTACTGCCGATGTGGTATTTGATTACCTTTTCGGGCGTGGGATTGATTATGAAATCATCAACCACTGTTTGGAACAGGAGCTAATCATTGAGTCGCTCCCATATCACAATGCTGTTTTTATCGGCTATGACGAGAACAAAGAACCTAAATACGCCGCTTACAGAGCAACAAATCAATCAAGGATTATGGGCGACTGCACCGGCAGTAAAAAGCAATATTCTTTCCGCCTGACTGCCGAAAACACCGGAGAGGTTCATCTTTTTGAGTGTGCCATTGACCTGCTTTCCTACGCAACTTTGATGAAGCTGGAGGGCAAAGACTGGCG
>OHGA01000300.1_pt1 | contig 13314 bp, 4 predicted proteins | sample 1567621 | NCBI WGS metagenome assembly OHGA01 (sample SAMEA3879607, study PRJEB24766) | human gut metagenome | biome: human-associated habitat; feature: feces | place: USA | collected 1985/1987
AGACCCTCTACTTTTATAAACGGGCGGAAGAACACCTCCACGCCATGACGCGCCGCTATATCGAAATAGGGAGACTTGCCTGATGCCGGCTCAGGCTGGGAAATCAATATTTTCTTTACTTTCATCAACTTTACTACCAAATGGAAACCACTTTATCCCATCACGGCCAATAATTGTTTAACCCCAATGTAGACCAGCACCAATGGAACGATTTCCAGACTGCAAAGGTAATAAAAAAAGAGCATAATGGAGGAAAATCCGTGCAAGAAAATTCTTGCTCCCTTGAAAATGAACAGCATTTTGGCCACTAAGAAGACTCCTGCGGCCACCCATGCCACCTCCGGGGCTATGGGCGGGTCCACTACGGCGGCCAATGCAAGGGGTAAAAGCAAAATGCTAAGGAGACCCTGGGCGGCCGTGTGTCCGCGCACCCACAGGTGCATGGTGTCGGAATCGCTGAAAATCCAGCCGGTTACGCAGTAGGCAACCCATATAAACAGGCCATAGAGCAACGTTACGCCCATGGTAGCCAAAGCTGCGGGCAGCTCGGGCTGGGTGCCTGCCGTCAGAGCCAGGTAGAGAAGCAGTCCGCCGCTCAACAGCGCCACCACGTTGAGCAGCAGCAGGAAGGAGCTTTCGCGCACGGTGTCGTCGAACACGTTGTGCCTCCGGCGCGTGTTAGTGGTCTCGCGCAGCAGCGAGGCGATGAACTTCGATGAGTTGCGGAACTTCAGGCCTATGGCCACCATGAGTATCAGCAGACCTATCATCAGCCACGAATCGCCGAAGCCTATAGCGTTGTCGCGCGGTTCCTGGCGGAAGAGGGGTTCGGCGCGGTCAAACACCATTGCCTCATGCACGTTCAGGGCCTTCAGGGAATCCGCGCGTGCCAGGGAGTCGGCCAATGTCACGCTGTCGGCAGGCAAATGCGCTGTCTGCCCGGAAGCCTGTGCAGCAGCCTGTTTAGCCGCCGGACGAGCCGCTTGCCGGGTTACGTGCTTCGGCGCCTGACGAGCTGACTGATGCGCTGACTGAGGCGCTGACTGATGAGGCGTGTGTAGGGTGTCTGCGGACATTGTATCGATTTGGTATCACTTTTTCAGCCATCCGGCCTGTCGGCACCATTCCACGGTCTGCCGCAGTCCCTGTTCCAGCGATGTCGGCGCAGTGAAGCCGAAATCGCGTTGTGCCGCCGTGGTGTCCACGCGCCAGTTGCGCTGTCGCATGATGTTATATTTGTCGCTGTTGAGCGTGGAGGGCTTGCCGCGTGCCGCACCGATTTTTTGCGCTATGGCGCTTACTATCTTCACGCCCCACAGCGGTACGGTGATGCTGCAAACGTGTTTCTTGCCCAACGCGCCGGCGGCCATGCGCCGATACTCTTTCTGTGTGTAACAGCGCTCTTCGCTAAGCAGATATGTGCTGTTGGCGGGTGCTTTAAGCAGGGCTTCCAAAGCGGCCTGAGCCAAGTCGGGACCGTAGATGAAGGTGAGCAGCTGACGCCGGTAGCCGGCTCCGAAGCTGAAGCCTTTCTGCAGGCTCTCAAGCATCAGGAAGTAGTCGTGGTCGCGGGGTCCGTAGATGCCGGTGGGGCGGAAGATGATATACGGAACTCCGCTCATAATCACTTCCATCTCGGCCTTCAGCTTCGACGCGCCGTAACGGGTGTCGGGAATGGCCGGGCTCTCTTCGGTGAAGGGGGCATATCCTTTCTCGTCGCCTTTGCCAAGCACCGACAGCGAGCTCATATACAGAAATCTTTCGGGCACTTTGTCGACGGCTTTCAGGGCTTCGAGGAAGGAGCGCAGATACTGGTAGTTGATGCGGTTGAAATCCTCGAAACGGAGGGCTTTGGTGGCGCCAAGGTTGTAGATGATATAATCCCAGCCCCCTTCCGGACTGTTTTGCCGCAGTGTGTCGGCAAGTGTGTCGGGGTTGTCGAAGTCGAACACGGCAAAGCGCAGGCGCTCGTCGCGCAGATACTTCCTCGAGGTCGACTGCCGCACACCGACCGTTACCTCCCAGCCGCGTTGCAGGGCTGCCTCGGCAAAATGGCTGCCCATGAATCCGCCGGCGCCCACAATCAGGACTTTCTTCTTCATATCATTCATAATACATCATCTCGCCTCTTTCACTCGTTCAGGAAGGCTCTTCTCAGCCCCTCTCACCCCCTTTGGCATGCTGAAGGCTATCGAGTCTGCCAAAGGTATAACCGTGGCTCAGAAGCCATTCTATGGCCTCAGGAAGCACCTTCAGCACACGCGGCTCGGCCTTCAGCGAGTCATGAAACACTATTATGGCTCCCGGTCGGGCATAGCGCCGCACGTTCTGCATCACCTGCTCGGCCGTTAGGCGCCGCGAATAGTCGCGCGTCACCAGGTCATACATCACCGGGGTGAAGACCTTGCGCATGGCGCGGGCCTGTCGCGGACGCATCCATCCGTGTGGCGGACGGAACAGTGGACTGCCGATGAGTTTGTGGGCCTCCATGATGTCGCGCAGATAACGCTTGGTGGTTACGTGCGCTCCCTGCAGATGATGGAAGGTGTGGTTGCCAACGGCATGGCCGCGCCGCCGCACTTCCTCCAACAGCTCGGGATGTCGCCGCACGTTGTCGCCAACCATGAAGAAGGTGGCGTGCACGCCGTAACGGTCGAGGATGTCGAGCACCTTGGGCGTTACCTCCGGCACGGGGCCGTCGTCAAAGGTCAGATAAACCTCGCGCGGCGCGCTCCTTTTCCCTTTGGGCACCCGGAAGAGTGCTATGGGGAAAAGGAGACGGAATATGCCGGGAGGGCGTTCTATCAGCATAGTTTAGATGCCGCGCGAACGCTTATATTGCATATAGAGGCGTTTCTGACGCTCCAGGTCAATATATTTCATCGAGGGTGCCTCCTGCAGGTCCTGAGGCGTGGCACCTACCACTGCGGGGTCTTCCACCAGCTGATAGAAGATGGTGTCGAGCTCGCGCAGCTCCTGAGGCTGGGCGGCATACTCGGCAGGCGACAGGTCTTTCAGCCCTTTTATGCGCGAGGCGTTAGCCTCAATCTGCATGGCGCCTTCGCTCATGTCGGGGTTCTCCAGGGTGGCACGCACCTGCTCATAGTTCTCGCGCAGCTGTTCCTCGTTGAGGCCGGCTACCACAGGATTCTGCTGTTTCAGTTCGTTGTAATTGCCGCCAAGCTGCTCAAAGAGTTCCACCATGCCCCAGTAGCGATGGGGTATCTGGGTCGATTCTATAGTCAGGGAAACGTTGCCGAAGTTGAGGCGAATGTTCTGCTCGTAAGCCACATACTGTGCGTAGGTCAGCACCATGCTGCGAGCCAGTTCCAGGCCGCGCTGAGCCAGCTGCTTGTCGCCGGTGGCCTTGCTCAGGTCCAGATAGAGGCGAGCCATGTCGGGTGCTATCTGCATGCCGTAGGGGCGCACGCGGTCCGACTGTTTGTCGGTGATGAGGTTCAGCAGCGTGGCCGATTTGCCGTACAGCTCTTTGGCTTTGGCGCTGTTGCCGCTTTCCTGCGCGGCTTTGCCCTCGCGATAATACTGGCGGGCGCCGAGCAGCTTATATGTGCGCATGGTGGTAATCATGCGACCGGCGGTCTCGTCGAAATAGGGTATGCGGCCCGTGCTGTCGGCTCCGCCCCAGCGGAACTTGCCGGTAACGTTGTTGAAGAAGCGGTCGGCGCGCACGGTGTTGCCGCTGTTGCTCCAAGGCACAAGCTGCAGCATCAGGCCCGTGGAGCTCTGATACTTGTCAAGGCTCATGTAATAATCATCGCCCACCGTCGAGCACCAGTAGATAGGACGCTGCCAGCCTGTGGCGGCATTGGCGGCGATGATGTCGAGCATCAGCACATCACTCTGCAGCAACGCGCCTCGCGACTGATATGCCGGGGTCTGCGACAGGTCGATGTAGATGTCTTCTATCTTGGCGGTGTCGGCCGGCGACACATAACCCTGTTTCACCATAGCCTCGCGGTTTACGGGAATATAGACCACCGAAGTGGGTATGGTGGGATAGCCGTAGTCTTTGCGGCCGTAACCCTCGTATGCCTGCTTCAGGGCTTTGGTAAGCTCCATAGGCTTGGTCTCCCGGGTGTTGACAAGGAGTATCTCGAGGTTGTCGTAGGCTATGTCGCTCTGCTTGGCTATCATGGGCACGGGTGCCGACTCGTAAGCCTGCATGAAGAGCTGGTTGGCATACCAGTCGGAAGAGAGGTAAGAGAGGTTGATGATGCGCACGTCGGGGCGCACTCCCTCTACCTCCTGGGCATACCACAGCGGGAAGGTGTCGTTGTCGCCGTTGCAGAAGATGATGGCGTTCGGCTCGGTGCTTTCCAGATAGTTGATGGCGTAATCGCGCGCTGCATAGCGGCCCGAACGGTCGTGGTCATCCCACGTCTGACTCACCATCTGCAGCGGCACGCAGATGCCCAACAGGACAGCCACCACGCCGCACCACAGTGAAACGGTGCTTCGTGCCGGTTCGTCGGCCTGAGCAGCGGTTGCCGTCTTGCCGTTCTTCTTGCGGCCCATATATCCGGCGCCCCAGAGCATCAGCTGCCACAGTGCCGCCACGCCCATGCCTATCCAGATGGCGTAGGCGTAGAAGCTGCCGGCAAAGGCGTAGTCACGCTCGCGAGGCTGATAAGGGGGCTGGTTGAGATAGAGGATGATGGCTATGCCGGTCATGAAGAAGAGGAAGAACACCACCCAGAACTGCTCTATGCCGCGTTTGCCGGAGAAGGCTTCCCACAGCAGACCGATAAGGCCGAGAAGCAGCGGCAGCATGTAGAATACGTTATGGCCTTTGTTGTTCTTGCCAAGGTCATCGGGCAGCAGGCTCTGGTCGCCCAGACGCGTGTTGTCTATGAACGGTATGCCCGAAATCCAGTTGCCCGCATCGAGCTCGCCGCCCAGATTCATCACGTCGTTCTGGCGACCGGCAAAGTTCCACATGAAGTAGCGCATATACATGTGGTTGAGCTGATAGCGCATGAAATATTCCAGGTTGTTGTACTGGGTGGGTCGGAACGCCGTCTTGGCCGGGAAGGAGTAGATGTTGTCGCCCACAGGCACCGGCTGGCCGTTCAGATCCAGCTCCGGCACTTCGTCGCCGTTGGGGTCAATGGCGTGAATCTCAACAGTGTTGTTGTAATCCTCCTTCGACTCTTTTATCGAGGGCGCCCATACCTCGTAGCCGCGCTGATGGCTCGGCATGGAGGAATACATGCGCGGGAAGAACATGCAAAGCTCCGGATTATATACGGGCTTGAAGGTGTGCTTCTTCACAATGTAACCGGCGCCTCCGCGCTCAGCTATCTTGTTGTTTGCTGCCTTATCACTCTCGTTGAGCGACGCGGCGGCGGGGGCTGCAGCACCCTCAACGGCTTTGCCTATCACAGCGTCGCCGTAGTCCGTAACCTGCGAATACTGTGGCTGCATCACCGTGGCGCCGCCGTAGTTCATGGAGTTCACACCGTTGTCTTTTTTCTGATACTCAGCCGTGTAAGCCGGTCCGTAGAGCAGCGGTGTCTCGCCGTATTGCTCGCGACTCAGATAAGAGGCCAGGTCGAAGACGTTGTCGGGCGAGTTCTGATTCATGGGGGTGTCGGCCGACGAGCGGATAAGTATCAGCGCATAGGAGGAATAACCCACAAATATCACGGCTATGGACCATGCAATGACGTTGAGCACGCGTACGGGCAAGCCGCGGCGGAACACGATGAACATCACGGCTGCTAACACTGCCAGCAGCAGGAACCATACCAGACCGCTGGAGGTGAAACACAGCATGCCCGAGAAGGCCACGGTGAGGATGAAGGAGATGCGTATGCCGTTGGCCGATTTCTGGCGGTAAAGCTCATACAGGCACCACAGGATGATGCCCACGGTGATGGCCGCGTAGATAATCACACCTACGTTGTAGCCGAAATGCAGGGTGTTGACGCAGAAGAGCTCGAACACCTGTGCCACTTTGATGAAGCCGGGCACAAGGCCGTAAAGCACCAACACTATGACGCCGAAGGAGATGCCCAGAGCCGCTAATGACTTCCACACGTTCATGTTGGGGAACTTGCGGTATGCAAACACCAGGGCGATGGCCGGGATGCACAGCAGGTTAAGCAGGTGGACAGCCACGCTGACGCCTATTATATATGCTATGAGAATGAGATAAGCGTCGGAATGGGGCTTGTCGGCTCTGTTTTCCCATTTGAGGATGAGCCAGAACACTAATGCCGTACAGAACGACGAAAAGGCGTAAACCTCAGCCTCCACAGCCGAGAACCAGAAGGTGTCAGACCAGGCGTAAGCCAAAGCGCCGACTACTCCGGAACCCATGATGGCCAGATAACGGCCCAGACCGATGTTGGCGTCGTTGCGGCGCACAATAAGGCGGCGCACAAGGTGGGTAATGGTCCAGAAGAGGAGCAGTATGGTAAGCGCCGACAGCAGACCGCTCATGGCATTCACCATCAGCGACACCGTTTGCGGCGACGAAGCAAAGTTGGCGAAGAAACGCGCCGTGAGCATAAAAATGGGGTTGCCCGGCGGGTGACCCACCTCAAGCTTGTCGGCCTGAATTATAAACTCGCCGCAGTCCCAGTAAGACGCGGTAGGCTCCAGAGTGAGCCAATAGGTGGCCAACGCAATGACAAACACCACCCATCCGGTGATGTTGTTGACCAGCTTGTATTGTTTCGTTATCATACGCAGGTTGTTACGGAATGAACAATGCCGAGGAAGCCCACTTCCTCCACAATTTGCAAAATTACTGATTTTTCCCGACACTGCCAAGCCGCCCCTCTTAATTACTGTTAAACCGCTGTTTTAGCCATGGCAGCTTTGGTAGCTAAGGTAGCTTTGGTAGCCATTTTAGCCTTGGTAGCTATTTTAGCTAATTTAGCCGGGTAGCCATTTTAGCCAATTTAGCCGCTAGCGCGCCGCCCCTCTCTGCACCCTCCTTAAGCTCCTTAAGCTCCCTAAATTCCTTAAACTCCTTAGCCGCGCCCGCATTAAGGGCCTTAAGGGCCTTAAAAGCAGCAAGTGAGGCCGCAGCGCTAAAAGCGGATGCGGCCTCACAGGTGTTATAAGGGGTTAAGGGGGACGAGGGGGTTAGGGCATGATTTTCTTGGTGGTGGTAACGGTGCCGTCTTCGTATACGGCGCGTTCTATCACGAGCATGCCCTGTGCAGGCTTCTCAATGCGCAGGCCCTGCATGTCGTAGTAATCGACTCTTACAGGCGCGGCGCCGTCGAGGCCGAGCTCATTGACGTCCGAGGTCTTGTTTACTGTGAGGTTGAAGGTGCGGGTAAACTTGCCGTCGGGGGTGCTGACCTTAATGGTGGCGGCTCCGAGCTTCACGGGATATACCTTGCCGGGATCGCTCACCGACATACGCAGCTCAGGCGAGAGCTCCCATGTGAGACCATCCTTGGGATAGCCCACGTAGAAGATGTCGTTGATGTTGCCTGCGTTGTCTTCCGACTTGCTGAAGCTCAGCGAGATAGCTGCCATATCGGCGGCGTCGTTACCGGCCAGCCACGACAGACGCGGCAGCATGGCGCGGGTCTTGACAAACTCATCACTCAGCTCAACATTCTGCAAATCAACGGCGCTGCGGCCGCGGTTGCCCGGGTCATAGCTGTATGACGTGGGGTTGACGTCGGAGTTGTAATAGATGTTCTTCCAAACCACATTCGTGCCGGAGTTGCGCACATACAGGTTGGCCGAAACGGGGTCTTCGTCAGAGCCGGTAACGGTGAGCTTGCCTGCTGTGTAGCAATGTTCCAGAGGAATGTCGAAGTTGGCGTTGGCGCGGGCAATGAGGCCGCCCATGTTCAACGGGCCGGTCAGATCGCCTGTGTTGTAGCAGTTATAGACCTTGGCCGCATTTACAGTGAAGCCTAAAATGCCGCCTACCATACCGTTCTTGTTGCCCGAAGAGGGGAACTGGCCTGTGGAGGTAACGTTTCCGAGGTTAGCGCAGCGGTCAATGATGCCGCTCTGCACCAGACCCGTTACGCCGCCTGTGCCATGGCCCACCGAGTTGATGTGGCCGGCGTTGAGACAGCGAGTGAGGTTGCCGCGTACCACGCCCGTAACGCCGCCCACTGCCAGATGGCTTGAGGTGGCCTGCGAGGTGATGTTGCCGTAGTTGAGGCAGGAATCCACTTCCGAGGAGGTGCCGAGCTCACCGGCTATGCCGCCAATGTAAGAGGTAAAGCCGTTGACGTTGCCGTAGTTGATGCAGCGGTAAGCGCCCACAACCGGGTAATCGGCCTTTGTGGTGGCCAGGCTGGCGACGATGCCGCCGGTGTAGCTGCTGCCCGTGGAGGTAATGGTGCCGTAGTTGACGCAGTCTTCAACCTTGACACCGGCCAGAACGCGGCTGCAGATGCCTGCGGTGTAGTTCTTCGAGGTGATGTTGCCGTGGTTCTCGCAATGGCTTATTACCACGCCATTCGACTTGTCGGAGGTCTTACCGGCGATGCCGGCGTAGTCGCCTGCCGAAGTCGAGTTAGGCTTCAGGTCGGCGTAGTTGCGGCAGTCGGAGATAGAAGCCTCGGTGTAAACCTGGCCGACGATGCCGCCGAAGGTTGTGCCGGTGTTGAAGGTAGCTTCCTTCTGCGTTGTACAGCCGCGAACGGTGCCGTAGAGAGCTGCCACGATGCCGCCGTTGGTCGTCGTGCCGGCCAGCTTGCCGCTCATGGTGCTGTTCTCCACCAGGCCGTCGGCGTAGACATAAGAGGCTATGCCGCCGTTGGAAGTAGTTTTGCCTGTGATAGAGCCTTTGAAGGTACATCCGCGCACAACGCCGCCGGCATAAACGCGGGCTGCTATGCCGCCCACATAACCGGCGCTTGTGGTGGTGAGGTTCGACATTACATAGCAGTTTTCGATGGTGCCGTAAACGTCGCCGGCAACGCCGCCCAGGTGGCTGTAGATTTTAAAGTCGCCGTTGAGGGTGAGATCGCTGACGCGGCCCATGCTTCCGAGCTTGCCGAAGAAGCCCATGTAACGGCCCGGATAGCCCATGGGGTGAGGTTTGGAGGCACTGTTGATGATTACGGTGTTCTCATACTTGAAGCCGGAGATGGTCTTGCCGTTGCCGTTGAAGATGCCGTTGAACTGGTGAGTGCCACCTTTGGCAATGGGGCTCAGGGTATCTGTTTCGGCAAAGACGATGTCGTTCATCACCTTGAAGTGAGTGTTGGCGTAATCGAAGCCGGTAGCCCAGATGAATTCCGACAGACGGTTGATGTCGTCGGCGCTCTTTATCTGATAGGGGTTCTGCTCGGTGCCGTTGCCTGCGAAGATTACTGGCACAGTCTGAACAGGCATAAAGCGTGTTACGTTGCCGGAGACGGCGGTCAATGTGTCGCGGCCGATGGTCATGCCCTGGGCCGGCTGCACGTTGAGGTTGCCTTCGGCAAGGCTGAAGAGCGACTGAGGCGCGCTCAGCTTCCAGGTGATGCCTGCAGCGGGCGAGAGAGCCGTGTTGCGCTGCACGTTAGAGCGCGTTTCGTTGGCGCCGAAAGCCACATACATACCACTGAGAGCCTTCGACAGCGGCTCGGCGGCAAAGTCTTTCAGCACAGGATAGGCATTCTTGGCAAATACCCATTCAGAGGCGTTGGGTAACGATGCGGGAGCCTTGCCCGACACGAGTTCGGAGGTGCTGAGGCCGGAGAAGCCGGGACGGCCCGACGAGCAGACAGCCTGTACCACTACCACAGAGGCGTCGAAGTAGTTGTTTTCGCCGCTGAGCAGCGATACATTGCCCACGTGGGCGCCCTGAGTGGCGTCGTCGCCTGTGCAGTTGAGGTAACCGGTGTTGATGTTGCCGTTCATGACGCAGCTGTTGACCAGGCCTGCGATGCCGCCGGTCTGACGCACTGCCGTCACGGTGCCCTGATTCAGGCACGAGTTGATGATTGAAGCGTCGGTGGCAGTGCCGCCGGCGATGCCGCCTATGCAGTTCTGCACCTTTGAGGTGATGAAGGCGTTGAAGGCCTCACCCTTCACTTCGCCGTCGTTCTGGCAGAGCTCAATGGTGCCGCAGTTGCCGCCCACGATGCCGCCAGCATATACGCGGCCCAGAGTCAGCGTTCCGGCGTTGTAGCAGCGCGAAACCTTACCAGTGCTGTAGCCGGTGATGCCGCCGAGAAAGTCGGTGATGGCGCTCATGGAGGCGTAGTTGCGACAGTTCTCGATGGTGCCCATGTTGTAGCCTGCCACGGAGCCGCCGGGACCCCAGTGTTCAAACACACAGTCGGAGGCGATGTTGAGGTTGCGCACCGTGCCGGGTTCCAGGATGTTGTTGAACAGACCCGAATAGGTGTACGAGCCGGTGGCCGTAGCTTTGCCGTCGGCTTCGTAAGCCACAGCCTTCACCTTGAGGTTGTGGATGAAGTGGTTGCCGCCGTCGAAGGTGCCGCCGAAGCCCACTGCCGGGCTGTAGCCGGAGCCGACGCCGCGGAAGTCTTCATCTTTGGCGAAGTCGATGTCGCCGGTCATGCGGAAGAAGTCGCCCTCGTGAGGCTGGCCGTAGAGACCCACAGCCTCGTTGAGCTGACGGAAGTCGGAGGGAGTCTTAATCAGATACGGACTCTGGGCAGTGCCCTCGCCGTCGAAGAGTTTCGGCACTACGGCCAGACGGAAGATACGCATGCTCTTGTCGTCAGAGCCTAAAGCCACCAACAGAGCGTTGGCATAAGCCTTCTTCACCGACAGAGTGTTGCCGGAGATGGTCAGCGCGTTGGTCTCCGTAACGAAGCTTTCGTCGTCATAGAGCTTCCAGGAGACATCCTGAGCCTGAGTGAGCGTAGAGGGGCTCTTGAACTTGGCAGACGTTTCGCCGTCAGCCATTGTGAGCGCCACACTCGACAGACGCGTAACAGCGTCGTCGCCCATGCTCTTGAGGGTGGGATAGAAACCGGCCTTTGCCTGCCAAACGTCGCTGCCGAAGTCGGGCAGCAGCGTGCCAGAGGTAAAGCGCTTGGTGGGCAGCTCGTAAGCGCTGCCGCGCAGACCCTGCACCTGATAGTCGGTGTAACAGTTGAAGATGCAGGCGGCGATGGGGTCGAAGCCCTCCTTATAATAAGTTGAGCCATAGACGCCCTTGTCGGCCGATGCCACCGACGAGATTACCTGGCCCGAGTTGTAGCAGTTGGTGTAGGTGCTCATGTATTCCATGGTAGTGTTTCCGGTGGTTGAGGAAGACACATAAGCCACGCTGAGGTAACCCACGATGCCGCCGACCATTTCAGAGGTGCCTGATTTCATAATCGTGCCGGCGTTGTAGCAGTCTTTCACAGTAGCTTCGCGGCTCCATGCCACGATGCCGCCGGTGGGATTGTCGGTCTCGCTGCTCGAAGCGTGTTTGGCGTTGAGCACGGCAGCGTTGAAGCAACGGCTCACGGTGGCGCCGTTGGCCAACAGAGAAGTGATGCCGCCCACGTTGGCGTAACCCACATTGTCGGTTATTGCGCCCGTAACGCCGCAGTCTTCAATGGCTACGGGCAGACCTACGTTGGCGCTGTACATGGCAGTGCCGGCGATGCCGCCGAGGTATTTATACATGGTGTTCATATAACCCACAGCAGCGATGTTGACGTTGGCGCGACATTTGGTTATAGAGGCATAAGCGTCGCCTGCTATGCCGCCCCAGGAGCCGCCCGACGAGCCGCCGCCGGTGAATGAGCTCTCGCTGATGGGAGCTGAAGCCTGAGCGGTGAGACCGCCCACACACTCGCCGATGCTGATGATGTTGCCCTCAACATGAACGTTGCGCATGGTGCTCCAGGAAGCAGCTGCCACGGCGCCGGTGAAGCGGCCGCCGCCACGCAGGTTCACGCCGGTGAGGCGCAGGTTGCTGATGTCGGAACCGGCACCGGTAACGCCGAACAGACCGGCATACATGAAGCCGCGACCGTTGTAGGTAAAGCCCTTGATGGCGTGGTTCTTGCCGTCGAGGTGTCCGCTCCAGGGATGAGCCTCGGTGCCCACCGGCTCAAAAGCGTATGTGAGACCGCTCCAGTCGATGTCGCCGGCCAGTTCGTAATAGGCTGTGTTATAGGCACCGTTGCCGCTGTTGACGGCTTCTGCCAGAACGGCGAAATCGTTTGCCGAAGCGAGTTTGTAGGGATTGGCTTTGGTGCCCTCGCCGGTGAAGGCCGGGTTGTGGGCTTCGGGCCAGTTGACTTTATAATCGGAGGTGATTATGGTGTTGAGGAAGAAAGCGGCGGCATAGTTGCTGGCACCGCGGGCGGTGATGGCCCAGGGGCTGAAGGTGTAGCCGCTGTCGGTGGCTGTAAGGGTGATGTTGCCTTTCATGTCCACCTTGGCTTTGCCGTCGGCAGTATATTCTGCCGGATAGCAGTAGAAGTCGCCGAGCAAGGCGTTGGCGAACATCTTCTGCGGCGAAATCTGTGCCGTGCGGTTGGAATAAGTGCGGGCATAGATTACCTCGCCGTAGAGGTCGCCGCCAAAGTTATAGAGAGCCAGCTCGCCGGGATTGGCCTCCTCGATGAGACCGTAGCCGGTAACTGTTTCATCCTTGTTGGCGCGTTTGCTGGAGTAAGTGGCGTTGCACACTTTCCACTCCGAGCGGTCGAAGTAGTTGAATACGGCATTCTTCTGCGCACCCTCGAGCACGAAGATGCCCCATCCTTCCACGTTGATGTTGCCTTTGCTGTCCATCTGACCCTTTATGGGGTCGAGAGTGTATACGAGACTGCCTGAGGCATTCTTCTTCATGGGCGCAATCCAAATCAGGCCATAGCTGCTGTGATTGAGGATGAGCTGAGCCGGAATGGTAACGGCGCCGTTGTCGGCCACGAAGGCGCGGGGAGCGATGAAGCCCTTCTGCGAGCCCCAGTTGTAGAGGTTTTTGAGGGCCACGGAGTCGCCCTGCTGCACGGCCGTAACCTGTGCGGTATAGAGCTTACCGTTGCCGCTGAAGTCCTTGGCCATCATCTGCACCGAATCGCCGGGGATGTGGAAGGCGTTACGGGGCAAAGCGGCCTGTTTGGCGGTGTTTGAGGCCATTTGCTGAGCCATGGCTGCAATGCCCTTTACGGGGTTCATGCGGTCGGGCTTCGGGGCCTCGGGCAGTTCGGCGAACTCTGTCAGGAAACGCCCTGCCAGAGCTGCTTCGCGGGCGGCTATGACGGCGGTGGCATCCGCCTCCATAGCCTCGTAATTTACTGCCGGGGCTTTACGCTCCGGGGTCAATGCCACGCTGTCGGTAACAACCGCTTTGGCCGGTGGCGACACGGGTGCGGTGTTAGGCACCTTCGGCGTCGCAGC
>OHGA01000303.1_pt1 | contig 13217 bp, 10 predicted proteins | sample 1567621 | NCBI WGS metagenome assembly OHGA01 (sample SAMEA3879607, study PRJEB24766) | human gut metagenome | biome: human-associated habitat; feature: feces | place: USA | collected 1985/1987
TGGTAAACGCGCGCGTACAGCCGTTTATTTTGAAATGATTATAATGTATAATAACAAATAATGTACCGGGCTTTCCGGCGGAAAGGGGTGCGCTCGCCTTGTCATATGACGTATTTGCAAAGGCTATTGCTTCCGGATTGAGTCAGATCCGCATACTGGATCTTATCGATATAATCGTAATAGCCATAATAATCTATAAATTGATAGTATTGACTAAGGAGACCCGCGCATATCAGGTGCTTAAAGGAATGGGAATACTGTTCCTGTGCGCCGTTGTGTGCGATTTGTTGCAGATACAAACATTAAGTTGGCTTTTAAGTTCATTCCTCAGCAGCGGCTTAATACTGGCTGTGGTGCTGTTCCAGCCGGAGTTCAGGCGCGCGCTTGAGCACATTGGCCGCGGCAATCTGTTCGATAAATCCGTGCTTAACGGTTTTAGCCAGGAGGATTCAACAATAGTTTCCGAATTGCAGCTTGCAATAACGGATCTGGCAAAGCGCAGGGTTGGCGCGCTTATAGTAATAGAGCAAAAGACGGCCTTGGGCGATATTGCCGCGACAGGCACGCGCATAGATGGCGTGATATCCGCCCCGCTGGTTGAAAACATATTCGAACCCAATACGCCGCTGCATGACGGCGCAATGATAATAAGGGACAGGCAGATAATTGCCGCGGCGTGTATACTGCCGCTGGCGGAGAACATGAGCGTTGCAAGGGAGCTTGGCACAAGGCACCGCGCCGCGCTTGGAATATCCACTGTGTCCGACAGCATTACGATAGTTGTAAGCGAGGAAACCGGCGTTATATCCTATGCACGAGACGGCAAGCTTGTGCGCTACGTTGATAACCGCGCGCTGAAGGATCTGTTGGAAACCATATTTGTGCGCGGCGGTGCATCGCCGCTCGCGCTGCTGAAGCGGAGGGTTAAAAATGAAGAAAAGCACTAACACAGGCTCTGCGCTCAAAACATGGCTGAAGAACGCATTTACCAAAAATCTTGCGCTTAAAATAGTGTCGCTCATATTTGCAATGCTCCTTTGGGGATATGTATTGATGAGCGAAAATCCGCAGCGCACCAAAACGCTGACAAATGTGCCGATAAGCGTAGAAGGCGGGGCCGATCTTATTGCGCGTAAGCTGGTATTGTCCGGCGATAAGGACTACGGCAGCGTTACCGTGCGCGTAAGCACGCAGCTAACATCATATTCCGATCTCACCGCGGACGACATTACCGCCAGCATAAACCTTTCAAACATAACCGCTACGGGTGAGCACGAGGTAATAATTACCGCGCGTAGCGCAATAGGCACCACGGTAAGCGTATCGCCTGACCATATAAAGGTGAACGTGGATAACCTTGTTTCAAGGTCAATACCGGTTGAAATAGACCTTGAAGGAGAACTGGATGAAGGCTACTGGGCCGGGGATGTTATATATAGCCGGAACATGATAGACATTGAAGGCCCGCTTGAATACGTCAGCCGGATAGACAGCGCCAAGGGCGTGCTGAACATAGATTCGGCCACAAGCAGCATAAATAAATCGGTTCTTCTTACGCTTTACGATAATGAAGGCAATGAACTGGATGCGGATCTGTTTTACAGCAAGCTGCCTTCCGTAACGGCACGCATGGAAGTATTGCCCATGAAAACAGTGCCCATAGACGTGGAAAGCGCAATACAAGGCAAGGATAATATCCCGAAGAATTATGAACTTGTGGGCTACGGTGTTAACGGAACCGGCAAGGTGCGCATAGTGGGCGAGCAGGATGTGCTGGACGCTGTCGATTCGATAGGTATTGATTTTATAGACGTTTCAGGCGTTACGGAAAGCATTGTGCAGGACGCTGCGCTGGTAATACCCGATGGCGTAAGACTGCTTGACGACGACACGGTGAGTCTGTATATAAATATTCGTGAAAAGACCGACGAGGCTATGTTCAACAGCGTGCCGATAAACGTGGAGCATCTTGGCCGCAAACTGAATGCGCAGCTGAACGTTGAAGCCGTGGACGTATATCTGCACGGCAGGGTGAGCCTGCTTAACCAAATAGACAGGAGCGATATTGAACTGTATATCGACCTGAGCGGGCTTGAAGCGGGCGTGCATCAGGTTCCGGTAGAAATAAGGCTGCCTAAGGAGGAAATGAAGAACGAGCTTACCTGTGTTATGAGCATAGACACGGTATCCGTTACAATACATTAATATGCCGATAGTTCTTAACCAGATAAAATTACCGATGGAAGAAAACGAGTCCTCGCTGAGCATACACGCGGCGAGGGCTCTTGCCGTTCCTGCAAAGGCAATACTGGGGCTGCGCGTGGTGCGGATTTCGCTTGATGCGCGCAAGAAGGATGCCATATCGTTCAACTATACGCTTGAAGTATCGCTAAGCCCGCAGGATGAAGCACGCCTTGCGAAGAAGGGGTTTGCGCTTGCGCAGCCGCTTAAACTGGGTGAACCCATATTCGGTACAAAGCCGCTCGATAAGCCGATAATAGTGGTCGGCCTCGGCCCGGCGGGACTTTTTGCAGCATATACGCTGGCGAAATACGGCTATAAGCCGATAGTGCTTGAGCGTGGCAAGTGTGTGGACGACAGGCGAAGGGACGTCGAAACGTTCTGGCGGACGGGCAAGCTGAACACGGAAAGCAACGTAATGTTCGGCGAAGGCGGAGCGGGCACGTTTTCGGACGGCAAGCTGACAACGCGCATAAAGGACCCGCGTGCGCATAAGGTTATAGAGCTGCTGCATCGCTTCGGTGCGCCGGAGGAGATAACTGTGATGGCGAAGCCGCATATAGGCACGGATAGGCTTATAGAGACTGTTAGAAACATGCGGCAGGAGATTGCTGCACTTGGCGGCGAAGTGCGCTTTGAAGCAAAACTGAGCGGCATAGAGCGCGAAGACAACCACATAGCCGCGACAATAGTGCAAACGCCTCACGGCGAAGAACGCATAGAATGCAGCGCGCTTATATTGGCAGCAGGGCAGGGCGGCAGGGACACATATGAACTGCTGCTGAATGCTGGCGTTGAACTTGTGCCGAAGCCTTTTGCAGCGGGTGTGCGTATTGAGCATCCACGGGAAATGATAGACCGTGCGCAATACGGCAAGCATATGGACAATCCGCGGCTCGGCGCGGCGGAATATCAGCTTACGTCCCAGCAAGTGGACAGGGGAGTATACACGTTTTGCATGTGCCCCGGCGGCGTTGTGGTTGCATCATCATCGGGCGAGGAGCAGGTGGTTGTTAACGGCATGAGCTACTATGCCCGCAACGGAGAAAATTCAAACGCAGCCGTTGTGGTGCAGGTAGGGGAGAAGGATTATCCGGCAGGGCCGCTCGGCGGGCTTGATTTCCGCGAAAGGCTTGAGAAGGCGGCATTCATTGCCGGCGGGGCGGATTACCGTGCCCCTGCATGTACGGTAGGCGCGCTTAACGGCAAAGCATCCGCGTTTGCGTCGGTGAAGCCTACATACCGCCCGGGAGTCAAGGTTGCGGATATGCATAGCGTGCTGCCTGATTTTATGTATGAAGGCATACGGCTTGGGCTGAAGGACTTCGGCCGCAGGCTGAAAGGATATGACATGGAGGATGCTGTTATAACGGCCGTAGAAAGCCGAACAAGCTCACCGGTAAGGATACCGCGCACGGAAACGGGCGAAGCCACGTGCATGGCTGGGCTGTATCCCGTTGGCGAAGGTGCGGGCTATGCGGGCGGCATAGTAAGCGCGGCTGTGGACGGGATGAAGGCAGCGGAGCATATTATGGCGATATATAAGGGAGTATAAGAATGCTGAAACTGATAAAGCCGGAAATAGGTCAGCTTGAATATAGGCAAAGGCTTATTGCGGACAGCGATACCATGGCATACAACGCTAAATGGGGCGGAACAATAGATTTTCCGCCTGAAAAGTGGGGAAAATGGCATGAAAGATGCCTGAACGATGCAAACGGTAAGCAGTTTTACCGCTATATTTACAGCGAGGAGGAGAATTGCTTTGTGGGCGAAGCTTCCTACCGTTATGATGAAGGCTATGGCAGGGAAGGGTTGCGGCTGCTGATGGATGCGGCTAAGGCAAACGGCGTGGAGAAGCTGTGCGACGATATTGCGGCGGATAATCCGAGCATTGCGCTTTTTAAGGAGATGGCCTTCAGCGAAGAATGGCGCAATGACGACGCTGTTATGATGGCGAAAACGCTTTAATTAGCATATAGAAAGACCGGCGGGATGATTTCCGCCGGCCTTAGCTTTATGTTAACTTATTTGCCGAGCATTTTGTTGTACCTTTCAAGCTCCTCTTTGTTAGCCATTATGAAGTGGCCTGGCTCGATCTCTGTCCATACGGGCTTATCAGTCTCGTAATGGTGGCAGGAAGGATCGTATATGATCAGCTTCTTGCGCTTCTCGCTCTTAGGATCGGGCAGAGGGATGGCCGAAAGCAGAGCCCTTGTATAAGGATGCAGCGGATGCGCAAACAGCTTTTCGGTTTCCGCCAGTTCTACTATAACGCCCTTATGTATAACGGCTATCCTGTCGCATATGAAGCGCATAACGCTCAGATCGTGCGCTATGAACAGGTAGGTGAGGCCGTGCTCCTTCTGCAGCTTGCTCATCAAATTGAGCACCTGTGCGCGGATGGATACGTCCAGCGCGCTTATGGGTTCATCCGCAATTATGAACTCAGGCTCCATTATCAGCGCGCGGGCTATGCCGATACGCTGACGCTGACCGCCGGAAAACTCATGCGGGAAGCGGCTGGCAAATTCGGGAAGCAGACCAACGTCCAGCAGCGCTTGCTCAACCATTTTGCTGCGCTCTTCCTTGCTCAGGTCCTTGCGTACGTTTTGCAGACCTTCGCTTACAATGTAGTCTACCTTGGCCCTTTCGTTAAGGCTTGCCATGGGGTCCTGGAATATCATCTGAATATTCTGGGTGACCTGCTTATCCAATTCCTTGGATATTTTGCCGCTTATGCGTTCGCCGTTGAACAATACTTCGCCGGCGGACATTGGGTTGATGCGGATTATGGCACGGCCGATAGTGGTTTTACCGGAACCGGATTCGCCGACCAAACCGAACGTTTCGCCCTTGTATATGTCAAAACTGACATCGTGCACGGCTACGAACGGATGGCGTTTGGAACCGAAGGTGACCTCCATATTGCGAACGCTTACCAATACATCTGTCAAATCCTTAGCCATTGCTCAGGTCGCCTCCTCTGTTCAGGTTCATTATGTTCTTAAGATGCGGCGGCGGATCTATCTTGGGTGCTCTGGGATCGAGCAGCCAAGTGCGCGCCTTATGGGTGGGTGTGACTTCAAAATACGGCGGACGCGCCACGAAGTCAACCTTCAGCGCCTGCGGATTACGCGGAGCAAAGGCATCGCCCTGAATGTGCTGGAACAGGTTCGGCGGGGTACCCTGAATGGAGTAAAGATCCTCGCCCTTTATGCCAAGCTGCGGGAGGCTGGAAAGCAGCGCCCAGGTGTAGGGGTGCTTGGGATCGTAGAATACCTCGTCACAGGTACCTATTTCAACTATGTCGCCCGCGTACATTACGGCGATACGGTCGGCCACGTTTGCAACCACGCCAAGGTCGTGCGTGATGTATATAACGGTAAGGCCGTACTTAGCCTGCAGCTTTTTGAGCAGATCCAGTATCTGCGCTTGAATGGTAACGTCCAGCGCGGTGGTGGGTTCGTCGCATATCAGGATTTCCGGCACGCAGGCCATTGCTATGGCTATGACGACCCTTTGCCTCATACCGCCGGAGAACTCATGCGGATACTGCTTATAGCGTTTTTCGGGTTCGGGGATACCAACATCCGCCAGCAGCTCAAGCGTTCTTGCCTTGGCTTCGGCCTTGCTGACCTTATTGTGCAGCGTAAAGGCTTCCTGAATCTGTTTACCGACGGTCTTTAGCGGGTTAAGGCTGGTCATAGGATCCTGGAACACCATTGCTATGCGCTGGCCGCGAATCTTTGTCCAATCCTTTTCCTTCTTGAATGTGGTCAAATCATAATCATGATAATATATATGGCCGTTGTCTATCCAGCCGTTATTGTCCAACAATCCCATAAAGGTCTTGGTGAACACGCTTTTACCCGAGCCGGATTCGCCGACTATCGCAAGGCTTTCGCCCTTGTAAAGCTCAAGGCTGATGCCGCGCACGGCAGTGAGCACCTGGCCGCGCAGGTTGAACTTGACCACAAGATCTTCAACGGTAAGGACAGGATTATTGTAATAGGGAGTATGTTCTATGATATAGTCTTCCATTATTGTTACCTCATTCCTTACTTGTGGTTACGCGGGTCGGATGCATCGGCAAATGCATTGCCCAGTGCGTAGAACGAAATGGTTATGGCAGACACTATCAGCACGGGGAAGAGCAGCTGATACCTCTGCTCGGCCACCAGCATGACCTTACGGCCTTCGTTGATAAGGTTGCCAAGGGAGGGGATTTCCACCGGCAGGCCAAGGCCGATATAGGTAAGGAACACTTCCGAACCTATGGCATCTGGTATGGCAAGCGCGGTTTGAAGCATAACTACCGAAATGAGCTGCGGCAGTATGTTCTTGGCGATTATCTTGGAGCTGGGAGTGCCAAGGCAGCGGGAAGCCAGATTGAATTCCCTGTCGCGATAGATGAGGATAAGGTTACGAATGTACTTGGTCATGCCTATCCAGCCGGTGAGGCACATGACAAATATCATGGTCTTAAGGCTCGGACGGAGAATGTACATAAGCAGCATCCTCAATACCGTATATGGTATGTTGTCAAATAGGTTATAAATCTCGGTAAATAACCAGTCCAGCTTTCTTGCGTAGCCCCAAATGGAACCGAGTATCAGGCCGATGACGATATTGCATACGGCAACGCAGATACCTATGAACAGGCTGGTACGGGTACCCTTCCAAATACGGCTCCAAAGGTCCTGCCCGATGCTATTGGTACCGAACCAGAATTCTTCATTCGGTGCAACGTTACGCAGAGTAGCGCCGTTTTCATCATTATATACCTTATAGGAGTCCTTCTGATTGGGCAGAAGGGGCTGTATAAACGTGAAGGCGAGCAGTGCAACGAGGAATACCAGCAGTATAACGGATATCTTCTTTTTGAAGAACACGCGGAAGGTGCTTCCCCAATAAGAATAGTTGGAATAACCGATGCGCTCGGCTTCGGAAGTATCGTGATGCGCAAGCTCGAACAGATCGTCCGTTATGGGGGTTGAACCGTCATCGCAAACATTGCAGTTCTCGGGTACTTTTATTTCCTCAAGATCTGCCAGGTTGTTGGTAGCAGCAAAGCCTTCCTGAAGCGTGGTTATCTTATGGTCGGCATAGCCGCGGGTGATGGGCTTTTTAGCCTTGTCAAACATTTTTTTCTCGTCCATTATCTGCTGTCTCCCTTCTTGACCAGTTTAATGCGCGGGTCGCAGATCATCATCATTATATCGCCCAGCAGCAGGCCGATAACGCTTATAACGGAGTAGAGGAGCACCATGGCCTGAACCATAGTATTATCCTGGCGCTGTATGGACTGTATCAGCAGTCCACCCATGCCGGGGATGGAGAAAAGGGACTCAACATACAGAGAACCCGATATGGTGAACAGCAGCGACGTGGGCAGGCTCTGCGCCATGGGAATGAATGCGTTCCTCATAACGTGGCGGAAAGCGACCTGGCTGGAGGTCATGCCCTTTGCGCGCGCAAGGCGGATATAATCCATGTTCATCTGGTCCACCATGTAACGCCTCATCCACATTGCGTTGGAGGCTATGCCGCCGAGGGAGAGGCAGATTATAGGCAAGATGCGGCTCTTCCAATCGAGCGGGTCGAACAGCATCGGCAATTTCAACAGAGTAGAAAGATACAGCTGTATCGCAAGGAAGTAAACTGCGGCAGGCAGCGCGTTTATAAGCAGAACGTATGCATTGCCCAGCGTATCCACAAATTTGCCCTTGCTGCGCGCCATCAGCACGCCAAGGGGGTAACCTATCAGCATCTGTATGCCAAGGGCTATGATGCCGAACTGGAAGGAAGTCTTAGCCTTTGGCCAGATAACGTCAACGCAGGGTACGCCCTTGCGCATGACGATGGACTTGCCAAGATCGCCTTCAAGCAGCAGCTTGCGCCAGAAATTATAAAGCTGCTTATACCACGGGTCAAGCAGACCCAGTTCTTTCAATATGTTGTTTTTTACGGTTTCGCTCATGGTATCCGTACGGCCTTCAAAGTAACCGTCAACGGGCAGCAATCTCATGAGCAGGAATACGATGGATAGCACCAGAAACAGCGTTATCATGGCGCGACCCAATCGGCCGAGAATATATCTTAACAACAGCGTTCACCTCACAGTTTTTGATCTTGGTATTACGGCGCCGCCTGAGTACCGGCCCGGGCCCGAGTCGGTACTCAGGCGGCGTGTGGCGCAAACACGCCCATCCTTCTATTTAGGAGAGCCCCCGAAGGGGCTCTCCGTTCTGTATTACTCGCTTAAATTGTAAGCTTTTCGGCTTAGTAGTCTATGCCGTTAGCTTCAGCGTAGGCGATGCGCTCAGCACGCTCGGCTTCCCAGACGGGCAGCATCTCAAGATATTCTTCGGTGCTGAAGGGCTTTTCATATACCCACTGGTACTTATAACGGGAGTCGGACATGCCGAAGGGAGCATACTGGCTCTCGAAGGGGTTCATGCAGCTGGACATATAACCGCAGCCGCCCAGAACGCCGAACGGAATTACAAACGCCTGATCTATCAGCCAAGCTTCGGCTTCGGCAAGGGCATTGTAGCGCTTGCTGTTGTCAACGGTTTCGGCGGTTGCTTCGGCAACCTTCTGGTCGTATACGAAATCCTTCCAATAGGTTTCATCATAACCGCTGCGGCCCATACGTCCATCGGGATCTTCCTTGGTGGTCTCGGTGGCCATGCCGTCCGCACGCCAGATATAGTTATAAGCCTGACCAAGGTTGAAAGGATCGGTCCAGGTTTCGGGGTCGGCGTAGTCAGGTCCCCAGTAGGACATCATGAAGGAGTAGTTACCGGCGCGGCGAGTGGTGCTCAGATAGTCGGTATCAGGATAGCCCTCGATGATGAACTTGATGTAATCGGTGCCGAGGAGCTCCTCAAGCTGCTGGGAAACTATAACGGCAAGGTTGGTCTGCTGGGTGGATTCACTGTTGTACGGCATATAAGCCATGATCGGGAAGGTGACGCCGGCGGCTTCAAGCTCGGCGCGAGCCTTGTCGCGGTACTCGATAGCGGTTTCGGGCTGGAACTGCTCGGTTTCGGTGATAGCCTTAAGCGCATCCAGATACGGATAGTCCTTACCATCGGCAGCGCAGAAGTTGTAAGGAGTGATGGTGCGCAGCTCGTAATCTTCCGGAGTGTAAGGATCGTAGCAGCCAATGCCCTTTATACGGTCAAGGCCGTAATACAGAGACTTACGGAAGTTTAGGTTGTTGGCAGCCTTGAGCCACTGCTCGTGGCTAAGTCCGTTACGCTCGGTGTAAGTGGGCATGAAGTTGATCAGGAAGAAGTAGCTGTAACTACCGGGACGGTTCGGGCGTATAAAGGCCTTCTTCGTGGGGTCATTCATCCAGCCGTCGAGCTGATCGGTAGGAATATCGGCAACCGTAACTTCGCCGCGGAGCAGGGCCTCGGGAGCGAGGGTATCGGCTTCGGCGTTGTACTTTTCTTCAATGCGCTCTACATGAATCTTGTCGATATCCCAATAGAGGGGGTTACGGGTGGAGATTATGTAAGAGTTGGGCTCGTACTGGGAGCAAAGGAAAGCGCCGCAGTAAAGTATGGTATCGTTGTTGGTGCCGAAGGATTCGCCCATTTCTTCAAGGAACTTTGCGCAGGTGGGGTAACCCCAGTTGTAAGTCAGGCGGGAGAGGAACCAGGGGCAGGGGCTGATGAGCGTGAACTGAAGCTCATATTCGCTTATTGCCTTTATTCCTACATTGTCCCAGTTGGCTTCGGTGCCGCTTTCAAGGGCCATGTAGTAATCTTTTGCGCCGACCATGTCGAACAGAAGGTCAGCAGTACGGGCGGTATTGGCGGGATCAAGTATCCACTTGGCGGAGGTTACCCAGTCCTCTGCCTTTACGTTTTCGCCGTATTCGCTGCCGTCGTAACGCTGCCACTTAACGCCTTCGCGGATCTTGAAGGTCCAGGTCAGGCCGTCCTCACTCTTGGTCCAGCTTTCGGCAAGGCAGGGCTGGCACATACCGTAGTTGTCGTATTCAACCAGGGAGTCTATCCAGTTTGCCCAAGTACCGGCAGAGGAGGGATGCAGGGGGTTCCAGTCCGTTATTTCGTCGGAGTAGAACAGCTTGACTACCTGCTCGGCAGCAGCATTTTCGGGCCTTTCGGCGCCGGTGTTGTTAACTACAACATTGCTGTTGTCCGGAGTGGTTGCAGGTGCGTTGTCACCGTTGGTTGCAGGGGCATCGGTGGCGGGAGTGTCGGTATTCGCGGGCTGTTCATTGGTGGTGCAACCTGCGAATGCGGATACTGCCATTATTGCTACCAGCAACAGTGCGATCCATTTCTTCATTGTGTGTTCTCCTTTTTATTTTTGTCCCTCCGCGCGTTTTATACGCGGGGAAGCTTTAGGTTCGTATAAATAAGTTCAACCCCTCTGGCGGCTAACATTGCCGCCGGAATGCTTTATGGGTGCCGTGCCCATGGTCTTTTTTATCTCAAATGTTTCTTTCAATAAATTTACTAATCCGCCCACAAAGAAAACGGAACAATTTGTCTTTGTTTGACACAAATAATACTACGCGCTGCCACACTCGTCAACAAGAATATGGTATACAATATATAATAAAAATGCATCACAATGAATGCCGTCCTGCGGAGTAAGGTAAAATAAACCTATCTAATGGGGATTAAACGGAGAAAAACGCGCCTGATAGTGCATAAAATTATTCATTTCGGTGCATATATGCATTATTTGGAGCATAATCTGTTTGTTTTATTCATCCTCATTTTCGGGAGCAAGGCTCCTAAGACCGACCATGCTGTCCACCGGAAGCGAGAACAGCACCGTTTGCGCATCCGTATGCATGCCGGCTTTTTCCATGATGGCATGCATTATTTTATCCTTATCGGATTTGAGCGTAAGAATATATACTATTTCCTTTTCGTTGCTTATGGAAAGGCCAAAGAACTTTGCCTTTGCGCCGGGGGCGGTGCCGCGCGCGTTTATAACTGTGCCGCCGCGTGCGCCCGCGCTGCGTGCCGCGTCCATAACGGTATCGGTGTTGCCTTTTGCCGTGATGGCCACTATAAGCGAATACATAATATCATTCATCCTTTTCACCTCGTCAGATGTCGTCTCATCGGGTTCCTGCTGTCCCTTGGTCAAATAGTTGAAGCTGGACTGTCCGCCCACGCTGCCAACGGGTATGCTCATGGCTATTCCGTTTCCCGGCACCTCTATGCCCATCATGTCCACAAGCCTTCTAAGAATTTTTTTGATATAGCTTGACGGCACGAATGCCTGAAGCAGCACTTTTTCTGTTTTTTCAATGCCAAGATAGTCCAGCACGCTCTTGCTCGCCGTTCCGTGGCAAAGGCTTGCAAACTGCGCCTCTATCCCTATGCTTTTGAGCATGTTCAGGTACGATTCGTATTGATCGCGCTTAACTATGCACATCAGCAGCCTGTAATCCTTCATGCGTCGCCCTCCATTTCTATAATGTCTTCCACTATTGTTTCGGCCTCGTTCGCCTTTATGCCGGCGCCGGTCTTTATGCGGAACATAACGCCAAGTATCTGGATTGTGATAAGCGGTGTCATTGCCACCATTGCAACTATGCCGAAAGCATCGGTTGCAATGTCCCCACCGACTGCCGAGCATACGCCCATGGCAAGGGGCAGCAGGAACGTTGCGGTCATGGGGCCGCTTGCAACTCCGCCGGAGTCAAACGCTATTGCGGTGAACATCGGCGGAACGAAGAAAGACAGCACCAGCGAAAGTATGTAACCCGGCAGAAGCAGATACATTATGGGCAGCCCTGTAAGTATCCTTATCATCGCCAGACCTACCGATGTACAAACGCCTATCGATAAGCTTACGCTCAGCGCCTTCTTGGGTATCATGCCGTTTGTCAATTCGTATACCTGTTTGTTCAGCACATGCACGGCGGGTTCAGCAGCCACTATGAAATAGCCCATCAGCATGCCTATCGGCACAACTATCCAGTTGTATTCAAGCATGCCAAGCTCTTTCCCTATAAGGCTGCCCATCGGCATAAAGCCGACATTTACGCCCGTAAGGAATATGACAAGGCCGATGAACGTATATACAAGGCCGATGGTTATCCTTATTAGCCGGTCTTTCTTCATTTTAATTGAAGTAAGCTGGAATATGACGAAAAATACTATTATGGGCGACAGCGCCAGCACAACTTCCTTGAGATAATGGGGGATGGCATCCTTAAAATAGTTCCAAAGCGCCTTAGTATCCTCGAACACGGGCAGCACGTTTGAACTATACGCCGCGTCCGCGCCGGTGGGCTTGAATGTAAGGCCGAGCACAAGCACGGATATTATAGGCCCTATTGAGCAGAGCGCAACAAGGCCGAAGCTATCCTGCTCAGCGTTCTTGTCGGTTCGTATCGCTGCCGCGCCAACGCCCAGCGCCATTATGAAAGGCACGGTCATTGGGCCGGTTGTAACGCCGCCGGAATCGAACGCAACGGCAAGGAATTCCTTGGGAACGAATATAGACACGACGAATACTGCAGCATAGAAACCGATAAGCAAATAATTAAGCGGTATCTTGAACACGATGCGCAGCATGGCAATCACAAGAAATACGCCCACGCCCACGGCTACCGTGATTATAATCGTCATATTTGGAATGTTCGGAACCTGCTCCGCCAATACCTGAAGGTCAGGTTCGGCAATGGTTATGATTATTCCAACAACAAGGCTAATGAGGGCAATGAACCACAGCTTTCGTGAACGGGTTATAGCGGAACCTACTTCGCTGCCGATAGGCGTCATTGCAAGGTCAGTACCCAGCGTGAACAGCCCCATGCCCAAAATAAGCATTATTGCGCCAATTATAAAGGAAATAAGAATGTCGGTAGGCACAGGCACAACGGTGAAGCACAGCACGAATACAATGGCCGTTATCGGCAGGACAGAGGAAAGCGATTCCTTCAGCTTTTCATAAAGTATCGTTTT
>OHGA01000305.1_pt1 | contig 13118 bp, 8 predicted proteins | sample 1567621 | NCBI WGS metagenome assembly OHGA01 (sample SAMEA3879607, study PRJEB24766) | human gut metagenome | biome: human-associated habitat; feature: feces | place: USA | collected 1985/1987
TCTGCATTCTTCTGGTGCCGGAGCTGGAGTGCTTCTGCAAAACCAAGGCCGAGCGCAAGGTGCTGAAGGCCGCAAAATAGTGAAAATGTATTGGGGCAGGAATGGATTTTCCTGCCCCAACGCGAAAAAGGAAGGAAAGCGCGTAAAAACGCTTCTTTTTTTCATTTCCGGCGTGATATAGCATCACGGGAAGAGCGGGGGAACGCCATGAAAAAAACAAAAACGTCCCTTAGGACGGGCTTCCTGATGACCATACTGATCTGCTGGCTGGTGCCCATTTTTATTGTGGTGGCGCTGGCGGGCGTGCTGCTGAATGAGAACTACCGGCAGTCCGTGCAGCAGGAGATCGACAGCAGCGCTGCGAATGCTCTGCGGCTGGTGCAGATGCGCTTCGAGGACGCCATCGACGATTCCAAGGCAGTATCCTACGACGGCACCGTGCGGGACGCTTACCGCACCTGGCTGCAAAACGGCGACAGCGCCGGACTGTACGGCACCGTCACCGACTACTTGAGCCAGAGCTTTACCAGAGGCGAAATTTATCAGGCGGTGTTCATCCACTTCTGGAACGTGGATGCCAGCGCCTATGTCCTCAGCGACGGTACCACCAGCTTTGGCCTCCTGCGTCAGTGCCGCGAATGTGCCCCGCAGATCATGGTGGAAATGGAAGACGCGGACACGGACATCCGTCTGCTGCTGATCGACGGGCAGATGTACATGGCGCGAAACCTTCTGGACAGCACCTTCACCCCCTATGCCAGCGTGGTGATGCTGCTGCAGCCGGGAAACCTGTTCCTTCCGCTGGACTCGGTGAACCGGGTGGGGAATCTGCAATACAGTCTGGACGGCTACCGCTTCACCATCGCCGCAGACGGCAGTCTGGTGGAGGCGGCGGAGGAGACCGGGAACGTACATTATCAGGCCAAGACCGAGGGACATATCATCGGCTTCTCTGCGGACAGGGAAGAATACGACATTTTCGGGGAAAATCCGTGGATGCGCTGGGCCATCGGCAGCGTGGTGCTGCTGATATTGCCTCTGTCTCTCGTGACCATTGCCCTGTTTTACCGCCATGTCACCCGTCCCATGGAAGTGCTGGGACAGGCGTATCAGCTGGTGAAAAGCGGCGAACGGGGCTATGAGATCGGGCAGAAAGCCCCCAACCGGGAATTTGAAAAGCTGTTTGACCAGTTCAACGCCATGTCGGCGGAGCTTCAGCGGCAGTTTGAGCGGGCGTATCTGGAGCAGCAGGCCACCCAGCAGGCGAACATCAAGGCGCTGCAATCCCAGATCAACCCCCATTTTTTGAATAATACGCTGGAAATCATCAACTGGGAAGCCAGAATGGCAGACAACGAACGGGTCAGCGCCATGATCGAGTCCCTGTCCACCATGCTGAAGGCCGCGCTGGATCGGAACGGCCGGACGAAAATCCCCCTTTCCGAGGAACTGGGGTACGTGGACGCGTACCTGTACATCATCCGGGAACGGCTGGGCGAAGGCTTCCGGGTGCATAAGGACATCGATGAATCCATTCTCGCGCTGCCTGTACCCCGGCTGGTTCTGCAGCCGCTGGTGGAAAACGCGGTGGAGCATGACATCACTGCCAACCGGGGCGGCGATCTGTGGGTAAGAGCCTACCGGCAGACGGACAAGGTGGTGCTGGAAGTGGAGCATGACGGCACCCTGACCCAGGAGGACAGGCAGAAGATCCAGTCTCTGCTGGCGCAGTCCGCTCAGGGAGCGGCTGCCGGCTGTCAGGTAGGACTGCGCAACGTCAGCCAGCGGCTGAACCTGATTTACGGCGACGAGGGAACGCTGACGTTGGATCAGACCAGAGCCGGAACGGTCCTCGCCCGGGTCGTCATCCCTGCCGGACAGTAAAAAAAGCACAAGCAAAGACAAAAATGACAACGACAGTCAAAAAAAGCCAAGCAAAGACGAAGAATGGACTTGTACAGAATCACCTGAAAGCGGTATAATTTAGGGGAGCTGTATGGGTAAGTTGCCATGAAAGAGAAAAGGGAGGAAGCCGATCTATGAAAAGAAGACTGGTAGCCGTTTCACTGGTATTGGCCTTGGGATTGAGCGGCTGTGCTTTTGCGTCTGCGTCTCCGGAGCAGACAGCAGCTACCCAGGCAAAGCAGGCAGTCACGCTGGAAGTCGTCACCTCCTACGGCGGCGACGACGGCAGCCGCGGCGCCTTTGAAGCGGCGGTAGCCGCCTATGAAGCGGCCACCGGGAACAAAGTAAGAGACGGTTCGGCTACCTCCAACGAGGGCTGGAAGGCCAAGGTGCTGGCGGATTTCGAGACCGGCTCCGAGCCGGACGTGCTGTTTTTCTTCACCAACGCCGATGCAGATCCCATCATCAACGCCGGGCGGGTGATCTCCATTGAGGACATCCGGGAGGTTTACCCCGACTACGCTTCCAATATGAAGCAGTCCATGCTCGCGGAGGCTGCGGACGGAAAGCATTACGCCGTTCCTGCCGCCGGGTATTGGGAAAATCTTTTTGTCAATAAGTCGGTGCTGGAAGCCTGCGGCGTTTCGGTGCCGGGGGCGGATTACACGTGGGAGCAGTTCCTTTCCGACTGCGAGACCATCAAAGGCAGCGGCTACATCCCCATTGCCTGTTCGCTGGTGGAGGTGCCGCATTATCTGTTTGAGTTTGCCGTTATGAACAACGGGACGGTGGAAAACCATCTGGAGGTTCCCACGCTGGACGAAAACGGCAATCTGCAGGACGACGAGGTGTCCCGGAAATGGGTCGCGGCGCTGAATGATATTAAAGAGCTGTACGATCTGGATTATTTCCCGCCCAACACCCTGACGGCCACCGACGAGGAGACCGTCTCCCTGTTCGGCAACGGAAAGGCGGCGTTTCTGGTGGACGGCTCCTGGCAGGTGGGACATCTGGGGGAGCTGTACGGCGACAAGATCGGGGACATGGCGGTGCGCTTCGTGCCGGCTAAGGGTGAGCGGAAGGCGACCGAAGGCATCGGCGGCATCTCCATGGGTTATTTCATTACCCGCAAGGCATGGAAAGACCCGGAAAAACGGGACGCGGCGGTGCAGTTTGTGGAAATGCTGACGTCCAATGAGATATTAAGCACTTTTATCAAGACCGAGGTCACGGCGCTGATCGAGGGCGCAAGTCCCGTCGGCCTGAACAGTCTGGAGCAGTCCGCGGCGGAGACCAACGCCCAGCTGACCCGGGTCAGCCTCGCAGTGCAGGACGCCATCAGCGCGGAGGCCAAGAGCACCCTCTTTACCAATATTCAGAAGGTGGTCACCGGCCAGATGACCGCCGAAAAGGCGGTAGCTCTGGCTATCCAGAGAAACGAATAGGTTTTTTACATGTAAAAAATCCCGTAACTGTTGATACAGTTACGGGATGATGGGCTTCTAACCGGACTCAGGCGGGCGCAGCGTGCCCCGGAAAAAAGAAAAGGGAGCGGATACGATGTATCGGGTAGTTCTCATTGACGATGAAAATATCATTGTGGAAGGCCTGCGGCGGGTCATCAAGTGGGCGGACTACGGCTGCGAGGTCGTGGGAACGGCCAGCGGCGCCGAGGAAGGCGCGGCGCTGATCCGGAAATTGCAGCCCCATATCCTGTTCACCGACATCCGCATGCCCGGAGCCGACGGCCTGACCATGCTGGCGGCGCTGCGCAGTGAGTTCCCGGACATGCAGGTGACGGTGCTGACCGGCTATCAGGACTTTTCCTATGCCCAGCAGGCAATTCGTCTGGGTGTCACCCGGTTTTTGTTGAAGCCCTCCAAAATGGATGAGATCAAGGAAGCGCTTGTGACCATGACCGCACGCCTGGATGCCCAGTCCCAGCTGCGGCATCAGGAGGAAGAACCGGAGGAGGAGCAGCACGGCGCGGGAAGCTTCATCGTCAATCAGGCGATGGCCTACATCGAGGAGCATTACGCGGAAAAGCTGACACTACAGGCGGTGGCGGACTGCTGTTATGTTTCCCAGTGGCACCTGTCGAAGCTGTTGAACCGGCACACGGGCCAGAGCTTTTACGACATCCTCAACACCGCGCGCATCCAGAAGGCAAAAGAACTGCTGCTTGACCCGAGACTGAAGATCGGCGAGATCGGTGAGCGGGTGGGCTACGCGGACACGGCGCATTTTGCCAGAACCTTCAAAAAGCAGGAGGGCATGAGCGCCAACGAGTACCGCAATTCCTTGAAGTAGGGGCAGCCCCGCGCAATTGTGTCTGCGGGTCACAGCGAATCTTTTGCAACAGCTCGGCGGTATCAAAGCCGGGAAATAGATACAGTATTCCTCCTGCTTTGATGCCTTGATCTGGCACAAAATCTTCTGCTGTGCCTCCTTGCCGAATTGTGCGGCACTGCCTGATAAACAGAATAGGGATAAGGTCATTATGACCAATAGGCGGCGATCGAATTTGTGCAAAATGTCGACCGCCGTTTTCTCTATTTGTATCGAATTGTTGAAACCCACAAGCAAAAACAAAATATAAATAAATGAAACGACTGCCGGAACGGCAAAACTGTGAATCCTATGAAAGATGGGTGAAAAGTGAATGGCTGCAAAAACCACCGAACGTCTGGAGCCAAGAACCACGTCCCCGGGCTGGTTTGAGAAGAACAAGAAAACTCTGGTACTTCTGACCATGGTTGCTCCCGTGGCGATCTGGCTGCTGCTGCTGCGTTACCTGCCCATGGGCGGTATCGTGCTGGCGTTCAAGAATTACAAGGTCAACCCCCGCAATCCCTCCTTTATCAGCAATCTGATCAACAGTAAATGGGTGGGATTCAAGAATTTCGAGTTCCTGTTCAAGACCGACTCCGCGTGGGTCATGATCCGCAATACGCTGGCCTACAACATCGTGTTCATTATTCTGGGCGTCATCATTCCCGTGGCCTTCGCCATCATGATGAACGAGATTACCAGAAAGTTCTTCAAGAAGGCTTACCAGACCATGATGTTCTTCCCCTACTTCTTGAGCTGGGTCGTGGTCAGCTACTTCCTCAACGCATTTCTGGACGCCCAGTACGGCATGATCCCCGCCATGCAGGAAGCCGCGGGACATGCCCGCACCTCGTGGTATACGACCCCCGGCCCCTGGCCGTTCATCCTGACGTTCGCGAACCTCTGGAAGAATGTGGGCTACTCCACAGTCCTTTACCTCGCGGCTATCACCGGCATCGACACAAACCAGTATGAAGCCGCCGCCATTGACGGCGCTACCAAATGGCAGCAGGTGCTGCACGTGACCATTCCTCATCTGCGCACGATGATCGCCATTCTGTTCATCATGAACGTTGGTAAGATCTTCGCTTCTGACTTTGGCCTGTTCTACAATGTTCCCATGCAGAACGGCGCGCTGTTCTCCGTGACCCAGACCATTGATACCTACGTCTACCGCGCCTACATGGCGACCGGTGACCCGGGACAGTCTTCCGCGGCCGGATTGCTGCAAAATGTGCTTGGCTTCGTCTGCATCCTGACGGCCAACGGAATCGTCAAGAAGATCGATTCCGAAAGCAGTCTGTTCTAAGGGGGGATTCCAAATGGCTGAGAAGAAAAACCTCCGTCTGAATTGCGTCAGCGTGGGAACCGAAGCGGTCTTTCATGTGCTGATCGGTCTGTTCTCCGTCTGCTGCATCATCCCCTTCCTCTTCGTTATCATTATTTCCTTCTCGTCGAAGGAATCCATCACCACTATCGGCTATTCCTTCATCCCCACCAGCTGGAGCATGGACGCTTACCAGTATGCGTTCAATAAGCTGCCCCAGATCTGGCGCTCCTACTTTAACTCCATCTACATCACGGTCATCGGCACGGTGCTGAGCACTACCATGTGTGCCATGTACGCCTACGTCCTGTACCGTCCCGACTTCAAATTCCGCGGCTTCTTCAATTTCCTCAGCTTCTTCACCATGATCTTTGGCGGCGGTCTGGTGCCGACCTACATCGTCAGCAAGCAGCTGCTGGGACTGAGCGAGAACTATGCGGCTTTGATCGTCCCCCTGCTGGTCAGCCCCTTCAACATCATCGTGATGCGTTCCTTCTTCAAAAGCTCCGTTCCTCTGGAGCTGATCGAAGCGGCCACCATTGACGGCAGCGGCGAATATTCCACATTGTTCCGTGTGGTCGTCCCCATTGCCAAGCCCGGCATTGCCACCATCGCTCTGCTGAACGCTCTGGCTTACTGGAACGACTGGTTCAACTCCCTGCTGTACATTCAGCAGAAGAAGGTCCTGCAGCCCCTGCAGGCGCTGCTGATGGAACTGCAGAACAACACGGAATACTTAAACCGTATGGCCGGTATGCTCGGCCCGGACGCCATCGCCGAGGCGGCGAAGATGCCGTCACAGGCTCTGCGAATGGTTCTGGTCGTGTTCATCGTCGTTCCCATTGCCTGCGCCTACCCCTTCTTCCAGCGCTACATCGTTTCCGGCCTGACGGTCGGCTCCGTGAAGGGCTGATTCCAAAGAAGGCAGTACCCAAGTCCGCCGATATCACGTATCGGCGCAATCCATGGCTAATGCAGCCACGTCTGGCTGTTTAGTAAAAACAAATTTTATTTGGAGGAAGACACATGAAAAAGTTACTGGCCCTGTTGCTGGCTCTGGTAATGGTACTTGGTCTGGCCGCTTGCGGCACCAGCACTACCACTCCCACCGCCGCCCCCGACAATGCTCCCGCTGCTGACAACGCCGAGACTGCTGCTCCTACCGCAGCTGAGCTGGAGCCCGTCACCCTGAAGATCTGGTTCCACGGCAGCACCGTCACTCCTGACGCTTCCGAGAAGGTCATGGAGTCCGTCAACGCTTATCTGAAGGATAAGATCAATGCCACCATCGAGCCCATCTGGGGCACTTGGGGCGACTTCGATCAGGCCACTGTTACCGCTCTGGCTGGCGGCGACAAGGTCGATATGTACTTCACCTGCAACTGGTCCGCTGACGAGTACAACAAGTACGCCAAGGACGGCTACTGGGTCAAGCTGGACGACATGCTGGACACCTACGCTCCCGAGCTGAAGGCCGCCATTCCTCAGGGCATCTGGGACTGCGCCAAGACCAACGGCTACGACGGCCTGGGCATCTATGCCGTTCCCGGCCTGAAGGACACCGCTACTCAGAACTGCTGGGATGTCAACGGCACCCTGCTGGCTGAGCTGGGCTACGACGTTGACGCTGTCTGCGCCGGCCACCTGGACTACTACTCCCCCGAGTTCGAGGAAATGCTGCAGAAGGCTAAGGATCTGAAGGGCAAGGATTTCTACCCCCTGCTGATCGAGCCTGTCGTTCTTGAGAGAATGGTCACTCATTCCTCCATCATCACTGGCGACCTGTCCTCCGGCAGTGTCCTGTCCTACTACTACGACGCCGAGCATCCCTCCAAGGACATCGGCAGCACCATCGTGAACAAGTTTGCTACCGATGCGTTTGCCAAGTTCGCTGCGAAGACCTATGAGTACGCTCAGAAGGGCTTCATCTCCCCCAGCTGCCAGTCCACCGCTACCGCTAACGACTACCGTACCGCTACCCAGTCCACTGGCGACTACCTGTTCGGCACCCAGTCCTACGCCTTCGGCTGCGAACTGGACTTCTCCAAGGCCCGTGGTATCGACGTCCGCATGGTTCCCGAGACTGCTGCCTACATGGACTGCACCTCCGGCCAGGGCGCTATGATCGCCATCTCCGCTACCTCCGCTAACCCCGAGCGGGCTCTGATGTTCCTGAACCTGCTGAACACCGATCCCGAGCTGATGACCATGATGAACTATGGTACTGAGGGCTTCACCTACAACAAGAACAGCGACGGCACCATCACCTTCATCGCTGAGAACCGCGCTAACTACTCCCCCTGGACCAATGGTATGGGCAACGTCCGTATCCTGCCTCCCACCGATGCACAGGGTGTTGACTTCTGGGATCGCTTCTCCGCTTACTACGACGCGGCTGAGGCTCTGCCCATGGGCGGCTTCATCTTCGACTCCTCCGAGCTGAGCACCGAAGCTGCTGCTCTGTCCAACGTCTACGCCGAGTACGCCTTCAACCTGATGTCCGGTGCTGTCAACCCCGATGATGTTCTGCCCACCTTCCTGTCCAAGCTGGAAGACGCTGGCATCAACGACTTTGTCGGTGCTGCTCAGGAGCAGCTGGCTGCTTACATGGGCTAATCCCCCTGATAGGCTGACTAAGGAATAATCCCCTTGCCCCGCGCCATTCAGGCGCGGGGCGTTTCCTTTTTCCGACAGAAATTCCCATCCTCCCTTAATGAATCCTTAATGGCAGGATAGTTGATTTCCGCAGGCATTTTCGCTATAATATGGATTACAAAATGAAACATTTATATGTGGAGGACAGAATTATGAAAGTTCGAGCATGGTTGGCTCTGGCGCTGATCCTGTGTCTGACCGTTTCTCTGGCGGGCTGCGGCAGCAACGATACGGCGGTGTATGTGCAGTCGGTTTCCAATCTGACGGGAATGGGCGGCATTGCGGCCGGCGATCGGTTCCCCGGCATGGTCGTTTCCGAAAACGTGACGGAGATCAAGAAGGATTCGGAAAAGACCGTCAAGGAAGTACTGGTCAAGGAAGGCGACGACGTCAACAAGGGCGACAAGCTGTTCGAGTACGACACCGATGAGCTGCAGCTGAGTCTGGAAAAGAAGCAGCTGGAGCTGGAGCAGCTGAACGCTTCCATCGAAAATTACCAGCAGCAGATCAAGGAGCTGGAAAAGGAGCGGGGCTGGGCGTCCGGCTCGGATAAGCTCCAGTACACCATCCAGATCCAGACCACCCAGGTGGACATGAAGGAAGCGGAGCTGAACGCCAAGGCGAAGCAGACCGAGGTCACCCAGGCGGAGAATCTGCTGAAAAACGCCACCGTGGTGTCGCCCATCAAGGGCCGCATTCAGTCCATCAACGAAAGCGGCACCGACAGAAACGGCAACCCCGCACCGTACATCACCATTCAGGAGGTCGGCTCCTACCGCGTCAAGGGTACCATCGGCGAATTGCAGCGGGGCAGCATTATTGAAGGCACCCGCATCAAGATCACCTCCCGGACGGATCCGTCCGCTGCCTGGACGGGCACGGTCAAGCTGGTGGATTATGAAAACCCCTCTCAGGGGAGCGACACCGACCGGTATTACGGTATGTCGACCGATTCCATGTCCGCGTCCAGCAAGTACCCGTTCTACGTGGAGCTGGACAGCACCGACGGCCTGATTCTGGGACAGCATGTTTACCTGGAAATGCTGACGGAAGGGGACGGCACGTCCTCCGGTCTGCCCCTCAGCAGCGCCTTCATCTGCTTTGAAGACGACGGCTCTGCCTACGTGTGGGCGGAGAAGAAGGGCAAGCTGGAAAAACGCAGCATCACGCTGGGCGAGCACGATGAGGCGACGGACACCTACGACGTGCTGGACGGCCTGACGCTGGAGGATTACATTGCCTTCCCCGACGAGCAGCTGTGCCACAACGGCGCGCCGACCACCCATGAAATGACGGCGTCGGAGAATGCGGACACGCCCATGGACAACATGGGTGAGGGCGGCATGGATACGCCCATGGAAGACATGCCCATGGAGGACATGCCCGCCGAGGGCATGGATATGATGCCCGAGGAAAGCATCTCCGGGGAAACCGGGGAGATGCCCGGTGAGGATGCGGCGGCAGCCGAGACCGCGTCCACGGAAGGCGGGGTGGGCTAAGTGGCCATCCTGAAACTGACGGACATCTGCAAGGATTATGTGCAGGGCAAGGAGCCTGTCCGGGTGCTGAAAAACGTCAACCTGACCATGGAGCGGGGCGATTACCTTGCCATCATGGGGCCTTCCGGCTCCGGTAAGACCACGCTGATGAACATCATCGGCTGCCTGGACGTTCCCACCTCCGGTACTTATGAGCTGGACGGGCAGAACCTGAAGGATATGGACGACGATGAACTGGCGGATATCCGGAACAAGCACCTGGGCTTCGTGTTCCAGAGCTTTTACCTGATGCCCAAGCTCACCGCGCTGGACAATGTGGCGCTGCCCCTGCTGTACGCCGGGGTGAGCCTGAAGGAGCGGCGGGAGCGGGCGGCGGAAGCGCTGAAGGCTGTGGGACTGGAAGAACGGATGGACTTTTTCCCCAACCAGCTGTCCGGCGGCCAGTGCCAGCGCGTCGCCATTGCCCGGGCGATGGTGGGAAAGCCGGATCTTTTGCTGGCGGACGAGCCGACCGGCGCATTGGACACCAAGGCGGGCAACCAGATCATGGATATTTTCCGGCGGCTCAGTGACGAGGGAATGACCATCCTCATGATTACCCACGAGCTTGCCATTGCCCAGTGCGCAGACAAGATCTACCACATTCTGGACGGGCAGCTCCGTACTTACGACGAGCAGCAGGAGGGAGGTGCCGGAAATGAAGAAGCAGAATAAGAAGAAAACCATCATTACGGTGACCGCAGTGGTTCTGGTGGTGGTCATCGGCCTTGGCGTGTGGTTCGGCGTGAGCCGGGGCAGGTCGGAGCCGGTGAAGGTGTTTGCCTTTAACTACGTCGGCATGACGGAATATTGGGGCGATTCTCAGGAGAGCTACGGCCCCGTTTCCACGGATAAAATTCAGACCGTATTTCTTTCCTCCACCCAGACGGTGACGGAAATGAAGGTCGCCCAGGGGGATATGGTAAAAAAGGGCGACGTGCTGATGACCTTCGACACCACCCTGTCCGACCTCCAGCTGGAGCGCAAGCGGCTGGAGGTGGAAAAGCTGAAGCTGGATCAGGAAACCGCCCGGAAGAAGCTGAAGGACATTCAGAACATGAAGCCTATGTCCATTGTAACGCCCGACGATTCCGATGACAGCGAAGACGACGATTCGGGTAAGGGCGTCAAGCTGTCGGGCAGCTATCAGCTCTCCACCAACTCCGACTACGACGGCAGCATGGCGGAAAAGGCGCTGATCTGCTGGCTCAACACCGCAGCCGCCGTGGACAATGGCATTCTGGAAGCGGCGCGGCAGAAGGCGGAAGAGTACCAGAATAAAAATTACGTACCCGACCCCACGGAGGAACCTACCGTGGAAACAACGGAAGAAACGACGGAGACTACGACAGAAACTACGGAAAGTCCGTCAGAGAAGCCGTCGGAAACTCCGAATCCGCCGGAGAATCCCGGGGAAGGTTCTTCCGGCGGGAATCCCGGGGGCGAGGACGGCGAAAATTCCAGCGCCTCGGCGGCGGAAAACCCCGATGAAAAGCCTACGATTACCGTGAGCGATTACTACATGGTCTTCAAGGTCACCGAGGGCAATATGTCCCTGGGCAACCGGCTGACCTGGCAGGGGCTGCATATCTACCGGCAGGGCGGCGGCTTCGTGTTCAAGTTCTTTGACGCTTCGGTGGTTCCCGACCATTCCATCATAACGGACGACCCGGACAGCACCGATCCCACCGACCCGGATATGCCTGACCCCGGCAGCGGCTATACCGCTGCGCAGCTGGCGCAGATGCGTTCCGAGCAGGAAAAGAAGATCAAGGAGCTGGGCTTCAAGATCAAGGTGGCCGAAGCGGATTACAAGATCAAGCAGGCCGAAATGAGCGACGGCAATATCTACGCCGACTTTGACGGCAAGGTGGTCTCCGTTCTGACGGAGGACGAAGCCAGAACCAAGAACCAGCCCATCATTAAGGTCTCCGGCGGCGGCGGATTCTACATCCAGGGCAGCGTCGGCGAGCTGGACAAGGATAAGCTGCAAATCGGGCAGGATGTCACGGTCAACGACTGGAACACCGGCATGACCTATCCCGGCAAGATCGTGTCCATGGGGGATTTCCCCAGCGACAACGACAGCTATTACGGCTCGGGCAACCCCAACGTGTCCTACTATCCCTTCACGGTCTTCGTGGACGAAACTGCGGATTTGCAGGCGGGAATGTACGCCAATATCCAGTATTCTTCCGCGGAAAGCGAGAACGGCATTTATCTGGAGAACCCCTTCATCCGTACCGAGAACGGACAGTCCTACGTTTACGTCCAGGGCGCCGGCGGCAAGCTGGAGAAGCGGTTTGTGACCACCGGCAAGGCGCTGTGGGGCAGCTATACCGAAATTCGCAGCGGCCTGACCGCAGACGACCTCATTGCATTCCCCTACGGCAAGAACCTGAAAGAGGGCGCGCCCACGGTGGAAAGCGACCCGAGCGATCTGCACAGTTATTAAGGAGGGCAAATTTTATGATAGAAAATATCCGGCTTGCCTTCCAGGGAATCTGGGGACACAAGATGCGAAGCGTGCTGACCATGCTGGGCATTATCATCGGCATTGCGGCCATTATCACCATTGTTTCCACCATCCGGGGAACCAATGAGCAGATCAAGGAGAACCTCATCGGCGCGGGCAACAACGTGGTTACCGTCCAGCTGAATCAGGCGGGGTATTCCTATGACATGGGCTGGAATGCCATCCCCGAGGGCGTGCGGGTCATCACCGAGGAGACCCGGCAGGAGCTGGAAGAACTTTCCGGCGTGGAGGAAGTATCGCTGTACAACGCCCGGAACAATTCCAATTTTGTGTACTACCAGAACACGAGCTTCAACGGCGAGACCTACGGCATTGATATGCACTATCTGTCGGTTTACGGCTATCAGGTCAAGTCCGGCAGGGGCTTCACCCAGGCGGATTACGACAATTTCCGCAAGGTGGCGCTGGTGGACGCCAACACGGTTTCCACCCTGTTCGGCGGAGAAAATCCCGTGGGCAAGTCGCTGGAGGTCAAGGGCGACGTATTCACCGTGGTGGGCGTGGTTGCCCTTTCCAAGGAGTTCACCCCCACCATTGAGACATTGCAGGACTATTACCTCTATGCGGACACCTCCTCCGGCTGCCTGTACATCCCCAGCACGGTCTGGCCGACGGCGTTCCAGTTTGACGAACCTCAGAACGTGGCCATCAAGGTGAAAAACACCGACACCATGGCCACAGCAGGCAAGGAAGCGGCTGACCTGCTGACCCAGAAGCAGATCGTGGATTCGGAAAATTCCGACTTCGACTACCGCAGTCAGGACATGCTGGAACAGGCACAGCAGCTGCAAAAAATGTCCCAGTCCACCAACACCCAGCTGATCTG
>OHGA01000313.1_pt1 | contig 12949 bp, 7 predicted proteins | sample 1567621 | NCBI WGS metagenome assembly OHGA01 (sample SAMEA3879607, study PRJEB24766) | human gut metagenome | biome: human-associated habitat; feature: feces | place: USA | collected 1985/1987
CCTCTGGACTCCGCAAGGGACTTCGTCCCTTGACCCTTTCGCGCGATTGAGTTGACTACTCTTTCATACTACGCCCGCGTGTTTATGCGGGGATTTCGCGTCCGCAGGCGCGATTCCCCCTGCTTCACAATAATGATGAAGCTATTTTTCTGCCCCACGCAGTTAAAATTCTTCATCATCCACCAATCTCGACAAGACATCCCCATTGAGCTGCACCAGCCGCCGCACAACCTCCTGCACATACAGCCTGTCCAGCCCTTCCAGCGCCGGGTCAACCTCCACCGCTTCCCGCAGCGCCGACCAGTCCCCCGTTGCCGCCAAGGCAGCTAAACGGTTCGTCTCGTCAATGTCCATCATGATTTCCGCCAGCGGCGCAGGCACGCGAATCCCCTGCGGCTGCACCAAGCCGTCCGCCAAATGCAGGTCGCTTTCGATAATCGCGTTCGGCGGCAGCTGCGGCAGTTCCCCGCGATTTTGATGCGCAACCGCCGGAATCACCGCCGTTTCCTTCCGCAGAATCGCCAGTGCAAGGCGAACAGGGCGCGTCGGCGGCGTATCCTTCAATAGCATCAGCTGCGCCGTCATGCCGTCGGGCGTTTTTGCCCCCTCGTGACCAATCGTGTTCATGTGGGCAATGCGCTCTTTGCGCTTCTCGATGCTTTCGCCGAACGCCGGGTTCTCTTCGGGAATGTAGTCCTCCTCCGCCGCCAGGAACTCCGCGTGGCGCACCACGTCACCCACGGCAATCGCGTCGTACCAGCCCAGCCAGCGATGCGTCAGGCGGCCGAGCTTGTCCTCCTCCGCCATCTGCCGAAGCGCGGGAATCAAATCAACATTCTTGCCCTTTTCGCGCAGGGACACGAGGAACGAGAAGCCCGGCAGCCCCGCCGTGACCGCCTCGACCGCATCCTCCTTGCGAAAGAGCGCCTTTGCCAGCCGCGGCACGGTGTTTCCGCGATAGGCGGCATCATCCAACCCATACGCCTGAAAACCCGCGCCGAGGAACAGCTGCGTCGTGCGGGCAACGGGCTGCCCCAGCGTCACGACAATCGCTTTCGGGCAGGCGGAGCGCATATTGCGGCACAAATCCAGCACCGCTTCGCCCTGCCGGAGCGTATGCAGCAGCCCCTCAATGCCGCCGTGGACGCGCGCCTGATCGCTCAGACCGGGATCGTCCTCCTTCACGCCGCCGAGGGCCTCCTGATCCTGCCGGAAGCGTGTCGCCGCCATGCAGTCGCCCGCGTAAACGACGCAGTCCGCGCCCATGAGGACTTCCTGCCGATTGCCGGAAACGATGACCTGCGCCTTGCGGCCGCTGGCGTAGACGATGGCCTCGGCATAGTGCTGGAGGACATCGCGCATTGCGGCGTTTTTCTCCTCCACCGCGAGAATGCCATCCTCTTTGCCGGCGTAGAGGAAATCGACGAGCAGGAACGGCAGGTGCATCGGAATATCCTGCCCGATGAAGGCGAACTTAAAAGGCATGGTACAGCCCCGCTTTCTGGATACTTTGACAGTCTATCTTACCATGAAACACGCCAAAAGTAAAGCCCGGAACGATGGTGTTGCGCATCGTTCCGGGGGAAAGGAACTTCGTTTCTTGGGTGAATTGCTTGCTGATTCTAATCGGCTGGACACCTTCTCCCAGCGATTTGGTGATTGTATCTTTTTACGGATAAACACGCGCAAGCTGTCTGAAAGTGTCACCAACTGAATCGCGAGATGGGTGTCGAGAGGGTCGAAGAGCCTTCGCAGGTGCAGGGCAGAGCCCTGCCGGAGTCCAGAGGCAGAGCCTCTGGCGCCTCCCCCTCTTACGCCTTGTGCACCCGCACGCCCAGCTTGCAGTCCTGACCGTTGATCGACCAGTCGCGGACGATGAACGTGTCGTCCATCGGGGCGCGCTCGACGACTTCCGCCAGCGTGCCGCGCTTGAGCATATCGACGCCGCTCTCGATGGCGCTCGCCAGCACGTCGCCGCACTCATAGCGCACATCCACGCGGTCGGTCACATCGAAATCGGACTCCTTGCGCATCGTCTGCACCTTGCTGACGACCTCGCGGACATAGCCCTCCGCAATCAGCTCCGGCGTCAGGTTCGTGTCCAGCACAACCGTCACGCCCTTATCTTCCTGCGCGACAAAGCCCGATTTCTGCATCGGCGAAGTCAGCACATCATCCTTGCCCAGCGTGACCAAAGTGCCGTCAATGTCAAACGACACGGTTTCGCCGCGCTCGAACGCATCGACGACATCGTTGCCATCCATCGTCTGCAGGTGCTGACCAATCTTGCCCAGCAGCTTGCCGTACTTCGGGCCAAGCGTGCGCATCTGGGGTTTCAGCTGATACGTCGTGAACTCGCGCGCGGACTCGGTGAACACAACTTCCTTCACATTCAGCTCATCCTCGCACAGCGCCTGATAGCTTTCGGAGAAGGACGCGCCCTTGACGTAGAGCTTCGCGGCGGTTTGACGGGTCTTGATGTTCGCCAGATTGCGGCACGCGCGGCCCAGCTGCACCACTTCCACCAGCGCGTCCATCTGCGCTTCCATATCCGCGTCGATGGCGCTTTCGTCCGCCGTCGGGAAGTCGCACAGATGCACGGATTCCGGCGCGCCCGGCACATTGTTCACAACCAGATTCTGATAGATTTCCTCGCTCAGGAACGGAATGAACGGCGCGCAGACCTTACTCAGCGTCACCAGCACATGGTACAGCGTGGTGAACGCGGCGTCCTTGTCCTTCACATCGCCCTTGCCCCAGAAGCGTTCGCGGCCGCGGCGGACGTACCAGTTGCTCAGCTCGTCCACGAAGTCCTGAATCGCCAGGGCGGGCTCGGTCACGCGGTAGTTCCACAGGTCGTCATCGACGCGCTTGATGAGCGTGTTCAGCTTGGAGAGAATCCACTTGTCCATCAGGCTGAGCTGCTCGTTCTTGAGGTCATGCGCGGTCGGATCGAAGTTGTCGATATCCGCATACATGGCGAAGAAGGCATACACGTTCTGCAAGGTGGCAAGGAACTTGTTCTGCCCCTCGCGAACCGCCTTTTCGGAGTAGCGGCTGGGCAGCCACGGCGCAGAGGTGGTGTAGAAATACCAGCGGAGCGCGTCAGCGCCGAACTTGTTCAGCTCATCAAACGGGCTGACGACGTTGCCCAGATGCTTGGACATCTTGCGCCCCTGCTCGTCCTGCACATGGCCCAGCACGATGCAGTTTTCAAACGGCGCACGGTCAAACAGCAGCGTCGAAATGGCTTCGAGGGTGTAGAACCAGCCGCGCGTCTGGTCGATGGCTTCGGAGATGAAATTCGCCGGGAAGTTCTGCTGGAACTCCTCCTGATGCTCAAAGGGATAGTGCCACTGCGCAAAGGGCATCGAGCCGGAATCGTACCAGCAGTCGATAACCGCCTTGTCGCGCACCATTTCGCCGCCGCACTTTTCGCAGCGGAGCTTCACAGCGTCGATGAAGGGGCGGTGAAGCTCAAGGTCTGCGCCGGGATCTTCAATCGCCATTTCGCGCAGTTCCGCGCGGGAGCCGACGACGTGCATATTGCCGCAGGAGCACTTCCACACCGGCAGGGGCGTGCCCCAGTAGCGCTCGCGGGACAGACCCCAGTCGTGGACGTTCTCCAGCCAAGTGCCCATGCGCCCTTCCTTGATGTTTTCCGGCATCCAGTTGATGGTGCGGTTGTTGCGCACAAGGTTGTCCTTCAGCGCCGTCATGCGGATGAACCACGTCGGGCGCGCATAGTACAGCAGGGGCGTATCGCAGCGCCAGCAGAAGGGATAATCATGCGTGAACTGCGGCGCGCTGAACAGCAGCCCGCGCTCCTGCAAATCCGCCAGCACCAGCGGGTCGGCCTTCTTGACGAACACGCCCGGCCACTTCGTTTCCGCCGTCATGCAGCCCTGCGGATCAACAAAGTTGACGAACGGCACGTCGTTTTCGTGGCAGACGCGGTTGTCGTCCTCGCCGAACGCCGGGGCAATGTGGACGATGCCCGTGCCGTCGGTCATGGTGACGTAGTTGTCGCAGATGACGAACCACGCCTTCTTGTCCAGCTTGCCGACGGCGAAGTCGAACAGCGGCACATACTCCATGCCCTTGAGCGCCGTGCCGGGCATTTCCGCCAGCACCTCAAAGGTCTGCTCCGGGAACACCGACTCCATCAGCGCCTTCGCCATGATGTACACGCGGCCGTCCTCCGCCTTAAAGCGGCAGTAGGTGTCGGTCGGGTTCACGCACAGCGCCATGTTCGACGGCAGCGTCCACGGGGTGGTCGTCCACGCCAGCAGGTAGGTGTTTTCCTCGCCCTTGACCGGGAAGCGGACGTACGCGGACGTTTCCTTGACCGTCTTGTAGCCCTGCGCGACCTCGTGGGAGGACAGCGCCGTGCCGCAGCGCGGGCAGTACGGGACAATCTTGTGTCCCTGATACAGCAGCCCCTTCTTCCAGATTTCCTTCAGGCTCCACCATTCAGACTCGATGTAGTCATTCTCATAGGTGATATACGGATGCTCCATGTCCACCCAGTAGCCGACCTGATCGCTCATGACCTCCCAGTCATGCAGGTACTTCCAGACGGACTTCTTGCATTCCTTGATGAACGGCTCGATGCCGTACTGTTCAATCTGCGGCTTGCCGTCCAGACCCAGCGTCTTTTCGACTTCCAGCTCAACGGGCAGGCCGTGGGTATCCCAGCCTGCTTTGCGCAGGACGCTGTACCCTTTCATCGTCCAGTAGCGCGGAATCAGGTCTTTGATGACGCGCGTTTCGATATGGCCGATATGCGGGCGGCCGTTGGCAGTCGGCGGGCCGTCGAAGAACGTCAGCCGCTTTGCGCCGTCGCGGAAATGGAACGAACGGCGAACAATGTCCTTGTCTTTCCACAGCTGGGCGATTTCCTTCTCGCGCGCCGGGAAGTTCAAATCCTTGGCAACCTTGTTGTACATACCATGCACCTCATTCTTGTTGTCTCTGCTGCGGCGCAAACAAAAAAGTCCGCCCCAGCATGAAAATGCACTGGGACGGACGAAAATGCTTTTTGCGATTCATCCGCGGTACCACCCAACTTGACAGGCACGATGCCTATCCGCTCTGTGCAGGCGCACGCACCTGCTTTCTCGATAACGGGAGAACCCGTCTTTCCCTACCCGCTCCGCACGTTCCGCCCGCGTCGCTTCGGAAAAGCGCGCTCCGGGGTGATTTGCCATCAGGCAGTCTTGACCGGGCTCACACCCTCCCCGGCTCGCTTTCCAAGGCTTGTCCTGCGCCGTCCCCATCCTTGCGCATTCCCATTCATTATAGCCGCATTTTCCCCTTTTTGCAAGGGGGATTTGCAAATTTTCCAAGGAGGCACCAGAGGCTCTGCCTCTGGACTCCGCAAGGGAGTTCCTCCCTTGACCCTTTCGCGCGATTGAGTTGAGCTTTCTTCCATAATATATGCGCGTGTTGCGCGGGGATTTCGCGCCTGCGGGCGCAGCCCCCTGCAGCAACCAAAATCCATCCGCAAAGAAACGAAAAACCCCCGCGGCACACACCGCAGGGGGACACATTTCACTTGCTGGAAGCTGCCGCCTTCTCTGGATACAACCGCTTCTGCAGCTTGCGGATGCAGGTAAAATAGCACGGGATCAGGAACAAATCCGCCAGTATCCACGCAACAGGGTTCGCAAAGCACGCGGCATCGTACCCCAGCGACGGGACAAGCAGCATCGCCACCACCGCGCGGCCGACAAGCTCCATCAAGCCTGCAATCATCGCAATCATGGTGTAGCCCAAGCCTTGAATGGAGAAGCGCACAATGTTCACAAACAAAAGCGGAATATACAGCACACTGTTGATAATCAGGAACTGCTGCGCCATGTCGATGACCAGCTGGCGGTCGGCGCTGTCCTGACTGATGAACAGACCCACCATCGGCTTGCCGAAGAAGTAAATCGCCACAAACGCGAGGACGCAGTAGATACAGCCGATGATGGAGGATGCTTTCAGGCCCTGATTGATGCGGTCAAGTCTCTTCGCGCCGACGTTCTGCCCGGCGAAAGTCGCCATCGTCGAGGCGAGCGCATCAAACACGCAGCAGAAGAACATGCTCAGCTTGCCGCCCGCCGTGACCGCCGCGACCGCAATCGTGCCGATGCCATTAACGGCATATGTCACCGTCAGAGAGCCAATCGCCGTGATGGAATACTGCAGACCGAACGGGATACCCATTGCCAGCAGGCGGCGGACAAACGGCGCACGGATGCGCTTGTCCTCCGGCTGCATTTTGAGGATGGTGAATCGCTTGCGGATGACCAGCAGACACCAGAGACCGCTGATGAGCTGGCTGATGACGGTCGCCCATGCCGCACCCTCCACGCCCATGTGGAACGCAAGGATGAACGTGTAGTCCAGCACGATGTTGAGCAGCGCGGCAATCGTGATAGCGATAACAGGCGTTTTGCTGTCGCCCAGCGAGCGCATCACGCCGCCGCACATGTTATACAGCACCGTAACCGGAATCGCGAAGAAAACCGGCTGGATATAGGCGACCGACAACGGCAGAATATCCTCCGGCGTGTTCAGCATCCGCAGGAGCTGCGGCGCGAAGAAGCCGGTCAGCAGCCCCATCAGCACAGAAATCACCGCGCACAGGTACACGGAGTGCATCACATAGCGGCGCATTTCCGTCTCGTCCTTCGCGCCGAACGCCTGCGCAATCGGAATCGCGAAGCCGGAGCAGATGCCCATGCAGAAGCCGTTGATGAGGAAGTTCAGCGATCCGGTATCGCCCACCGCCGCCAGCGCCTCCGTGCCCAGCACGCCGCCGACAACCATGGTATCCATGAAGCTGTACAGCTGCTGGAACAGGAAGCCGCCCAGCAGCGGCAGGGAGAATGTCAGAATCAGTTTCAGAGGCGAGCCCTGCGTCATGTCACGGGTCACGTTTTTCTGCGCCATGTGGATGTCCTTTCGTTGATGCAGGATGGGGGGAAAATCACGTTTCATTGTCTCCTATGGGGAACGCCTATTTATAGCACGTTTTTCGTCGGTTTTCAAGGGGTTTTGACAGGAATTTTTACGTCTTTTTTCCCCGTGTTTTTCGGACGAAAAGACGCCATTTTTCACGGCTGAAAGCGGTCGTGTAACCGCTATGGTGTAACCTATGTGACGGAATCTGAAAAATCAATCGTATGCTATTGACATGATGCGATTGATTTGCTATAATCACCCCTGCTTCCAATGAAAACATCAGCAAGGAGGTGTCCCATGGACAAGGAATTGGCAGGATTCGGCTGGTACATCAAGCGCATTGACAACGCTCTCGCCCGCGAAGCCTGTCGGAATGTCCAATCCCACAACCTGACGATGCAGCAAAGTCATCTGCTTTTCGCCCTGTCCGACGCGGAGAATCACACACGGACGCTCAAGGAGTTAGAGAGCATTTTCGGCTGCGCGCAGTCCACGCTGGCGGGGCTGGTGACGCGGCTGGAGAAGAAAGGGCTGGTGGAAGGCTTCACCGACCCGCGCGACCGGCGCATCAAGCATGTTCGCCTGACAGAAAGCGGCGCGGAAATGCGGCAGACGTGCCACAAGGACATTCTGCAATCCGAAAAGCGAATGTCCGCCGGGATGACAGCGGAAGAAAAGCAGCTGTTCCTGCAATGCCTGCAAAAGGTCTATGAAAATCTGAAGGACGACATGGACGAAACAGAGCATTGCCACAACAATTACCATAATAATGAAGGAAGGGAATGATTTCATGCTGAAAACACTGGCTGCGCAGATTAAGCAGTACAAGAAATCAACGATTCTCACGCCGATTTTTGCCGCGCTGGAAGTCGTCATGGAAGTGCTGATTCCCATGGCGATGGCGCGCCTTGTGAAGTATGGCATTGAGGGCGGCGACACCGGTGCGATTTACCGCTACGGCTTCCTGATGATGGCGATGGCAATGCTGTCGCTGGTTTTCGGCTCCGTCTGCGCACACACGGCGTCCCACGCCTCCACCGGCTTTGCCGCGAACCTGCGCGATGGCATGTACCGCAACATCCAGCGCTTCTCGTTCGCCAACATCGACAAATACTCCACCGCCGGTCTGGTCACGCGCATGACCACCGACGTGACCAACGTTCAAAATGCCTTCCAGATGATTACGCGCATTGCGGTTCGTTCGCCGCTGACGCTGATTTTCTCGATGATCGTGGCATTCGTCATCAACCCGGAGCTGGCGGGCGTGTTCCTGATTCCGCTGGTGCGGCTGGGCGTTGTGCTGGGGCTGATTATCAAGCGCGCGACGCACCTGTTCGATCAGGTGTTCAAGAAGTACGACGACCTGAACGCCTCCGTGCAGGAGAACGTCTCCGGCATCCGCGTCGTCAAAGCGTTTGTGCGCGAGGACTTCGAGGACAAGAAGTTCGGCAAAGCGGCGACGAACGTCTACAACCTGTTCGTCAAGGCGGAACGCATCATCGCTTTCAACAGCCCCGTCATGATGCTGACCATCTACGGCTCGGTGATGGCGCTGAGCTGGCTGGGCGCGTCGCTGGTCACGGGCGGTTCGCTCGATGTGGGCGACCTGACCGCCATGTTCACCTACGTCATGAACATGCTGATGAACCTGATGATGCTGTCGATGATTTTCGTCATGCTGACCATGTCCGCGGCGTCTGCCCGCCGTATCGTGGAAGTGCTGAACGAGGAGCCTTCGCTGTCGAACCCCGAACAGCCGCTGGAAACGGTCAAGGACGGTTCTATCGACTTCAACCACGTCATGTTCAAGTACCATGCTGACGGCCATGGCGACCCCATCCTGAACGATGTTGATTTGCACATCAAGTCCGGCGAGACGGTGGGCATCATCGGCGGCACGGGCTGCGGCAAATCGACGCTCGTCAGCCTGATTTCCCGCCTATACGACGCAACCGAAGGCTCGGTGGAAGTCGGCGGCGTGGACGTGCGCAAGTACGACATGGAAGCCCTGCGCAATCAGGTTGCTGTGGTGCTGCAGAAGAACGTGCTGTTCTCCGGCTCGATTCTGGAAAACCTGCGCTGGGGCAATGAAAACGCCACGCTGGAGGAATGCAAAGAGGTCTGCGCACAGGCTTGCGCGGACGAGTTCATCGACCGGATGCCTGATGGGTACGACACGCACATCGAGCAGGGCGGCACGAACGTCTCCGGCGGACAGAAGCAGCGCCTTTGCATCGCCCGCGCATTGCTCAAAAAGCCGCGTGTGCTGATTCTGGACGACTCCACCTCCGCCGTTGACACCGCGACGGACGCCAAAATCCGCCGCGCGTTTGCCCAGCGCATCCCCGGCACGACGAAAATCATCATTGCGCAGCGCATTTCCTCCGTGCAGGACGCTGACCGCATTATCGTGATGGACAACGGCCGCGTGGAAGCGTTCGACACGCATGAAAACCTGCTGAAGAAGTCCGACCTGTACCGCGAGATTTATGAGACGCAGACCTCCGGCGGCGGCGACTTCGACAGCCCCGATCAGATGAAGGGTGGTGACGCGCAATGATGGGAGGCCCTCGCCGCAGAGGCGCTCCGATGCCCCGCATGTCCATCAAGGGGCAGGGACACATCCTCAAGCGCCTGATGAAAATCGTTTTTGAAAACTATCTGTGGCAGTTCATTGCCGTCATCGTCTGCATCGTGGTGACGGCGTATGCCACCATTCAGTCCAGCACGTTCACGCGGGATTTGGTGGATGTGTACATCGCCGGCATTCAAAAAGGCACCAAGACGATGGGCGATTTGGCGAATGCCATGATTCCGCTGGGCTGCGTCCTCGCGCTGGGCGTTGCCGCCAGCTACATCCGCCAGCGCCTGATGGTCAGCGTCGGTCAGGGCACGATGCTCAAAATCCGCACGGACTTGTTCACGCACATGGAGTCCCTGCCGATCCGCTACTTTGACACGCACTCGCACGGCGACATCATGTCCATCTACACCAACGACGTGGACACCCTGCGCCAGCTCATCAGCCAGAGCATCCCCGAAATCATCAACAGCGCGATTTCCGTCATCATGGTGTTCTTCGCCATGCTGAACAATTCGTGGATTATGACGATTCTCTCGCTCATCCTGCTGACGTTCCAGATGCTGGCGTCCGCCAAACTCGCGAAACTGTCCGGCAAGCACTTTGTCGCGCAGCAGGCGAATTTGGGCCGCGTCAACGGCTTCATTGAGGAAATGATGACCGGGCAGAAAGTCGTCAAGGTGTTCTGCCACGAGGAAAAGGCGATTGAGCAGTTTGGCGACCTGAACGAGCAGCTGCGTACATCAGCCCACGAAGCGAACCGCTGGGCGAACACCCTTGGCCCTATCAACAACAACTTGGGACACATCTCCTACGTTATCTGCGCGATGGTGGGTTCGGCGCTGTCCATCGCAACGAACGGCGTGCTGATGTCCACGGGACGTCTGGTGGCGTTCCTGACGCTGAACCGCAACTTCTCCCAGCCGATTTCGCAGATTACCCAGCAGCTCAACTCCATCATCATGGCTTTGGCGGGTGCTGAGCGCGTGTTCAACCTGCTGGATGAAGAGCCGGAAGCCGACAATGGCTATGTGGAGCTGGTGAACGCGAAGGAAGCGCCCGACGGCACGATTACCGAGACGACCGAGCGCACCGGGCTGTGGGCATGGAAGCATCCGCACACGGCGGACGGCAGCGTCAGCTATCGCAAGCTGTCCGGCGGTGTGACGTTTGATCACGTTGATTTCGGCTACACGCCCGAAAAGACGGTGCTGCACGACATCACCATGTACGCCATGCCGGGACAGAAGATTGCCTTCGTCGGCGGCACGGGCGCAGGCAAAACCACCATCACGAACCTGATTAACCGCTTCTACGACATCCAGGACGGCAAAATCCGCTACGACGACATCAACATCAACAAGATTCGCAAGGCGGATTTGCGCCGCAGCCTCGGCATGGTGCTGCAGGACACGCACCTGTTCACCGGCACGGTGCTGGACAACATCCGCTACGGCCGCTTGGACGCGACGGACGCGGCGTGCATGGAAGCCGCGAAGCTCGCCAATGCGGACGAGTTCATCCGCAAGCTGCCCGACGGCTACAATACGATGCTGACGGGCGACGGCGCGAATCTCTCGCAGGGGCAGCGGCAATTGCTGTCCATTGCCCGCGCCGCGGTTGCCGACCCGCCCGCGCTGATTCTGGACGAAGCGACCTCCTCCATCGACACGCGCACCGAAACGCTGGTGCAGCGCGGCATGGACGCCCTGATGAAGGGGCGCACGACGTTCGTGATTGCGCACCGCCTGTCCACGGTCAAGAACAGCGACTGCATCATGGTCCTGGAGCAGGGCCGCATCATCGAGCGCGGCACGCATGACCAGCTGATTGCGCAGAAGGGCCGGTACTACACGCTGTACACCGGGAACGCGATTGGGGAATGATTGAGGATATAGAAAGCGCGCCTGCTTCCGAATGAAAGGGAGCAGGCGCGTAATTTATAGAGGAATGTTATTCAACCTCGCCATAGAGGTAGGCTCTTGCCGTTTCGTCGCCCGTGTGGCAGAGGTACAGCCCGTCGTGCGTCTGGATGAGGTAGAAGCCGCGCCAGTAGAAGCCGCACATGGTGTCCTCGGCGAAGAAAGGCAGCTTGTCAATGCCGCGCGGTTCGCTGAACTGGCTGTTTTCCTCGTCGTACTCCATGACCCACACCGTATTGTCATGCACGAAGTACATCGCCGTGTTGTCCTTGTTGGGGGCATAGGCATAGTAGGCATCGTGCGTCACATAGTCGCCCAGCGTGACGTCATAATCAGGAATCGGCTGAAGGGTCAGCGTGTTGACCCAATTATGCACGGCCTTCGTCGCTTCGCCAGATGACAAGTCCACCGTCGTCAGCACCTTGCCGTCGTACAGCGTGCGCTCATACTTCGAGCTTGTGCCGCTCCATTGGAAAATGCCGGGCATATCCGTCAGAAGGTGGCTGTTTTCGTCGTCCTCCAGCGCAAATCCCATCATTTCGCCCTTGCCCGTATCCACGTCGAACCGGACAATCTGGTATTCGTCCGTCTTGTCCTTCGCGATGACGTACAGCCCGTTTTCCGCGTCGTACACTGCCTGTTCGACCGTCACGTCGTACAAGTCCTTTGCAATCGGAAACTTCTTCCACCCCATTTGCGGCACGGTGCTGTAATCGAGTTCCGCGACCATCTGCATCCGCACCATCGTGTCATCCGTCGGGGGAACAAAACTGTACAGCCGCCCTTCATTCGCGCTGAACAGCACCAGCTCCGCGCCGCCGTCCAGAAGCATCACCTGCCCGTAATAGCCGCTCTGTTTCAGCGCTTCCGACCAGATGATGTCTTCCAGATTGCAGACGACTTCCGGCTCATATTCGGGGTCATCGACGCGCAGCAGCTGACTGCCGCTGATGAAGAAGAGTTCGTCTTCAAACGGCAGCGCGCTGGTCACGTCCGTGCGGTAGCGGCTGCCGATGCCGTGCGTCCAGTCCATGGCATGGTCGGCAGATTCGGCGAACACGGGCATCACGCCCAGCGTCAGCACCAGCAGGAGGGACAGGAATGCCATTCGGAGGTTGTGTTTCATGGGGAGGCTCCTTTCTTTGGTTGAGCGGTTATTGTGCGGATTGAGGGACGCGGGACATGTCGCAAACATACAGCGTATCTCCATGTGTCATATAATAGTAATTCCCTTTCCAGAAGAATCCGTATGCTGCATGATATGCTTCTTCCGGCAGTCGGTCAAAACCTCTCGCAGTTGTCGTTCCATCTGTATACCAAGCAATGTCATCATGTAGGAAGAAGAATCGACCGCTTTCAGCATCCACTGCAAGCGCAGTGCAGCTTGGATTATAGTGATATACTCCCAAATCCAAATCGTATTCTTTTTGATTCTCTAAGCCCAGATTTGCAAAAGCAAAAACCGTTTGTTCAGGTTCAAATGTTTCCGGAT
>OHGA01000317.1_pt1 | contig 12706 bp, 10 predicted proteins | sample 1567621 | NCBI WGS metagenome assembly OHGA01 (sample SAMEA3879607, study PRJEB24766) | human gut metagenome | biome: human-associated habitat; feature: feces | place: USA | collected 1985/1987
CTTTGAAGAACACGTATGCCTTGACTTTTGAACCTTCCTGAAGGAAGCTCTGGGCATGCTTCAGTTTGAAGTTGTAGTCGTGGTCGTCGGTCTGAGGACCGAAACGAATCTCCTTAACGACAACCTTGGTGGCTTTGGCTTTCTGCTCTTTCAGGCGCTTTTTCTGCTGATAGAGGAATTTGGAATAATCAAGTATTTTGCAGACCGGAGGCTGGGCGGTGGGAGATATCTCGATAAGATCGAGCTCCATATCGTCGGCGATTTTCTGAGCCTGCTGAATAGGATAGATGCCGTTTTCCACGTTGTCGCCCACGAGTCGCACTTCCTTGGCGCGGATGCGCTCGTTGACGGCATATGGTTCCTCTTTGCGGGGCATGCGCGGACCCATGGGCGGACGCGGAGACGCGGGGCGCGGACTCGAAAATCCACCGGGGCGAGGTCCGGAGAAGCCGCCGGGACGGGGTCCGGAAAATCCGCCGGGACGGGGACTGGAGCCTGCGGGGCGACTTCCCGTCTGTCCGGCAGGGCGAGGTGCCGAACCTGTCGGCCGGGAGCCTGACTGGTGCATGGGGCGCGGTGCGCCGGAGTGTTGAGGTTTTTTGTCCATTAAAAAATGTTAAATGTGAGATATGGTGGGCGAAACCGTGGCTGAAAGGTCGGAATATGCCCGCTTAACTCTTCGGGTCACCGCACGGCGGCTATAGTCGTTCATCATATCGCTTTGATTTTGCAATTTGCTCGCTGTCAGCGACATGGTGCGATATTTTCCGCCTGCAGAGGCGAAAAATCATTTGAGATCTTTCACCTGCTGCGCGATTTCCTCGGCAAAGGTAGTAATTTTCATCGTACCTTTATCACCTTCGCCTTGTTTTCTTACGGATACTTCGCCGTTTTCGGCTTCTTTTTCGCCGACAATTAACATGTAGGGGATGCGGCGCATCTCGTTGTCGCGGATCTTGCGTCCAATCTTCTCATTGCGGTCGTCGACGGTAACACGGACGTCGGCATTGGTGAGCTGGCGAGCCACCTCGTAGGCGTAGTCATTGAATTTCTCCGAGATGGGGAGAATGATGGCCTGATCGGGTGCGAGCCACAGGGGGAACTTGCCGGCGGTGTGCTCGAGGAGCACGGCCACGAAACGCTCAAGTGAGCCGAACGGCGCACGGTGAATCATTACGGGGCGATGCTTCTGGTTGTCGGCGCCGGTGTATTCGAGCTGGAAGCGTTCGGGCAGATTGTAGTCGACCTGGATCGTTCCGAGCTGCCAGCGGCGTCCGAGCGCATCCTTCACCATGAAGTCGAGTTTCGGGCCGTAGAACGCGGCCTCGCCGAGTTCCTTGCGAGCCTTGAGGCCTTTTTCTTCGCACGCTTCGATAATTGCGGTTTCGGCGAGATGCCAGTTTTCGTCGCTTCCTATATATTTCTGTTTGTTTTTGGGGTCGCGGAGCGAAATCTGAGCTTCGTAGTTTTCAAAGTTGAGAGCCTTGAAAATGTAGAAAATAATGTCCATCACTTTCAGGAACTCGTCTTTAATCTGATCGGGAGCGCAGAAGATGTGTGCGTCGTCCTGGGTGAAGCCGCGCACACGTGTGAGGCCGTGCAACTCGCCCGTCTGCTCGTAGCGGTAGACCGTTCCGAATTCGGCGAGTCGGAGCGGAAGTTCGCGATAGGAGCGCGGGAAGGATTTGAAAATCTCGCAGTGGTGAGGGCAGTTCATGGGCTTGAGCATGTACTCCTCACCTTCCTGCGGCGTATGGATGGGCTGGAAGGAATCCTTGCCGTATTTTGCATAGTGGCCGGAGGTGACGTAGAGCATCTTGTTGCCGATGTGGGGGGTAATCACCTGCTGGTAGCCGTATTTCTTCTGAATCTTGCGCAGGAACTGCTCGAGGCGGTCGCGCAGTGCAGCGCCTTTGGGGAGCCAGAGCGGCAGGCCGGCGCCGACATTGGTCGAGAAGGTAAAGAGTTCCATCTCCTTGCCGAGTTTGCGGTGGTCGCGTTTCTTGGCTTCCTCGAGCAGGGTTAGATACTCGTCGAGCATCTTCTTTTTAGGGAAGGTGACGCCGTAGACTCGCACAAGCTGGTTGCGCTTGTCGTCGCCGCGCCAGAAGGCGCCTGCAAGGTTCATGATCTTGGCGGCTTTGATGACGCCTGTGGAGGGGAGGTGCGGCCCGCGGCAGAGGTCGGTGAAGCTGCCTTGGGTGTATGTGGTGATGTGACCGTCCTCCAGTTCTTCGATAAGTTCACACTTGTATGTCTCGCCGCGTTCGCCGAACATTTTGAGCGCGTCTGCTTTCGAGATGTCGGCGCGGACGATGCTCTCGTTGTGTTTGGCAAGTTCGAGCATCTTAGCTTCGATGGCGGGGAAATCTGCCGCCGTGATAGAATTGCCGTTGGGGTCGATATCGTAGTAGAATCCGGTCTCCACCGCGGGGCCGATGCCGAATTTCACGCCGGGGAAAAGCTCCTGAAGAGCTTCGGCGAGAAGGTGGGCGGAGCTATGCCAGAAGGCATGTTTGCCTTCGGGGTCGTCCCATTTGAAGAGTCGGAGGGTGGCGTCGGATTCGATGGGACGGGTGAGGTCCCATTCCTGGTCGTTGACGGATGCTGCAAGAACGTCGCGTGCCAACTGGGGCGAGAGCGACTGAGCGATTTCGAGGGGGGTAACGCCCTGCTCGAACTGTTTCACCGAATTGTCGGGAAAAGTAATGTTGATCATTTTGGAATTTGTTTTTCAATAAATTGCTACGAACAAGTGTGGCAATCAAACAATCGTTTTGCGGGCGCGTTCCGCAGGCGGTTTTAAGGCCTGTTGCGGCGAGTCCATAATCAGGTGCAAAGATACGGATATTTTTCGTTAAAAGCAACAGGATGCCGCTAACGTAATTTAAAGAATACGGAGCCGGCAATGCTTTGCGGGCTGAGAAAGATTTTGTATCTTTGCAGGTTCAAAACCCCGCCTTTCAGGCAGATAAACAGGAGAATTATTTCGGTGAAAACTACGACATTACATAAACAAACGAAAAGAGAACAGAATTCAACCGTTGCACCCCGTGCCGACATAGGGAGCAAAATCAGGAACAAAGTGGAACCCGACAGCGGGTTTATAATTGTTAAAGGTGCCCGCGTCAATAATCTCAAAAACGTTGATCTTACGTTGCCGCGAGGCAAGTTCATTGTAATTACCGGCCTTTCGGGGTCCGGAAAGTCATCGCTTGCTTTCGATACCATTTATGCGGAGGGGCAGCGCCGGTATGTTGAGAGTCTGTCGGCATATGCGCGTCAGTTCCTTGGTAAGATGCATAAGCCGGAGGCGGATTTCATTAAGGGGCTTCCGCCGGCCATCGCCATCGAGCAGAAGGTGAACACTCGAAATCCGAGGAGCACTGTCGGTACGTCAACAGAGATATACGATTACCTGCGTATGCTGTTCGCCCGAGTGGGACGCACTTTTTCGCCCGTAAGCGGCAAGGAGGTCCGTCAGCATTCGGTGACGGATGTCGTAGACACCGCTTTCGCATATCCGGCCGACACACGCATCGCCGTTGTCGCCCCCATGCTCATACCCAATGGCAGAACTTTCCCGCAACACCTGGAGATATTGCGACAGGGAGGCTACAGCAGGCTTTACCGCGACGGAGAGTATACAAGAATCGTGGATTTGCTTAAGGACACCTCTCTTCCTGCCGCTAATCCGGGCTATGAGCTGCTTATCGACCGTCTTTCCGTCAGTGATGAGGCGGACGACCGCAGCAGGCTTGCTGATTCTGCAGAGACCGCATTTTTTGAGGGAGACAACGCACTGACCCTTCTGGTGTGGGATCTCGCCGGGGAAGTGCACCGACATGAGTTCTCAACTCGCTTTGAGGCCGACGGACTGCAGTTCATGCAGCCCACCGACCTGCTGTTCAATTTCAACAATCCGTTTGGCGCCTGTCCGCGGTGCGAGGGTTTCGGTAAATGTCTGGGTATCGACGAGCGACTTGTCATCCCCAATCCGGCCCTTTCGGTCTACGACGATGCCGTGGCTTGCTGGCGTGGGGAGAAAATGAGCGAATGGAAGCGCGCTTTCATTCATATGGCCGCTCCGACCGGTTTCCCAATCCACAAACCATATGCGGAGCTGACGCAATCGCAGAAAGACCTGCTCTGGCATGGCGGCAAAGGATTCGAGGGAATCGACGGATTTTTCCGGATGGTGGAGCAGAATCAATATAAGGTGCAATACCGCGTAATGATGGCGCGATACAGGGGGAAAACGCTTTGCCCGGAATGTCATGGCAGCCGTCTGCGCAAGGAGGCGCAATATGTTCGTGTGGGAGGCACCACCATCTCGCAGCTCGTGACGATGCCGATTTCAGAACTGTCGGTATGGTTCGACAAACTCCAGCTTTCGGATCATGACGCGGCTGTGGCCAAGCGTCTGCTTATTGAGATCAGAAACCGCCTGACCATTATGAAGGAAGTCGGGCTTGAATATCTTACGCTCGACCGCCTGTCATCCACTCTTTCAGGTGGTGAGAGTCAGCGAATAAATCTCGCCACGTCGCTTGGTTCATCGCTGATGGGATCGCTCTACATCCTCGACGAGCCAAGTATCGGGCTGCACTCGCGCGACACTGAACGTCTTATAGGCGTATTGAAACGTCTTAAAGATTTGGGCAATACCGTAATTGTCGTGGAGCATGATGAGGAAATCATGGAGGCCGCCGACTGGATTGTGGATGTGGGTCCGCTTGCCGGAAGCAATGGAGGTGAGATTGTATATTCGGGCCCGCTGGCAGAAATCGGAACGGCCGAGCGAAGCTATACGTCGCGTTACCTTACTCGCAGCATGAAAATCGACGTGCCTAAGGCGCGTCGGCGTTCATCAAGTTATATTGAGGTAATCGGAGCCATGGAGCATAATCTAAAGAACGTCGACGTGCGTTTTCCGCTCGGTGTTCTCACCGTTGTGACCGGCGTAAGCGGATCAGGTAAATCTACTCTCGTACGCGATGTGCTATATCGCGGTATGCTCCGGCATCTTGGCGAGCCGACAGAAGCCCCGGGGGCATTCCGGCAACTTCGTGGCGAACTTAACTCAGTTCGAGCAGTGGAATTCGTCGACCAGAATCCAATAGGCAAGTCCTCGCGTTCCAATCCGGCGACCTATCTCAAGGCCTACGATGAGATTCGGGCGCTTTTCGCCGAGCAGCAGGCTGCAAGGCAGATGGGCTTCTCGCCTGCCTACTTTTCCTTCAATACTGAGGGCGGTCGCTGTGAGGAATGCAAGGGAGAAGGCACAATAACTATAGAAATGCAGTTCATGGCCGATATAACCATTCCCTGCGAGGCCTGCGGCGGTAAACGTTTCAAGCGCGACGTGCTTGAGGTAGAATACCGTGGCAAGAATATTTCGGATGTACTCGACATGACGGTCGACGATGCCATAGCCTTCTTCTCCCAAGCGAATGGCGCGGCTGAGCGCAGGATTGTGAAGCGTCTGGAGCCCCTACAGCAGGTAGGCCTCGGCTATGTGAAACTCGGGCAATCGTCCTCTACGCTTTCCGGTGGTGAGAATCAGCGTGTGAAACTCGCATATTATCTTGCCATGGAAAAGACCGTGCCGACGCTGTTCATATTCGACGAACCTACTACCGGGCTTCACTTCCACGACATCAGTCTCCTGCTTAAATCGTTTGACCGCCTTATAGCTGCGGGGCACACGGTCGTCATCATAGAGCACAATCTGGATGTGGCCAAATGTGCCGACTGGATAATCGATCTCGGCCCCGAAGGAGGTAAAGAAGGCGGAAACATCGTGGCCTGCGGAACCCCCGAGGAGGTGGCGCAATGTGGCAATGGATATACCGCGCTGTATCTTGCCGCCAAACTCAAAGATTGATGGAGGATGAAAAGAGAGTACGGTTCTGCAGCGACCGGCCGAGGGTAATCTCGTCGGTGTATTCGATCTCGTTGCCTACCGAAACTCCACGGGCAAGTTGGGTGATTTTCACCCCGGTATGTTCGAGCCGCTTATATATATAGTAGTCGGTCGTATCGCCCTCCATGGTGGCGCTCAGGGCCAGAATTACTTCCTGAATTCCGCCTGATTCAACGCGTTTCACCAGTGAATCAATCTCAAGTCGGTCGGGTCCGACGCCGTCGATAGGGGAGATGACGCCTCCAAGCACATGATACAACCCTCCATAGCTGCCGGTTCGCTCGAATATCATCACATCCTTCACATTCTCCACAACGCACACCGTGGTTCTGTCGCGGCGCGTGTCGGAGCAGACCGGACACACGTCGTTTTCCGAAATATTGTGGCAGACACGGCAATAGCGTATGCCTTTGCGCATGTCTATAATGGAGTTGCCCAGACTTACGGAGGTCTCCATATCCTCGCGGAGCAGATGCAGGGCGAGCCGCAGGGCAGTTTTCCGTCCGATGCCCGGAAGACGTGAGATTTCGTTTACAGCGTTTTCGAGTAATTGTGAATCAAATTCCTGAAGCATCCGGAAAAATAAGTTTGAGTGGGTGTATGTGAAATGTAGTTCAAAATTACGAATATGGGTTGAAATGTCCAAAAACGCCTGGGATGGAATTGCCTTTTTTACGAAAATACTTAACTTTGCAGTCGTAAAATCAAACGGCTGCCGGAAAGAAGCATAAAAGCATCGGGAGCCAAAGGAAATGCTATTCTGAAAGAATGGAAACAGTAAGAACGGTCGGGCGCCTGCGGGAGATTGTAGCCGAAGCGCACCGCTGCAATAAAACCGTGGGACTCGTCCCCACCATGGGCGCTCTCCATGCCGGCCACATCTCGCTGGTGGAGCGCGCCCGTCGGGACAACGATCTTGTCGTTGTCAGCGTGTTTGTAAACCCCACTCAATTCAATAATGCCGAAGACCTTGCCACGTATCCGCGCACTGAGGAGGCTGACTGCCGGAAACTCGAAAATGCCGGAGTCGACGTGGCTTTTGTCCCCTCGGTAGAGGAAATGTATCCTGAGCCGGATACTCGGGTATTCAATCTCGGCCCCGTCGCCGAGGTGATGGAAGGAGCGATGCGCCCCGGCCATTTCAATGGTGTCGCTCAGGTGGTCAGCAAATTGTTTGCCGCCGTGGAACCCGATCGCGCTTATTTCGGCGAGAAAGACTTCCAGCAGATTGCTGTGATACGCCGTATGGTAGAGCTGGAAGGGTTCAAACTCGAGATCGTTGACTGTCCGATTTGTCGCGAGGCCGATGGCCTTGCCATGAGCAGCCGCAACACACGGCTGACGCCCGAACAGCGCGAGGTAGCTCCTGTGATTCACAAAGTGCTTTCGCAGAGCGTGGAATGGGCAAAGAATCATACTGTCGGCGAGACCATCCGCTTCGTCACAGATGAAATCAACAGCTTTCCGCATATGGAGGTAGAGTATTATCAGATTGTCGACCCTCTGTCGATGCAGCCCATATCGGAATGGAAGGATGCAAAGGGTGGACGACCTGTCGGGTGCGTAACCGCATATTGCGGAAAAGTCCGTCTGATTGACAATATCCGCTATTGATTCAGGCACACTCCGACAAAAGCTATAGAAACGATATGATGCAAGTTGAAGTACTGAAATCCAAGATTCACCGTGCCACCGTAACGGAGGCGCGGTTAGACTATATCGGCAGCATTACCATAGACCAGGACCTGATGGATGCGGCTAATATCTTAGTCGGCGAACATGTCTATATTGTGGACAACAACAATGGTGAGCGATTCGAAACCTATGCGATAGCCGGCGAGCGTGGGTCGGGTGTTATATGCCTGAACGGGGCCGCCGCGCGCAAGGTGCTTCCCGGCGATGTGGTGATAATCATGTCCTATGCAATGATGCCTTTTGAAGAAGCCCGTACGTTCGTTCCGTCGATTGTATTTCCCTCCGAACCGGACAACAGGTTGATACGCTGACGTTGCTCTTGTTGTCGAACTCAATCCGTTTAACCCTCAGGCAAGTGCGCCAATTCCCTAAAGAAATACTCAAGCCTTATGTTTGAAAATTTAAGCGAAAAACTCGAACGCAGTTTCAAGATACTTAAAGGTCAGGGCAAGATAACAGAAATAAATGTGGCTGAGACGCTGAAAGACGTTCGCCGCGCCTTGCTTGATGCCGACGTAAACTATAAAGTCGCAAAAACATTCACCGACACCGTAAAGCAGAAGGCTCTCGGTCAGAATGTAATCAACGCCATCAAACCTCAGGAGTTGATGGTAAAGATTGTTCACGACGAGCTGGCTACTCTTATGGGAGGGGATACGGCTCAGATTAATCTTTCCGGCAATCCCACGGTAATTCTGATGTCAGGTCTTCAGGGTTCGGGTAAGACCACTTTCTCAGGCAAACTGGCCCGAAAGCTGAAAAGCGAGAAAGGGAAGCGCCCGTTGCTCGTGGCCTGCGACGTATATCGTCCGGCGGCCATCGATCAGCTCAAGGTTCTTGCCGAGCAGATTGAGGTTCCGGTATATACCGAGGATGGGAATAAAAATCCGGTGGAGATTGCCAAAAACGCAATCGCCTATGCGAAGCAGAATCATCTCGACCTTGTGATTGTCGATACAGCCGGCCGTCTGGCAGTCGACGAGCAGATGATGGATGAGATAGAAGCCATCAAAAATGCTATCAAGCCCCAGGAGACGCTTTTCGTCGTTGACTCCATGACGGGTCAGGACGCTGTGAATACCGCCAAGGAATTCAACGACCGCCTTGATTTCGACGGAGTCGTTCTCACGAAACTCGACGGCGACACCCGCGGTGGCGCTGCTCTGTCGATTCGCACGGTGGTAACCAAACCGATCAAGTTTGTCGGAACCGGCGAAAAACTCGATGCCCTTGATTTGTTCCATCCGTCCCGTATGGCCGACCGCATTCTTGGCATGGGCGATATTGTGTCGCTTGTCGAGAAAGCCCAGCAGCAGTTCGACGAAAAGAAAGCGCGCGAACTACAGCGGAAAATTGCGAAAAATGAATTTAATTTCAACGATTTTCTCGGTCAGATTCAGCAAATCAAGAAAATGGGCAATCTGAAGGACCTTGCCTCGATGATACCCGGCGTCGGGAAAGCCCTGAAGGATGTTGAGATCGACGACAATGCTTTCAAGGGAATTGAGGCTATATCAGCTCCATGACTGAAAAGGAGCGTATTAACCCCTCGATAATCAATGGTTCTCGCCGCCGGCGTATTGCTGCGGGCTCCGGTACATCCCTTCAGGAGGTAAACCGCCTGCTCACTCAGTTCGAGCAGACCAGAAAGGTGATGAAGGCCGCTACATCTATGAAAAATCCTATGCAGATGATGCGCAATATGCGTCGCCGTTAATAAGGCGACGCTGTTGTCTTTCATCGGACTAAATCCGCCTAACTATTTATTTCAACAATATGGAACTTATCGACGGAAAGAAAGTCGCAGCAGAAATCAAACAGGAAATTGCAACTGAGGTTGCCGGTATGATAGCCGCCGGTCAGCGTGCTCCGCATCTTGCCGCCATTCTTGTAGGCCACGACGGTGGAAGCGAGACTTATGTGGCCAATAAAGTAAAATCATGCGGAGAATGCGGATTCCGCTCGTCGCTTATTCGTTTCGAGGATGATGTGACGGAGGAACGGCTACTTGAGGAAATCGAACGGCTGAACGCCGACTCCGAGGTCGACGGATTCATCGTTCAGCTCCCTTTGCCGAGACATATTTCAGAGCAGCGTATTATCGAGGCGATTGACTACCGCAAGGATGTCGACGGCTTCCATCCGGTAAACGTCGGACGTATGGCTATAGGGCTGCCTTGTTTCCGCAGCGCTACTCCGGCAGGTATTATGACTTTGCTTGACCGTTACCGGATTAAGACGGCCGGCGCAAACGTGGTGGTTATCGGGCGCAGCAATATCGTCGGCAAACCTGTGGCTACGCTTCTTATGCAGAAAGCAGATCCTGGCAACGCTACCGTGACGGTATGTCACCGCCATACAAAGAATCTTAATGAAATCTGCAGTAAGGCCGACATTCTGATATGTGCCACTGGCTCGCCGGAATCGGTTACGGCAGATATGGTTAAGGATGGGGCTACGGTAATTGACGTCGGCACGACCCGAGTGCCGGATGCATCCCGACCTAAAGGGTTCCGGCTTTGCGGCGACGTTTGTTTTGCCGAGGTCGCACCAAAGTGCGGACACATTACACCTGTTCCCGGCGGGGTAGGTCCGATGACGATTGTGTCGCTGATGCAAAATACTCTGCTCGCAGCTAAACATGCTGTATACGCTTGATTGATTAAACATTTGCAAAAAAAGGCGGTGTGTCAAAATTCCATAATTTGACACATCGCCCTATTTTTCACCCGGATGGTGATGGCGCTGTCAGCCTTCGACCTTTGGTCGCTTTGCTATGCAAAGAATGGTCCGGATGATAGGGGTTTGAGTGTGGGCGAAGGGAGTTGAATAAGGTAGATGACCGAACCCGAACCCCTCAGGCCCACCAGATGCGCTGTTATTACACGCCCTCTTTATTCTGTTGTGCTGTGGCTTATTTGAATTGCTTACGGTGGAAAATGAACGACCGGCCGAGATACTTCTCGCGGACAACGGGGTTGGCCGCCAGTTCCTCCGAGGTTCCCTGGAAAAGGATTTTCCCTTCAAAAAGAAGATATGCGCGGTCGGTGATTCGGAGCGTTTCCTGCGCGTTGTGGTCGGTGATGAGAATGCCGATGTTTTTTGATTTTAGTTTGTAGACCACCTCCTGAATGTCCTCTACGGCTATTGGGTCGACACCGGCAAAAGGCTCGTCGAGCATTATGAACTTCGGGTTGATTGCAAGACAGCGTGCGATTTCAGTGCGTCGACGTTCGCCGCCCGAAAGCTGGTCGCCGAGATTTTTGCGGACTTTCTGCAGGCGGAACTCGGCTATGAGACTCTCAAGTTTATCGCGTTGTTCCTCTTTGCTCAGCGGCGTCATCTCGAGGATTGAGCGAATATTGTTTTCCACCGTCATCTTGCGGAACACAGAGGCTTCCTGGGCAAGATAGCCGATGCCGTGACGCGCACGTCGATATACAGGAAACTTCGTGATGTTCATGTCGTTGAGGAAAATCTGCCCCTCGTTGGGCACGATGAGGCCGGTCGTCATATAAAAGGTCGTGGTTTTCCCGGCTCCGTTCGGGCCGAGCAATCCGACAATCTCGCCCTGAGTCACATCGATTGAGACGTGATTGACAACCGTGCGCGATCCATATTTCTTCACGAGGTTTTCGGTGCGAAGCACCATTTTTTCCTGAGCTGCTTCTGCGGGAGTTGCTGTTGTATCATTTTCCGTGACAACGGCATCCTGACCGGGGTGAAGTTCTATTTTTTCCATAGATTGGTTGGAGGCTTGAGTGGGGCGCGTCATGCAGGTGGCGCAATGTGATATGCTCAGTGGCAGGAGCTCTGGCGAAGGCGGCCGAAAATATAATCGGTGAGCAAACCGATGGCTACGGCATTTGTGCCCCCCTGTGGAATTATGAGATCGGCGTAGCGTTTTGTCGGCTCGATATACATATTGTGCATCGGCTTTAGCACGTCCTGATACCTGTCGATTACAATCTGGGGGGTGCGTCCGCGCTCGATGCAGTCGCGTGCTATTACACGAATCAGCCGGTCGTCGGAATCGGCATCGACAAAGCATTTTACGTCCATCATGTCGCGAAGCACCGGATCGGTCAGCACAAGGATACCTTCCACAATTACCACGTCGCATGGGTCGACATGAACCGTCTCTGCCTGGCGGGTGCATGTAAGGTAGGAATATGTGGGCATTTCGATTGACTCGCCATCGCGCAGACGCTTGAGATGGTCGACCAGAAGGGTCCACTCGATTGCGGCCGGCTCGTCGAAATTGATTTTACTGCGTTCGGCTGCGGGGATATGCGACGAGTCTTTATAATATGAGTCCTGGGGTATTACAGCTACTTCTCCGGCGGGAAGCGAGGAGATAATCTTATTGACTACGGTGGTTTTGCCTGAACCGGTTCCACCTGCGATACCGATAATTAGCATGAGCTGACTGATGATGGAGATTAATAATTTCACGAAATTACGAAAAATCCTTCAACCGGATAGCCTCGGCAGGCGGATTTTTATGAAAAAACGCTAACTTTGTTGTTGCAAACTATGCAAACCGACAAAATCTATAGTTATGGTTCTGATAAAATCGCTCGAGCAGCTTGGCCAGTATTCGCTTCTGATGAAGCGTACGTTCTCGCTGCCTGACAAATGGAATATATTCGGGCGCCGCACGATTCAGGAGATAATCAAGCTCGGAGTGGACTCCATTCCACTTGTGATTGTGATATCCCTTTTCATCGGTGCGGTTATTACCATACAGATGCAGCTCAACGTATCGTCGCCTCTGATTCCGGCATATTCGGTCGGCCTGGCTACCCGCGATATCGTTCTGCTTGAGTTTTCGAATTCGATTCTTTGCCTGATTCTGGCCGGGAAAGTCGGTTCCAATATCGCGTCCGAGATAGGCACCATGCGCGTGACCGAGCAAATTGATGCCCTCGATATCATGGGGGTAAACTCGGCCAACTATCTTATTCTCCCGAAAATTGTGGCATTTGTTGCTTTCATGCCTGTGCTTGTGGTGTTCTGTATCGCGACATCGTTTGTAGGCGGCTGGTTCGTTGCTGTTTTTACGGATCTTATCAGTGTCTCCAG
>OHGA01000324.1_pt1 | contig 12606 bp, 13 predicted proteins | sample 1567621 | NCBI WGS metagenome assembly OHGA01 (sample SAMEA3879607, study PRJEB24766) | human gut metagenome | biome: human-associated habitat; feature: feces | place: USA | collected 1985/1987
GGTGTAGGTCTCGAGGCCGAGCTGCTCGCCCACGAGGAGGTCGGCCCAGTTGCCGAAGATGATGGTGGTCTTGTTGCTGGCGGTCTCAATCTGGTTGGAGACCTTGTAGGGGAAGCCCAGCAGTTTGCCGCCGTTCATCTCCTCGCGGTAGATGTACTCGCCCGTGGTGGTCTTCATGTTCTTGAGGAAGCCCTCGACGAAGCTGTTGAACGTCCAGCCGAGGCCGAGGTCGTCCACGTTCTTCGCCAGTACCTTGGACACAAGCCACACGGGGAAGTCGGCGGTGATTTTGCCGTCTGCGCTGGCGAGCTCGGTGTTGTTCAGCGCGGTAGCGTCAACGGTCTCGACCTCCTTATTCTTGGCGATGCCGAGAGGCTGGAATTCGCCGCCGCTGCCGAACATACCGCCGTAGTCGAGGCCCAGCTCCATGCGACGGGTGAGGTCGTTGGCGAAAAGGGCGTCGGCGGAGTAGTTGGTGCTCATGAGCAGCTCGCGGGTCTGGGGCACAATGGCCTCGAGCCGCTTCGCGCTCATTTTGATGTTGCCGAAGGTGGGCTGGCTCTTGGCAATCTTGCGAGCCTCGCCGCCCCACGTCGCACGAGCGCCGGAGGTCATCTTGGGGATGTTGAGGTTGCCGTTCGCCATAGGCACCTTGCGAGCGCCGAGCTCGAAGATGACGGTCTTGGCGTACAGCATCTCGATAATCTCATCGAGGTAAATCTCCGGGATGAGGTAGCCGCCGGAGCTGGGGGAGGTGGCGGACATGGCCTTGAATTCGCGGGCCATAGCCTCATCGCCGTAGTTCTTCTTGGCGTAGTAGGCTGCGGCCTCGGGGTCGTGCCGGCCAAAGACGTCCAGGCACTTCACAGCGCGGGCGAGCTGCACGTCGGCGGGGATTTTCTTCTTCTCGACGGTGACGACTTTGCGGGGCAGATAGATGTCCGCGTACTTGCGCTGCGCGGGGGCTGCGGTGCGCTTCTTAGTCTGGCGGGTGGCGGTGGTCTTGGTGGCCTTGCCCTCCGCGACCTCCTCCTCGGACTTCTCCTCGGTCTCGGCGTCGTCGGCCTTGGCCTCCTCCTCGGCGGTAAGACCGTCAAGGATGGCGGCGGCCTCGGCGATGATTTCGTCGGGAGTAATCTCCTCGGGCACCTCCTCACCGGCCTCCTTGCGGGCCTTGCGTTTCTCGGCGGCAGCTTCGACGGCCTCCTCGATGACGCTCATGACGTCCATGCCCTCACCGGCGGTCTCCTCGGCGGGCGGAGTGTCTTCCTTCTCCTCGCCGAGGCACTCGGCGACGGCGGCCTTCACCATCTCCTTGAGGTCGTCTGCGCTCATCTTGAGAGACTTGCCGCTGGGAGTGTTTTTGTTGTTCATAGCCATTGTTGGTGTTCCTCCTTTAGAGTGTGATTTCAATGGTGGGTTGGGTCGGGGCTTTCTTGAGGCCCCGGATGGGATAACGCTTGCGCGACTTTGCTTTCTCGCCTTCGACCTCGGAAATGAGGGCGTCGAGGGTCTTGGCTGCCTTCTTCATCGTCTCGCTCGCCTCTTTGAGGGTCTTGAGGCGGGCAGAGCTGATTTTCCGGCCTTCCTTGACCTCTGCGGCTGCGTCCTCGGTGAGCTTCACGGCCCTGTCGGCGGTCTCTGCGGCCTTGTAGCCGATGACCGTCGCCTCGGGGTTCATGGCCCACGTCACGACGCTCACCTCCCAGAGCTTTACCTCCCGGAGGTGCCGGATGCCCGTTTCGTCGTAGTCGAATACGATGGGGTCGTACCCGATGGACAGCTCATTGAGGACGCCGTCTTTCAGCAGCACCTTGACGTCGCGCCCCATCGCGGTGTCGCTGATTTTGGCCTTGATGTAGAGGCCCTTGCTGTCCTCTCTGACTTCAAGTGGGCGTCCGATGGGGAGGAGGCTGTCGTTGTGTAGCGCGAGTATCTTAACTCGCTCAAATCCTTCGGCGATGGTCTTCGTGAAGGCTCCGGGCTCTACGATGTCGCCGCCGTCATCGACGTTGCCGAAGACGGAGCCGTAGCCGGAGAAGATGCCTTGCTCCTCGTCATAATCGTCCACGTTGAAAAGCAGGGTTTTGTACTCGGTCTTCCGGCCCTGCTGCTTCGCCCCTCGGGCGAGGGATTTCTCCCATGCGGTAACTCCCGCCTTGGGAGAGTAATAATTCGGCGAGACGCGCAGGTTTGCCAGCGCGAGCTTCGCCGCTATTACCGGGTCTTCTGCGACGATGTTGGTCGCCGCATCCTTGGTGCCGTGTCTGGCGGCCTCAACGGCCATTCCAGAGGCCAAAGCCTCGGGGCGTATCTTTTCCCCTTCGAGGTCTACGCCGATGTTTCTGGCGGCCTCTGCGGCTTGCTGTGCGGTATATTCCATTGAGCTACCTCCTAAAAGTTCGGGGTGCATACGCACCGGCAGTTTATAACTTCGTCCGCCGGGCCGTCCGGGTCTCTGGGGAACCGTAGGCCGTTGGAGAATTTCGCGTCGATGGGTACGGTCTCTCCGTCCATGCGCCGGTGGTCGCGGCGGTAGTCCGGCGTGATGCTCATGTGGTGCCACGTCTTGGTCTGGGCTCCGGCGTTCACCATCATGTCGTACTGGCCCGTCGAGAGGCTTGTCATGGTCTCTTGCTGGGCGATGAGCCGGGCCCGCTTCTCATTGGTGTTCATTTCCTGCATGATGCTGTCCGCCATGACCTGTGTGCTGTCGCCGTTCTCGATGCCGTCGGCAACGATGCGGGCGATGGCGTCCTTCGTGGTCTGGGTGACGTTGGTGACGCGCCTGCCGCCGCGCAGCTTCGCGGTGCTGATAAGCTCGGGGCGCTGTACGCCTCGGAGCCCGTAGAGCTCTTGGGTCTGCTTCGCCCCAGCGGTGTACGCTTCTTTCCACAGCGGTTCAAAAACCTTGTTGAGAACGTCCGTCTCGTTCGGCCAGTCGATGAGGCTCCCGACGAATTCGTCCATGAGGGCCTTCCGCTGCTCCTCTGTGAGTGCCTCCCATGCCTCCCGGTCTACCTGCCCGGTCTCGGTGATGTACCTCTTGAGAGCGTCCCACGCCGTCGAGGATGCCTTCTCGGTAGCACCGAGGGCGCTGCCGATGCGGCGGGCCTGCTCCCGAAAGTATTTCATGGTCGCAATCTCGAAGGCCGTGGTACTCTGCCGGGCCGCTGCGTCCTCGCTGCGGATGATGGCCCGGAGGCTGACACTCTTTTTCTGCTTGCCGCCGAAGGCCGTGATTTCAACAGCGTCCGGGTCGGCTGGCGGCTCCTCAACGTCGATTTCCTCCGCGCCGCCGGTCTCTGCGGTTGCGGGGTCTCCGTACTGCAGGTTCGCCATACTGCTGCTCACGCTGGCCGGGTCTTCGTTCGCCCTCATGTAGATGTCGGAGAAGGTCGTCTTGTAGACGTCCCCGCCCACCTCTGCCGGGGGCATATCGAGGAGCTCGCGGGCTTCGTCCTTGGTGAGGAGCCCGGCGTTCCATCCGTCGATGCCCTTCATCTTGTCGAATTCTTGGTTCCGGGGAACGATGTCGTCATAACGCCACAACAGCCCCTCTCCGAACATCGGGAGGAGCTGTTGATTGATGGCCTCCTCGCGCCGGCGAAGGCGCGGCATAAGGACGTTTTGCGCGTAGATGTATTGGGCTGCCTCTGAGGTGGCCCGGTTGCTGCTCTCGGTGATGCCCATGATTTCACGGGGGACGCCGAAATGCTCGAGTGTCGCGTTGCGGATGAAGGTTCTGCCATTCACCATGTCCATGTCCTTCATGCTCTCTGCGACCTTCTGGATGCTGATGTCGCCGCCGGTGGTGGCTATGCCGTGGCTCTTAAAGACGCCTTTGAACCGTTCCAGCCATTCAGCGCGGAACCGCTTGCGCTGTTCGTCGCTGCTGCCGGGCATGGAGACGATGATGTTCGGGGTGGCGTCGTTATAGAAGAACCGCTTTTGAAACTGCGCGGCGTATTCGTCGATTTCCACTTCGTCGGCGATGGCCTCCGCCTGCCCGAGGCCCCGAAGGAAGGGGTCGAGCGGGTTGATGTCCTTCATCACGAACATATCATCCACGCTGACTTCCATGATGCTGCCGCTGGTGGTCTTGACGGTGTAGTAGGGGTGCCCGAGGTACGGCGTCATCATCACCCAATGGGTCGGCACCGGCCAAAGCTCTGCCGGGCGGCCTGCGGGGTCTTTCTCGATGACGAAGTAGCCCTCGCCCTTGAGGAGGAGGTAAATCTCCTCGAGCCGCCACAGGGCTGCCGCCGAGAATTCGTGCAGGGGGTTCGGCTGCGCCCAAAAGTTGAGGAAGCTGTGCCGGGTGATTTCGCTCTCCTCGCCGTCGCTTCCTACGACATAGAGCTTGCCGGTGGCAAAGGAAAGGTCGGACGCGATGCGCTCCACCACGGCGAGGCGCGGGCTCTTGGAGAACATCTTAATCCAGTCGTAGGTGTTCCGCTCCGGCGGGCGCGTCCACCTCGGTATCATGGCATTTCCCTCGGCGCGGCTGAATTGGTCGCTGGGGAGCTGCCTCCGCCTGTTAAACAGGGGCATCGCGGTTCACCTCGCTCTCTGTTTGGTCTTTCATTGGTCTCCTCCTTAATCGCTCTCGAGGCTCCACGAGAGCATATTGTCCGCCGCCGTGGTGATGAGCATTGTCACGGCGTCCGGGGCGTCGTCGTGTTCGTTCGGCCCCCGGATGGTGTAACTGGTGAAATGGTCGTAGAACTTCTCGTAGTCGCTGCCGTGCGCGTAATCCTGCCGGAAGTGTACGCGCTGCTTTATCTGGCCGCTGGCCGTGAGGATGCGGGTCTCCTTGTTCGTGCTGGACGGCACCGCCTCGATGGCCGTGAAGCCCTTGGCCTTCTCGCGGATGCTCTTGGCGTACAGCCGCCCGCCTGCGTTGCTCTCGATGCGGAACCTCTGTACTTTCCAGTTGTCCAGCGCCCCGAGAGTGAGGGGCTCCGTTATCTCCGCTTGGTCTTGGGTGTATATCACGTCCACCACATAGATGTCGTTGCCGAAAAGGTAGGCCACAATCATGCAGTAATAGTCCTCGCCGGTGTCTGCGACGTCTGCAACGGCTATCACGCCGTCCGGCGTCCTCCCCCGTATGTCTTCCATCTCGAAGTAGTTGAGGGCCTCTGCGGGGAACAGGAGACCTTCTGCGGGCCTCGGGTCTTGCTGGTAGAGGCTCATGAAGACGTGGGGGTTGCTCTGTTTTGCAGACAGCAGCCGAGCGAGGCTGTGGCGCTCCGGCCAGAGGGCTTCGCCTTCGTGCCGAGGGTCTATGTCGGTGGGGTCGCCCTCCTTGATGGCTTGGAACTTGACGACTTCCCATTCGCCCGGCTCGCGCTTGAGGATGACGCCGGCGAGGTCGTCTTGGTGCCAGCGCGTGAGGGTGATGAGCTGGCGACTGTCGTTGTGCAGGCGGGTGGTGGCGACGGTGTCGTACCAGTCTTGGATGCTCCGCCGCACCGTGGGGCTCCATGCGTCCTTCGGGTCTTTGTACGGGTCGTCGATGATGAGCACGTCGAGGGCGCGGCCCGTTAGGCCTCCGCCGATGCCGACGGTGACAAGGCCGCCTTGCCGCCCCACTATCTCGAATTCGTCCGAGTTGCGGAGCCAAGAGCCGACGGCTGCGCGGATGTTCGCGGTGTTGAGGCGGGTCTCCGGGTAAAGCCCTGCGTATTCCCGGCTGTCGATGATGCGCTGCACATCCCTGTTGAACTTCGATGCGAAGTCGTGGTTATAGGAGACGAGGCCCGCCCGGAGGTCTGGGTTGTCCCCGAGCATCTTGGCCGGGAGCCTGCGGCTACACAGCTCGCTCTTTCCGTGCTGCGGCGGCATGAACACCATGAGCTTTTTAATCCTTCCGGCGGCAAAAGCGTCCAGCTTCGCCGCGTAGCTGACGTGGTGCCAGTTTTCGATGTAGAGGGGGTTGGTGTACTTCGTGAAGTCGATGAGGCTCCGCCGGGCGAGCTCCATCTTCGCGGCGCGGGCGATTTCCCGTAGTTGCGCCTTGGTGTATAGCCTCTCGCGGGCGTCATTCTTCCTCATCGTCGTCACCTCCGTCCATGCTGGCGAGCTTGCGGAGGTCTGCGTCCGTCAGCTTCGACCAATCTATGCCGCCGTCCGCCGCGCCCTGCTGCCCGCTGCGGGCCGGGGTGCCGGTGGGCTGCAAGAAGCCCGCCTCCTCGAGGAGGTTGCCGCGCTCGAGCTTCGCGCCCTCCACAATGAGGCGGATGATGGCGTTGGCGTCGAGGTCTTCGATGTTCAGCCTGTCGAGGGCCTCGGTGGCCTTCTTCTGCATGAAATAGCCGGTCTTACGCTGGCGCTTCCGGGCCTCCTTGAGGTCTTTGGCTGCCTCTACTCGCTCTTGACGCTCGAGGTCGTTATCATAGGCTCGGGCCCGTTCTACCCATTCCCATCGGCTGCTCCACCTGTCCATGAGGTTCTTGCTCTTGCCTAACTTCCGCCCAACCTTGGCCGTACTGCGGCTTGAGCCCATATCGCGGTAGATGGAAAACGCCTCGAACGCCTGCGGGGTCTCTCCCTTTTGCCGTTCCCACGGGAGGGCGGCCTCGGGCTCCGGGCGTCTCTTTGGCATTCCCATCCCTCCCTTATCGCTTTATCGCGTATCTGTAAATGACATCCCCGTTCTCATCCTTCCCGTCCGGCACAAGGACGCCGCCGTAGGCTCTGGCCGGGCTGGTGCCCTTCTTGGTGTCGTTCCAGTTGGAGCGCAGCCATTGGGCCATCGTGGTGTCGTACAGAAGGGCGCGGGCCTTGTTGCTGCCGGTGTTGTAGCCGCAGGCCCCCACCCAAGGGAAGTCGAAATACTTGTTGATGCTCTCCATCACGTCGGAGAAGGTGACAAAGCCCTTCTCGCGGGCGATGATGATGGCGTTCCCGATGTTGCCGGTCTGGCTGACGCCCCATTCCGGCGGGACGCCGCAGCAGTTGCAGGCGTCGTTGCATTCCCGGCAAAAGGCGTCGGAAACGTGGAAGCGCATCCCGAGGCTGTGCGTGAGCTCCCGCATCCTGTGGATGATGGGGGCCTTGATGGCCCGGTTCAGCCTCTTGTAGCCTTGCTGCTTGCTGTTCTCCATGTAGAACTGATGGATGTCGTACCCGAGCACCTCGCTCATCGCTGCGTATCTGGCCTTGAGCCTGTCGTCGGCCCGGCTCTCCATGCAGAAGAATTCGGTGGTTACGCTGTCCGCGCCCGCCTCCTTCGCCGCCCGGATGAGTGTGGGGTAGTCCTCGCTGCATCCGATGATGAAGGGTCGAAGCCGGAGCGTGACGTGGATGCCTATGTCGGCGAGCCTCTTGATGGCCGCGAGCCGCTCTTGCGGCGACGGGACGCCGCGCTCAATCTTCCGGGCCTTCTCCGGGTCTGCGGTAATGATGCTGATTTTGACGTGCCAGTTGTGCGTGTGCCGGGCGAAAAGCTCCATGTAGCGGCTGTCCTCCGTCCACCACGCCGCCTTCGTCGAGAAGGACAGCGGGTAGTCGATTTTGTCAAAGTAGCGGAGGAGCTCGAGGGTGACGCCGTTCCGGCGCTCGTATTCGTCGAATTCGTCCGCGAGGCCGCCCCACTGCATGATGCGCCGGTCTTGGATGTACTTGAAGAATTGCACGTCCGTCTTGTTCGCCGCTGCGATGTTGTTGACCGCCGCATTCTCAAATAGGGCGATGACCTTCTCCGGGTTCACGCTGCGCGGCTGGCCGGTGAGGTAGCCTTTGGTGGTGTGGCTTTTCTGAAAGAACGAGAAGCAGTAGAGGCAGTTATAGGAACACCGGCTGTATGTGTCCATGCTCATCGGCATGGAGCAGTCCGGGATTTCCATGCTCCATCGGGGGCTCGTATAGTTCTGCTTGAGCTTTTCCATCTGCCTCACCTCTTTCCGCGCTTTACCATGAGCACCTCGCCGGGGCGCTTGGGGTTCAGCTTGAGGATGTCCGGGTACTTGGCGACGAGCAGCTCCGCCACGCGGATGACGCCGCTCTTGTCCTTCCATGCGTCTTCGCATCCTCCCTTGGAGTAGTGCAGCGCGTCGCAGGCGAAACGGTCTAACCTAATACAGGCCCCGTACTTTCGGATGATGCGGCAGCACAGCTCATAGTCCTCTTTCGTCTGGAGCTCCTCGCAGAAGGTGATGCCCGGCGTCGCCACCATGCCGATGAGGGTTCCGACGCAGATGGCCGCCTTCTTGTAGCCGCCCCGCATGAAATAGGAATTGGCGACAGGGTAGAGGCCGAAACAGATGGTGCGGTTCTTCTGGGCCGTCGCAAAGCCGAGCTTGCACATCCGCTCAAACTTCTCGAGGGTGTCCAGCGGCACGAGCCCGAGGTCTTCCATGACGACCTGCTTGATGTCGTCGTCCATGAAGACGACGTTGGTGCCCTCCGGCACGTTCAAGAGGATGGTGTTTCTGTTCCCGGCTGCGGTGCTGGCCTCCCGGTACAAGAAGGTGCCGACGCGCTCGCTCAAGCCGCTGCGCGTGTATGCGTCCCGGTCTTCCTCCGTCTGGACGCTCAAGATGCGCCGCTCCTTGGGGAAGCCGAGGCTATCGAGGTAATCGAGCGTCCGGGAGGCTTCCGGCCTCTTGTAGCTCGCAATTCCCACATAAAAGTCCATGCCTCACTCCTCCATTCTGATGACGGTGGTTTTCTTCCCGACCTTGGCAGTGGCGTCGTAGCCCATGCGGTCTATCCACCTCTGGGCGTCCCGGCTGCTGCGGAAAGTGAGCGTCACCACCCACGAGGCTCCGAGGAAGTCCGGGTCTTCGTCTTCTTCGTCCTCATCATCGTCCTGCCATGCTGCCGGGTCTTCGACGTCGTCGTTCTTGGCGAGGATGAGGGCGATTTCCTGCCCGGTGAAGCCCGTGACCTTCGCTTCCTCGAGTTCGTACTCTTGGAAGATTTCTTCCAGCCGGGAATAGTCCCACTGGCCCTTGATTTTGTTGAGGGCCACGTTGAGGAGCTTTTCTTCCTTCTCGTCAAGGTCTACCACGCTGACCTCTGCGCTGGTGTAGCCGAGGTGCTGCAACACGGCGAGGCGCTGGTGGCCGCCTACGATGTGGCCGGTGCGCTCATTCCAGACGATGGGCTCGACGTTCCCGAACGTCTCTATGCTGTTCTTGAGCCTCTCAAATTCCGGCATATCCGGGGTGAGGGCGACGCGGGGGTTATAGTCGGCGGGTATCAGCCGCGAGAATTCAATTTCTTGTATCTTCATAGCTGTCGCCCTCCATGTGTATCACGAGGTTCCTGCCTCCCCTCGGGAAGCCCCTCTCGACGCCCTCGCCCTCGAGCCACTCCTCTGCGGCCTGCCGGGTCGGGAAGGAGAGGTAGATGCTGAATTCCCCGTCGTCCTCCTCGGTGTCGTCGCCGTCGTCGTCTTCCTCCGGCTCAGGGTCATCTTGGTAGAGGTCTGTGGGGTCTTCGTCCTCGCCTCCGAAAAGGGTCTTGAGCTCCCCGTCGGAGTAGCCGGTTGCGAAGATGTCCTCTGCGCTGAATTCCTCGAACAGGTCTTGCAGTTTTTCGTAGTCCCACTGACCTTCGATGCGGTTCAGTGCGACGTTGAGCAGCTTTTCCTGCTTTTCGTCGAGGTCTACGACTGCCGCCTCTGCCTCCGTGTGGCCGAGGTCGAGCAGGACGTTGTGCCTCTGGTGCCCGCCGACGAGGTTGCCCGTCCGAAGGTTCACGACGAGCGGCTCCACGAGGCTCCACCGGCTGATAGATGCCTTGAGCGCCTCGTATTCCTTTTCACCGGGCTTGAGCTGCCGCCTTGGGTTGTAGGCCGCCGGTTTCACGTCTGCGAGCTTGATGCGCTTGATGTTCACGCCGCTTTCCTCCTTTCTGGCATGAAAAAAGGCCGCCCCGGTTTCCCGTGACGGCCTTGGTGCCCTTTGCTGCTGCGGCTATCCGCAATTTCGCATTGTAGGTATTATAGCACAGGCAAAATTCACACGCAAGGTTCGCAAATTCGCGGCTGAAATTCACATTGACGCCTGCGAGCCGTAGAGGAGAACCGCGACGGCCCGCACCAGCCTTCCACGCTGCTTCCAGAGCTGCGTGTTGCCGCATTTGAGGTCAGCGGCGATGTCGTCGTCCTCGAGCCCGTCGATGTACTTGGCCTCGACGGCGGGGTAGAAGGGGTCGTCCTCGATATGGGCGAGCGCCTTCTCGAGCGTCTCTATCTCGTACTCATCCGCCGCTATGGTGGCCTCGAGGTCTTTGATGATGGCCTCGAGCATCTCCTCCGGGGTGAGCCGGTAGCCGGTGCGGCTGAACCGCACAATGCTCTTGCTCCGCTCCGGGGCCCCGTGGGTCTTGATTTGCTCGAGCTTCTCCTTGTCATCCTCGACCTTCTGGCGCAGGACGGGCAGGGCATAGAGCCTGCGCTCGGTGGCCTTGTAGGCGTCCTTTGCGATGCTCATGCCCTGTGCCCGGCCTGCGTTCACGGCCTTCTGGATGATGGCGTCAAAGTCCGGCCAGTTGTTCTTCCCCATGTTGACCGCCTCCTTTTCGTATGGGGTGGCCCCTCTAAAAGAGGCGGCCTGCTGTTATTCTTCGTCCGGGAAGGGGTAGTCGTCGTCATACCCTCCGGGGGCGTTGTCCCGGCGCGGGCCCCCGAGGAATTGCACGTCGTCCGCGATGCACTCGGAGACCGTGCGCTTGTTTCCATCCTTGTCCTCGTAGCTGCGGTTGTGCCAGCTCCCGATGACCGCTGCCTGCCGTCCCTTGGTGAGGTAGCGGCAACACAGGTCTGCGGTGTTCCTCCACGCGATGACCGTGATGTAGTCGGTGATACGGTTTCCGTCCTTGTCCTTGTGGTCTCGCTCGACAGCGAGTGTGAAACTGCAAGTCGTCACGCCGCTGCGGGTGGTGCGCCGCTCGGGGTCTCGGGTGAGGTTCCCGATGAGGATTACTCTATTCATGCTGGTACTCCTTCTCGATGAGCTCGGCGAGGCGCTTTCTGACCTGTTGCAGGGTGAGGAGCTTCTTCCGGGCCTGCTTCGTGGCCGTCGGCATCATGGCCGCGAGGCCGGGGGACAGTGCATTGATGACCGCCGTGGAGCCCTCCGGGGGATTGGCGGCCCGCTCTGCTGCTGCGATTTCGACGTCGAGGTCGGCCAGCAGCTTCGCGTCGCTGATTTGGGTGGGCGGGATGGCGGGCGGCGTCTGCTGCCGCCCTGCGAAAATTCCGCGCTTCTTCTTCATGGTCTTGGTCTCCTTTCATCCGACGTATTCTTTCGGCGGGGTCTCGTACTCCTCACCGATTTTCTTCCAGAGGTGGAGGCAGTACGGGTGCCTGTTGACGTACTCGCTGCGGGGCGGGTGGAACTGGACGACGCACTCATCCTCTCCCCAGAAGATGTCCTTCACCATGCACATCTCCTCCCATGTGGGGCACCGGCGGGCGAGGCTCACGCTGACGTGCTCCCAGCCGCCTCCCCACGAGGCGATGACGGCGATGGCTGTGGGCTTATAGCACGGGTGGTTGATGTAGGCCGCGAAGCCGTCTTCTCCGCTGCTGACGATACGGAGCCGGTAGTTGGCCTTGATTTCGGAAATTGGTCTCATTTGATGCCGTTCACCGCCGTTTGAAGAAGGAAGCCGAGGAGCATCCAAACCTTGTCCTTGATTTTTTTGATGCAGATTTCCCGGCCCATAGTTTCGTCGTAGTTCTCCGGGCTGACGCAGGAAGACGCCTCCACAATCTCAAAGCCGTTTCGGAGCAGTGCCCGAACGATGGTCGTTTTGTCCCCTGCGGTCTGTGTCCACGTCTCGAGAATGAAATTGTCCACCATCTCTGCGCTGATGCTCGGGCGGTCTGTTTTGAGGTCTCCGTTGGTGGAGAGGGGGAGGTACGCCTTCTCGAATGCCTCCTTCGGGCTCCAGCTCTCGTATCCGTCGGGGTAGCGGACGCGGTAGCCCTCCTCGGACTTGTAGTAGGTTGCCGCCTCATCCGGGTCTACGATGATGTCCACGCGCATCTGGTTGTCCGTGCAGCGGTAGGCGGGTTCCGCCTCAATGAGTTTCGTTCCGATGTACTGTCTCATGGTTAATCTCCTTTCAAGGCAAGTTGATGTCAACAGCGATGCACTCTACCCATGGCAGGGCGCGGTATGCAGCCAGGGCTTCTTCGTCAGTCATGGCTTCGTAGGCGTCATACCCTACAGTTTCGCTCATAACGTCCCCGATGTCGTCCTCATCATCGAAGAAGAAAATGTATTCTTCACTCACGAGATACTTCGTGATGCTGGCCGCTCCCCAAGAGCCGCGCCAGCGCGCGAAGCCATCATCGCAAACGATTTCGCTATCTACCATTGGGACGATAGGGAGGTCTGGGCGACTTTTGACCAGTTCCAGTAAGTCAGTGATATATTTATCCATCGTGGTCTCCTCCTCAATCCAGCAGCAGCAGAACGCCGTTCCGGCCCAGCGGTACTTTGTAGGCCTCGAGCTCCTCCGGGGTGGCGTACTTGTGGCCGAAGTGCGCTTTCATGTCACGCCAGACGTCCCACGGGACGCGGAAGACGTCTCCGTTTCCGAAGCCGGCGACGACGAAGCACATGGCCCCAGCGGCGAGGT
>OHGA01000325.1_pt1 | contig 12556 bp, 9 predicted proteins | sample 1567621 | NCBI WGS metagenome assembly OHGA01 (sample SAMEA3879607, study PRJEB24766) | human gut metagenome | biome: human-associated habitat; feature: feces | place: USA | collected 1985/1987
AGAGCGCAGGTCGTCTTGCCGCCAGGAGCGGCGCAGGCATCGAGATAGCTGACGGGGCCGCGGCAGGCCGTCAGCTGCCTGACGACATGTCCTATGAACATCGACGAGGCGTCCTGAACATAATAGCCCCCCTGATGAAACAGCGGATCGAGCGTGAACTGCGGCCTGCGGTCGAGATAGCGCCCCGTTCCGGGCAGCCATGCCACCGGCTCCCCCTCAGGCGCTTCAATCTCCTTTCCGGCATTGGCGCGCACTGCCACCGACGGCTCTGTTGTCGCGAGCACGTCGGGCAACGACGCCATCGGACCGAAAGAAAGCCCTTCGATCATGCTGACGAATCCCTCGGGGAGGGTGCGGCTCATAGATTCTCCACCTCGCGCTTGAAGGCGATCATTTTCAGGGCGGCGTCGACACATTCCGAACCCTTGTCGCCTGCTTCACCGCCGGCGCGGTCGAGTGCCTGCTGCAGATTCTCCACGGTGAGGATGCCGAAGATAACCGGTACTGTGCCTTTGGCATTCAGTGTGGCGATGCCCTGAGCGGCCATCTGGCAGACGTAGTCGAAATGTGGCGTGTCGCCGCGTATTACGCAGCCTATGGCTATGATGGCGTTGTATTTGCCGGTGGCTTGTGCGCGTGCCGACGCATTGACAAGTTCCACGGTGCCCGGCACTCGGATTACCTCTATGCTGTTTGTGCCGAGTCCTACGGTGCGAAATGATGCTAACGCGCCGTTGAGAAGCGCTTCCGTAACGTTATTGTTCCAACGCGCCACTATTACGGCGCAACGAAAGCCCGGTTTGGGCGATGGCATGGGCACTTGTTGCCCGGCCGTGTTCAGAATTGTTGACATTTCTGTGTTTGCAGCGATGACCAATTACAAGGAGGAACGGTGTGCATGACCCCGCCGTGCCGGCCCGTTACCTTTTTCAGTCCGGGCGGCAGGCTCACACCTTCGCTCTCTTTATTTCTTTTTATCTGTGTCTTTGATATGAATGATGTTTTCGTCTTTGTTAAGCACCATTTGCTGATGTGCTTCCTCCTCAGCCTCCTGATTCTTGGCAGCCTTGGGGCGGCGTCCTTTCAGGCCCAGACGGTGCAGGAAACCCTTCCACAGCGGTTCGCGTTCAATGTCGGCGTCTATGACCTCGATGAGCGCTAAGATGTCCTCTTCCAGCTCAATGGTGCCGAGGGCTATGGCGTGAGGCAGCAGCGCTTCGAGCAGCCGTTTGGCACGAGGACGCATGGCGCGGATGCGCATCATGATTTCGGCCATGTCAAGGCTCATCTTCACCTCTTTGCGCGTGATGCGCCCCGAGCGGCGTTTGGAGTATTTTATGGCTTCGGAATAGAACTTCAGCGCAGCGCGGTAATCGCCCGAGGCGGCAAGCAGCTCGGCAACCTTGCGCAGCGATTCAACAAGCTTCTCCGTGGCGGCGGCCAGGCCCGAATTCACCTTCTCGTAGAGAGCGGCGGCCTGTATCTGCTGCCGTGCCAGCAGGTCCATGGCTTTGCGGCGCGAACGCAGTATGCGCGTGCTCAGATCCATGGCCATGATATGCAGCGGTCCGTAGCGCTCCGAGTCTTTCTTTACAAGCGCTCCAAGCACCTTGAACAGTATGTCGAGTTCCTTTTCGCTCTGCCGGTAGTCTTTCAGAGTGTAATGAATTTCAGCAAGGTCAAAGAGCAGAATAACGAGAGCCTGTTTAAAACTGTCGGACTCATAATCAGGATGAGTGCGAAGCACTCGCAGCCCTTCCACCACTCGTTCCAGAGCATCGCGGTAACGTTCTGCGGCAACGAGTTCGGAGGCTACTTTGCGCACACCTTCAAGTTCTTTGAGCACGCGATAGGCTTCGCTGTCGCGTTTTTCGCCATGTGTAAGGGATTGGTCGGTGAGTAGCATAGTGTTAAATATATTGTGTGTTTTATGCATTGCAGAAATTTAGACCCGTCAGCGGGCGGCAGCTTTCTTGGCTTCCGAGCCCAGGTATCCGCCGTGATGGCGCAGCGAGTAGTCGTAGGCTGTCAGGCCTATTGCCGTCATGGTGGCCACCACCAGCACATCGCCCATCACCGTCATCTGTGTGGTAGACACTGTGGGTGTCAGACCCAGCGGACATACTTCCGGGTTGCCGCCTGTGTGCAGACAAACGTCGGCAGCCTGTGCCAGCGGACTCTTGTCGTTTCCCGTAATAACAATCAGCGGCACATTGGGGTTCAGTCGGCGTGCCAGTTGCACCAGCTCCACTATCTCGCGCGTCTTGCCCGAGTTCGACAGCAGCAGCAGCAGGTCGTCAGGCTGCATGATGCCTAAGTCGCCGTGCTGCGCCTCGGCCGGATGCAGAAACACCGCCGGCGTGCCCGTGGAGCAGAAAGTAGTGGCTATGTTCATGGCTATCTGGCCGCATTTGCCCATGCCGCTCACCACTATCTTGCCATGCCTGGTGTGAGTGTGTTCAAGTATCAGTTCAAGAGCCTTGGCATAGCCCTCGCCGGCCGGTATGGAGGCCACTGCGGCGCTTTCGGCCGCTATTATATTCTTGAAAAGATTGTTTACGTCAATCTGAGTTGGAGTCTCGTTCACGGTAAGTCTTTTTGAGTTGAATGATTGCGTGTGAGGTCAGCAGGGAAAAGCCCGTTGTTCCAGATTCTCGATGCCTCGGCGGGCGCGGTCTGAAATCTCCACCGTTGTGCCCCTGTCGGGGTCATAGCTCACCATCACAGTGCGGCATACGGCCTTTATCTCGTTGGTGTCGCTGTTGAGCATCACCTGCTCTAGAGTGAAAGCCTTCTGACCCATCTCACAGCAGCGTGTGTAGATGGTTATAGGCTCGCCGTAGTAGGCTGAGGCTATGAACGAGCAGTCGATGTTGGCTATCACTGTCTCCACGCGCCGCCAGTCAATGTTGCCCTCCATTACCTGATGCAGGTATTGGGCCTTGGCGGTGTCGAAAAGCGAAAAATAGACCACATTGTTGAGATGGCCCAGTATGTCTATGTCGTTGAAGCGAATCTGCACATCCGCTGTGGAGTGATACAGACTGCGGTCGAAATGAAATTCCGGTTTGCGGTTCATATAAAACGTATTTTATCAATGACCTCGCGGCCGCACAGCGTGTTGAGCCGTTGAATAAGCGCGCCCGAATGTATCATCACCTCCTGGCGCACCACAGGTATGTCGCAGCGCAGCGTCAGCACCCGGTGCGATGCCTCCACCGCTTCGGCGTGATTTGCCAGCACCTCACCCACCACATCCTTCCACAGCGCCACAGCGCGCCGTTCGGCCATGCGCGGGCTCATGTCCTGCACTTCTATGATGCGGTCTATTACCGCCGACAGACGTTGAGGTTCAGTGCGTTTCATGGCTTCAGAGTGGTGTGAAGGCGCCGTTGTCGGCCTGCAGAAGCAGATGCCCGTCGATGCCTGCCAATATGCGGTCAAGATGTTCGCGGTTGGTGTCGGTGATGAAAATCTGGCCGAAGCCCGAGGCCGGACCAACCACATGAAGAATATGCTCCACGCGCGAGGCGTCGAGTTTATCGAATATGTCGTCGAGCAGCAACAGAGGCGTCTCGCCGCCCGTCTGACGCAGATAGTCGAACACGGCCAACTTCAGCGCCACGGTGAACGTCTTCAGCTGCCCCTGACTACCCACACTGCGCAGCGCATGACTGCCCAAAGTCGTTTCCAGGTCATCGCGGTGAACACCTGCCGAGGTGTAGCCTAACAGCGCGTCGCGCTGCCGGTTGGCCTCCAACAGCTCCGCCATGGGGCAGTCGGCAAGGGCCGAGCGGTAATGTATCTGCACATCGTCGGCACCGGCGCTCAGCTCCCTGTGATAACCAGCGAAGATAGGTGCCAGAGCCTCGGCCCATTTCCGGCGCGTGTCGTAGATGGCTGCCGCAGCCTCACACAGAGGCTGTTCCACGCTCTCAAACAGCAGCGAGTCGCGGATGCCCGACCGCAGCATGCGGTTACGGCTCTCCAGCGAACGCGTGTAGCGCATCAGGTGCTGCAGATAAGCCCCGTCAGCCTGCGAAATCACCATGTCCATGAAGCGCCGCCGTTCCTGACCCGCTCCCTGCACTATGGCCGTGTCTTGCGGAGCCACCAATACCAACGGCAGACGCCCAATGTGCAACGCCACACGCTTGTACTCCTTGCCGTCGGCACGCACAGATTTGCGCTTGCCGCGCGTGAATCCCACCGACAGGTTGCAGCTCACACCCCCGTCCGACACATATTCACCCTTCAGTAGAGCCGTGTCGGTGGTGTGGCGCAGATATTCGGCATCGGGCAGCGTGCGGAAGCCGCGCAGAAAGCTCATGAAATGCACTGCCTCAAGCAGATTGCTCTTGCCCATGGCATTGCGGCCCAACACACAGTTCACCTTGGGCGAGAAGTCTATTCTTGCCTCGGCTATATTTTTGAAATTGAGTATCTCGGCACTGCGCAGAAGCATGACAGCCTCAGAGTTTTTTGCCGTAAGCCAGGTCTCCGGCGTCGCCCAGGCCCGGTATGATGTATGAATGAGCGTTTATTTCAGCGTCTATGGCGCCGCACCACACCGTGGTCTTCTCCTGCGGGAAAACGCTGCAGATGTAATCCACAGCCTGCCGCGAGGCTATCACCGATGCCACATGGATATGCGCCGGCTCACCCTTGCTCAGCAAAGCCTTGTATGCCAGTTCCATGCTTGCACCCGTGGCCAGCATCGGGTCGGCAATAATCAGCGTCTTGCCTTCGATGTCGGGCGAGGCAAGATACTCTATCAGCACATCGAAGCTGTCGCCCTTCTCCTTGTAGCGCCGGTAGGCACTCACAAAAGCATTCTCCGCATAATCGAAATAACTCAGAAAGCCCTGATGAAACGGTATTCCGGCACGCATTATGGTGGCTAATACAGGCTCTGCGGCCGGTTTGTGGCAAGTGGCTGTGCCCAACGGAGTGGTTACCTCGCAGGCCCTGTACTCCATGCGACGGCTGATTTCGTATGCCATTATCTGGCCTATGCGCTCAAGATTGGTGCGGAAACGCAGCGGGTCTTTCTGCACCGTAACATCGCGTAATTCCGACATATAGACGCTCACCAGACTCGGCCGGTCGTCAAAATTTATTATCTCTATCATGGCATGATTTCTCTTCGACTGCAAAGTTACTAAAATTTTTTTGAAAAAGGAATAGTATATGCTCTCCGTGTGCCTTCCGCCCCCTCTTTGGGCGATTTCTGCAAATTATCTGTACGCCTTTTTCGGCATATTCAGATTTTAAGTATTACTTTTGTGCACCAAACCTCTACAGTCAAGACATGAAAAAACTCTTAACCACTCTTACCCTACTTCTTGCGCTGCCGTTTGTTGCGGCATCGCTGTGGGCACAGCCGTTGCCTGCGGGGGCTGTGGCGCCACCTCCCGAGATGCGGGCCTTTACGGCTGCCGAAGCCCTTTCCGCGCCCGCCTCAGCCGCACAGCTCAAAGGCAAAAACCTCACTTACGGCTATACCACCAATAACGCCCATGCCACTTACTGGACAGACATCGCCCCCCTGAGCGGCGATTCAGTGAGCATTGTCAATCTGATGGGCAAAGGCACAGCCGTTCACGGCCGCTATAATGCTCAGACAGGAATCCTCTCCGTGCCTTCGCAGTTCCTCTTCAACGACCCCGAATACGGCGATTTCTTCTGCGTGCGCGTGGACATTGACAAAAAGGTCTATTACCCCGATGCCGATATTGAATTCACCGTCAACGCCGACGGCATTATGCAAACCGGCAACTGGGGCGCCTTCATCCTCTCGGGTCAGAACAAGGGTCTCTCCACCATCCGTTACCGTGAGATTCTCTATCCGGCCCGCGGCGTGATGACCGATTACTCGCAGACCAAGACTGACGCCGATTCAGTAAGGTCATATCCGGTGGCTGTGTTCCGCGAAAACGACACACACATCCTGGTCAAGAACTTCTATAACTACGGTGCTGACGTGGTGCTCACCCTCAATTCCGACGGCTCGGTGAATGCCGCCCGCTCCCCCTTGGCATACGGCAAAAGCTCGTCGGGTTCCACGCTCACATTCTATAACTACGCCGTCAACAACTACGTGTCGCCCACATCGCTGAAGCTCGCCACCACCGGCGTCCCGGGTCAGTACGCCGATTCAGTGATTACCTTCAACCGCTGGGCCGTTTCCTCATCAACCTCGGTGAGTGCCATCTACGAACTTCTGTCGCACTCCACCATAAAGATGCCCGAGCCTTTCGCTCCCTTCTCCGTTGACCTGGCTCTCTCGGGCTCAGGCACCGCTCAGGACCCATATCTGGTAACCTCGGCAGCTGACCTGCAGTCGCTCTCCAAGGCCGTGAACCACAACACCAAATACACCGTGTCGAAGAAGGCCTTCGAGGGCAAATACTTCCGCCAGACGGCCGACATTGACATGGCCGAGGTGCAGAACTTCGAGCCTATCGGCATAGCCACCTCGTCAACCTTCTGCGGCATCTATGACGGCAACGGACACTCCATCAGCAATCTCACCGTCAACCGCCGCGACAATCAAAATACCGGTCTCTTCGGCATCATGGGCAAGCAGGCCGCACTCCTCAACCTCACTTTCATCAACCCCACGCTCAGCTCAACCAAGACCTATACAGGCACGGCGGCAGCTCAGTCAGCCGGCATTATTCGCAATGTAAAAGTGCAGGGTGCCGACATCTCCGGTTCCACGTCATACGTTGGCGGCGTTGTGGGTTCCTCCACCGGCATCATCGACAACGTATGGTGCAGCGGCAGCGTCAGTGCCAACTCCTTTCTGGGCGGCATTGTGGGCGCTTCCAACGGCCATATCTATAACGCCTATTCCGAGGCTGACATCACCCTCAAGCTCAAATCGGGCATAGTGGGCGGCATCGCCGGCTCTGTGGCAGGCGACACCGTAGTGGTGCGCGATTGTCTCTTCGCCGGTACCGTAACCGACAAGCTCGGCAGCTCCACCATCGGCGGCATTGCCGGTTATATGCAGATGGCCTCGGTGAGCGCCTGCGCAAACCACGGTTACATCTATTCCAAATCGGTGAGCAACAACACCACTGCGGTGGGCGGCATTGCCGGTCTCTTCTCGGCAGCCCACGCCACCGACTGTCATTTCTCAGGTCGCATCAGCGCCACCGACGCACAGATGGTTGCCGGCCTGGCCGCCAAGTTAGTGAAACGCACCGGCAGCGGACAGACACCCCTTCGTTTGCCAACTCTCTGGTAACAGGCATCATAGACTGTCCGGCAGAGCTGCAGAAGAATGAGTTCACAGGCTCCGAGCTGGAGCAGTTCACCCTCACCAACTGCTACTTCGGCACACAGACCTCCTCGCGCGGCTCTCAGCAGGGTGGCCGCACCATTGCCGCTCTCACCAACGGCACACCCATAGAGGGCTTCAACACGCAGTCGTGGCAATTCGCCGCCGGCCGCTATCCCGTGGTCAAAGCCTTTGCCGAAACCGACCAGGGCATCCTCCACAGCCTCCCCTTCATCCTCGACGAGGCCGACGATGTAACCGCCGTCCGTCATGCCGTTACCCTCACCGACCATCAGCGCGCCGACTGGCATTTCTTAGTGGCCGGAAAGCTCCTCAAACAGGGCCACGGCATGAAGATTCAGGATGGCAAGGCCATTATCTCGGCCACCTCGGCTGCCACAGACACTCTGGTAGCCACTGTGGGCAATCACCACAAACTGGCCTTCCTCAAGGTGCTTCCCAAGGAGTTTGACGGCGAAGGCACAGCCGACTCTCCTTATCTCGTCCGCTCGTTAAAGGATATTCTGAAAATCAGCAATGCCGTTGACAAGCAGAACATCCGCTATACCGGCACGCATTTCCGCCTCATGGCCGACCTCGACCTCACAGGCGTGGATAACTTCATCGGCATCTCGGCTGTGGGCACGCAGAATGCTTTCAACGGCATCTTCGACGGCAACGGCCATGTCATCAAAAACTGGATTATCGACCGCTGCGGCCTGCAGAACGGTACCGCCACGGTGCCTCTCTCGTCGAGCTATATGGTCGGCTTCTTCCTCTATACCGGCGAGCAGGCCGAGGTGCGCAACCTCACCATCGACGCCTCTTGCTCCGTTACAGCCGGCTCGCATGTGGCCCCGCTCATCAGCCAGAACGCCGGTTTGGTGGAGAACTGCCGTAACTTCGCTCCCGTTACCGGTCTCTACAACGAAACGGGCGGTCTGGTGGCCGCAAACCTCGCCACAGGCATTCTCCGCAACTGCTACAACGGCGCCGCCGTCAAGGGTGGCCGTCAGGTGGTAGGTGGCCTCGCCGGCATCAACGCCGGCCGCATGGAGGGCTGTCAGAACGACGGCTTCGTCCTCAACGACAGCATCAGCAATTATTCACCCGTCATCGGCGCCACCGGCATTGCCGGCGGTCTGGCGGGTCTCAACTACGGCGTCATCACCAACTGCCTCGGCGCCGGCTCCGTCAAAGCGCGTCAGATTGCAGGCGCAATAACGGGCGAGAATATGGAGGAGGGCGTCATCACCAACACCCTCGCCACGGGCATCGTCTTCCACAGCGAAGTGGCCGGCACGCAGGGCGCTGTAACGGGTCGTCAGTTCGGCGCAGAAAATTCGCTTCAGAACGTCTTTTATGATACCCAGCATACTTCCGACACCGACGGTGAAAATATGTCGCTCACGGGCGTTACAGGGCTGAATACGGCCATCCTCGTTTCCGGCTCGCTGCCTAAGGGTCTCGACGCACCGCTCTGGTGCGCCGCAAAGGGCCGCTTCCCCATGCTCGCCGCTTTCCAAAATCTGAAGCAGGCCATCTTCAACGCCTCCACGCATGTGGATTTCAGCACTGAAGGTCGCACAGATACTCGCTTCGCCATGCGTCGTGCCGCTCAAATCTCCTGTCCCGAAGGGGCTGCTCTCTCTCTTGCGCAGGGCAAGCTCTCGGTCAGCCGGAACACTCTTGCCGTTCCGTCCGGTGTGCGAGCTGTCTCCGACACGCTGCGCATCGTTTCCGCCGGTATGGAAAAGGTCATCCCGCTCTTCGCTCCGGGCGCTATCCTGGCAAAGGGCGACGGCTCGGCGCAGAATCCGTGGCTCATTGAAGCGGCTGCCGACTGGAACACGCTCCTGGCGTATGCCGCTGAGAACAATATCGACTTCCGCGACGAGTCATTCAGCGTTACCAAAAACATTGACTTCGGCGGCAGCACGCTGGCGCCTCTGGGCGACGGTGTTACGCCTTTCCGGGGCACACTCCGGGGCAACAACCACTCGTTCAGCAACATCAGCATCTTCACCACGGTCAGTAATGCCGGTCTCTTCGCCTCCCTCGGCAGCGAGGGCCGCGTGCAAGACCTTGTCATCGACGGCACAAGCTCGGCAAAGGGTTACAGCAACGTGGGTATGGTGGCCGGTCGCAACGCCGGTGTCATTGAACACTGTGTCAACAAGGCCACGGTGCAGTCAGCATACACCTACGCCGGCGGCATGGCGGGTTACGTAGTGGCCGGTGGCCGGTTCCTCAACTGTCAGAACTACGGCGCCATCACCTCTGACCAGGGTCAGGCCGGCGGCATAGCCGGTGGCAACGGCTCCGACATCGGCGGCCTCATCAGGGGCTGCGAAAACCACGGCACCATAGTCTCCGGCGAACGTAGTGCCGGCGGCATCATAGGCTCTGGGCGTGTGGCTATCAGCAATTGCGTCAACCACGGCAACATCTCCTCCGTCAGCACTTACGCCGGCGGCATCGTGGGCTATCACACCTACACCTTCCCCATCGACAGCTGCGAAAACCGTGGCGACGTAACGTCGCAGGCGGGTGCGGCAGGCGGCATCGCCGGTTATCTGTTTGCCTCGGCGCCTCTCAGCCATTGTGTCAACTATGGCGACGTAACCTCAGGCAAGACTTGGGCCGGTGGCATCGTGGGCAATTCTTACCGCGCTCCGGTGTCGGTGGTCAACAGCGTCAATTACGGCAACATCACCGCCACAACAACGCATGCCGGCGGCATCATCGGCAATCTCATCGCCGCCACCGACTCCACCGCCAACACGCTCTCTCATCTCGAGAACCACGGCGTCATCCAGGCCGGCGGCAACTATAGCGGCGGCATAGTGGGCCAGATGGGCTCTTACGGCACTCTCTCGCACGCCTCCAACTACGCTCCGGTTACTGCCAAAGGTAACTACGCCGGCGGCATCGGCGGCAACGTAAGCTCTGAAACGCTCATCTCGCAGTGCCGCAACTCGGCTCCCGTCAAGGGCGCAATCTATGTGGGCGGCATCGCCGGCGGTTTCATTGGCCAAATGGACCTCTGCTGCAACTCAGGCAGTGTTACCGCCGACAAATACACCGCCGGCGGTCTGGGAGGCACCACCCTCAGCACAACGACTGTGAAAGCGGCCATCTCGCGCAGCTTCAACACCGGCTCTGTGCAGAGTCTGGGCACCACGGCCACAACCAATTATAACATCGGCGGCATCCTGGGTGGCGGCAATGTCAAGCTCAGTTCGGTGTATAATGTCGGCGACGTCAGTGCCTATAAATGTGCCGGCGGTCTGGTAGGACTGGCCGTAAAAGGGTCTGCCTCGGGTCAGGGCACATCGGTGAAAGACTCGTATAATGTGGGCAGCGTAACGTGTCTGGAGAGTGGCAACGAAAGCACCTGCGGCCACCTCATCGGCGCTTCGGCAGCTCTTACGTATGTCTCCTACACCAACAGCTACTTCGACAAGCAGATGGCCGCTGCGGTCTCTTATCCACTCGACACAGCCGCCACCGCCATCATGACGCGCGATTTCAGCACCGACAGACTCGGCGCCGACTTCATTCAGCTGGCTCCCAACACCTATCCGGTGCTGAAGGAGTTTGCCACCGACAGTCTGGCACGGCTCTACGCTTCGGCGCTGCGTCTGGCCGACGGCAACACGCGCCATAATGTGGTGAGCCGCTTCTTCCTGGCTGCTCCCGACGGCATCAGCTGGTCGTCCGACCACTTCAACCTCTCCGACGGCCGCGGCCGCTGGAACGATCTGAGCGTAGGGCAGACGTATCCTCTTTATGCCAACTTCGGCACTTACCAACGACCCTTCCTGCTCACCGTCAATGCCACCTCAGGCCTGAGTGCTGCTGACGCTGACATCGCCGGGCAGACTGCGGCAATACTCTGGTATGCACCCGACGGCACCCGACTCCCTGCAGCCCGCAAAGGCTTCTGCATCAAAGTTTCCGTTTACCCCGACGGCCGACGCACCACCACCAAGGTGCTCGTGCCCTAACCCTCTTCCCTCTCTCCTCCCCCCCCTCTTACCCGCCTGCCGAGCTCGCCTCCGCAGGCGGGTAATTTCTCTGCCTGCAGAAGGCGCTGACGGACGGGTGGTTCGAGGCTAAAGCCTTCGCCGGCACCAAAATTAGGGCTACCGGAGAGGGCTTTGGTGGGGGATTTGGCGGGTGGCTATGGCGGCGGCAAGGGCGTTCAGGCGCAGACAGACGGCTCGCGAAAGGGGAGCGCCGTTAGCGAGGGTGGGGGTGAGGATGAGGAGGCAGCCGGAGGCGCAGAGGTGGAAGTCGTGGCCGGAGGGTTTGTCGCGGTCATTCATGGCTTGGGTGCCAAGCAGGATGAAGCGGCCTCCCGACTCGTCCGCCTCCGCGCGGATGTCTCTCTCAGCCGCCGAAATAAATGGGGAAACAAGAACACCGCCGTTAGCAGCGGTGTAAATCCATTTCCGGCGGTTGCTCTCGCGTTGTTCCTCACTGTCGGCGCGGTGTACTGTTACGGCTTCCATAAAGGGATTCTCCAACAGCTGCAGGTTGCCGTAAGCCTGAAAGGTTATAGCTTCGTCGCTGCCGTTCGGCCCCGACGGCAGGCGCAGAGTGAATTCTTGCCGGTGTGTGAAGAAAGCGGGGTAAGCTTTGCGCACAGCAAGTCGGTAAGGGTTATGCTTTATGTATTTGAAAACGGTGTCAAGGTCTCGGCGGGGCCACAAAATCTGGTCGTTGAAGCCTTCTGTGAAAACGGGAACGAAAGTGGGTGCGGGTGTGGATTGAGGTGTAAGCAGGGAGTTTCTGTATTGCAACCGTTGACCGGCAAAGGCTTTCAGGCGTGCTATATATGTGCTTAGGTGATGCTCTAAATGCTCTCTGACCTTTACGAGCCGGGCATTATGGCATATTGGAGCAGGTCTATTTGCGGGGCTATGTGCTTCTATTCAAAGAGCGCGTCGCGCACGGACTTCCCGGCGGGGGAAAGAAGCAGTTTCACATTATCGGGGCACTGTTGGCTGACGGCTTCGCGCCAACCGTCGGCGAGCCGGCCAAATGGGGGCGCGTCGGGGTTTTTGAGGAGGGTGAGGTGATATATCCACGTGTCGCGGTAGTCATGGCCACTCATCCTGTGAATGCACGCGCGCTTGGGGTAGCTCATAGGTTCGAAGCTGAAGCCTTCGCCGGCAGGAGGTTCGAGGCTAAAGCCTTCGCCGGCACCAAAATTATGGTTAGTTGTGGTTGCTGCAATGCTTGGAGGGTTGGGGCAGAGGG
>OHGA01000329.1_pt1 | contig 12436 bp, 7 predicted proteins | sample 1567621 | NCBI WGS metagenome assembly OHGA01 (sample SAMEA3879607, study PRJEB24766) | human gut metagenome | biome: human-associated habitat; feature: feces | place: USA | collected 1985/1987
GGTCACCAGTACCATGCCGGAAGAGGCCAAGAGCAACGTCTCAGTCAACCTGGCCCTGACCCTGGCCGAAGACGGCAAAAATGTAGCCCTGGTGGACTGCGACCTGCGCAAGCCCGTGCTGCACAAATACCTGAAAGCCGGTCACAACGTGAAAGGCGTTTCCAATATTGTCTCCAACCAGTGCAAGCTGGAAGAGGCTCTGCTGCGGCTGGAACAGTTCAAGATCACGTTCCTGCCCGCCGGCACGCCCCCTCCGAACCCCTCGGAGCTGCTGGGCTCGGCCCGGATGCAGCAGATGATCCAGCAGCTGCGCGCCACCTTTGATTATGTCATCTTTGACGCGCCTCCCATCTCCATGATGACAGACGCGGCGGTCATCGGCAATCAGGTGGACGGTGCTCTGTTTGTTGTTCGTTCCAGCTACGCCCCGGCCGAGTCCGTGGAGGCCGCTGTCAAGAAGCTGAAAGACACCGGCGTAAAAGTGCTGGGTGCCGTGCTGACCCGCTATGACGCCAAGACGGCGCTCAAGGGCTCCAACTACGCTTACAACTATTATAGCTACGGCTACTCCTACGGTACCCCCCAGACGGATCCGGTGGCATCGCAAAGCCCGGAAAAGCGAAAGCACGCAAAGCCAGCCGAAAGGGTAACGAACCATGACTGATCTGCACTGCCATATCCTGCCCGGTATTGACGACGGTGCCAAAGATGTCTCGGTCTCGCTGGAGCTGCTCCACAAGGAGTATGAGGACGGCGTGCGCAACATCGCGTTCACCAGCCATTTCAACAGCGAGCGCACCACGGTGGAAGCTTTTCTGGAAAAGCGTGCCGCCGCCTACGCGCGGCTGACCGAGGCACTGAAAGAAGAGCCGATGGACTTCCGGTTCAAGCTGGGCAGTGAAGTTTACTTTTCTCCCAAGCTCTGTGAGCTGGACGCCAAGGCCCTCTGCATGGGCGACACCGCCTACATGCTCATTGAGTTTCCAACCACCCATAAGCCTCATTTTATCAAGCAGACCCTGTACGCTTTGCAGGAGCAGGGCATCCTGCCGCTGATCGCGCACATTGAGCGTTACCCCTATGTGCTGGACGACCCCACCCTGCTGTATGAGTGGGTGGCCGCCGGTGCTTACGCGCAGATCAACGCCGGGGCCCTGCTGCAAGATGCAAAGCTCCGCAAGAAGCTCTGCAAATTCATCTCGTGGGGGCTCGTGCATGTGCTCTCCACGGACACCCACTCCCCGGACAAGCGCCCGCCCCGGATGGCGGAGGGCATCCAGATGCTGCAGAAGGCTCTGGGCACTGAGATCGCTGACCGGATCGTCCGCAACGGTGACGAGCTGTTTGACGACCAGGAGCTGGACATCATCTCCCCGCACCAGCCCAAAAAGATGCTGGGCATGTGGATTTGATCATCTTTTGTCTTTGATTGAAAATCCGATATTTTTATTATAAACTTTGAAAAAGAGGAATTTTATTATGAACTATCCTGTTGCTTATGCCGTGATCCCCGAAGAAGAAAAGACCTACATCGTCGGCAGCGGCGATGTCCAGTACGAGAAGCTGTTCAACTACTTCATCGGCGACTTCCTGCGTGACACCGTCAAGAGTGACGTCCGCAACGCCATCTGGAACAGCGCCAAGCAGAGTTCTTTCACTCCCATTGCCAACTGGTTCAAGAACGTGGACGACATGGGTGTCATTGCACACCTGGGCTACTTCTACGGCTTCTGGCACATCTGGAGAGACGTTAAGGGCTACCTGGGCTAATTAAAAAGTAACGTATATGCAAAAGAAACAAATTTTTCAGCTCGTGCTTCTGGCTGTGGGCGCGGTCCTGGCTGCCGTGATCGGCTTCTGGCTCGTGCCGGTGAGCAATTACGTCAAGGCCCGCACGGCTCCGCTGGATGAGACCATCCTGGAAGCCGAAAGCAGCACGCGGGAGGTGGTCACCATCTCGGATACCGAACTTTCCCAGCTCATCAGCGGTGACCTGACCCTGGATGCACTGGCCGACCTACCCGGCGTCATCACCGTGAAGCCCGTCGGCACCACGGCAGGTGCCGCCCAGAGCGGCGGCGCGGCCAATCGCTCCCCTGCGGACGAGACTTCCGCTTCTGCCATTGCAGAGAGCGAAGCTTCTTCGGACGCTGCTTCCCGTGAGGCACAGGCCGATGCAGAAACGCCCGCCCAGAGCAGTGCTGTCTCCGGCAGCACCGGCACTTCCGGCAATGCCAGCCTCTCGGAGGCCGCCTATGAGGGCGAAGTCAAGGCACTGGTCCAGCAGCTCTATGCTGTGAAAGGCCGGGCGGAAGGCGGCCTGAATGCCTGCATTGCTTCCGCCAAGGCAGAGTATAAATCTCTGCCGCCGGAGCAGCAGACCCGCAGCCGCAAAATTGCCATCTGCATGTCCAAAGCCGGCCAGCTCTCGGCCCTGCAGGCCTCCTGCGACAGTGAGGTCAACCGCATTGTGAGCCAGATGCGCTCGGTGCTCAAGGCCAACGGCCAGAGCACCGCCCTGGCAGACCAGGCCATGAGCAGTTACAAGAGCCAGAAGAGCGCCCGGCGGGCGGCTCTGATGAGCCAGCTTTACGGCTGAGCCGCTTTTTGATCACCCTTTGGAGGAACCAGCGTGGAACAACTCACATTTTCGCAGCACGTTGCGGCAAACGGCGGTTCCCTGCCCTGGCAGGACGCTGTGCGCCTGACGCTGCTGACCATCCAAACCATTTCGGCTCAGACAGATCCGGAAACCACCTATATGGATGTCTGCCCGGAGCAGATCGTACTGAGCAAAGACGCCCGGGAAGTGCTCTCCTGCGGTAAGCCCCACTCCCTGAAAGAGTGGGACGCCGCCGATGCCGCCAACCCGCAGCTGCTGCCCTGGGAGTTTTGGAACGCCTGGAGTGCCCGCACCCCGGCTGCTCAGGTCTACCCAGTCGCGGCCTGCCTGTTCGGCGCTCTGAGCGGCCACCTGCCCATGGCGGCCAAAGCCCGGCTGAACGGTGCGGCGCTTCGCACCCTGACCGACATCCCGGACGCGCTGAACAACGTGCTCCAGAAAGGCCTTGCTCTGAACGCAGCCGACCGCTGGCCGTCGCTGGAGGCATTCCGGGCGGCTCTGGTCGATGCCACCAAAATTGAGATCGCGGTGGATGACACTCCTGAAAAAACCGACGACACCCCCGCCCTGCAGGCAGGTCCGCTGGACCTGAGCAAGGTACGCACCGTTGATGCACCCAAGGGGCCGCAGGCAGTCTACAAACCCACGGCCCAGAAAAAATCCGTCAAGCTTGGCCCCCTGCTCCCGGTGGCTGTCCTCTCGGTTGCGTTCCTGGGCGGCCTGCTGGCCTATCAGTTCACCCTGCGGGGCACCCCGACGGCGGAAGAGCTCTTCCTGCCCACGGCAACGGCCAAGACTTCCAGCAGCTCCAAAGCCACGGAATCGGAACGTGAAGCCGCTTCCAGTGCGGCAGAGAGCGAAGCAGCTTCTTCCAGTGAGGCTGCTGCCTTCTCCCCCGCCGCCAGCGAAGCTCCGGCCAGCGCTCCCTCCACCAAGCAGGAGGAGCCCGCCAGCAGCGCGGCTTCTTCCAAGGCGGCATCCAGTGCAGCCAGCAGTTCCAAGGCCGCCAGCGCTTCCAGCAAAAAAGAGGAGAAGCCCGCTTCTTCGGCCAGCAGTGCATCCAGCACGGCTTCTTCGGAGGCTGCTGCCAGCTCCGCGGCCCCGGAAAACGTGACCCAGACGCTGACCCTTGCCGACGGCAGCAAGTTTGTGGGCAAGGTGGACGGCTCCAAGCAGACCGGCACCCTGACCAAACCCAACGGCGATGTCTATACCGGCACCTTTACGGACGGCAAGCTGGAGGGCAAAGGTACCCTGAAAGCCGCCAGCGGCAACAGCTATGACGGCAACTTTGCAGGCGGCCAGCCCAGCGGCTCCGGTACCATGAAGTATGCCAATGGCAGCACCTACACGGGCAGCTGGGCCGATGGCCAGCGCAGCGGCTCCGGCACGGTGAATTACGCCAACGGGGATCAGTTCTCCGGCAGCTTTGCCGCCGACCTGCGGGACGGCAGCGGCACCTACACCTGGGCCAACGGCACCACCTACCGCGGCACCTGGAAAGCCGGCCAAGCGCGGAAAGGCGGCACCTACAGCTATACCGATGCAGGCGTGAAAGAGGGCCTTTCCGCAGGCGGCAACCTGACCATGCAGGATTGAGCGCCCTGCCCTCTTGACAAGTCGCCTCGGCTGTGATATTCTAAAGCTCCTAAAATATCGTGTGGATTTTTACAGTATCAAGCTATTTTTCGCCACACAATGGTGCAAAAGCCATTGTGTGGCTTTTTTGCGTCCAAACCTCTGCAGCCCCCACCCGATGAAAGGAGATCTCTTCTGTGAACAACACCTTTATGAAAGAGCGCCCGGTCTTCCCGCTTTTGATGTCCATGGCGCTGCCCAATGTCATTTCCATGCTGGTCAACTCGCTGTACAACATTGTGGACAGCCTGTTTGTGGCCCGCATCAACGAATCCGCCATGACGGCCCTCTCGCTGGTCTTCCCGGTGCAGAACCTGCTCAACGCCATTGCCATCGGCTTTGGCATCGGCATCAATGCACTGGTGGCCCTCTGCCTGGGTGCCGGGGAGCACGAAAAAGCCGATCAGGCCGCCACCCACGGCATGGCGTTTTCCCTGCTGCACGGCATCCTCGGCTCGGCCATTGCCATTGCCATCATGCCGTCTTTCCTGGGGCGCTTTACAACGGATGCCGAAGTGCTCTCCATGGGCCTGACCTATTCCCACATCGTGTTTGGCTTTGCCACGGTCAACATGGCCTCCCTGGCTTTTGAGAAGATCTTCCAGTCCGTGGGCCGGATGAAAGTGACCATGGTAGCCCTCATCGTGGGCTGTGTGGGCAACATCATCCTGGACCCGCTGCTCATCTTTGGCATCGGGCCGTTCCCTGCCATGGGCATTGCAGGCGCGGCGCTGGCCACCGGTATCGGCCAGGCACTGAGCACGGGTGTCTACCTCGTGGTGTACGCTTCCACGGAGCTGCCCGTCCGGCTGCGCCGCGCCTGCCTGAAGCTGGACAAAGAGTTGGACACCCGGCTCTACTCCATCGGCATCCCGGCCATCCTCAACCTGGCGCTTCCCTCTCTGCTGGTCACGTTCCTCAACAGCCTGCTGGCCGCGTTCTCGGGCAGCTATGTGGTGGTGCTGGGCATCTACTACAAACTACAGACATTCCTCTACCTGCCCGCCAACGGCATCGTGCAGGGAATGCGTCCCCTCATCAGCTACAACTACGGTGCCGGGGAGCACAAACGGGTACGCCAGCTCTACCAGATCACCCTCATCCTGAGCGCCGCCATCATGGCAGCGGGCACCCTTGGCTGTCTGGTGGCCTCGGAGCCTCTCATGCGGCTCTTTACCTCTACCCCGGAGACGGTGGAGGCCGGAAAAGTTGCTCTGCGGATCATCTGCCTGGGCTTTGTGGTCTCCGCCATCTCCACCACCTCTTCCGGCGCGCTGGAGGGTCTGGGCAAGGGCACGCAGTCGTTGGTGATCTCCCTGTGCCGCTACATCGTCTTCATCATGCCGCTGGCCTGGGTGCTCTGCCGACAGTTTGGCCCTGTGGGCGTCTGGAACGCGTTCTGGGCCACGGAAGTGCTCTCCGCCATCGTTTCCCTTATCGTCTACAAAAAGAGCGTCTGACACGTTTTCCGTATACGCAAAAAAGGCTCCGGGCCTGCACTCCCCTTTCACAGGGAGGCAAGCCCGGAGCCTTTTCCGTTTCAGCCCAAGGGCTGGTTTTTATTTGGTGTGCTGCTCGGTGCTCTGGTCGTCCGATTCAATCGGCGTATCCAGTTCCTCCACGGGGGCAGCGTTCTTTTTGGCCTTACGGGCCTTACGCTTGTGGATCAGCTTCCGTGCGAGGAATGCTGCCACCAGCAGCGCGGCTACCGTGCCGCCGCAGAGCTCCCAGAGCGGGATGCCCTTGGGCACAAAGGCCATGACGATCTCGGTCCCGGCAGCCGTAAAGGTGATGTAGCTGCCAAAGGTATCGGTAGGCACTTTGATCCATTTGCCATCCTGCTGGACATAGACGCTGCCCTGCTTGCCCTGCGGCAGATAGCGAATGGTGTGGGTCTCCTGCCCGTCGTCCGAGAAGTCCAGCAGCCACTGCTCAGTGGCATTAGCCACGCCGGACGGCGTCTGGGAGGTAACGCTCAGGGCATTGGAGCCGCCAAACAGGCCATCCACATAGAAGATCGGACGGCCGTTGATGCGGACATCAATGCTCTTCAGTGCCGGGATGTAAGAGGTGTACAGCGCCGTGACCACGGTGTCCAGATGGAGGTCATCCAGCACCGGGGTGCTCCACTCGGCAAAGTAGCCGTCTTTCTGGGGCAGCTCGGGGTAATCCGCCGCGGTAAACGATGCACCGTAAGTAAAGGTGCGCTGGTCCACGACGTGGCCGTCGGCCATAAAGGTCAGCGTCAGCTTCTGGAAGCCCTTGGGCGCGCCCTCCAGTGCCCGCATGGTATCGTAATCAATGGGCTCTGCCTGACCGGCACGGCTGATACGGTCAACGCCGCGCAGGGTATCGGAGACAAACAGGTTCCCCGTGAACGTACCATCCTGGCCGCCGGAAATGGCGCCCCAATACTGACCGTCGGTGTTGCTGCTGCTCGTGGAGAGGGCCACTTCGGAGTCATCCCCGTCATCGTCCGGCTCATGGATATCCACCATGGCGCGGTTATCCTTGATGATGCAGCTGTTGCCGGTCAGGACACTGTCCGCGCCCTGGCCCACGATGCCGCCAATGTACTTGCTGCCGGTCAGCTCACACTTGGCCCAGTTGGAGATCAGCTTTGCGGAGGAACGGCCTGCAATGCCGCCCACCTTGTTGTTGCCATCCACTTTGCCGTAAGCTTCGCAGCCCGTGATGTAGCCCAGATCCATCTCGCCGCAGATGCCGCCTGCCGCCTTTTTCTTGGAGGTAACGGTGCCCTCGTTGACACAGTTCATCACCACCGCGCTGATGGTGTACTCGGTGCGCAGGAGCGAACGGTTCTCATCCTTATCGTCGTCTTCGGGGTCAAGGGTGTTTTCCACCGCCATGGTACCCGCGATGCCGCCCACATTCATGTCGGCTTCCACGGTGCCGCGGTTGGTGCAGCCCTCGATCTTGCCCTCGTTCTGGGCCGTCAGGTTCTCGGACTCATCTTCAAAGATATTCTTGCTGCCGGGGTCGCTGATCTCTTCCACAGCATCCAGCAGCAGGTTGGAGACCACATTGATCTGGTCGTTGATGGAGCGGAGGTTGCTGGTGAGGGTGTTGCTGGCCGAGAGCATATCCCGGTTGAGGGTGCTCATCTGGTCGGTCATGTTCGTCACAGCGTCAAACAGTTCATCCTTGGTCGCGGTCATCTCGGAAGAGGGGCGCGGCACATGGATGGGATCCTGCTCCGCCAGCCAGTGGACGATATCCGCCGCCTGGCTGGTCATGCTGGTCAGGCCGCTCATGCCCTCCGCCATGATGCCGAGGCTGGCGGACATGTGGCCCAGCGTTGCGCTGGTGAGGGCGGAATCCGTCTTGAGGATATCCAGAGACTTGTCAAAATCATCCGCAGCCTTGCCCAGATCCTGTGCGGCATCGCTCAGGGAATCCAGACCCGCCTGAATGGAGGCCTTGCCGGAACTGATGTTGCCGGTGTTGAAGCCCAGCTTATCCAGAATATCTTCCAGATTGCCCAGCTGGTCGCCCACATTGCCAAGTGCGCCGGACATGCTGGTAAGGGCAGAAGCCATCTGGGGATTGCCCTGCTCCGAAACGAGGTTGGCGGTGTTGCCCAGCAGCGCGCCGATCTGCGTGGCCCGGCCTGCCATATTGCCCACGGCGCGGGTGACCTGCTTGCCGGCGGAAGCCAGCTGGCCGTCATCGGCCAGCAGCGTGGCGCTCCGCAGCAGGCCCAGGCCGGTGGTCAGCAGCTTCATCTGGCCGCTCATGCCGGAGCCCAACGAGAGGATGCTCATGGCGGAATTTGCTACCTGCAGCAGGGAGATGGCCGTTTTGATGTGATCGTCCACCGCGTCACCGGACACGCTGGAATAGCCGCCCAGAATGGTGCTGATGGCGCTGCTCAGGCCGCTGTCGTCCTTGCCCGGCAGCGAGGCGATCAGGTCATCCAGACCCTTGCTGATCTGCTCCAGACCCTGTTTGCTGGAATCCAGCGCATCGCTGGCCTTGTGCGCGCCGGAAGAAGCCTTGGCCAGTGCCGTGGAGGCGGTCAGCATCTCGGCCGCCATCTCCGCGGTGACCCACTTGAGCTGGCCCACGGCGGTGGTCATCTTATCCAGTGCGTCGACACCCGTGTCCATCACGGGCTCCAGCCGGGTAAATGTATCGGAGATGAGGTCTCCCGTGCGGTCCACCTCGTCCGCCACTTCGTCAAAGTAATCGCCTCCCTGCTCCTGCAGACGGCGGGCTGCCTGCACGGCAGTGTCCATCTGAGAGTTCAGGGTGTTGAGGTCGGTATTGAGGAGGCTGGTGCTGCCGTCCATGTCATCGGCCGCGCCGTTGACCATGGTGTGCAGCGTGTCCAGCTCGGTGCGCAGACGGTTGATGGTGCTCTGGTCCAGGTCCAGCTCCACATAGGGCTCTGCCTGGCCGGCAATGCCGCCCACGTCCTTGCGGCCCTGTACCAGGCCCTGGTTGACACAGCCGGAGATCAGGCCATCGGTCCGGCCCACGATGCCGCCCACGTTATAGCCTACATGGGCATAGCCCACGTCGCCCGCATTGGCACTGCTGAGGATCAGGCCGGAGGAGCGGCCTGCAATGCCGCCGGTATCCGAGGAGACATTGGAGATGTTATTGCTCAGGTCATCGCCCATATCCTTCTTGACCAGCTCCAGCAGGGTGGCCGGGAGGCCCTCCATATCGAGGGCGGACTCCTGATACTCGGAGTTGACGGCGCCCACATTGGTGCAGCCGGTGATGACACCGAGGTTGTAGCCCACGATGCCGCCGGTGGCATACGCACCGCTGACCATGGCACGGGAAGTGCTGTGGTCGATGGTTCCGCTCGTCTCATTGCGGCCCACCAGACCGCCCGCCTCCTCCTCGCCGTGGACAGCACCGGAGAACGTGCAGTTGATGATGGTGCCGTAGTTGGTGCCCACCAGACCGCCTGCGGTCTTCTGGGTACCAGCGGGATTGACCACACCCTTGATGGTAAGGTCCTGAATGGAACCGCCCTCTTCCAGGATGCCGAAGAAGCCGGCTGGAGAATAAGCCCCCACGAGGCTGACATCCGAGATGGTGTGGCCGTTGCCCTTGAACGCGCCGCTGAACGACGCAACGGGGGCCCACTCCGTATCCTCCAGCGAGAGATCTTCCTGCAGGATCACGGTCTTGCCTTTGGACCACTGATCAAAGCCGCATTTGTCGGCAAAGGCCAGCAGGTCCGAAACACTGTTGATGTAAATGGTATCCGTCGGCGCGGTGTCGGCCGCAAATACCGGCAGCGCCGCCGAAGCCGCCAGCACCAGTGCCAGCAGCGCAGCGGTCAGGCGGTGCAGCAGCCGGGTGCTGCCCGCCGCAGACTCATTCGTCCGCATGGGAGTCGTTTTCATCCTGCACCTCCTGTGAGATTTTACCAGAAAGAACGGTAAGATGTACGTTTCCATCCACAACGGCGTTCATGGTACCGGCCACGGAGCCGTTCACCTCGCCCTGCACCATGCCATTGACACGCACCCGGCCGCTGGCCGTGTTGGTGTGCAGCACCACATGATGCATGGAGAACGAAGTTTTATCCACCAGCTTGCCGCCCACCAGCAGGATCTGCGGCAGGACGAACAGCACCAGGAAGATGGAGATGATGGTACCGCGGCCCAGGCACTGGCCGATGCCCACGATGCAGGCATCGGACGTCATCTGACCGATCAGGGTACCGGCCACCGTCATGATGGTGCCGGAAGTGAGGATGGTGGGGAACGCAAAGTTCAGCGTCTCGATCATGGCTGTCTTATGGTCCATCTTATCCCGCAGCTCGTTGTAGCGGGTTGCAATGACGATGGCGTAATCAATGTTTGCACCCATCTGGATGGAGCTGACGATCAGGTAGCCCATGAAGTACAGCGGCGTGTGGATAAAAGCGGGGACGGAGAAGTTGACCCAGATCGCGCCCTCGATGACGAGGATCAGCAGGATGGGCATTGCCACCGACTGGAACGTGAACAGCAGGACGATCAGGACGATCAGCACGGAGACCACGCTGACCACGATGTTGTCGATGGCAAACGACTTCTGGAAGTCGTACTCGTTGGTGGCGTCGCCCGCCAGATAGATGTCGCCGTCCGGGTAATACTTCCGGGCGATGGTGCGCATCTGGTCCGTGAACTCATACATTTCATCCCCGCTCTGGAGGCTGGGGTTCAGGTAGACCAGAATACGGTTGTAATCCGCGCCCTGCAGCTGGGCCTTTGCGCTCAGCATCTGGGTCTGGGCATCATGCAGGTCGTTGATCTGATCCTGGTCCAGGCTGACAATGCCGGAATCGACCTCGTCACAGACGTAGAGGAACATATCAATGAGCGGCACACTGTAGTTGGAGAAGTTGCCAATGACCTGGCCGTACTCATCATTTTCCAACGCGTAGCCTGTGTAGACCACTTGGGCCAGCTCGTAATCCAGGCCCGCCATCTCAGAGAACTGGCGGGAAGTGAGCCGGTCTTCCAGCATGTAGCCGTCCATGGCCTCAATGTTGGAAAGGCCGCGGGTGTGGTCCACCTCATCGTGGCTTTCCAGTTCTTTGATCATGGCTGCTTCCACCCGGTAATCGTCGTTCTTTGGTACGACGAGAGCCACCAGGTTGGACTTGGTAAAGTTTTCGTCGATCATGTTATCGGCGATCTGCGTCTCATTCAGCACTGGCGTCTTGATCGGGCCGTAGCCATAGGCGTAGGGGCACTGTGTCTGGAAATGGTAGGCAAACACCAGCACCACTGCAAAGACGATGGGAACGATCTTGCGGGTTTTGTAAGCATAGCGGCCCACGAACGAGATCTTGGGCACAAAGTTGCGGTGCTTGGTCTTGCTCATGTAAGGGCCAAACAGCATCAGCAGGCCGGGCATGACCACGAAGACCGACAGCATGGAGAACAGGATGGCCTTGATCAGGCAGATGGCCATATCCGGGCCGATCTTGAACTGCATGAACAGCATGGCCACCAGACCGCCGATGGTGGTCAGGGAGCTGGAACTGATCTCCGGGATACTCTTGGCCAGCGACTCGATGACCGCCTCTTTCAAGGGCAGGGTCTCGTGTTCTTCTTTAAAATGGTTGCAGAAGATGATGGCGTAGTCCAGCGAAAGGGCCAGCTGCAGAATGTTCGTGACCGAGTTGGAAACGAACGAGATGGTGCCCAGCAGGAAGTTGGTGCCCATGTTGAGGATCATGCCCACCACGAAAGTGAGCAGCAGCACGGGAACTTCCGCATAGGTCTGGGAGGTGAAGATCAGCACCACCACAATGATGATGGCAACATACACCATGATGACATTGACTTCACGCTCAATCGTCTCCTCCTGCGTATTGCCCAGCGAGGTGGAAACGTAGATATCGTAGTCTTTCAGGTACTCCTTGACGCTTTCCAGCGTTTCCAGGCACTGGTCGTCGTCCTCGGGGTAATCGAATGTGATGGAGTACAGCGCCGATACATTATTATAATGGGCGGTGGTATCATCGTACTCGATCATCTGGATGCCCCTGAGGCCCGCCAGCTCGTCGTTCAGCCGGTCTGCCTCGTCCGGCGTGATGTTTGCCACCATGACATCGGCAGAACCGTAGGTGGTAAACTCTTTTTCCATAATGTCCAGGCCCATGCGGGTCTCGCTGGTCTTGGGCAGATAGGTGGTCAGGTCGCTTTCCACCTTGACCCAGCTGCGGGAGAAGATGGTGAAGATGGTTCCCAGAATGACGATGAGGAACACAAGGTTGCGCCGCTCAACAATTTGCAGCGCGAGCTTGTGCATAAAATCGTTTTTGGGCTGTTCCTGCTCGGTCATCGTGTTCCCTCCTCTCGGCATTGCATTACTGGAGTTTTGCAAGGATTTCCTCAGCCGTCATACCGCTGGCAAGCAGCTTCTTCAGCACATCTTCTGCTTCGCCCTTCTTTGCTTCTTCTGCTGCTTTTGCTTCGGCGGCAGCTTTTTTGTTTTCGGCTTTAGTAAGTTCCTTGGTGGCGGCTTTCAATTCTGCTTTCTTGGCTTTCAGCTGCGTCTTCAGATCATCGAGATTTGCAGTCAGCGCAGCAACCTCAGATTCGATTTTTTCCTTTTCGGCGGTCTTTTCTGCAACGACGGCTGCATAATCAACGCTGGCCTTTACAATACGAGCCTTATTCTTGCTTCCCTTGG
>OHGA01000337.1_pt1 | contig 12339 bp, 7 predicted proteins | sample 1567621 | NCBI WGS metagenome assembly OHGA01 (sample SAMEA3879607, study PRJEB24766) | human gut metagenome | biome: human-associated habitat; feature: feces | place: USA | collected 1985/1987
TCTTTTGGAACACCCGGACTGCATCATCATCAGTGATGAGATCGGCAACGGGATCGTGCCGATGGAGCATGAGGAGCGCGAGTACCGGGAGCTGACCGGCAGGCTGCTGTGTGAACTGGCAAATAAGGCAGACCGCGTGGAGCGCATTGTGTGCGGGATCGGAGAGCGGATCAAATGAGGTATGAGGCAGACATGGCACTGATCCGTCACGGTATGACGCCCGGGAATGAAGAGCACCGCTATATCGGAAGAACGGATGAGCCGCTTTCACAAAAAGGCAGAGAGCAGCTTCTCACATTGCAGAAAAAAGGCGTTTATCCGGCGGCAGCATGCGTTGCGGCAAGTCCGCTGGAGCGCTGCAGACAGACGGCAGAGCTGTTGTACCCCGGACAGGCGCCATGCGTTTTCGATCAGTTCCGGGAGATGGATTTTGGCGCGTTTGAAGGGCATAACTATGAGAAACTGAAAGCGGATGTCCGCTATCAGGCGTGGATCGACAGCAACGGAACGCTGCCGTTTCCGCAAGGGGAGAGCAGAGAACAGTTCCAGAGACGGTGCGTGGAGGGATTTTGTGAGCTGCTTAAGGAAGTGTGGACGCGGGAGAAGCTTCCGGCGTCGCTTGCACTCATCGTGCACGGCGGAACGATCATGGCGCTTCTGGACGCTTTTGCGGAGGGCAGTTATTACGATTACCAGTGCGCAAATGCGAAAGGATATAAAGGACGACTGTCTGTGGAATTTGATGCAGCGGGAAATACTTTAAGAGACACGATAAAAATTGCGGATGTGAGGAAATTAAATCATGATTTATCATATTGCTTCCATGCTGGCGGGATTTCTCATGGATCTGCTGCTTGGAGATCCTTACTGGCTGCCGCATCCGATCCGGTGGATTGGGCGCCTGATCGGATGGCTGGATCGAAAGCTGCTTGGAGAGACAGACGGCGCGGTGCGAAATGAAGCCGCCGAGAAGAAAAAGGGAAGGTGGCTTGTGGCGTTCGTGCTTCTTCCGGTACTCTTTTTTGCGGCAGCAGTCCTGTTTGCGGCGTACCGGATCCAGCCGGCGGCGGGGGTTGTTACAGAGAGTGTCATGACCTACCAGATGCTTGCCACAAAATGCTTGAAGACGGAGAGCATGAAAGTGTACAAGCAGCTTTCGGAGCATGATCTGTGCGGGGCGAGAAAGGCAGTCTCCATGATCGTCGGAAGAGATACGGAATGTTTGGATGAGGAGGGCGTGGCGAAAGCGGCGATCGAGACCGTGGCTGAGAATGCCTCCGACGGAGTGATCGCGCCGATGCTCTATCTGGCGCTGTTTGGACCGGTGGGAGGTTTTTTTTATAAGGCGGTCAACACCATGGATTCGATGGTGGGATATAAAAATGACCGGTATCACGCATTTGGCACGGCGGCGGCAATGCTGGACGATGTTGTCAATTTCATTCCGGCGCGCATCAGCGCCATGCTCATGATCTTATCCTGCTGTTTCCTTGGAAACGAATTTGACCAGAAGAATGCGATGAAGATCTTTAAGAGGGACCGGTATCAGCATGCCAGCCCGAACTCCGCACAGACCGAGGCGGCATGTGCGGGAGCGCTCGGCATAAGACTGGCAGGAGATGCCAGCTATTTTGGAAGAATCGTCAAAAAGCCGTACATCGGTGATCCGCTCAGAGCGGTGGAGACAGAGGATATCAGACGTGCCAACCGCCTGCTGTACGGGATGGCAATTTTCGGATGGGGAATTTGTATGGCTGTCTGGTTGTGCGTGACAGCCATTGTGTGGTAGCATAGAGACAGAACAGGAGGAAGAACCGGGATGGTGCAGCAGAACATACATGGAGGAGACATATACCGCAATCAGGTATCGTTTGATTTTTCGGTCAACATCAATCCGTTCGGGATGCCGCAGCGGGTGCGTGAGGCGCTTGAGGCGGCAGTGGCATGGTGTGAGCGGTATCCGGATATCCGGTCGGAGGCATTGCGGGATGCCATCGCCGGGGCAAAAGGGATTGCGCCTGCGGATATTGTGTGCGGAAACGGTGCGTCAGAACTGTTTCCTGCCATTTTAAGAGCGGTTCATGCGAAAAAGGTGCTGCTTGCCGTGCCGTCATTTTACGGATACGAGTATGCGGCAAAGTCTGTGGGAGCAGAGATCTGCTGCCACGAACTGCTTGAGACGGACGGCTACGCGGTGACGGAGCGCTTTCTTACTGCCATCGGGGAGGGTGTGAACGCCGTTTTTCTGGCAGTCCCGAATAATCCGGTGGGTACGGTGGTGGAGCCGGAACTGTTGGAGAAGATTGCAGAGCGCTGTCAGAAGTACGGTGTGACCCTGATTCTGGACGAATGTTTTGTGATGTTTACCGGAGCGGAAGAACGCTATTCCTTCTTAAAAAAGTATCGGAATTATCCGGGAGTTGTGATCGTGCGGGCATTTACGAAGCTCTATGCCATGCCGGGAGTGCGGCTCGGCTATCTCGTCTGCAGCGATGCTGCTCTTACGGAAGCGATAAGAGCCGATCTGCCGGAGTGGAATCTGTCGGTGTTTGCGCAGCAGGCGGGATGTGTGGCCTGCGGGCAGCGCGCGTATGTGGAGCACTCGGTGGCATTTGTCTGCAGGGAGCGTGCCTGGCTTACGGAGCAGCTGTCGGAAATTGGCATCACTGTGTTTGCGTCAAAAGCCAATTTCCTGATGATAAAGGACGGGCGTCCGCTGGCAAAAGAGCTCTTAAAGAAGGGGATTCTGATCCGCGACTGCAGCAACTACCGGGGACTTTCCGGGGGATATTACCGGATTGCGGTCAGACGGCGCGAGGAGAATGAACGCCTGCTTGCGGCGCTGGCGCAGGTGACGGGAAGCAGCGTGGTGGAAAACGGCAAAGATGATAAAAAGCCGGCAGCAGTGCCCGACGGAATCGAGTATGTGATGCCGCAGGAGATAGAGAAGCGCAGCTTTTCCATCATCGAGGAAGAATTGCAGCTTCGGGGGATTACGCTGCCTGTGGAGGAAGCAATGGTCACGAAGCGTGTGATCCACACGAGCGCCGATTTTTCCTATGCGCAGACGATGACCTACTCCGCGGGAGCGGTGGAGACGGCAAAGTGGCTCATCACAGAGGGCGCGGACATTGTGACGGACACCAACATGGCGCTCTCCGGCATTAACAAGCGCGTGCTCGCACGCTACGGCGGATCGGTACACTGCTTTATGGCGGACGAGGATGTGGCAAGAGAGGCGAAGGAGCGGGGCGTTACCCGCGCCACCGTGAGCATGGAACGGGCGGCAAAGATCGAAAAACCGGTCATCTTTGCGATCGGAAATGCGCCGACAGCTTTAATCCAGCTATACGGGATGATAGAGGAGGGCTACCGCCCGGCGTTCATCATCGGCGTTCCGGTCGGGTTTGTCAATGTGGAGGCGGCGAAGGAACTGATTTTACAGACGAAGATACCGCATATTGTAAACCGTGGAAGAAAGGGCGGCAGCAATGTCGCGGCTGCCATCTGTAACGCGCTTCTCTACGAGCTTGGGAGGTGAGCCCATGCGCTATGGATTTACGACGGGAAGCTGCGCCGCAGCGGCGGCAAAGGCGGCGGCTTCCTCTTTCGTCAGCGTGTCCGCCAGATACTCATAAAAGGCCGCTTCGATCTCCGCTTTGGAGGATTTCAGGCTCTCCGCCTTTTCCGTGGGGTACAGCAGCTGACTGCGCCGGTCGTTGGGGGCGTCCCTGCGGACGAGGTAGCCCTTCGCTTCCAGATTCTTCGTTCTGCGGGCGATGGCGGCTTTGTCCGCGTGCAGCAGCTCCGCCAGCGCCGCCTGGGTGCAGCCGGGATTGTGGCGCAGGGCGTGGATCAGGTCGATCTCCGCCGTGCCGACGCCGGTTTCCCGCATGGTGCGCAGAACCAGCTTTTCCGCCTCCCGGGCGATTTTGGTGATTTTCCGTTCCGTAATGTCCATGGCAGCCTCCCGACTCGTTGTAGATACATCGTTGTATGTACAACTATTATGCCACGCACATTCCCGGACGTCAACAGCAAAATGCGCCCCGTTTTCCGGCTTGTGGGGAAACGGGGCGCTGTTCACGCTGTCGTTTAATCTGCATCGGCTTCCAGCGTTGCGCCGGACAGCTTGCCAACGACCTCCACGGACTGTATTTTATCGATGTTGATCGCACTGTTGAACATGTCGAGAAAATCACCGTGTTCAATGACCCGCTTGAACAGGGTGTTGTCTGTCACGCTGTCCACAACGACAAAGTCGGTGCCGTCCGTCATGTGGAAGATGAGGGTCTGGATATCGCTGCCCGGCTCCGCGTAACGGGAAGACCGGATGCGAACGCACAGGGAGTTTACATAAACATCCCCCTGACCAAAGGTCCGATGGGGCAGACTGCCGCCGTCCGGGAGGGAAACGCACACCATTTCGTCCATGTGGGCTTGCTCGTAGGCTCTTTCCGACAGTGTGATGTATGCGGCGGTGGTCACCTCATCCATCCGGTCGGCGAAAATCTCGTCTACCAGTTCGTCTCCCCAGAGGGAACGAAGCTGTTCCACCGCTTCCTCCGGCGTCAGTTCTTCTCGTAAATTTTTCTCCAGCGCCTGACGTTCTATCTCTTCCTCGCTGAGCCGGTCTGCGCTGTGGGCAGCATCATATTCATGAGCGGCCAGAAAATAGTAGTCGTCATATTCTCCGGTATAGCCGCCGCTCCCGTAACCCAGCGCTTCCATTTTCTCGGCGGCTTCCTGCGGGGTAAGCTCCTGCTTCAGCCGCTCACGAATGGTCTCTATTTCAGCGGAACGGTTTTTCTCGTATTCCTCCCATTTGGCTTCCGCCTCAAAGTCCGGGAAGGATACCAGCAGATTCGTTCCATTTTGCATATCCGCCCGGAAATAGTAGGTAAACGCCAGCTGGGTGTCCGTCGTCTTTTCGGGTATCAGATAGGCATAGCCGTACTGATTGAAATTTACGGGAACGCTGCCCAGCAAGTTGTTCCGCCCCGGGGACAGCTCTATCGGCGCGTCGTGGGTCAGAAGCATGGTGATAAACCCGCATTGGGTGGTGCTGTCGTAGACATAGGCATCGACCGTCAGGGTATATCCGTCCGTGGAAATGCTTTTCCCCACGGGGGAAACCCATTTTTGAAGCTCCTGAGCAACGGTTTCCTCCACGGGGGACTTTTCATACCCCGGAACAGTCCAGGCGGCATTCGGCCGATCCGGGTCGGAATCTTCGAAGGGGGCGGCGCTGTCAGACCCTCCGTACAGACCGGCGATCATTTCTGCGGGACTGTCAAAAACAGTTAAGGCATAGGCCACCGCGCACCCTACCAAAAGCAGCGCCAGCGCAATGACCGCAGCGATCAGCCAGATTTTCCTTGCGGGCAGTTTCTTTGGGGCGGGTTCCTTCCGGGAATCCACCAGCTCTGCCGCCGCCAGCAGCTCCCCGTCCACGCCGGTCAGTCCTCTGAAAAGTTGATAAGCCGTCATTGTAAACCCTCCTTTTTGAGTGTGTCGGCCAACTGTTTTCTTACTTTTTGCAGGATGTACTTCACCTGATTGGAAGACAGCCCCGTCTTCCGGGCAATGTCTTCCTTCGTGCCGGCATAGTAGTACCGGAGCAGAAAGACGGTGCGGTCCTTTTCCGGGAGCTTCCGCAGAAAGCGGTTCAGCGAGGCGGTCAGCTCTTTGCGAAGCAGCTCCGTCTCCGGGCTTTCGCTTCCGGCGACGCACTCCGCCAGCTCGTCCAGCAGCACCTGCGTCTCCCCCTTCCCCCGCTTTTCGGCGGTATTCTTCCGCCAGCGGTCGATGGCAAGATTCCGGGTGATCTTTCCTAAGAAGGTGGAAAACCGCTGGGGTCTGCGGGGCGGGATCAGCTTCCACGCGGAGTAATAGGTATCGTTGACGCTTTCCTCAGCGTCCAGGGGGTCGGATAAAATACGTTTGGCAATACTGTAACAATAAAATCCGTATTTCTGGTCAGTCTGAACGATCGCCTGTTCCGACCGGGCGAAATACAAATCGAGAATTTCATTGTCATCCATGTCGCCGCCTCCTTTTTTAGTAGCTTCACCCTTATACACGCAGAAAAACGCGGAATGGAAGATTTTTCTTTCTGACAGCATACTACATCCGGCTGCACATAGCAATCTTTTCTGTGCGGCACTTCCTGGATAAAGCGAAAAAACCGAACTTACTCCCCACTCGGGAATAAGTCCGGATTTTTTCTGTCTGGAACAACCAGCAAATTTTGAGGACGGTGTTCGGAAAAACCTGAAGGCGGACGAAGATTCCAACACGCAATCATAATCGCTGGCCGGTGGTTATGACTGCAATATGGCCTGATTTACTTCCTGTTCTTCCGCTTGTACCATACCACCAGCGCCACGATACCGGCGAGGGATACGCAGAGGATGCCGGCCCACATGCCGATGTGGCTGTCATCGCCGGTCTTCGGCGAAGTGCCGGTGGCGGGGATCTTCGCAGTCTCGACGTAATCGCAGACTTCACAGGTGCGGGTCTTTTCCCCGTCTTTTCTGGATGTTGCCTTTTCGGTGACGACCCATTTGCCGAAGGTATGGGCTTCTCTGGCGACGGTGATCTCGCCGCAGCAGGACCATTTCTGTTCGTGGGTGGTCTTTGTGGTCGTCCATTTCTTCGCACCGGTGTGGTTCGCGGCATCCTTTTCGCCGTACTTCCCGCCGCAGTCCTTACAGGTCGCCTGCTCCACGCAGGTCGCGGTGCCGCCGGAGCAGCTGACCGTCTCCTTGTGGGTATTGTCTCTGGTGCAGACATGGGTGTGGGTGCCGTCGCCATTGGACTGCCACTTGCCCCAGTCATGGCCGAGCGCCCTGGTTTCAAAGACCGCTTCCTCGGCGGTGTCCTTGGCGCTCAGGCCGCAGGTGGCGCAGGACCTGTAATAGACTGCCTTTTCTGTGCAGGTCGCGGCGGATTTCAGGTACTGTTCCTCCACGGTTTCCGCCGTGAAGCTGTGTGTGCCAAGCTGGCCATATTCGTGCCTGCACACAGCGCAGACTGCCTTTGCCCGACAGGTCGCCGTACCACCGGAACAGTTGACGGTCTCCTTATGGCCGCTGTTTCTGGTGCAGATGCGGCTATGGGTATCGTTTCCGTTGGACTGCCATTCGCCCCAGTCGTGGCCGAGAATATTGCCAACCTCGAAGGCTTCCGTTCCTTTTTCGCCGCAGACGGTGCAGGACTTGTAGTAAACTGCCTTCTCCGTGCAGGTTGCGGCGGATTTCAGGTATTTTTCTTCAACCACTTCTGCCGTAAAGTCATGCGCGGCAAACTGGCCGTATGCCTGACCGCAGACAGAGCAGACCGCCTTTGCCTGACAGGTCGCCGTACCGCCGAAACAGCTGACGGTTTCCTTATGGGTTGCGTTGCGCTTGCAGACGCGGGTGTGGGTGCCGTTGCCGTTGGGCTGCCATTCACCCCAGTCGTGGCCGAGAATATTGCCAACCTCGAAGGCTTCCGTTCCTTTTTCGCCGCAGACGGTGCAGGACTTGTAGTAAACTGCCTTCTCCGTGCAGGTTGCGGCGGATTTCAGGTATTTTTCTTCAACCACTTCTGCCGTAAAGTCATGCGCGGCAAACTGGCCGTATGCCTGACCGCAGACAGAGCAGACCGCCTTTGCCTGACAGGTCGCCGTACCGCCGGAGCAGCTGACGGTTTCTTTATGACTGCTGTTTCTGGCGCAGACGCGGCTGTGGGTACCGTTGCTGTCGGGCGTCCAGTCGCTCCAGTCGTGGGGAATAAGCCTGACCTTGACCGTGGCCTTTAACTCCGGGACGGGCTGCTGAATAGTCGGAATATCGCCGAGATTGAGCGTGCCGGTAATGGCCTGCTCAGCAGTAGAATTCAGGTCATACGACGTCTTATCCCACGTTACGCCAATGCCTGAGTAGAACGACCCGTCCTCTGTCCGGCAGTTCACGAATGAAGGCAGCCAGAGCGCATCAAACTCCGTGCCGACCTCTTTGTTCGTGATATCCGTCGAGGGTTCAATGCTCAGGAGGGTGCGTTTGACCACTTCAATCGGGATGGTACATTCGGCAGGCGCATAACGAACGGTATCACCCGGCGTGAAGACCACAGTCACGTTGTATGTTCCCGCTGCGCTAAACCACTTAGGCGTACCGGCCTTGAAAGAGAATGTGCCGTCGATCTTCCTGTCGCCAACCCGCGCCTCACCGCCAATAAGCGCACCGATCTCGTCAGCTTCCTCCGGGGGCGTTTCCGTTCCGATCTGGAAGGTTTCGCTGACAAAAATCTGATTGTCGCCAAGCCGGAAGTCTCCCTTTGTCCAGCGGAACGTCGGCGCGGTCACAATCACAGGTACAACCGGGTCGTACTTCAGCTTCACCTTGACGCTGACGGTGGACGCCCCTTCGGGGGGCGCAATATAATCCTTCCATGTGGACAGCACCAATCTGCCCGTAATGCGCTGCTCATATGGCGTATTCGGGTCATATTGGTTTTTATCCCAGACCACCGTGTCGCTCATGATCGTCGTTTTTTGGGGGTCACCGCGCATCACGTCCATCGAACCCGCTTCCGCCAATCCAAGTTGTTCAAACGCCGTACCAATGGGCTTGTCGGTGATGTCCTCGAAATTGGGATTGATTCTGACGATCGTGAGCGGGAGAACGTTCACGGTTACCGTGCAGGCTGCAGTTGTGTAGTTCCTGGAGTTTGTCGGCTTGAAAACGACCGTGCGCGTAAGCTGGCCGTATTTCAGCCCGATGCCGGGGTAGGCGGTGTCTCCGTACAGCAATTCGTCCTCATCAAACTCGAACGTGCCTTCGATCTCCTGACCGTTTGCCATCGCCTTTCCGCCCTTGAGACCGCTTGTCAGCGTCTCGTAACGATCCAGCGCATAGAAGGTTCCTTCAACCGTAGGCGGTGTGACAATGGTAGTCTGGAAGACCCGAGTATCCATAAGAGATACCTCAATGGTCGCTTTTCGTAACGATTTTATCATGAAAATAGCTGTTGGCAACATCCAGCGTTCCGTAGATAGTCTGGGGTTCCAGAGAATTGGGATCATAGGCAGATGTGTCCCAAATGACCGGAATAGGGGCGAACATTGCGCCGGAGTCGGTTTTTACCGTGACGCCCTCCGTAGGGATTCCCAGCTCCGCAAGGGGCGTGCCCAGCGGTTTGTCCGTGATGGCAAACTTCGTAAGAACCTCCGTGATCGTATACCGAATGCCGGTCACAATCACTTCACATTCCGCTGTTGTATATGCTTCCGTGTCATCGGGAGTGAAGATAACATGCAGGCGGTTTTCCCCCACAAAACTTACGCTCCCGCCATACTCTCCCTCGAATGCAAACTTACCGGGGACGACGGTATCCGTTCCCTTAACCTGCGCCACTCCGCCCTCGAGCGCTTCATCCAGGAACTGGGTGCCGACATACGTTTCGGCGGGCAGGGTTGGCAGGGTCGTGATGACGGTTTCCGAAGGCCCGCGCTTCGGGCAGCAGTCGTGTCCGTCCGCGTTGTGGGTGCAGCCGCTTACGGTGCAGTAGCCATCGGCGTCCTTTCCGTGGAGGCATTCCTCGCCGCCGTCGCAGAAGCCGTCGCCGTTACCGTCGCCGTGCGCCCTCCAGTAGGCGTAGAGGGTCATTTTCATCCCACCGTCGATGGTGACAGTATCGCCGGGCTGGTATTGCGGGCTGTCGGCTCCGGCAGTGAGCGCCCAGCCGCCGAAGTGGGCATTGTCCCGTGTCGGGATGGTATCGGGAATCACGAAGGTGTTTGTCTCGCCGGTCATGGCAGCCGGAGCGCCGGTGCCGCCGTTGGCGTCGAAGGTGAGGGTATACTCTGTCTCGCCCGCCTCCACGGCGAGTGTGACGGTTGCGCGAACGGAATAGATTTCGCCGTTGTTGTCAGAATTCACCGTGCAGACCAGAGGATATACGCCAGGTGTAATGTTCGTCAGAGTAAGCGTCGATCTCCAGCCCCCATTGGATGTCTGCACATCGACATTTTCCGCGGGTATGGTTCCGCAGTCCCAGGATGTGATGACAGCACCAGCGGCGGTAGCACCGCTGATCTGGTACACATCCGATCGGAACGTCACCGTTTCTCCCGCTTTTACCGTATGGGCATACCTGACATCATACTCTTCACCGGTGCCTTTGCCCGCGCCGGTGATCTCGATGTACGAAATCGGAGCGCCAATGACACGGACATTCTGAATGCTGTCGGCCTTGCAAGCTTCATCTTTGGAACGCAGGAACACGCCGTCCTCTGTTTTATACACAATGCAACTGCCGAGAAGCGCCCCGACGTCGCCCATGTTATTCCGGATCGCGTCATATCTGCCGCCGCCTTTGCCGAGGATCGTGACGGCATTGTTCGTAAGAGAGCCAACCGTTCCGTAATTCGATATGGTAACGCTTCCGCCGTTTATGTTGATGCCACTCACGCGGACATTTGTTCTGGCGTCGCCGATCAGGACGGTACGTTTCCCGTCTACATTGATATCGATCGTACCGTCATAGTCTCTCAGCACCATTAGAAACGTCGCGCCTTCCCGCGCTAGCGCGGCCATTGCATCGTTGTACGAGCCAAAGTACGCAGTCTCCCTGTCGCTCTGTACCAGGAAAGTGGCTACGTAGCCGCATACGTCACACACGCCATAGTCAAAGCTGTGTGCTTCCATGGGGAGCGTCGTGTTGCAGCAATTGTATTTTGCCGTATGATGTACGTCGTCAGCGATATATTGCGGCGCCTGGGCATGGTTATCCTTATCCTTGGGGAGCATTATGTTCGAGATCCCCGTTGTGCCGGTGTTATCGGTAAAATACTTGTAGCACTGGCCGCAATGCCAGTATTCCACATGACCGATATCGGTACAGGTGCCAGGCAGTTCCGCGTGATAGGCACTTGCAGGGAAATAGTGTCCCTTCGCGGGAATCGCGATGGGCGCGGCAAGCTTCTTTGTGCAGTCCTCATCCGAGAATATCTTCCGGCACTTGTTGCTGTCCGCATCGCTGCCGCACATCCAGTAGGATTCATAGCCCGCCTCGGTGCAGGTGGCTTCCTTTTTCGGAAAGTATTCCTTGTAGGCGATGCTCTTGTTGGAGGTCAGGGTCAGCACGATTAGATCATTGTTATTGCTGCTGCATGCCTTCCTGTAATTGGCAGTGGCGGAGACCGGCGTGTGGCAGGAATCCGAGTCGGTAAAGGTTCTTGTCTTGTTATACCGGTTCATCTCCTTCCCGCGCGGGCAGCCCGGCGTATCACATTGGAAGGAAATATCAAAATTCACCTTGATTTTCCGGTTTGCATCCCAGTCCGACAGGTCAACGCTGTTCAGGCATATATCCGTTATGGAGCCGGTATGCCCCGCCTCGCCGCACTGGTACTCGCTTGCGGACAGCGTGAATGTGGCATAGGACAGCGAATCATACAATTCGTCCGACATGGTTTCGCCGCTTTGCACGCTGATGAGATTTTCCGCGTCCAACGCGAGCGTATCCGGCGCATCTTCGGGAAGAGTCTCTTCGCCGCCCTCAATGCTTTCGGCATCATTTTCGCTCTCCGGCTGAGTCTCGTCCTTTTCAGTCTCGGGAACGACGGGCGCAGTGGTGGCTTCGGTTTCCCCGACATTCACCGGTTCGGCGGTGGGAGTGGTGGTCTCCGCCGGATTCTCCGCGCCCTCGACGTACTTGGCGCAGTCGTGCAGGTGCGCACCTTCCGCGCCGCACACTGGGCAGTCTTCGTTCATGTCTTCCGACCTGCAGGCCGTTTCGCAGATGCATGTGGGGGCTGCTTCCCCGCCGTCCTCGGCAAAGGCCGGGATGGGCAGCGTGGAGAGCACCATGACAAACACGAGCAGGATGCTGAGCAGTCGTTTCTTCATAGCTGTTCCGTTCCTTTCAGTTCTGTGCGTTTCCCGTACTCCGCGGGAACGCGTGGTCAGCGTCATTCCGGGATGGTATATGCACCACCAGTATAACATACAGCTGGGATAAGCGCAACTGTTTTTCTCGTCGAATCGGAAAAATTTTTCCAGAAACGAGGTCCAAAAAACGCCGACATCGACTTTTTCCGGCGCATATGCTGTGATGAAACAAAAAAGCAGTCTCACGTAGACAAACACCCCCATCCATTCCGCTTCCCGCGGAATGGATGGGGGATGCTGAGACTATGTCTTAAGCCCCGGTGAATGCGGTTTCTGAAATCGCTATTGCAGCTGCACACTTTCCGCAATCGGCAGAAGCGCCTCTGCGGTGAAACTGCTGCTGGACAACCGGAACGAGATTCCTTTCTCAGGGGTGCCGATCAGCCATACTACTGCGGCG
>OHGA01000341.1_pt1 | contig 12272 bp, 10 predicted proteins | sample 1567621 | NCBI WGS metagenome assembly OHGA01 (sample SAMEA3879607, study PRJEB24766) | human gut metagenome | biome: human-associated habitat; feature: feces | place: USA | collected 1985/1987
AGTGTCATTGAGGATCAAGCAGATGGAACAACAAAGCAGAAAGAACTCTCCGCAACAACTGTAAAAACATATTTGGTGCCACTGCCACCATACAATGAACAGATAAGCATAGTCAAACAAATCGAAACCGTATTACCGCTTGTTGTATTGGTATAAGACAACCAGGCATACGCCAAAGCAGTGCGTATGCCTGGTTGTCTTTTACCAGTCTATGACCTCGTCAACGATGGCTCGTTGTTCGGTCGAGGTTTTGCGGAGATAAATGCGGGTGGTTTCGATGCTTTCGTGTCCCATGAGGTCGGCGAGGAAAGCGATGTCATTGCAGCGCTCCAAGAAGCTCTTTGCGAAGCGGTGACGGAAAGAATGAGGGTAAATGACCACCGGGTCGATGCCATACCGGACTGCCAGCTTTTTTAACTGTCCGGAGATGCCTCTGGTGGTGATTCTGTCCCCGTATTTGTTCAAAAAAATGAAGCCGCTTTCTTGGTGCTTATCGTTCAGCCAAGAAAGGGCTTCATTTTGCAGAGCCTTGGGTATGTATATTCGTCGGAGCTTACCGCCCTTCGAGTACAAATCCAAATGCCCCAGCTTGATGTGTTCCACCTTGATCTGTATGAGCTCACTGACCCGTGCGCCTGTTGCGGCCAGAAAGCGTATTACAAAATACCAGAACAGCTCGTCATCCCGTTTGAGGCAGGTTTTGAAATACTCATAGTCGGCCTCGCTGATGACATTCTCCAGAAAGGCTTTCTGCTGCACTCGCACAAACGGCATTTTCAAGCTCTCTTTGCCGATGCTCTCCAAGTAGCAGTTGATTGCCCTCAGACGCAGATTGACGGTCTTGGGTTTGTAGCTCTCAATCAACCACACCTTATACGCCCGCAGGTTCTTTTTCTTGATACCGTCGTACTGCGAGCTGTATTGCCGAATGGCAAAAAGGTACGAGGATATCGTGTTTTCCGAGAGGTTTGTGCCTCTCAAGTGTCTTTCGAATTCTTCTATCATAGTGAAAGACCTCCTTTCACTATGATATTATACCGTGTTCCTTTTACAGCCCTTTGACCAGCGGGAGCAATTTCTCAATCCGTTGGACGATGCGGTGCTGCTCGGCGAGCGGCGGTAACGGGATGTACACCTCATTAATGTTTGCAACCGCCAAGCCTGGCTGCGCTGTTGCAGTGGCGTATTGATTGAGGTTCAGTGCAGTGAGAAACAGGCAGGCCCAGGCAACACTAATTTGCGAGTAGGTTTCGACGCACACGGCGTGTTCTGTAGCATAAAACTCGCCGGTCGCTCTGTTGATATTTCCGCAAAGAGCACCTTGTCTGCCGATGATCGGATAATCACCGGTGCGATTTGAACTGGCTACATACCCCCGAATGCCATTTCCCCCGTAGCACGGATAGGAGTCGGCAAATGGATTCTCGTGGATTTCTACGGCTTGAATGTTTTTACCAGCTTGAAGAGTAAAGATTGTGCCAATCTTGCACCAGCACCAATTTTCGGGTATTTCAAAGGGCAGTTCATCGTCGATACAGCGCTCCACACCGTCCAACTTCTCATAATGAGAATTATCCCGTCTGAAAATAACGGATTCGTGCTTGTCCTTTTTGATTTTGCCTTCCTTGATGAGCCGCTGTTTTTCCGCCCGGATACGCTCCAGCAGAGCCTCTACAGGCTCGTCAGACGGGTCTTGCGGTACCAGCTTGCCCTGGACTGCCTCTTGCAAAATCGACTTCTTGAGGGCTTCTGGGAATGCATCTTGCATGGCTGCAGTCTCATCGTACACGGCTCCATAGCTTTTTACCACCGGCAGAACTTCCGCCAGTTTCGTTAGAATACGGCGTTGCTCATCAAGCGGTGGAATTGGTGTGAGATACGCTTTGATGGTCGCTGTGGCAAGTTCCTTCTGCTTCGTAGTACCATCTGCCTGGTCTTCTATAACGCTTTGTACGCTTGGATTTGCAAAGTAGTAGTACAAGTATTCCGGCAGAACAAACTGTTTCAGAGGGCGTATAACGGTGACATGGCTATCAGCAACAGCCAGTTCATACGGGTTAGCAGCGGTCTTGTAAATAGCCATTCGCCCCAGTGTGCCAAGGCCGGTTGAGTTCCACATTAGGTCATTATCCTGCAAGAGGCGCTCTGGCCCATAGGAGACCAGAGAATCCGGCTCAATAAACTGTGCCTTTTCAATCGAAAAACCGCTCCATTGATTGCACTTCTGGGCAACAACGGGATACTTTTTGATAGGAGAATACTTCGGTGACTTTCCACGCTGGATGTACTCGCAGACATCAATGAGTCGCACCCACTCCCACGAATCAGGGATGTCGAACGGTACCTCATCCACCAGCGACCGCACTTCATCGCCGATTTTCTCATAAGGAGTATTATCAGAACTCGGCTGTTTAACGATTACCCTCAGCAGTTCAACGAATACTCGGCTGTTTGACGATTACCTCGGTAGTTTAACGAATACTCCAGTAATTCAACGATTACCCCAGCTGTTTAACGATTACAACGGCATGGAAGCCCGCAAACCCTCCAAAACGCACAAAACCCCGCCACAGAATTGCCTACAGCGGGGTTCGTTTATGAGCCTGAACAGCCGAAAAGCCTTATTTCAAGCGGTTTTCGGGCATAGAAAAATGCCACCGTAATTCTATCAAAATTACGGTGGACTTATGGCGGAGAGAAAGGGATTCGAACCCTTGATACGGTTCCCCGTATACACGATTTCCAGTCGTGCGCCTTAGACCAGCTCAGCCATCTCTCCACGGCCGCTGCTCAACATCAGCATCATATACTTTACACCAATGCGGGAAATTTTGCAAGCCTTTTCTTTTCAAAGACGATGAAATTCGTATCGGGCCGGAAACAAAGGACTTCTGACGAGACCCTAATGCTTACGGAACAGAGCATACGCGCAAACGGCCGTCGGCTATCAAAAGCGCATTCATCGCCGCGCCTTCCACAAGACCGACTCCGCCGTCTATAAAAACCAGATTACGCTTTGCATCAAACACGGGCGCGCCGGAGCCGTCCCGAGATAAGCGTTGACAGGGCATATGCCCCAGAACGATGGTTTTCGAAAAAGCGGGCGCGGTCTGATAAAAATCACTGCGTTTTAAACAACGTTCGGGGTCCTGTAGAGAAAGCGGCACGTCGTCAAGTCCGGCATGAACGAAAATATAGTCGCCCGCATCAATAATATGCGGAAGAGATTGCAAAAATTCTCGTTCTTCCGCATAATGCTCTGCAACGACATGCCGGATCTCTTCCAGCGTGGTTTTCTGAGAGAACGCCGTGCCCTGTGCCGCAAGCATTTCGTGCAGAATCGTCTGCGGGTGACGCGACAGGTACCGAAGCAGATCGCCGCGATACCTGGGATGGAAGACGTCCTCCAATAAATTGTCGCAGTTTCCCATCAGCGCGCAGGCACGCCCCTCGGCTGTCAGCGTCATGATCCGGTGCAGGAGAGCGAGCGATTGCGGCCCGCGCTCGATATAATCACCAAGCAGCAGAAGCAGATCACGTTCAGAGAAATGAACGGCGGCGAGCAGACGCTCAAATTGATCGAGTCTGCCGTGCAGATCGCTCACGGCGATCATGCGGTCATACTCGGCTGCATTGATATGTTGCGTTCGTGCTGTCATAAGGGGGGGGAGTTTCTCCTTGTTTTTGTTAATTTCTATTCTGCCCGGTATCAATAAGGCATTCACTACGGCCATCTCTGCGGGCGCGCGATGAAAGCGAAAAGCCGAATACGGGGCAAGAGAGCAAACGGAAAGCAACCGGGGGCCGCATCCGGCATCGTGGACGGAAGCGCCTGCGGGCAGAAGCGGGGCAAGGTGCTCGGAAAACGCAGCGAGTAATTGGTATTCACTTAGTATAACGTACACAAGAGAAGAGGCCGGGGGCACAGGAGCTGACGGGGCTTTCAGTCGAGTTCGTATCGCTCGCCGGACGCGTCATCTCTGATGGCATAGCGAATGGCTTCCATGATGCCCAACACGGTGTTTGGCGGGTTGATCGACGTGCGCAGAGTGGGTCGCTAAGCGTCTGCGAGCGCATCCGAAGCGTTCCGCGATCCCCGTGAAAGCGCAGTGCGACCAAGCTGGAAGTCGCTCATTCGGGCAGTATAGCATATCGCACCCTATATTTCAATAATACACGTCTATCGCGGTTTTTTGTAAAAAACCTGACATGGAAATGCGATTAGAGTATTAACAATACATTTCATTAAAGAAAGGCGGCGACATAATAGCCACCTGCGAACAAGAATCACCAACTTGTCATCGGTTTTCTTTGAGCACATATGCGAAAAACTTTTGCCGGCTTTCTTGACAGCAGCGCACGAACGTGGCAGTATGTGTCTGACGGAAATCGAAAATGCAGGCGTACCGGCTGGAGCTCGAAAACTCCGCTCGGACGGCCGCGGATAGGGAAGGAGCTTGGCATGGTTTTTGAAGATTTGCACTATTATGGGGATGATTTTCGCTTTCACTTTGGCAATGTGACCGTTGAAGACGGCGTGATCGTCAAGCTGGAAGAGCGTGACGCGAAGGAAGCAAAACGAGAGCGTTTGCTGCTGCCCGGCATGATAGAACTGCATGAGCACGGCAACAGCGGCGTAGATTTTTCCGATGACGGGTATGATGGCCTGCTGAAAATGGCGCGTTTTCACGCAAAACACGGAACGACCGGCTTTGCCCCGGCTTCGATGACGGTGTCCGAGGAGGCGCTTGCCACTGCATATCGCGCTGCGGTCCGTCTCCGCGACGAATCGCCCAAGGATGGCGCTAGGATTCTGGGCATCAATATGGAAGGCCCGTTCTTTTCTTATGGAAAGCGCGGCGCGCAGGATCCGCGGTTTCTGCGCGACCCAGATCTTGAAATGTTTGCACGTCTGCAAGAAATAGCGGACGGCATGATCCGCCTGGTCAGCGTGGCGCCGGAGCTTCCGGGCGCGGACGCATTCATTCAAACGCTTTCGCAGCAGGGCGTCGTTGTGTCCGTTGCGCATACGGAAGCGGATTATGCGACCGCCAGCCGTGCTTTTGCGCTCGGCGCTCGGCATGTCACACATCTGTATAACGGAATGCTGCCATTCCTGCATCGCGCGCCCGGTGTTGTTGGCGCGGCAATGGACAACGATGCGGTAAACGTGGAGCTGATCGGCGACGGCTTGCATGTGCAGCCGCCGATGGTGCGTGCGGTCTTTCGCATGTTTGGCGCTGAACGCGTGTGCCTGATCACGGATGCATTGTCCTTCTGCGGCATGAATGCCGGCGAATACATGCAGGGCGGGCGAAAGATCATCCTTGAGAAGGGACTCGCAAAGCTGGAAGACGGAACGATCGCAGGGTCTACGGCTACGCTTTTGTATTGTGTGAAGAACGTGACGAACATGGGGATTCCCATGGAACAGGTCATTCGTACGGCGACGGCGAACCCGGCGAAGGTTCTTGGCGTATGGAACGAAGTCGGTTCGATCAGCGTTGGAAAACGCGCAGACCTGCTGCTTTGCGACGGTGCATTGGACCTGAAAGAGGTCTATTTGTCCGGACGAGCCTTATAATCCGCTTGCATGGCGCGGCGTTTCCGTTTCGGGAACGCCGCTTTGCTTTTGCGGAACACCGTTTATTGCGGATCGCGTCTGTACTGTGGTAAAATACCATTACGAATTGTGCGATTAACGTGGAGCGAAGCGCATATGAAAATTCTTGTCGTCTGCCAGTATTATTACCCCGAGCAGTTCTATGTGACGGATGTCTGCGAAGCGCTTGTACGCTCGGGACATGAAGTCACGGTACTGACTGGGCTGCCCAACTATCCGTCGGGGATTATCACGGAGGAGTACCGGCACGGCAAACGACGGGAGGAATGGCGGCGCGGCGTGCATATCGTTCGCTGCTTTGAAATCGGGAGGAAAAAGGGCGCGATCGGCCTGGCGCTCAACTATCTGAGCTTCCTGCTTTCGTCGGCGTACCGTGCAAGACGCATGAATATCGACGCGGACATCGTATTCTGCTATCAGCTTTCTCCCGCGTTGATGGCGTATCCGGCTGTGCTTCTGAAGCGGCGGCACCGTTGCCCGCTTTTGCTGTATTGCTTAGACCTATGGCCCGAATCGATGAAAACGCTGCTTCATAGCGAGAATAGTCCGTTGTTTCGAGTCGTAAAGCGCTTTTGCACGATGCTGTACCAAGCCTGCGATCATATCGCCGTTCCGAGTGAAGCCTTTGTCAAGTATATGCAGACGGTCCACGGAATCGTGGGGAAACGGCTCTCCGTACTGCCGCAGTTTGCGCCGGATGCGCTTTTGAACGAAAAACTGGAATGCGATAACGGCGTAACGGATTTCGTGTTTCTTGGAAATATCGGGACAGCGCAGGACATGCCTTGCCTGCTGGAGGCCGTGTCCAAGCTGCTCGATCTGTCAAACTGGAAGCTCCATATTGTTGGCGGCGGTTCAATGCTCGCTGAGACGGAACGCCGTGCGGAAGAGTTTGGGCTTTCGGAACACGTCGTGTTCTACGGCAGACGTCCTGCGGCCGATATGCCCGCGTTTTACCGCCTGGCTGACGCTTGCCTGCTGACGCTTACGGGGGATACGCTTGTCGGTCAGACGGTCCCGGCGAAGCTGCAAGGCTATATGGCGGCAGGAAAACCGGTTTTTGCCGCGGTTAACGGACCGGCGCATGAACTGATCGAAAAGAGCGGTTGCGGCCTTGCAGTGGACAGCGGAGACAGCGCAGGACTTGCAGAGGCAATGCGTACAATGATCCTGCAGCCGGAAATATTTGGAACTTGCGGCGCAAACGCTCGCACCTATTTCCTTGAACATTTTACGGAGCGACGCCATATGGATGCGCTGATCGCACAAATGAAAACTCTTGTGGGGGAGACGTCATGTTTGCGGAAAGAACGCTGTTGATAACCGGAGGAACGGGATCGTTCGGACATGCAGTGCTGGAGCGGTTTCTGACGGCCGGCATCGGTGAGATCCGTATTTTTTCGCGTGATGAGAAGAAACAGGACGATATGCGCCGGGCATATGCGCTGACGCCCGGTTCAGACAAGATCAAGTATTACATCGGGGATGTACGGGATCCCGGCTCGATCCGAAATGCGATGCATGGTGTCGACTATGTGTTTCATGCCGCCGCGCTCAAGCAGGTGCCGTCCTGCGAATTCTTTCCGTTGGAGGCTGTGAAAACAAATGTCATCGGCACAGACAATGTGCTCAACGCGGCGATCGACGCAGGCGTGAAGAAAGTTATATGCCTTTCGACAGACAAGGCCGCCTATCCCGTAAATGCCATGGGAACAAGCAAGGCCATGATGGAGAAAGTATTTGTCGCCAAATCTAGAACCGTTGAAGAAGATAGAACGCTGATCTGCGGAACGCGTTATGGCAATGTCTTGTGCTCGCGCGGCAGCGTTGTGCCGCTCTTTATCGAACAGATCAAGCGAGGACTTCCGCTGACGATCACGAATCCGGCGATGACGCGATTCATCATGAGCTTGGATGAAGCGGTGGAGCTTGTCGTGTTTGCGTTTGAGCATGCGCATACCGGCGATATTATGGTGCAAAAAGCGCCGGCCTGCACGATCGGTACGCTTGCACAGGCAGTTCGCGAACTGTTCGGGGCAAAGAATGACGTGCGTTTGATCGGGATCCGGCACGGAGAAAAGCTGTATGAAACACTTCTGACAAACGAAGAGTGCGCAAGAGCAGAGGACTTGGGCGGTTTCTACCGAATACCGGCAGACCAGCGGGATCTGAACTATGAAAAGTATTTTACGACAGGAAACACCGCACGTTCCGGGCTACAGGAGTTTAACTCCCAAAACACGCGCATCCTGAATGTAGAAGAGGTCAAGACTGCGCTGCTGAAGCTGCGCTGCATACGGGAAGAATTGGCGGCTTGGGAGGATGCGCGCGCATGAAGATCCTCATTACCGGCGCAGAGGGATTTATCGGGCAAAATTTGACAGCGCGGCTCCAGGCGTATTCCTGCCGGGAAGCGGACCAGATGGGGATCGAGCTATACCGCTGCGGCAGAAATACGTCCGTACAGACATTGGAACGGTGGTGCAGCGACTGCGACTTTGTATATCATCTTGCAGGCGTGAACCGCCCGGAGCGTGAGGAGGCGTTTTGGGAAGGGAACCGCGATTTTACGGTGCAGCTCATGCATGCGCTGGAAAAAGCAGGGAATACGTCGCCCGTTCTGATGAGCTCGTCCGTACAGGCTTCGCGCGAGACTCCGTATGGTCTTTCAAAGCGCGAAGGCGAAGCGGCCGTGCGCGCACACGCAAGCCGTATGCAAAGCAAAGCGCTCATCTATCGCCTGCCGAGCGTGTTTGGCAAATGGTGTCGGCCGAATTACAACAGTGTCGTCGCCACGTTTTGTCATCAGATCGCGCGCGGACAACCCATCAGGATCGATAATGCCGAAACGGAATTACACCTTGCGTTCATCGACGATGTTGTTCAGGAATTTTTGAACGCACTGAATGGCCGCGAATGTATCGATGCAGACGGCAACGGCGTAATCACAGAAACGTATAGTATTCGACTGGGTGCGCTCGCCGAGATGCTGGCCGGCTTTCGAGACAGCCGGATCACGCTGCGACTTCCCAAGATGGACGATCCTTTTGAAAGAAAGCTGTATAGTACGTTCCTGTCCTATTTGCCGGAACGGGACTTCCAATATCCCCTTGTAATGCATGCGGACGCAAGAGGCAGCTTCACAGAGGCGCTTCGTACGAGCGGCGCCGGACAGATCTCTGTGAATGTATCCAAACCGGGCGTTGTGAAGGGCAATCACTATCACAACGTGAAAGTCGAGAAATTCCTCGTCGTGGCCGGCTGCGGGGTGATCCGACTTCGCAGAGTCGGCACATCCGAAGTATATGCATATCCGGTATCCGCGGAAAGACTGGAGATTGTCGACATTCCCGCGGGGTATACGCACAGCTTGGAGAATACCGGCGCTTCCGACATGGTGACGGTTATGTGGTGCAGTGAGTGCTTCGACCCGGCACATCCGGACACCTATTTCGAGGAGGTCTGACAGACATGGCAGAAAAACTGAAGCTCATGACGATACTTGGCACGCGACCGGAAATCATCCGTCTTTCCGCCGTGATACGCTGCGCCGACCGATACTTTGATCACATACTTGTGCATACGGGCCAGAATTGGGACAAGCGCTTGAACGACATCTTTTTTGAGGAACTTCAACTGCGCAAACCCGACTATTATCTGAATGCAGTGGGCGCACATCTTGGCGAGACCATGGGCAATATCATCGCAAGATCTTATGAGGTGATACAGAAGGAGCGGCCGGACGCTGTGCTTGTGCTTGGCGATACAAATTCGGCGCTTTCCGTGATTTCCGCAAAACGCCTGAAAGTTCCGATCTTCCATATGGAGGCGGGGAACCGCTGCTGGGACTGGAACGTACCGGAAATGATCAATCGAAAAATCGTTGATCATATTTCGGATATCAATCTGCCGTATACGGAGCATTCGCGGCGCTATCTGCTGTCTGAGGGATTGGACGGAAAAACGATTTTTGTAACGGGATCTCCGATGCGCGAAGTCCTGCGCGACGCGGCAAATGGGATCAACGAAAGCCGTGTGCTTGAAACTTTGGGACTGTCACCGCGAAAGTATCTGTTGCTTTCCGCCCATCGCGAGGAAAACATAGACAATCAGGAGAATTTTTTCTCGCTTATGAACGCAGTGAACCGTATTGCAGAGCGGTACCAAATGCCGGTCATTTATTCCATGCACCCACGAAGCAAAAAGTATATCGTGCAGCGTGGCTTTCAATTCCACCCGCTTGTGCGGAGTATGGAGCCGTTTGGCTTTTTTGACTATAATCAGCTTCAAAAGAACAGCTTCTGCGTGTTGTCCGACAGCGGAACGCTCTCCGAGGAATCCGCTATTCTCGGGTTCCCGGGCGTTTTGCTGAGAACCTCGACTGAGAGGCCGGAGGTGCTGGATAAGGGCACTGTGGTCATCGGGGGAATTCGGGGAGAAGACGTTGAACGCGCTATCACACTGGCGGTCTCTATGTCCGAAAACGGGGAAGAGACCGTTATGGCGGAGGACTATGCCGATACGAATGTCTCCGTTAAGGTGATCAAGCTGATTGAGAGTTATACGAAAATCGTGAATGAAACCGTGTGGCTGAAACGATCGGAGGAAGCGCATTGAAACTGCTTGTCGCGACGGATGCACATCTGTATAGAACCAGGGATGGCGCTTATTACTGCAACGCACTTTATGGATACGACTATTTTACACGCTATTTTGCCGCGTTTGACGCTGTGCGCGTGGTTGCGCGCGAGGAGCCGATCGCTTCCGTACTGGAAAACTGGCTTCGCGTTGACGGGGAGGGCGTCGAGGTGTTTGGCATTCCTTCATTCCGAGGACCAAAACAGTTGCTGCCCTTGTATTGCCGGATCCATAGACGCCTTGCGCACGCTGCGGACGGATGCGATGCGGCGATGCTTCGCGTTCCGGGGCAGACGGCACATATGATGTTTGACCACCTGCCCGCGGGAATGCCGGTCGGCGCAGAGGTCGTCGCCGATGCTTCGGATTATCTGCGCGGGACGAAGAACCCTGTTCTGAAGCTTTTGTATGGGCTCATGTCCCGAAAGCTTGCAAGAATCGTGAGGACGGCGAACGGCGTTACCTATGTGACGCGTGAGGCGCTGCAAAAACACTACCCGTCTCAAGCACGCCTTTCCGGGGAGACCGATGCTTATTTCGAGCAATACTGCTCGGATATCGTTCTTGCGGACGAGGATTTCGGGCCCGTTCGCACGTATGATGGAAAGTCAACATTTGTACTGGTTCTGACCGATGTTGCAATGAATGCGGAGCGTAAAGGAGAACGCGTACTGCTGCGCACGATGGAACGTCTGCGCGCTATGGGATATGACGTGCGCGGGCGGCTGATCGGAGACGGCACTTTGCGCGCAGCATTCGAGACGGAGGCTGCGCAGCGCGGGCTTCGCGCGTATACGTCCTTTCCCGGGCTTCTTTCAACACATGAAGAAATCATGGCCGCGCTTCGAGATGCTGATATCTATATGCTGCCGTCGGAAACGGAGGGACTTTCACGCGGCCTGATCGAAGCGATGGCGGCAGGGCTTCCGTGCCTGTCGACCGCAGTCGGCGGCACGCCGGAGCTCCTTGACGAGGAAGCGATGGTCGCCGACCCGCATGATGTTGCAGGGTTTGTCCGCATACTGTCGGACTGGTTCGACCATCCGGATAAAATAGAAGCGCAAAGCAGACGAAACTGCAGCCGCGCGCAAGAGTTTCGAAAACAAGCCCTCGAAGAAACACGCGGCGCATTTTATCGGCGGCTCGCGGCGCTTGCAAAGCATAGGAAACGGGCGAATGAAAGCGTCCATAGTACAGCACGGAAATGAATATTTCCCGTGAAACAGCGCATCGTGTTTTTCTCGACGTCCTTAAGCGGAGGAAGGGCTAAAAGGCTTCCCTTGCGCCCGGAAGCAGTGTAAAACGGTTTCGATTGTATTCGATGAGCCCGTCGCGCCGCATTCTGGACAGTTCGGCGCTCATGGCGCTTCGTTCCACGGAGAGATAGTCCGCAAGCTGTTCCCGGTTAAACGGTATACGGAAGCTGTCCGTACCGCACTGCACCGCTTGCTCGGAAAGATAGGACAATAGCTTCCGACGTGTCGTGCGCTGCGTGATGTGCTCGATTTTGCGGGTGAGCATCAAATTGTGTTCCGCCAAAATACGCACGGTGTTTTCGATGAGACGCCCGTGGTAGTCGCAGACCTTTCCGCAAGCATGCAGCATACGATGATAATCCAAATACAGCACGTCGGTTGGCTCGCTCGCCACAATATCGGTTGGCAGCGTTTTAATATTTGAGCTTGCAAAGGCTTCGCCGAACAGCCCGCCGGCTCCGGTGCGCGAGACGATGCTGCGGTTGCCGAAATAATCTTCATGGATGGTATAAACGCTGCCGCTTAGAACGAGGCCAACGCGCTTATCGCCATCTCCTCGATTGTAAACATAACTGTTCTTTTCATATTGGCTCCGAACCGCATGCAGACAATGCAGCATTTCTTCAACGCGATCCGGCGCAATACCCTCAAACAGTCGGCTCTGCATGACGGAGTTCAGCAAGTTTTTCATTCGTTTTCCTCACTTGTTGTTTTTACAACGGAATACAGCCTATCATACCCTGTAGAATATAAAC
>OHGA01000349.1_pt1 | contig 12129 bp, 13 predicted proteins | sample 1567621 | NCBI WGS metagenome assembly OHGA01 (sample SAMEA3879607, study PRJEB24766) | human gut metagenome | biome: human-associated habitat; feature: feces | place: USA | collected 1985/1987
TTGCCACGCCAGTGTGAGCACTGGCTCGCAATGACATGGTTCTTTGACAATCTCAGCTTCCCTTGGTCAGCAAGGGGAGCCTTAGCCCTCATCCGGCACGGCGCACACATTAGAAAACCCCGGTGCCGCAGAGCACCGGGGTTCGGTCATTTTTTGTTCCGGTTCACCACCTGGGCAATGGTCACGCTATCCAGGTAGGTACTGACGATATGCTCCAGCTCCGCCCAAACCGGCAGCGTCAGGCACCCGTCTGCCCGCTGGCACTCCGGCGCGCCTTCTTCCAGACAGGCCACGGGAGCCAGGGTTCCCTCCGTCAGCCGGAGGATTTCCCCGAAGGTAATCTTGTCGGCAGGCTTTGCCAGTCGGTAGCCGCCGCCCTTGCCCTGGATGCCTACCACAATGCCGTTTTTCACCAGCACCGGCAGAATCTTTTCCAGGTATCCCAGGGAAACCCCCTGGCGGGCAGCCACATCCTTCATGGGAACATAGCCCTCATGCTGGGCAAGATCCAGCAGCACCCGCAGAGAATACCGGCCTCTGGTCGAAATCAGCATAGTCCCGCTTACAGAGCCCGGACGGCGGCGAAGCCCTTGTCCAGGTCGGCCAGGATGTCGTCGATGTGCTCGGTGCCGATGGACAGCCGGATGGTGTTGGGCTTGATGCCCTGATCCAGCAGCTCTTCCTCGGTCAGCTGGCTGTGGGTGGTGGTGGCCGGGTGAATCACCAGGGACTTGACGTCCGCCACGTTGGCAAGCAAAGAGAAAATTTCCAGATGGTCGATGAAGGTATGTGCCTCCTTCACGCCGCCCTTGATCTCGAAGGTGAAGATGGAGCCGCCGCCGTTGGGGAAGTACTTCTGATACAGGTCATGCTGGGGATGATCGGGAAGGGAAGGATGGTTGACCTTCTCCACCAGGGGGTGCTTGGAAAGATATTCCACCACCTTCTTGGTGTTCTCCACATGCCGGTCAAGCCGCAGGGACAGGGTCTCCACGCCCTGCAGCAGCAGGAAGGCGGCAAAGGGAGAGATGGTCGCGCCGGTGTCGCGCAGCAGCACCGCCCGGATGTAGGTGACGAAAGCGGCCGGGCCGGCAGCGGCTACGAAGGAAACCCCGTGGTAGCTGGGGTTGGGCGCGGCGATGGCCGGGTACTTGCCGGAGGCAGCCCAGTCAAACTTGCCGGAGTCCACGATGACGCCGCCCAGGGTAGTGCCATGGCCGCCCAGGAACTTGGTAGCGGAATGAACCACAATGTCCGCGCCGTGCTCAATGGGCCGGATCAGATAGGGGGTGCCGAAGGTGTTGTCCACCACCAGGGGCAGGCCGTACTTGTGGGCCAGAGCCGCCAGGGCATCGATGTCGGGAATGTCGGAGTTGGGGTTGCCCAGAGTCTCAATGTACAGGGCACGGGTGTTGGGCTGGATGGCCTTCTCCACCTCGTCCAGGTCGTGGATGTTCACGAAGGTGGCGGTGATGCCGAAGCCGGGCAGGGTATGCTCCAGCAGGTTGTAGCTGCCGCCGTAGATGGTCTTCTGCGCCACGAAGTGGCCGCCGTTCTGACCCAGAGCCTGAAGCACATAGTCGATGGCGGCGGCACCGGATGCCACGGCCAGCGCGGCTACGCCGCCCTCCAGAGCCGCGATCCGCTTCTCCAGCACGTCCTGGGTGGAGTTGGTCAGACGACCGTAGATATTGCCGGCATCGGTCAGGCCGAACCGGGCAGCGGCGTGCTCGCAGTTGCGGAACACATAGGAAGTGGTAGCGTAAATGGGAACGGCGCGGGCATCGGTAGCGGGATCGGGCTGCTCCTGGCCAACATGGAGCTGCAAAGTTTCAAATTTATAGTGAGACATCGTATTTCTTTCCTTTCTTTGATCGGTTGTGTTTGGTTGTCGTTTGAAGAATAGCAACGTGCGTCACATTCGACCAAAGCGGAAGTTCGCCCGAATCAGTGTTTCCATATTTTCCGTCATAGGGAACACCTCTTTCTCAATTACTCATCTGTTTGGTAGGTGTTTGAAGTATAGCATCTATATCCTACTTTGTCAATAGGGATTTGAAAAAATTCTGCGGCGAGTCGCCGCTGACAGTGCGTGCACCAAAGCCTTCCCCTGGGAGGGTGGTGCTCCACGCAGTGAATTCAGATTAAACAATTGCCAGTGGCAATTGCACAATAATGTATAGGTGCCCGAAGGGCGGATGAGGTCGCTACCGGCACTATCAAAAAACGCACTGGTGCGGGAGCACCCCAGGCTCCCTTGTGTAAAGGGAGCTGGCATGGCCGTCTCCCGCAAGGCCATGACTGAGGGATTGTCAAAATGGGCAAGTTCTGATCCCCTCAGTCTCGTGCTTGCGGGGGACGCACGAGACAGCTCCCCTTGGTCAGCAAGGGGAGCCTCGGGCGGCCGATGGCCGCCCCTACTGATCCTTACGATAGTTCCCGGAGAAGAAATACGGATTGCCACACCAGTCTGCGGACTGGTTCGCAATGACAGCATTTATCGAAATGCACTGCAAGAACGATACCGAGCTTGTACCCAATGGTCTGTCGATTACCGCCCAACTGGCGCACGCATTGCCCGCCGGGGCTTCCGACAAAAAAGACGTGCCGCAAAAATGCGGCACGCCTTTTGGAAAGGGGTTTGGGAAGAATCGAATTAGCCGCCGAAGACGCTGAGCAGGAAGCCAGCGGCGATGGCGGAGCCGATAACACCGGCCACGTTGGGGCCCATAGCGTGCATCAGCAGGAAGTTGGAGGGGTTGGCCTTCTGGCCTTCCTTGTTGGACACACGGGCAGCCATGGGCACGGCGGACACGCCGGCAGAGCCGATCAGGGGGTTGACGGCACCCTTGGTGGCCCAGCACATCACGTTGCCGCCCAGCAGGCCGCCGGCGGTGGAGATGCCGAAAGCGACAACGCCCAGAACGACAATCTTCAGGGTCTGGCCGGTGAGGAAGGTGGAGCCAACCATGGTGGAGCCCACGGCGGTGGACAGCAGGATGGTGACAATGTTCATCAGGGCGTTCTGCACGGTGTCGGAAAGACGCTCGGTGCAGCCGGTCTCCTTGAACAGGTTGCCCAGCATCAGGCAGCCGATCAGAGGAGCGGTGTCAGGCAGCAGCAGAGCCACGAACATGGTAACCAGGATGGGGAAGATGATCTTCTCGGTCTTGGAAACCACCCGGGTCTGAACCATCTTGATCTTCCGGCTCTCAGCGGTGGTCAGCAGGTTCATGATGGGGGGCTGAATCAGAGGAATCAGCGCCATGTAGGAGTAGGCCGCCACGGCGATGGCGCCCAGCAGGTGGGGAGCCAGGCGGGTGGTCAGGAAGATGGCAGTGGGGCCGTCCGCACCGCCGATGATGCCGATGGAAGCGGCTTCCTTACCGGTAAAGCCCATGCACACGGCACCGAAGAAGGCAACGAACACGCCCAGCTGAGCGGCAGCGCCCAGCAGCAGGCTCTTGGGATTGCTAAGCAGAGGGCCAAAGTCAGTCATAGCACCCACGCCCATGAAAATCAGGCAGGGATACAGGCTGGTCTTGACGCCGATGTAGAAGATATCCAGCAGTCCGCCGTTGCGCATGATCTCGCCGAAGCTGTGATACACAGGGCTTTCGGGATTCATGAAGGCATCCCACAGCTCCTGATGATACAGACCGGCGTTGGGCAGGTTCGTCAGCAGGCAGCCGAAGGCGATGCCCACCAGCAGCAGGGGCTCGAACTTCTTGACAATGGCCAGGTACAGCAGCACGCAGGCGATGACCAGCATCACCAGGTTCTGCCAGCCGTTATTGGAAACGAAACCGGAAATAATGGCGGCAAAGCCGGAATTATTCCACAGCTTCAGAAGGATCGCACCAACATTCATTGGGAGCCCTCCTTAACCGATCACAACCAGAGGTGCCCCGGTGTCCACAGTATTGCCCTTGGAAACCAGAACCTGGGTAACGGTTCCGTCCTTGGGAGCCATGATCTCGTTCTCCATCTTCATAGCCTCCAGGATGCACAGCACGTCGCCGGACTTGACAGCCTGGCCGGCGGTGACGTTCACCTTAAGGATGTTGCCGGGCATGGGGGCGTTCACAGGCTCACCGGCGCCGGTGACCACGGGAGCGGCAGGGGCAGCAGCGGGAGCGGCGGCGGGAGCAGCGGCAGGAGCGGCGGCAGGGGCAGCGGCGGGAGCGGAAGGCGCAATGGCCTCGTACTCGTCCAGCAGGATGGCCTCGCCGGCCTCCACCTCGACCTCGTAAGTACGGCCCTTCAGAGTAACTTTATACTTCATAATTATTTGACCTCCTTGATGGATTTGAAGCGCAGCTCGTTCAGGGGCTTGCCCATTTTGTCGGCCACGATGGCCATCAGCATAGCTGCGGTCTTAGGCTCCACATCATGAAGCTTCAGCTCACCGGCGGAGCCGGGGGCCACAGCCTTGGGAGCGGCGGCAACAGGAACGGCGGCAACAGCAGCCTTAGCAGCCTGATTGGCGGCGGCAGCCTTGTTCTCCTTGGCGGAGAAGGCCTTGCCCATGGCGATGACCACGGCCATCAGCAGGATCAGGCCAAAGAACACAACCGCATAGCCCAGCAGAGCGTACACGCCGGCCTCGCCGATAGAAATATCAGAAGTAAGCATCATAGTAAGGTTCCTCCTTACGCCTCGGTAATGGTGTAGGTAACCTTGTTCTCTTCCGCAGCCTTACGGCCTTCCAGGAACTTCTCGGCCTGGGCGGGGAAGCAGATGTAGCTCATCACGTCCTCATCGGTCTTGGCCAGATCGCCCAGAGCAGCCTTGGCGTCGGCAAACTCCTTGCCGGTGCGCTTGCTGTCTTCCACCCGGCAGTCCAGAGGCTTGTCCATGCCGGCCTCGGTCAGGATCCGCTTCTCCAGATCGGCGTCCACGGGAGCGGGGGCAATGCCGTACTCGCCCTTGAAGTAAGCCTTGACTTCCTTGGAGATGTTCTTGTAGCGCTCGCCCACCAGCACGTTGGTCACGGCCTGGTTGCCCACCATCTGGGACAGAGGAGTGACCAGAGGAGGATAGCCCATGTCCTTCCGGACGGAGGGGATCTCGGCCAGAGCGGCGTCGAACTTATCCATGGCGTGCATATCGGTGAGGTTCGCGATCATGTTGGACAGCATACCGCCGGGAACCTTGTAAACCAGAGCCTGAGCGTCGGTGCCCATGGACTTGGGGTTCAGGGTCTTGTTGTCGATGTACTTCTGCTTGACGGGCTTGAAGTAGTTGTTGACCTCGTTGATAACCTTCTCGTTCAGGCCGGTCTCGATGCCCAGCTCGCTCAGAGCGTAGTACAGGGTCTCGGTAGCGGGCTGGCTGGTGCCGTTGGAGAAGCAGGAGGTAGCGGTGTCGATGATGTCCACACCGGCTTCCACAGCCTTCATGACGGTCATGTAAGCCATGCCGGTGGTGCAGTGGGTGTGCAGAATCAGGGGCAGGGTCACGCCCGCGTCCTTGATGCCCTTGAACAGCTGCTCAGCCTCGCTGGGGCTCATGGTGCCGGCCATATCCTTCAGGCAGATGGTGTCGAAGCCCATGGTCTGCAGCTCCTTGCACATCTCGGCGTACTTGGCGGGGGTGTGGACAGGGGACTGGGTGTAGGAAATGCAGCCGGAAGCCACGGTGTTCTTGGTGGCGTACTTCTTGGTCGCCTCCAGAGCGGTGCGGATATTCCGGAAGTCGTTCAGAGCGTCGAAGATACGCAGCACATCAATGCCGTTCTTGATGGACAGCTCCACGAACTTCTCCACAACGTCGTCGTGATAGTGCTTGTAACCCAGCAGGTTCTGGCCCCGCAGCAGCATCTGCAGCCGGGTGTTGGGCATGGCCTTGCGGATGTTGCGCAGCCGCTCCCAGGGATCCTCGTTCAGGTAGCGCAGGCAGCTGTCAAAGGTAGCGCCGCCCCAGCACTCCACAGAGTAGTAACCGGCCTTATCCATGGTGGACAGGATGCCCTCCATGTCGCTGTAAGCCATACGGGTCGCCATCAGGGACTGGTTGGCATCACGAAGGACGGTTTCAGTGAATTGGACTTTCTGAGCCATTTGGTTTTAACCTCCGTAGAAATGGATTTTGACGGACGGTAAACCGTCCAAAAACTATTTTTAGACCAGGCGCGTCCGCAGTCGGGACGACTGGTTAAAAACAATCAGCCGGTGAAAATCGGGCCCGCCTTTAGAGCTCAAGCCCCAACTTCCACCGGATACATATTAACACAACGTTTCCAGATTGTAAATAGGTTTTTCTGTTTTTCGGTATATTTATATCGTATTTTTCTATTCGCTGTCGAACCTGACGGCAGACAAAATCCGGCAGCGGAGACGCTTTCCCGGAGGCAGTCCCTCTTTTTCCGGATTTTTCCGTTCCACGGCAGGCACAGGCCGGCTCTTTGGCCTGCGTGCCTGTCAAATTTGTCCTCCGGCGCAGAAACGCATAGAATTTTTCCTATCTTGTCCATAGTTTTTTTACACTTTTGGATATTGATTTTCTTATATCGATAGTGTAAGATAGATTTGCAAATTTAGGGGAACCGGGTCGCAAGCGGGCATCCCCGGAACCGGCAACGGCTCCCCCTTAATTTATTATTTCATAATGAAAGAGGTTTTTGCAATGATCGATCTGAGCAAGTATGGCATCACCGGCGCAACCGAGATTGTCCACAATCCCTCCTATGAGGCTCTGTTCGAAGCTGAAATGGATCCCACCCTGGAAGGCTATGAGAAGGGCCAGCTCACCGAGCTGGGCGCCGTCAACGTGATGACCGGCATCTACACCGGCCGTTCCCCCAAAGACAAGTACATTGTCATGGACGACAACTCCAAGAACACCGTGTGGTGGACCTCCGACGCCTACAAGAACGACAACCATCCCATGACCGAGTCCACCTGGGCTACCGTGAAGGATCTGGCCGTCAAGGAGCTGTGCAACAAGAAGCTGTACGTTGTGGACGCTTTCTGCGGCGCCAACCCCGACACCCGGATGGCCGTCCGCTTCATCGTGGAAGTGGCATGGCAGGCTCACTTCGTGACCAACATGTTCATCCGTCCCTCCGAGGAGGAGCTGAAGAACTTCAAGCCCGACTTCATCGTCTACAACGCCTCCAAGGCAAAGGTTGAGAACTTCAAGGAGCTGGGTCTGAACTCCGAGACCTGCGTGGCCTTCAACATCACCTCCCGTGAGCAGGTCATCATCAACACCTGGTACGGCGGCGAGATGAAGAAGGGTATGTTCTCCATGATGAACTACTACCTGCCTCTGAAGGGCATCGCCTCCATGCACTGCTCCGCCAACACCGATAAGGAAGGCAAGAACACCGCCATCTTCTTCGGCCTGTCCGGCACCGGCAAGACCACCCTGTCCACCGACCCCAAGCGTCTGCTGATCGGCGACGACGAGCACGGCTGGGACGACAACGGCGTGTTCAACTTCGAGGGCGGCTGCTACGCCAAGGTTATCAACCTGGATAAGGAGTCCGAGCCCGACATCTACAACGCCATCCGCCGGGACGCTCTGCTGGAGAACGTGACCGTGGACGGAAACGGCAAGATCGACTTTGCCGACAAGTCCGTCACCGAGAACACCCGTGTGTCCTACCCCATCGACCACATCGAGAACATCGTCCGTCCCGTTTCCACGGCTCCCGCCGCTAAGAACGTGATCTTCCTGTCCGCCGATGCCTTCGGTGTTCTGCCTCCCGTGTCCATCCTGACCCCCGAGCAGACCCAGTACTACTTCCTGTCCGGCTTCACCGCAAAGCTGGCCGGCACCGAGCGGGGCATCACCGAGCCCACCCCCACCTTCTCCGCTTGCTTCGGCCAGGCCTTCCTGGAGCTGCATCCCACCAAGTACGCCGAGGAGCTGGTCAAGAAGATGAAGGTCTCCGGCGCCAAGGCTTACCTGGTCAACACCGGCTGGAACGGCACCGGCAAGCGTATCTCCATCAAGGATACCCGCGGCATCATCGACGCCATTCTGTCCGGCGCCATCAACACCGCTCCCACCAAGACCATCCCCGTCTTCGGCTTCGAGGTTCCCACCGAGCTGCCCGGCGTTGACTCCGGCATCCTGGATCCCAGAGACACCTACGCCAACGTTGCCGACTGGGAGACCAAGGCCGCCGATCTGGCTGGTCGGTTCACCAAGAACTTCGTCAAGTACACCGGCAACGATGCCGGCAAGGCTCTGGTCGAAGCTGGCCCCAAGCTGTAATTCGGCTTACCGTCTAAACGCAATCCACCCCCGGGAAGATTCCCGGGGGTGGATTTTTGTCTGGCCGAGACTTTTTCTCTTCCAGATGTTATATACCACATGTCATTGCGAGCCAGTGCTCACACTGGCGTGGCACCTTCCAGGGATTCCCTCCGGTCACAATCCGTTTCCAAAGCCTTCCCACTGGGGTGGTGCTCCGCGCAGCGAATTAAAATCTAACAATTGCCGGTGGCAATTGCTCCATAATGTAAAGGTGGCACGGCGTAGCCGTGACGAATGAGGGCTAAGGCTCCCCTTGCTGACCAAGGGGAGCTGCCCCAGTGCGCACACTGGGGCTGAGGGGATCAGAACTTGCCCACTCTGACAATCCCTCAGTCATGGCCTTGCGTGAGACGGCCATGACAGCTCCCTTTGCACAAGGGAGCCGGGGGTGCTCCCGCACCAGTGCGTTTTTCGATGGTTCTCGGACACTTGCGGGGGATTGTGACCGGAGGGAATCCTTGGAAAGGGTCACACCAGTGTGCGCACCGGTTCACAATGACGCCCTCTATGCGAGCGCATACTACAAGAAACACCCCCTGTGCTTCTTTCGGAGCACAGGGGGTGTTTTTGGGGATTCAAGGCGTTCTGACAAAACGCCGGAAACAGGCGGATTTTCGTTTAAGAAGCCAGGCGCTCGTCGACGCACTCGCTCTCGCTGTCAATCTCCTGATAGGAGAAGACGGCGCGCTTGCCGTAGTGGCAGTTGGCAATCTCCACGCAGTCCGGCTCACAGTCGTGAACACGGCTATCAATGGTGATGATCGCTTCCTCGCCGCTGTGCAGGACGATGGACGCCCGGTCGCCGGACTCGGGAGGCAGACACCAGAGGCCTGCAATGCCGTCGTAGCTGTGATGCTGAATCTCAATGTCGCCGGAGTGCACACGGAACCGATAGGTGTGTGCGCCGGACTGGCTGGGCATATCCACGGCATAGCCGTGCATGGCAAATACAGGATGTAAGGTAACGTTCTTTTCTTCCATATCGGCATCTTCCTTTATCATTCTCCAACCGGGAGCGGCTCAAAGAGAAGCCTCAATTTCCTCCTTGGTTCGGAGCAGAATGTCATAAAACTGTCTTGCGTATCCCGTCAGAGGATAGTCCTCATGGTAAATGAGCACATCCGTGTAGCGATAGCGGTTTTCCGTGCAGGGAATCTGAACCAGCCCATGCTGCCGCAGCACCTTCTCCGGCAGGGGAGAGACCCACATGTAGGTCTGGGGCACGTTGCTGAGGAAGTCGAACTGACTGCCTCGCTCGTAGAGGTAGATTCGCTTCTGCTCCACCCCGGCAGCCTCCGGCAGGAAGGTCTGCTCATCGCCATGCACCAGCTCCGTAAAGCCTGCCAACTCCTCGGGAGCAATCAGCTCCTTGGTCGCCAGCACCGACTCCCGGGAAACCAGCAGCCGGTAGGTAAAGGTCCAGATGGGCTTAACCCGCAGGTGCTTCTGATGCAGCATCTGTCGGTTGCTTTCCTCCAGAAACTCCGGATACCGGATGATTCCCAGCTGGAAACCGTGATTCAGAATGTTGTCAACGGCCTCCTGGGAATTGGTCTCGGAGAAGTTGATCTGAATCTGCTCCTGGTTCTGAATCTCCTTAAAGAACTCGGTGAAAGCGTAGGTAATGTAGGTGGCCCGGGGAATGGAAATCTTCATGGCGGCCAGCCGCTCATTCCGGTTTTGCAGCTGCCGCTCCAGAACCTCCATCTTGTAGACGATCTGGTGAGCCAGCTCCAGGAAGGACTGGCCTTCCTCCGTCACTGCGGTTCCGGCGGGGGTTCTTTGGAACACCGCGTAGCCCAGGACATTTTCCAATTCCTTCATAGCCTTGCTCAGGCTGGACTGGGTAACGTACAGGTTCTGCGCTGCCTGGTTGATGGAACCGCACTGGGCGATTTCCACTGCGTATCGCATTTGTTTCAGGGATATATCCAACATTTCGTGCTCACATCTTTCGTGCGCCCTATCTGTTTCGCTCGCATTATAGCGCAGATCCGGGCGTTTTTGTAGTCTTTGTTTGGCATAGGGATATGAATGGAATTCATATCCCATCAAAGGAATCATAGCCGGATTTTGTTTTCCTGTCAAGGGGCGGTTTTCCCGGAAAATGCAAAAACCGCGGCGTTCGCCGCGGTTTTTGCAACAAGAAAAGAGGAGAGGAAAAAATGAAAAAGAGGATAGGTAGCAAATTTATAAATACCGTCCGGGGTTCGGACTGGGATGTTTCGCTTGATCTTTATGGCCTTATTATAGCCGGAAAATATTAACGAAAAAAGAGGAAAGTTATTAAGCAAGTATTAAGTTTTGTGAAGAGTGTTCAGTTTCTGCGTAAAAACTTGTTGATATTTCCAACTTGACAAAATTCCCGAGAAAACGGAATTGCAATCTCCTTTTTCCCGTGTTATCCTGGTTTTTGATAAAGGCGGCAACCGGATGGATCAGGCACACATTCTCCCCCTGTCTGCCGCCGAGCCCCCCTGCCGGGTCTTCCCGAAAGAAAGGAGCCAAAACTATGCTGCTGTCCCGATACACCGCCGAGCAAGCCCTGGAAGAGGCCGGTCGGTCGAATCCCGGCCCCTGGGTCAATCACAGCCGGTATGTTGCCCAGGCCTGCCGGAATATCGCCGCCCGCTGTCCCAGGCTGGACGCGGACGAGGCCTACATCTACGGCATTCTCCATGACATCGGCCGCCACGCCGGAGTCACCTCCGAGCGGCATCTCATCGACGGCTACCGCTACTGCATGGCCAGGGGCTGGGTCAAGGCCGCCCAGATCTGCATTTCCCACGCCTTCATGGTGAAAACCATCGATTCCTCCATCGGCATTTTCGATATGCCCCCGGAGGACAAGGAATTCATGCGCCAGTTCATCGACCGGGCGGTTTACGACGACTACGACCTGCTGGTTCAGCTGTGCGACGCCCTGGCTCTGCCCTCGGGCTTCTGCCTGCTGGAAAAGCGGTTCGTGGACGTGGCACTGCGCTACGGAATGCACCCGGCCACCATCGACCGATGGAAAGCGGTTCTGGACATCAAGGCACATTTTGAAGGCATCATGGGCTGCTCCGTTTACGATTGTCTCCCCGGCGTTATCGAAAACAGCTTCCGCTGAGGCCTGCCTGTGGAAAATCTGGCCCCGCGCTGCGGCGCGGAGCAGGCAAAGCGGCGGTTGTCCGTCCTTTTGCCCTGGTGCTTTTTTCGGTTTCACTTAGAGCGCAGTGCCCTTTTTCGGCACGAAAAGGTCTCTCATGTCCGCGCCCTCCAGCTCCAGCAGACGGATCTTTCTGTCGATTCCTCCGGCGTAGCCGGTCAGGCTTCCGCCGGTGCCCACCACCCGGTGACAGGGAATGAGGATGGAGATTTCGTTATGCCCCACCGCGCCGCCGACGGCCTGGGCGGACACCCGGGCACACCCGGACTTTTCGGCGAGCCGCCGGGCGATTTCGCCATAGGTCACGGTCTTGCCGTAGGGAATCCGCAAAAGGATCTCCCATACCGACTGCCGGAACGGGGAGCCGACCGGGTGCAGCGGCGGCAGGAAATCCGGCTCTTTTCCGGTAAAATAAATGTCCAGCCAGCGTTTCGCTTCCGAGAGGGCAGGGGCGTCCCCTTCAACGCATTCCCCTGGTAGCCCCTGCGCAAAATACTTCTGCCCGTCAAACCACAAGCCTCGAAGTCCAATCTCATCTGCCGCCAGCAGGATGCCCCCCAGGGGCGAGTCGTAATGCTGCGTCACGATCATTTCAGGTTCCTCCCGTTTTCTTTTTCGGTAACATCCGGCCCCTTGCGTTTTCTGCGGATTACGGTTTGATACTATTTCCTGATTAAAATCTTAATTTTAATCAGGAAGGCATCGCCTGA
>OHGA01000353.1_pt1 | contig 12044 bp, 8 predicted proteins | sample 1567621 | NCBI WGS metagenome assembly OHGA01 (sample SAMEA3879607, study PRJEB24766) | human gut metagenome | biome: human-associated habitat; feature: feces | place: USA | collected 1985/1987
CCGGAACGGGGGTGTTTCGTTATATGCTTACTTAAAATACTTGACCGCGGCCTCGAACATCCGGATATCGTACTGTCCGGGCACGTTCCGGTAGAGTTCCTTGCCAATGCGCTCGCTGTGACCCATTTTGCCGAAGACCCGGCCGTCAGGGGAGGTAATGCCCTCGATGGCGCACACGGAGCCGTTGGGGTTGAAGGCGGCGTCCATGGTGGGGTTGCCCGCCAGGTCAACATACTGGGTGGCGATCTGACCGTTTTCCGCCAGCTGCTTGACCAGAGCCTCGCTTGCCAGGAACTTGCCCTCGCCGTGGGAAATGGGCACATTGTAGACATCGCCCACCTGGGTCAGGCTCAGCCAGGGGCTCTTGTTGGAGGCCACCCGGGTTCTTACAATCCGGCTCTGGTGGCGGCCGATGGTGTTGAAGGTCAGGGTGGGGCAGGTGTCATCGGTGTCGATGATCTTGCCGTAGGGCACCAGACCCAGCTTGATGAGGGCCTGGAAGCCGTTGCAGATGCCGCACATCAGGCCGTCCCGGTCATTCAGGAGGTTCATCACCTGCTCCTTGACGGCAGGATTCCGGAAGAAGGCGGTGATGAACTTGGCGGAGCCGTCGGGCTCGTCGCCGCCGGAGAAGCCGCCGGGCAGGAAGATCATCTGGCTGTCTCTGATTTTTTCGACTGCCTGCTCCACGCTTCTTGCCACGTCCTCGGCGGTCAGGTTCCGGATCACCAGAATCTCCGCCTGAGCGCCCGCCGCCTCCACCGCCCGGGCGGAGTCGTACTCGCAGTTGGTGCCGGGGAACACGGGAATCAGCACCTTGGGCTTGGCGCACTTCACCGCCGGGGCGGGGTAGGTGCTGGCCTGATAGTCAAAGGTGGGAATGGGCTTGTCCGTCTCCACAGTCTTGGTGGGATAGACCTTCTCCAGCACGGAAGCGTTGATGGCATAGAGTTCGGCAATGGAAGCGGTGTCGCCGTGGTAGCGGATCACCGGCTCGGCGGTGGTTACGCCGATCTTCTCGCCGAAATCGCAGTCCTCAGTCAGCTCGGCGATGAGACAGCCGTACCGGGGGCCGTCGTACCGGACGGCGCCTTCGGTCTCGGCAAAGCCGATGTCATTGCCGAAGGACATCTTCATCACTGCCTCGGCAACGCCGCCGGCATCCACCGCATAGGCGGCCTTCACCTTTCCGGCAAGGCACAGGCCGTGGAACTTCTCCCAGGTGGCCTTCATGGCATCGTAGCTGTCGCAGTCGAAGAAGTACACCGGGTGTCCGGCTTCCTTGAATTCCCCCGAAATGACCTCGTTTGCCTTCAGGGGGGCGATGGCGAAGGAAATCAGGGTGGGGGGCACGTCCTTATCGAGGAATGTGCCGGACATGGAGTCCTTACCGCCGATGGCCGCGGCGTCCAGGTGGAGCTGGGCATCCAGCGCGCCAAGCAATGCCTGGAAGGGCTTGCCCCAACGCTGAGGCTCATTTCTCAGCTTCTCGAAGAACTCTTGCAAGGTCAGGTAAGCCTTTTTATAGTCCGCGCCGGCGGCCACGATCTTGGCCATGGAGGAAATCACCGCGGCCTTGGCTCCCAGATAGGGGTCGGCGCTCAGCAGGTCAGGATCACAGCCCCAGGCCATGACGCTGGCGGCGTCGGTGTCCTCACCGGGCAGCACCGGCAGCTTGGCGGCCATGGCCTGAGCCGGGGTAGCCTGGTTCTTGCCGCCGAAGGGCATGAGAAGACTGCCCGCGCCGATGGTGGCGTCGAACCGCTCCACAAGGCCTCTCTGGGAGGCGAATTTCAGCTGACCGGCCAAAGCCCGCAGGTCAATGGGGTCGTCGTAAACAGGGCCGAAGGGACGGTTCCCGTCGGGAACCTCCACGCCGGCGTGCTTCACCGCACCGTTGGTATTCAGGAAATCCCGGGAAAGATTGGCGATTTCGTGACCCTTCCAGGACATAACCATCCGGGCTTCCTCCGTGACCAGAGCCACCCGATAGGCTTCCAGGTTTTCTTCCTGGGCGGCGGCGATGAAGGCATCGGCATCCTCCGGGGCAACCACCACCGCCATCCGCTCCTGGGACTCGGAAATGGCCAGCTCCGTGCCGTCCAGACCCTCATACTTTTTGCGTACCGCGTCCAGATCGATGCGCAGGCCGTCGGCCAGCTCGCCGATGGCCACGGACACGCCGCCGGCGCCGAAGTCGTTGCAGCGTTTGATGAGCCGGGTGACCTTGCTGTTGCGGAAGAGTCTCTGAATCTTGCGCTCCTCAGGGGCGTTGCCCTTCTGAACCTCGGAAGCCATGGTGGTCAGGGATTTCAGGTTGTGGCTCTTGGAGGAGCCGGTGGCGCCGCCGATGCCGTCCCGGCCGGTGCGGCCGCCCAGCAGGATGACCACGTCACCGGGAGCGGGGCACTCCCGGCGGACATTTTCCGCCGGTGCGGCGGCGACTACCGCGCCGCACTCCAGCCGCTTGGCGATGAAGCCCTCGTGATAAAGCTCCGCCACATGGCCGGTGGCAAGACCAATCTGGTTGCCGTAGGAAGAATAGCCTGCGGCGGCGGTCTGACAGAGCTTCCGCTGAGGGAGCTTGCCGGGCAGGGTGTCCTTCAGGGAAGCCCGGGGGTCGCCCGCGCCGGTGACACGCATGGCCTGGTGGACATAGGCTCTGCCGGACAGAGGATCCCGGATGCAGCCGCCGATGCAGGTGGCGGCACCGCCGAAGGGCTCGATTTCCGTGGGATGGTTGTGGGTCTCGTTCTTGAACATCAGCAGCCAGTCCTGATCCTCGCCGTTTACCTTGGCGGTGACATGGATGGAGCAGGCGTTGATTTCCTCGCTCTCGTCCAGCTCAGGAAGCTTGCCCTGTTTTTTCAGGTATTTTGCGCCGATGGTGGCGATGTCCATAAGGGTCTGGGGGCGCTTGGCGGCCTTTTCCTCGCCGTAGACTGCTACCCGGGCGGCCAGGTACTGCTCATAAGCCGCCTGCACCCCGGCATCGTGAATGGTGATGCTGTCCAGGTGGGTGGAGAAGGTGGTGTGGCGGCAGTGGTCGGACCAGTAGGTGTCCACCACCCGAATTTCGGTGATGGTGGGATCCCGATGCTCGGTGTCCCGGAAGTAGGCCTGAAGGAATTTCAGATCGTCCAAATCCATGGCAAGCCCCAGTCGCTCCAGAAGCGCGGCCAATGCGCTCTCATCCATGGCGGTGAAGCCCTCCACGGTGGCAACGGTTTCCGGAGCGTCGTAATGAACCGCCAGGGTTTCCGGCATGTCCAGAGAAGCCTCCCGGCTTTCCACGGCGTTGATGACGTATTTCTTAATGGCAGCCAGCTCTTCGCCGGAAATATCTCCGGTGAGCACATAGACCTTGGCGGTACGGATGACAGGCCGGTTGCCCTGGGAAATGATCTGGATGCACTGGGCGGCGGAGTCCGCCCGCTGGTCGTACTGACCGGGCAGAGGCTCCACGGCGAAGACAATCTGCCCCTGGGGAGCCTGGAAGCTCACGTTATCCACCTGGGGCTCGGAGAACACGGTGTTCACCGCGTAACGGAAGAGCTGCTCATCGATGTTTTCCGCATCGTACCGATTCAGAATCCGAAGCGCTTTCAGCCCCTTGATCTGCAAAAAGTCCCGGATCTGGCCAAGAAGACCCTGAGCCTCCTGGGTCTGTCCCGGCTTTTTCTCTACATAAACTCGATATACCATATGGTGTCCTCCCTTATTTTCCGGCCTGCAGGGCTCGCTGACCGATGTCGCTTCTGCGGTAGGCTCCCTCAAACTTCACCCCATCGGACAGCCGGTAAGCTTCCCGGATGGCTTCCGCCAAAGAATCCGCCACGGCGGTGGTGCCGGTGACCCGGCCGCCGGAGGTGACGAGCTGCCCGTTTTCCAGCTTGGCGCCGGCCACATAGGTGTGGGCGGCGGCCTCGGCGGTCATGGTGATGGGGAAGCCCTTCTTGTAGGAGACGGGATACCCGGCGGATGCCAGAATCACGCAGCAGGCGTGCTTATCAGAAAATTTGACCTCAGTGTTCTCCAAGGTGCCCTCGGTGCAGGCCCGCATGACGGTGAGCAGGTCGCTTTCCAGCAGGGGCAGCACCACCTGGGTCTCAGGGTCGCCGAACCGGCAGTTGTACTCAATGACCTTGGGGCCTTTGGGGGTCAGCATGAGACCGAAGTACAGGCAGCCCCGGAAGGTACGGCCTTCGGCGTTCATGGCGGCGATGGTGGGCAGGAAAATCTCTTCCATGCACTGCGCCGCGATTTCTTCCGTGTAGTAGGGGTTGGGAGCCACGGTGCCCATGCCGCCGGTGTTCAGACCCTGGTCATGGTCGCCGATACGCTTGTGATCCATGGAGGAAACCATGGGCTTTACCACCTTGCCGTCGGTAAAGGCCAGTACGCTGACCTCCGGGCCGGTTAAGAATTCCTCGATGACGATGTGATCGCCGCTGTGGCCGAAGACCTTGTCGGCCATCATGGATTTGACGGCATCCTTGGCTTCCTGCCGGGTCTGGGCGATGATGACGCCCTTGCCCAGAGCCAGACCGTCGGCCTTGATGACCGTGGGGATGGGGGCGGTGTCCAGATACCGAAGGGCGGCATCCATATCGTCAAAGACCGCATAGCCGGCGGTGGGGATATGGTACTTCTTCATGAGATTTTTGGAGAAGACCTTGCTGCCTTCAATGATGGCGGCGTTTGCCCGGGGGCCGAAGCAGGGAACGCCCACCTTTTCCAGGGCATCCACACAGCCCAAGACCAGGGGATCGTCCGGAGCCACCACGGCGTAGTCAATTTTGTTTTCCACGGCAAATTTCACAATGCCGTCAATATCCGTAGCCCCGATGGGAACGCAGGCCGCGTCCGCGGCGATGCCTCCGTTTCCGGGCAGGGCAAAAATTTCGGTAACTTCCGGGTTCTTTTTCAGGCAGCGGATAATGGCGTGCTCCCGCCCGCCGCCGCCAACGACCATAAGCTTCATAATGTCCACCTTTCTCGATACCCGGCGGGAAATCTTGTAGGGGCGGCCAATGGCCGCCCGCAATGCTGCCGGGTTAGATACCCCTTTTTATACGAGTTTTTAATAAAACGCTTAAAAGCGTTTTATTAGGCCGCAGGATTGCGCCCACTGCCGCTAAAAAACGAAGTCAATACATTTCTTACCGCCGCCCAGGCGGTCTGCCGTGAAACGGCAGAATAAAATGATGAAATCATTTTATTTAAGAAATAGTATTATGGCTCGGTTTCGGCGGGCGGCCAATGGCCGCCCCTACATGCCTGGCACCGAGGTTTTTCTCAATGATGGAACAATCTCATTCCGGTAAAGGCCATGACGATGCCGTCGCGGTTGCACTCCTCGATGACCAGATCGTCCCGAATGGAGCCGCCGGGCTGGGCGATGTAGCGAACGCCGGAGGCCTTGGCCCGCTTGATATTGTCCGGGAAGGGGAAGAAGGCGTCGGAACCCAGAGCCACCCCGTCGAAACCGGCAAGGAACGCTTTTTTGTCTTCCTCGGTCAGCCGCTCCGGCTGCCGGGTGAAGTAATTCTGCCAGATGCCCTCGGCGCACACGTCCTCTTCGTTGCCGTTGATGTAGCCGTCGATGACGTTGTCCCGGCCGGGACGACCCAGATCCTCCCGGAAGGGCAGGTTCAGGGTCTTGGGGTGCTGGCGCAGGAAGAAGGTGTCTGCCTTGGAGCCTGCCAGCCGGGTGCAGTGAATCCGGGACTGCTGCCCGGCGCCCACGCCCACGGCCTGACCGTCATAGGCAAAGCAGACGGAGTTGGACTGGGTATATTTCAGGGTGATCAGCGCCACGATCAGGTCGATTTTGGCGGACTCGGTCAGATTTTTATTCTCGGTGACAATGTTATTCAGCAGGTCGGCGTTGATCTTGAAATTGTTTCTTCCCTGCTGGAAGGTGATGCCGAAAACCTGCTTGGTCTCCTGCTCGGCAGGGACATAGCCCGGGTCAATGGCCACCACGTTGTAGCCGCCCTTGCGCTTGGCTTTGAGGATCGCCAGTGCTTCCTCGGTATAGCCCGGGGCAATGACGCCGTCGGAAACCTCCCGGGCGATGAGCTTCGCCGTGGTCACGTCACACACATCGGAAAGAGCCACCCAGTCGCCGAAGGAGCACATCCGGTCGGTGCCCCGGGCACGGGCGTAGGCGCAGGCCAGGGGGCTGTCGTCCAGCTCCGGCACATCGTCTACAAAGCAGGCCTTTTTCAGGCTGTCGGGCAGGGGCTTGCCTACGGCGGCGGAGGTGGGGGAGACGTGCTTGAAGGAGGTGACGGACGCCATGCCGGTGGCCTCCTTCAGTTCCTTCACCAGCTGCCAGGAGTTCAGGGCATCCAGGAAATTGATGTAGCCCGGGCGGCCGTTGAGGATGGTGATGGGCAGATCGGAGCCGTCCGCCATGTAGATGGAGGCGGGCTTCTGGTTGGGGTTGCAGCCGTATTTCAACGCAAATTCTTTCATTTTGTGCCCTCCAGGTGCTTATTGCGGATTCTCTGCTGAATTTCGCCGGTCTTCAGGTCGGTATACCGGACGAACAGGGAAATTTTGTTGTCTTCATTCAGATTGCTCCACAGCTCGTCGGTGAAGTCGTCGATGTCGTCGGGGATGGTGGTGCGCTCCGGCTCCCCCTGGAAGGTGGGAATCACGGGATTGCCGTCGCAGACGTAGGTGTGCAGGAAGTGCCCCAGGCCAGGCTCGGCGGGATACTCATAGAAGTACCGGGCACATTCCTTCCCCTCCGGGTTGGCGGCTTTCAGAATGGACATTTTATAGCTGCCGTCCCCTGCCTGAAGGCCGGAGATCCGGGGCGTCCAGTTGGGGCCGTCGTCCTCAAACTGCCGGGTGCGAAGGGCTGCTTCCCAGCTCTCGCCCTTGGCAAGATATTCCCAGATGGTGTCGGTCTGGTCACCGTTGGTGACGATGAGACCCTGTCCCACTTCCCGGACGGGATGATAGATAATGAGGTGAGGGTCTTTCATGAGACTGGGGTCGTGGGCTTCCGTGCGGATGCCGTCGGGCTCCCGGACAAACACCCGGTTCCGGGAGTTGACGCTGCGGCCCATAATGAAGTAGGCGGCCACGGCCTGGGCTCCGTCCGGGGTCACTCCCAGGACGATGCCCCGACCGGGGTAGGTATTACCTGCCAGACGCTCGGCCATGGTCTTGATTTCGTAAACGTTCATATGCAACCTCCCTTATTTCCTCTGCAAACCGGCGCAGACGGTTTCCGCCGCCTGGGGCAGAAGCACCCATTCGGCCTGCTCCATGACCCGCTTTTGCAGGACTTCCGGCGTGTCGCCGGGCTCGATGTAGACGGCCTTCTGGGCGATGATCTCGCCGCCGTCGGGAATTTCATTGACGAAGTGCACCGTGGCACCGGTGACCTTCACGCCGTAGCGAAGGGCCGCCTCATGCACCCGGAGACCATAAAAGCCTTCCCCGCAGAAGGCGGGAATCAGGCTGGGATGGACGTTCAGAATCCGCTTGGGGTAGCAGGAGGTGAACTTCTCGGTGAGAATGGTCATAAAGCCAGCCAGAATGATGACCTCAATGCCATGCTCGGTCAGAACTTCCTTGAGTCTTTCCTCAAAGGCTGCCTGAGAGCCGCATTCCTTTTTCAGGACAACGGCGGTGGGAATCCCTGCCTTTTTCGCCCGCTCCAGGGCATAGGCCTTGGCGTTATTGGATACCACCAGGGCAATTTCGCCGCTTTGCAGCACCTTGCCCTGGGCGTCGATCAAGGCCTGGAGATTGGTGCCGCCGCCGGAGACAAAAACCGCGATTCTGGTTTTCACTGGAGAACCACCTTTTCCTCACCCTTGACGATGACGCCCATGGTGTAGGCCTCCACGCCGTTTGCTTTCAGAATGTCCAGAGCCTCCTGCTCCTGAGCCTTGGGAACCACAACGCTCATGCCCACGCCCATGTTGTAGGTGTTGAACATGTCCCGCTCCGGAATATTGCCCCACTTGGCAATCACGTCGAAGATGGGCAGAACTTTGATGCTGGCTTTGTCAATCTGCGCACACAGCCCGTCGGGAATGGAACGGGGGATGTTTTCGTAGAAGCCGCCGCCGGTGATGTGGCTGATGCCCTTTACGTCTACCTTCTCCAGAAGGGCCAGCACAGGCTTGACGTAGATTTTGGTGGGAACCAGCAGGGCCTCGGCAATGGCCTGTCCGCCCAGCTCAGCCCGGGGCACATACAGCTCCGGATTGTTGTTGTCGATGTCGAAGACCTTCCGGCACAGGGAGAAGCCGTTGGAGTGGATGCCGGTGGAGGGCAGGGCGATCACCACGTCCCCTTCCGCCATCCGGGTGTTGTCGAGAATCTTCTTCTTATCCACAATGCCCACGGCAAAGCCCGCCAGATCGTAATCCTCCACAGGCATCATGCCCGGATGCTCGGCAGTCTCGCCGCCAATCAGGGCAGCGCCGGACTGGACACAGCCCTCTGCCACGCCGCCGACAATCTCGGCGATTTTCTCCGGCACGTTCTTGCCGCAGGCGATGTAGTCCAGGAAAAAGAGAGGCTTCGCGCCTACGCAGATGATGTCGTTGACGCACATGGCCACGCAGTCAATACCGATGGTGTCGTGCTTGCCCATGAGAATGGCCAGCTTGACCTTGGTGCCGCAGCCGTCGGTGCCGGAAACCAGCACCGGCTCGTCCATGCCGGTGGGCAGGCCGAAGCAGCCGCCGAAGCCGCCTACGTCGTCCAGGCAGCCCTCATTGCGGGTTCGGGCTACATGCTTTTTCATCAGCTCCACCGCCCGGTAACCGGCGGTGATGTCCACGCCGGCGGCGGCGTAGCTGGCGGAGAAGGAATTCTTGTGATCCATAATGCTGCTCCTTTTTTATTGATAACTGAAAATATACTGTGTCATTGCGAACCAGTGGTGCTCCGCGCAGCGAATCTAAAATCCTAATGACTGCCAGTGGCAGTCATACCGTAATGTAGCGCACACTGGTGTGGCCCCTTCCAGGGATTTCCTCCGGTCACAATCCCCCGGTACTTCCGAGAACTCCGAACAACGCATGTCATTGCGAACCAGTGCGCACACTGGTGTGGCAATCCGTTCTCAATGTACATGCACCTTCAAAGCATAAATCCTGTCGGCCGATTATTCTTTCCCTGTCCAGCAGTAGGTGCAGACCTTGTCCCGATCCAGACCGATGGCTTCCAGCAGTCCGTCCAGGGTCTGGTAGCCCAGGGAATCAAAGCCCATTTCCTTGCAGATGGAATCCAGCATGGACTTGCCCCGCTCGGTGGTGGGGTCGGCGTACTCGTCCAGGTGATGCTGACCTGCGTTGCCCTCCAGATTCTGGATGGTTTTCCGGGTGAGCAGCTCCATTTCCGATTTGCTGCTGGAGAAATTCAGATATTTGCAGCTGTACATGATAGGCGGGCAGGCAGAGCGCATGTGCACTTCCTTGGCACCGCTTTTGTACAGAAAATCCACGGTTTCCCGAAGCTGGGTGCCCCGGACGATGGAGTCGTCCACCAGCAGCAGCTTCTTGCCCTCGATAAGCTCCGGCACGGGAATCTGCTTCATCTCCGCCACCAGATTCCGCATTTCCTGATTGGAGGGCATGAAGGAACGGGCCCAGGTGGGGGTATACTTGACGAAGGGGCGGGCGAAGGGCTTGTGGGAGAAGTTGGCGTAGCCGATGCCGTGGGGCAGACCGGAGTCCGGAACACCGGCCACATAGTCCACATCCGGCATGGTGCCGGCTTCCTGCTCGTTTCGTGCCATGATCTGGCCGTTCCGGTTGCGCATGACCTCTACGTTGACTCCCTCGTAATTGGAGTTGGGGTAGCCGTAATAGCTCCACAGGAAGGCGCAGATCCGCATTTTCTCCCCGGGGGCGGACAGCTGCTGCCAGCCGTCGGGGGTGACGCGGACGATTTCTCCCGGCCCCAGGTTATAACAGGGTTGGTATCCCAGCTTCTGGCAGGCGAAGGATTCCATGGCGGCGCAGCAGCCCTTTTCGCCCTGACCGATGACGATGGGAAGCCGCCCCATGGAGTCCCGGGCGGCGATGAGGCCGTCCTGGTTCAGAATCAGGATGGTGCAGGAGCCTTCAATGGCCGCCTGGGCATAGCGGATGCCGTCGATGAGATTGTCGCAGCGGTTGATGAGGGCGGCGGTGAGCTCCGTGGCATTGACTTTGCCGGAGGACATGGCCATGAACTGATAGCCCGGGCCGGAGAAGGTCTTCTCCACCAGCTCCTCGGCGTTGGTGATGATGCCCACGGTGGAGATGGCGAAGAGCCCCAGGTGACTGCGCACGAGAAGGGGCTGAGGGTCGGTGTCGGAAATGCAGCCCAGGCCGTAGCAGCCGGAGAACTTTTCCAGATCGGACTCGAATTTTGTCCGGAAGGGGGTATTTTCGATGTTGTGAATCTGGCGCTGGAACCCCTTGTCCGGGTCGTAGAAGGCCAGACCTCCCCGCTTGGTGCCCAGGTGGGAATGGTAGTCCGTACCAAAGAAAACGTCGTATTTGCAGCTTTTACGGGAGGCTGCCCCGAAGAATCCACCCATATGGAATCCTCCTTAATTTGATGTCGCAGAAATCTGCGGAAAAGGAAAAGTGGGAAGGCGGCGCACCGCCTTCCATGCCGTTGCCAAATCAGCGGAAGAAAGAATCGTTCCGGGGTTATCGGTTCAGCTCGGTCTGAAGGGCGGCGTCCTTTTCCAGAACCTTTGCGCTGTCGGCCGCCCGCTTGGCATCCAGCCGGGCGGCAAGCTCGGCATCGGACACCGCCAGAATCTGAGCGCATAACAAAGCGGCATTCACGCCTCCGTTGATGGCTACCGTGGCTACGGGGATACCGGAGGGCATCATTACGGTAGAAAGGAGGGCATCAATGCCGTCGAGACAGGTGGATTTGCAGGGAATGCCGATAACGGGAAGAGTGGTGTTCGCGGCGATGGCGCCGGCCAGATGGGCGGCCATGCCGGCGGCGGCGATGATGGCACCGAAGCCATTTGCCCGGGCGTTCAGAGCAAACTGCCGGGCTTCCTCCGGCGTCCGGTGGGCGGAATAGATGTGACACTCGTAGGGAATGCCCAAGGATTCCAGAGTGTCCATTGCCTTTCGCAGGATGGGAAGATCGCTGTCGCTGCCCATGATGATTCCAACTTTTTTCATGTGTAACCTCCAAAATCGCAACAAAAAATGGGCACACTTCTTCCTGGGAAAGGAATCAGTGAGCCCAGACGGTCGGCAGAAAACATATGCCCTTACTCCATGTGGTGCTCCACGAATCCGTCAGTCATAAGGGTTTGTTGATGTTACGTTATCATTATATCATCGGGGGCGTTCCCCGTCAACTCGCAGAAAGACGATTCCTGACGGTTTTTGGCAAGATTCCATGTGAATCTTGCCAAATCGATAAAATTGCCCCGAAAGAGATGCGCTCTTTCGGGGCAGCGTTTACGCGGCGAAGAAGTTGTAAAGGCCGAAGATGAGAATGATGCCCACGATCACGGGCAGCACGTAGGTCATGTAAGGCCGCAGCCATTTGGCGATTTTCAGCCCTTTGCCCTCGTTGGCTTCGGCGAGGAAATTCTCCCAGCCCCAGCCGTAGCGGGTGGTGCAGAAAATGATGAACAGCAGGCTGCCCAGGGGCAGCAGCAGGTTGCTGACCAGAAAATCCTCGCTGTCCAGCACGTCCCGCCCGGCGATGGGGCGGAAATTGCTCCACAGGTTGTAGCCCAGCAGGCAGGGCAGGCTCAGCAGGAAGAGGGTAATGCCGCACACAAGGCAGGTCTTCTTCCGGCTGAGCCCGGTCAGCTCGCTGACGCAGGAGACGATGTTTTCAAATACCGCCAGAACCGTAGAGTAGGCGGCGAAGGTCATGAACAGGAAGAACAGGCTCCCCCAGAAGCGCCCCGCGGGCAGGTTGTTGAACACGTTGGGCAGGGTCATGAAGATCAGCGCGGGGCCGCTCCTGACGTCCACGCCGTAGGAGAAGCAGGCGGGGAAGATAATGAGGCCGGAGCAAAGCGCCACCAG
>OHGA01000372.1_pt1 | contig 11624 bp, 8 predicted proteins | sample 1567621 | NCBI WGS metagenome assembly OHGA01 (sample SAMEA3879607, study PRJEB24766) | human gut metagenome | biome: human-associated habitat; feature: feces | place: USA | collected 1985/1987
CAGTAGTGGTTGCAAAGATATAAAATTTTGAGGAAATTTCGAAAAAACACTATATAGCGTCCACGGCTCTTTCATTTAAGATCGCATTGCATTATGCCCGGTGAGAGGTTGTTGACAAATAGGGAAGAAAATTGTATCTTTGTGGGTTGAAGACACAGAAAGCAAAAGCAGCAGTTTACACATTCTATAAACCAGCCGCCCATAAACCAACTGACTAAAGCAATGAAAGCTACATGCAACGGCAAAAAACAACGGGAGACGCAGAGGAAGCGGGTCTCGGGGGGCGTGGTGGCGAGGTTCGCCATCATAGGGCTGCTGTGGGCCGGGCTGTGCGCATGGTATGTTGCACATATGGTGGCTGCGGGCACGCAAGTGACGCTGCTGACGCTTTTCCCGCTGATTGCTTCGGCGATAGTGGTGTTTGTGCCTCTCTATAAGAAATACGTCAGAAATGATAACAAACGATAAGGAAAACGGTGGATGCCGCCCGGCGGACTCTCCGCAAGGCGCCCCTTCCACCACTCTGCTGAACACCATCGACTCGCCGGAGCAGCTGCGTAAGCTCCCCGTGAGCGCCCTACCGCAGGTGTGCTCCGAAATCCGCGAGTTCCTGATCAGCAGTCTGTCGGAAAATCCGGGCCACTTCGCATCGTCGATGGGGGCGGTGGAAATCACGGTGGCCCTACACTACGTGTTCAACACTCCCTACGACCGCATCGTATGGGATGTGGGACACCAGGCCTACGGCCACAAGCTCCTCACGGGGCGTCGCGACCGTTTCGCCACCAACCGCAAATTAGGAGGACTCAGCGGCTTCCCCTCCCCTGCCGAAAGCGAATACGACACTTTCTCGGCCGGACACGCCTCCAACTCGATTTCGGCGGCGCTCGGCATGGCCGTGGCGACGGAGCTCAACGGCGAGACGCCCCGGCGCAACGTGGTGGCCGTAATCGGCGACGCATCCATTGGCGGCGGCCTGGCGTTCGAGGGTCTGAACAACGCCGCCAACACGCCCAACAACCTGCTGATTGTGCTCAACGACAACGACATGTCGATCGACGCCAATGTAGGCTCGCTCCACAACTACCTGGCTCACATCACCACCTCGAAGGGATACAACGACTTCCGATATTCGCTCTACCGTCTCCTGCGCCGCTTCAATATGGTGTCGGACCGCAAGAAGGGGGCAATCATGCGCTTCAACAACAGTCTGAAATCGCTGCTGTCGAGCCAACAGAATATATTCGAGGGTCTTAACATACGCTATTTCGGTCCGGTCGACGGCCACGACGTAGCCTCGCTCGTAAAGACACTCAACGACATCAAGGGGATGAGCGGGCCGCGTCTGCTCCACATCAAGACCCGAAAAGGGAAAGGGTTCGCGGCCGCCGAGGCCGACCCGGCCACATGGCACGCCCCCGGCAAATTCGACCCCTCCACAGGAGCGCTGCGCTGCAAATGCCATACCGATGGCTCCCCGATGAAATTCCAGGACGTGTTCGGCCATACGATGGTCGAACTGGCCTCCAAAAATCCCAAAATCGTAGGCATCACGGCCGCAATGCCCTCCGGCACCTCGATGTGCATCCTCAAGGAGGCGTATCCGCGCCGCGTGTTCGACGTAGGCATCTCCGAGGAGCATGCCGTGACTTTCGCCGGCGGTCTGGCAAAGGAGGGGCTGCGCCCGTTTGTAGCCATCTATTCTTCCTTCCTCCAGCGAGCCTACGACCAGATGATTCACGACGTGGCACTGATGCGGCTGCCCGTAACTTTCTGCATCGACCGCGCCGGCCTCGTGGGAGAAGACGGCGCAACACACCACGGCGCATTCGACCTTGTATACCTCAGCTCGATACCCGGCATGACTGTAGCTGCCCCACGCGACGAGGCCACGCTGCGCAACCTGCTCTACACCGCGCAGGCCGCCGACTGCGGCCCGATGGCCATCCGCTATCCGCGCGGCTGCGGCTTCAGCGCCGACTGGCGGACGCCCATGCACGCGCTTGAGATAGGCCGCGGCGAGCAACTTGCCTATGGCACCGACATCGCCATAATCTCCACCGGCACAATCGCCCGCGAGGTGAGCGAAGCCATCGCTACGCTGGCCGCTCAGGGCATCTCGGCCGCACACTACGACATGACGTTCGTCAAGCCGCTCGACACGGCGATGCTGCGCGACATAGCCCGCTCGGGAATGCCCGTGCTCACCGTGGAAGACGGCTCCATCGAGGGTGGACTCGGCACAGCCGTGGCCGCCTGGATGGCCGACGAAGGCTACCATCCGGCCATGCGCCGGCTGGGCATACCCGACAGATTTGTGGCGCAAGGCTCAGTGGCGCAGCTCAAGAAACTATGCGGCATCGACGCCGCATCGATAGCAGAGGCCGCCGCAGGTCTCGCAAAAATCCTATCACCGGTAAAATCCGCCGCCATATGCGAATAGTTATTGCAGGAGCCGGCGAAGTAGGCTCGCATCTGGCGAAACTGCTTTCGCGCGAGGAGCAGGATATAGTATTGCTCGACCGCGACGCAACGAAACTCTCCGTGCTCGATTCCAACTACAACCTGATGACCATGGTCGGATCGCCCACCTCCTTCAGCTCGCTGCGCGGAGCCGGTGTGGCCGAGTGCGATCTCTTCATCGCGGTGACTCCATTCGAAAACGCCAACCTCATATCGTGTGAGATAGCGAAACACCTCGGAGCGAAAAAGACCGTGGCGCGCATCGACAACTATGAGTTTCTCAACCCCGACAACCACGACTTCTTCTGCTCGCGCGGCATCGACCACCTGATATATCCCGAAATGCTCGCCGCGCAGGAGATACGCACCGCACTGAAACGCCCCTGGGTGCGCCACTGGTTCGAGCTCCACAACGGCGAGCTGATTGTGGTGGGCGTGAAAATCCGCGACAATGCGTCGCTCATCGGCAAGAAACTGCGCGACATAACCTACACCCAGCACAACTACCACGTATCGGCCATCCGCCGCCACCACGAGACCATTATTCCGCGCGGCGACGATGAAATCCTCGACGGCGACATAATCTACTTCACCACCACACGCGATTATATCGACGAAATTCGCCAGATATGCGGCAAGCGCGCCTACAAAATCCATAAAGTGATGATAATGGGTGGCGGACGCATCGCCGTAAGGCTGGCTCATCTCGCCTCGGCCGACTACGACATGACCATAATCGACGACAATCTCGACGTATGCCATGCGTTGCCGGAGAAATGCTCCGGAACCGACGTTAAGATAATCCACGGCGACGCCCGCAACAACGACCTGCTCCTGGAAGAAAACATAGGCTCGTTTGATGCCTTCGTGGCCCTGACGGAATATTCCGAGACCAATATCCTCGCATGCCTGACGGCCAAAGAGATGCACGTGAGCAAAACCGTGGCCGAAGTCGAAAATATCCAGTTCATTTCCGAAGCCGAGGGACTGAACATAGGCACCGTAATCAACAAGAAACTGCTCGCGTCGAGCAAGATTTTCCAGCTGCTGCTCGATGCCGACGAGAGCTCCTCGAAATTCATGGCCCTGGCCGACGCCGAGGTCGCTGAAATCGACGCCCGGCCCGGCTCCAAAATCACCAAGGCCGACGTGAAAGACCTCCATCTGAGCCACGACATGACCCTTGCCGGCCTCGTACGCGACGGGAAAGGGATGCTGATCGACGGCCGCACGCGCATTCAACCCGGCGACCACGTGGTTGTGTTCTGCCTCTCGGGCTCCATCCACCGCGTGGAAAAACTCTTCATCTGAAACCGGTGCTGCAAAACATCCGCAGACTATGTAGGGACGTGCCTTTGGCACTTATAACGAGCAGACAGCCCACCGATACATCGCAGAGCGATGTGCCTGCATTGCTGAAGGAAGACATTTTGCAACGCCTTTATCCAACTGCCTTATGAAAAGAGTGAAAACAGGCATCAATATTCCCATGCTGGCACGCGTGGTCGGCCTTCTCGTAGTAATAGAGGCCATCTTCATGCTTGTGCCGCTCGCCACCGCCTTTTACTATCATGAATCCGACTCCACGGCATTTGCCATAGGAGCAATATTCACGGCCGTTGCCGGCCTTCTGATAGTGTTTGCCGTACGGCCTTCCCACCACCACATGGGTAAACGCGAGGGCTTTCTGCTTACGGCTCTTGTGTGGATAGTATTCTCATTCTTCGGTCTGGTGCCGTTCATGCTCTGCTCAACTCCGATGAGCTTTACCGACGCATTTTTCGAATCCATGTCGGCTTTCTCCACCACCGGGGTATCGGTGGCTGAGGATATCAACGCCCTGTCGCATTCGGTGCTGATGTGGCGTGCGCTGATGCAATGGATAGGCGGGATGGGTATAATACTCTTCACACTGGCCGTCATCCCGATGCTCAACTCGTCGGGGGGCATGCAGATGTTTAACGCGGAGGTTACGGGGATAACCCACGAGAAGCTACGCCCTCGCGTAAGCTCCACAGCCAAACGGCTGTGGCTCATCTACACTCTCCTGACGGCGGCGCTCGTAGGGTTCTACTGCCTCGGGCCGATGAATGCGTTCGACAGCATATGCCATGCGTTCTCCACGATGTCGACGGGCGGATTCTCCACGCGCCATGAGTCGATTATGGCGTGGGATTCTCTCTACGTCAAAATTGTGACTACCGTATTCATGTTTATCGGCAGCGTGAATTTCGCCCTTATCTACAAAGCTTCGACCGGAGCGTTCGGCAACGTATGGAGCAACCAGGCATTCCGCGCGTTCGTCAAGATTATTGCAGTCCTCTTTGTGGTTTTCGACGTAGCCATGTGGTTCAACCCGGAAGTACCGCGCACCGTCGAGGCCTTCACCATCGATCCGCTCTTCCAGATAGTCTCGGCAATGTCGTCGACGGCCTTTATAGTCGACGGGTTCCAGCAGTGGGGCTTCCTTCTTCTGGGGCTGACATTCGTAATGATGTTTTTCGGCGGCTGCGCCGGCTCTACTTCCGGCGGCGCTAAAATCGACCGCTTCATCGTGTTGTGGAAAAATTCGACCAACGAGCTCGAGCGATGCATCAGACCGAACCATATCCTTTCGGTGCAATGGAACGATAAGGCCGTGAGCCCTGATCTGCTCAACAAGGTGCTGGTGTTCATCACGCTTTATACCGGGATAATCGTGGCAGGGGCACTGGCGCTGTCGGCTACCGGCGTGCCGCTTACCGACGCATTTTTCGCCGCCTTGGCATGCGTGAGCAATGCCGGATGCGAACTCAATATGGCTGGTTATGGCGAGAGCTATATCCTCATTCCCGATTTCGGCAAATGGGTGCTTTCGTTCCTGATGGTGACGGGCCGTCTGGAGATTTTCACCGTGCTGGTGCTGTTTATCCCCGGATTTTGGAGAAAGTAAAATAAATTCCTGAACTATACATCGCAAAGCGATGTCCCTACATTGTTTATGGATGTGATCACTGAGGCAATTGTGAGATTCAGTTGCCGAAGGTGGAGGTATAGAGGCCTAACAGGAAGCGCGGTTCGGGCGATGCCTCCTCCTTCCCGGCCTCGGAGGCAGTCTCGCCGGGGAGCGGCAGATTGTTGGCTACGGGCGTCCATGTGGCTCCGTGATTGGTGGAATAGAAGAAGGATGCCTCGCCGTCGTAGCTCTTCATGCGCAGCCAGAGAATGTAGCCAGTCTCATAATCCTGAAGGGGCTGATAGGCTGTGGTGACGTAGCCGTCGCGCAGCGAGCGCACCACCACGGCCTGACGCCCGTTGACTATGGTGCGGCCGAAAGTTATCGTGCTGCCGGCGTCGGCGTAGAGCGCCATCCCCGCGAAATCGTGGGGCGTGGAGGGAGTGTAGTCAACCTGACAGGCCGCCACAAACGGCCCCTCGGCCGCATCGAGGAATATGGCCGTGGGTGAATAATGTGTGTTGGAAAGGTTGACGTAGGTAGGGGTGAGCGTCAGTCCGTCGGGCGTTATGTGGTAGTTGTCGTCGTCGGGTTCGTTGATGTGACTCCAGCGCTCGCTGAGTTCATGGGAAGCAAACGAATCGGTGAAGCAATTTGTAGGCGCCACACGTTCGACGCGCACGTCGGGGCGCATCTCCGAAACGCGCGTGCGGTTGCGGCGCCCCTTCTTTTTCCGTGTTACGCGCCTGCTTTGCGAATCGCCGGAGCGCACAACCACATGTCGCTCAACGCCCGGACAGTATTCAAACCATCGGAACGTAGCGTCGCCTTCGGCTATGGCATCCGTGCTGGCAAACATCGCGGCAATCGCCACGGCCGTATATCGTAAGTATCTGTAAATATCCATTTTCATCAATCGCGAATAGAAATTTTTCATCAGTAGTAAATCGATATCCTGATAAAGGTTTTCATTAAAAAAGTGGCGGTGCGGCCGCCTCCGGCGTATATTTTTTACAAAGTTACGCCATCCTTTCCCGCTCCACAACCATTTTAACCCAATTTAAACCTCCAGACCTCCCCCATTCCACGCATAGATGTATAATTGAGGAGAATAATTTGGCGGAAATCGGAAATTATGGTTATATTTGGCAATTGTTTTGGAAAAAGCTAATGCTCACCGCCGTAGGGGCGCCTTTTAAGCGCCGCGCCGAGGGTGGGCGGTGGCTGTGCCCCTTGTTATATAATAAATCTTTTTCACGTTTTTATGGAAATGCGTACGTCGGACGCTGCCGAAAATCCTATGGCAGACGTTCAACCCACTGCTCCCCAGGCCGAGCCTCAGGCTGCGGCCGAAGTTACCCCCTCCGCTTCTCCCGAGGCCGAAGCTGATGAATCGAAGGCCGCTGAGCCTGAAACCGCTCAAGAACAGATGCCTGAGGCCGAGACTGCCGAAGCTCCCAATGATCCGGCCGACAAGGCCGATGTGCTTGAGGCTCTTACGCGCCTCGCTTCGGCCGATGCCGTAGAAATCTCGCGCGAGGAGGTGGCTCGCCTCAAACAGTTGTTCTATTCCTTCCGGAAGGCTGAACTCGAGGCAGAAATGGCTGATTTTCTGGCCTCCGGAAATGCCGAGGCCGATTTTCTGCCGGCTCTCGACCCCGCCGAAGAGCAGTTCAAGGAGCTTATGAACGCCGTTCGCGACCGCAAGGCTGCTCTTACTGCCGCCCACGAGGCTGAGCTTGCCGCCAACCTCGAGCGCAAGAAGGCTCTTATCGAGGAACTTCAGCAGCTTTCTGCCGACACCGACAACGTGAACCGCACATTCCCGCGCGTGAAGGAGATTCAGGCCGAGTTCAAGGCCATCGGCGATGTGCCTCCCACCGAGGCCACCGACCTCTGGAAGACGTATCAGGCTACCGTGGAGCAGTTCTACGACCAGCTGAAGGTCAATAAGGACCTGCGCGACTACGATTTCCGCAAGAATCTGGAACTCAAGACCCTCCTCTGCGAGGAGGCTGAAAAGCTCGACGCCGACGATGATGTGGTGCTCGCGTTCAAACGCCTGCAGAACCTTCACGATGAATGGCGTCAGACCGGCCCCGTGGCCAAGGAGTTGCGCGAGGAAATCTGGCAACGCTTCAAGGATGCCTCGGCCGTAGTCAATAAGAAATATCAGGCTTTCTTCGAGGAGCGCAAGGCCCGCGAAGCTGCCAACGAGCAGGCCAAGACGGCTATCTGCGAACATGTAGAGGCCATCGACTGCACTCAGTTCAAATCTTTCGGAGCATGGGAGGAGGCAACCAAAACCATAATCGCCGCCCAGCAGGAATGGAAGACGCTCGGTTTCGCATCGCGCAAGGTTAACAACGCCCTCTTCGCCCGCTTTCGCAAGGCGTGCGATAACTTCTTCACTCTCAAGGGTGAATACTACCGCTCCGTGAAGGATGAACTCGCCCGGAACCTGGCTAAAAAAATTGCCCTCTGCGAGCAGGCTGAGGCGCTGAGCGAAAGCTCCGACTGGCGCCGTACGGCCGACCGCCTCGTGGCTCTCCAGAAGGAATGGAAGACCATAGGCACCGTGGCTAAAAAGCAGAGCGACGCCGTATGGCAGCGTTTCCAGAAAGCATGCGATACCTTCTTCGAAGCCCGCAAGCGCAACCAGAGCGACGGCCGCTCCGAGGAGCAGGCCAACCTCAAGGCTAAGCGCGAGATTATTGAGGCACTCAAGGCTATCGGAGCCGACACTCCGCGCGCCGAGGCCATGCCGAAGGTTAAAGAGCTGCAGGCCCGCTGGCAGGAGATCGGCCATGTGCCTTTCCGCGAAAAAGACAAGATTTACGACGAATACCGCGCCCTCTGCGACGCATTTTATTCGCGTGCCCGTCGCGACGGAGCCGGCGCAAGCCGCTTTGAGGATGTCGTCAAGGAGATGAGCGGCGACGCCGCCAAGCTGCGTCGCGAGCGCGACCGCATTGTACGCGCCTACGATATCAAGCGCAACGAGCTGAAAACCTACGAGAATAACCTCGGTTTCCTCAGTTCCAAGAGCAAGAGCGGCGATTCGATGGTTCGCGAAATGGAGCGCCGTATCCAGCGCATCAAGGACGATCTGGCCGCCATCGAGCAGAAAATCGCGCTGATCGACGCCCAGCTCTGACCCTACGGGGCGTCCCCCCTTTAAATTATTGAATGCAAGAAAATAACCGACACAAAGGCGGCGGCAGCCGCGCCCAGTTCGCAACCCGTCTGGGCGTGATTGCCGCCACCGTGGGCTCGGCCGTAGGGCTGGGCAACATATGGCGTTTCCCCTACGAGGCAGGCATGCACGGAGGGGGAGCGTTCCTTATAGTCTATCTGGGATGCATCCTTCTGATTGGCATCCCGGTGATTACGGCCGAATTCATTGTCGGACGTTCCACCGGATCGAACATCTACGGCGCGTTCCGCAAGATTCACGGCTCGCCGCTTTGGCGGCTTGTGGCAATGATGGGCATCGTGGCGTCGCTGATGATTCTGAGTTTCTATAGCGTGGTGGCCGGATGGACCGCCAGCTACGTGGTCCACTCCGTCGGCGGGTTTGCCGGAAGCGAGACGCAGCTCCATGAGGAATTCGCCTCTTTTACCGCATCGTGGCAACCCGTAGGGTGGACGGTCGGCTTTCTGGCGCTGAACTACGTGATAATGCGCCGTGGCGTCGAAAAGGGGATAGAACACGTGTCGAACGTGCTTACACCGCTGCTGTTCGTGCTTCTGGTGGCCTTCTGCGCCAATTCTATGATGATGCCTGAGGCCAGGGAAGGCCTTCTCTTCCTTTTCCGGCCCGACTTTTCGGCTATCACTCCCTCCGTGCTTATCGGAGCGATGGGCCAGGCGTTTTTCTCGCTGTCGCTCGGGCTGGGGTGCCTGCTCACCTATGCCAGCTATTTCCGGCCCGAGACGCGGCTGCTGCGCAGCGCCTCGACTATTGCCGGTCTCGATACGCTCGTGGCCGTGATGGCGGGAATAGTTATCTTTCCGGCAGTGTTTACCTTCGGAGCATCGCCTGAATCAGGCCCGCGTCTCGTGTTCGAAGTGTTGCCCGCCATCTTCTCCCATCTTGCGTGGGGCAACGTATGGGCCACGCTTTTCTTCCTCCTGCTGCTTGTGGCATCGCTCACGTCGACCATATCGATGAGCGAAATTTCAATCGCATTTTTCACAGAGGAATGCCATATGCGCCGCTCTGCGGCCACCATCCTCACCACCGCTATCGCCATGGTTGCCGGCACCGCCTGCGCCCTTTCGTTCGGCCCTCTGGCCGACGCCACCATCTGCGGGCGCACCATCTTCGGCATGTTCGACTATGTGTCGTCCAACATCCTGCTTCCCGTGGGCGGCATGATGGTATCCATACTTGTCGGCTGGGTTATGAAGCGCGCGGTTGTCAGGAACGAACTCGCCCTCGACGGGCGCCGCGGCCGTCTGGCCGTCGCCTCCCTGATCTTCTGCCTCCGCTACATCGCCCCCTCCGCCATCCTCCTCATCTTCCTCTCCGGCCTGTAAGGCTTTACAACATAAATAGTTGAACTGGGGGTGCAATTGTGAGGATAATACAATCCTTCTTGCTTCGTAATTTTTTCAATATACTTGGATATCAGCTTGTAGGGATGCATCCTGGTGCAATGCGGTTCAAATAGGGTAAGGGGCGTTACGGAGGCATGAAGATTCACAACTCCGCGCTTTGTCTATGTTGGGTATTCGGTCTTGTAGAGCCACTGGCGGCAGGGCTTGAAATTGCTGACGGTCTCCTCCTCGGGATTCTGTATGCCGCCCTAAAGGCCGGTGGCGGGGTTGTGTAACTTTTTGGGGGGCAGAGACTCAGTTCTCGCGATTGATGATGAAGTCGAAGAGGGCCACAAGGGCATCGCGCTCGGCCGAAGCCGGAAATTCATTCTCCAGAATTTCTACGGCGCGAGCACGCAGGCCGTTCATCGTGGCGTATGCATAGTCGATACCTCCCTCCGCGATCGCGAAAGCAATCAGACTACCAACCTGGTCGGCCGTATGGACATCTGCACGGGCCAGTGCCAGCATCTCGGCGTGGCGCGGATGGTCGGCTTTCGAGAGAGCGTGAATCAGGGGGAGCGTAATTTTTCCCTCGCGGATATCATTGCCGGTGGGTTTGCCTATTTTCTCGTCGGAAAAATAATCGAAAATATCGTCCTTTATCTGGAAGCAGAGACCGAGCAGGCGCGCGAACTCACGCAAGGCCTCGAGCTGGGTCGCTGTGCTGCCGGCGCCATATGCACCGACTTCCACACAGGATACGAAAAGTGATGCCGTCTTGCGGAAAATTATCTCGAAGTAGGTCTTCTCGTCAAGAGCATTGTAGCGCGCGTTGTAAATCTCGTCGAGTTCGCCTATGGAGAGCAGACGGCCAAGCGCCGCAATCGACTCGACCATACGGATATCGCCTGTGGCAACCCCCTCAAGCAAAGCGTTGGAAAGGAAGAAATCGCCCACAAGCACGGCCAGATGATTATCCCACATGCCGTTGATGGTGGCGGCTCCCCGTCGGATTTTCGTATCGTCGACCACATCGTCGTGGATGAGCGAGGCATTATGAAGCAATTCCACAGCCACGGCGCCGTCAAGCACCTTGTCGTTCACTTCGCCGAGCAGACGCGCGCTGAGAAGCACCATGATGGGCCGGATCTGCTTACCTTTCTTTTCAAGATAGTTGGCGATCACCTGATTCATCAGCACATTCGGCGAACGCAAAGCCTCCGCGATGCGCGTGTTAAGGCGCTCGAGGTCGGGGGCAAGCATATGCTGAATCTGCTGGAATGTGGTCATTGGCAATATGGTTACAGCCTGATAATCAAACAATTGGCATACACGCCTAATTTTCAGGCCCGAAACGTCGGCACAAATTTAGCACTTTTTCCGCAATAATCGGTAATAACACCGGCCCCACCCCCATTTTTTTACCTTATTCATCCCATAGGCGGAGCTGAATCACGTTGCCATATCCATATCCTGGTGGAAATATACTATAATTCCTCAATTTCTTTTTGCAGCAGGTTAAGGAATCGGGCAGCATGGACACCCTACATCCGGGTGTGATGGAATTGAAATACATAGGTAGTTCAGCCAACAAATATCTCGTATCGTTTAGGGCGTTGGTGGGCTATGCCTATACAGATGACATCCACAACAATGACCGAGCGTTGATGTTTTTCTCCAA
>OHGA01000373.1_pt1 | contig 11619 bp, 9 predicted proteins | sample 1567621 | NCBI WGS metagenome assembly OHGA01 (sample SAMEA3879607, study PRJEB24766) | human gut metagenome | biome: human-associated habitat; feature: feces | place: USA | collected 1985/1987
AAAGGAGTGTGCTGAACCTATGAAGAAATCTTGCCTGATCGCTGTGATCACTGCCCTGGCCGCTGTTGCCGGAGCACTGGCTGCTGTGGCTGTTTACCTGCACCGCCGCGAAAAGGAACTGGACGAATACGAGCGCCTGCTGTACAGCGATGACGGCGACGATTATGACGATGACGACGAATATCTGCCCATCGACAATGAACCGACGGAAGCCGCCGAAGAAAAGGCTGCTGACGATGCTGAATAAGCCGGAACAGCCAGCAGAAAAGTGAAAATGGCCGGGCTTCGGCCCGGCTGTTCGTGTTTCTTGCAATCAGTAGTGATACTTATTAAATGATAAAAAAGGCTCAGATAAACCATAAGGCGCTGCTGAAAATAAGAAAAATGACGGCAGTGACTATAAAATCAGACGGAATTTCGATTTTTCTGCTGTGCCAAGGAAAGGGAACGCCATGAAAAAGCTCTTGCTGTGGCTGGTTATGGTGGTGGTTATGCTGGCGGTGCTGCTGGGCGGCGCCGGGTACGCCATGTACGCTATGACGGGCGATGACAAACTTCCCACGCAGCACCCCACTTTGGGCGATACGGAACTGGAACCGATCGGCTATGACTGGAGTGTGCCGGTGCTGGGCAATGTGCTGAACCGCACGTTTGAACAGCCCAGCACCCTGACGGTGCAAAAGCTGGGCGAAATGACGGAAGCTGCCCCGGAGCTGGTTTTGCCGGACTGGGCGCAGCGCACGAACCTTACGCTGAAAGATTCGACCGGCAGCGTTGTGGTGCAGGGGGATGCCGCTGCCTTTGCGATGTATGCTTACCCCAAAAATGGCAGCTATGAGCTGACCCTGACCGCTTACCGCAACACAGTGGACCCCGGCGATGCCACCGGCTGGTACCGGTACTGTGCATCTTATACCATGAACATCCAGCCCAAGGCGGTGCTCGGCAGTGAGCGCGTCAGCCAGGGCGGCGTGGCGGCACTGGTCATTACCGGCATTCTGGATGGCAGCGAGCCGACCGTAGAAACCGACCTGGGGGATGTATGGTTCCGCCCGGTGACCGGTGGGTATATGGGCTATATCCCGGTAACCTATAATGCCGAGGGCGGCCCCCATACCCTGACCGTGACCTGCGGCAGCCTGACCCAGGAGCTGACCCTGAGCGTGATGCAGAGCGAGGCCAAAACCGTGGATGTGGCCGCAGAGGCAGACATACCGGGCGCAGCAACGGAATATAAAAATGCGATCTGGCCCCTTTACACACAGGGCAGCAGCGAAAAGCTGTGGCAGGGCAATTTTGCCTCGCCGGTGCCCAGTGCGATTCTGGCGGATTACGGCGCGCGGCTGCGCACCGATGGGACCATTACCGGCCGGGCAACTGGCATCAATTATAACGCCGCAGCGGGTACCGCTGTTACGGCACCGCAGGCGGGTACTGTGGTGTACGCCGGAACGCTGGCGCTGACCGGCGGCACCGTGGTGATTGACCATGGCTGCGGGGTTAAGAGCTATCTGTTTGGGCTGGATGCCGTAAAGGTGCAGCGTGGGCAGAGCCTTGCCCGCGGCGAAGAACTGGGCACCACCAGTGAGGAGCATACCCTGATCTGGGAGCTGCGCATTGGCAGCAAGTCCGTTGACCCTGCTGCCGCCCTGACGGGCAGCAGCGGGCTTTTGTACCGCGAAACAATGTAACAAAATAGAGTTAGAGCAACGATAAATCGCAAATGTTGGTGGAGAAAGCGATGGACGAAGAGAAGGTAACACAGACTGCGATGGAGCCGGCGCAGCAGCCAAAGCCCAAAGCCAGGGGCGGGCAGCGCACGCAGGGCAAAACCGCTCCAGGCACGGGGCGAGGCAGGATGGCCAAACCCCATGCCAGCAATAGCAATACTGCGCACCGCAAAACGGGCACGCAAAAACAAAAAAGCGAACCCCAAAATACAAAATCCCCGCAAGAACCAAAAACGCGGGCGGAACAAACCGAGCAGACCGAAGCTGCCGCCCCGGAACAGGTGGCAGCCAAGCCCAAAGCGCCGCGCAGCGGGCAGGCAGGCGGCAAACGCCGCCGCAAAAAGGCTGCCCCCAAGCCGGAAGCAAAACCGCAGCAATATGCTGAGCCCCAGCCGGAACCCCCGGAAGCGCCGGAAAAACCGCAAACGCCGGAACCTGCCGCTGTGGCCGAACCGGCTGAAGCAGCTGCCGCGCCGGAAATGCCGGAAAAGGCGGTGCAGGAACCCAAAGCCGCGCAGCTGCCCCAGGCCACGGAGCCGCCGGAGCCGGAGGATGACGAACCGGAACTGACCCCGGAACAGCGCGCTGCAGCAGAGCGGCGCAAGGCGGAGATCACCCGAACGGTCCAGGTTTCGATTGAACAGATCGAGGATGCCGAAGCAGAACAGGCGGAGAAAGAGGCAGATACGCCGGAATCGACTGACAGCAAAGTGGGCCGCGCCGTGCGGCTGCTGATCGGCTGGCTGCTGCTGGTGGTGCTGCTGGCGGGTATGATCGCCGCAGGCGGCATATACTGGCTGTACAAAAAAGCCACGCCGGATATGATTCCTGCCGTTACGGTAACAGTGGCGGGCCAGCAGCTGGACCCCGTGGCGTACCATTGGCAGGTGCCGGTGGCAGGCAACCACCTTAAGCGTACCTATGCCGAGACACTTTCCAGCACTCCCACAGCGCTGGAATCTGATTTTGGCGGCGGCACCATGACGCTGCGGGTGACCCCGGCGGACTGCAGCGCCGAAGTGACCGTTAAGGACGAGAACAAGCAGGAAGTGTTCAGCGGCAGCGCCCAGGAATTTGCCGCCTACCGCTTTACCACGCCCGGCAGCTACACCGCCAAGCTGGTGGTCAGCAGCGGCGAGGGTTACCAGAGCGAACCGACAGTTTCGGGCCACCAGACCTATGAGTTCACATTTGATGTAACGATTAAGGCTACCGTGCGGCTGAATACCCAGGCTGTTACGCCGGGTGGCGTTGTGGCCGTAAAGGTAACGGACCAGCAGACGGATACCAAGCCAAGCCTGACGGCAGAACTGCCGGATACCGGCTTCCGTGCCAGCGCGACCGGCGATGGCTGGGTGGCTTACCTGGCGGTCCCGCTGGAAACCGAGCCTGGCAGCTATACCATCAAGGTCACCGTGGACGGCGAGGTGCAGGAGCTTACCCTGAACGTGAGCAAGAGCGCCGCATCTTTTCGGGATTATACTTCCAAGTCCAGGCTGGTCACACCGTATGTCGGCGCGGATGATACCCCGCAGGAGGTGCTGGACCTGCTGGATACGGCATCGGATACCATCTACTGGGCGGACACTGGGTTTGCTTCGCCGTTCAGCGATAAGGTGGAGGTCACCCTGCCGTATGGCCTGACCGAATATGTCAACCGTACCCAGACCGAGCGCAAGAACAACACCGGTACCGGCCGCACCAGCATCAATGTGGTGCTTTCCGGCAGGTGCGACCTGATTGCCCCGGCGGGCGGCAAGGTACTGCTGGCGGAAAAATTGCCCAATGTGGGCAATACGCTGGTGATCGAGCACGGCGCGGGCGTAAAGACTATTTACTATGGCCTGCGCAGGCTGACGGTAGAAAAAGGTGCAATCGTGGCCCAGGGCGATGCCCTTGGCACCACCGACAAAGCTACCGTGGTGGAAGTGCGCGTGGGCAAAACCCCCGTGGAGCCGCTGCGTATCCTGCGCGGTCAGTGCGATGCCCTGCGCAGCTATTAAAACGGAGCATAACCAATAAATAGAAAAATTCCCCTGTCTGTATTCTTTGTGATGCAGGCGGGGGAACTTTTTTGCGGCAGGCGTTTTTGATGTTCTGACGGAACCATGCCGCCCACCCCGGCATAACATGGAACAAACGGCCAGATACAACACCGGGGGGAAGCATTATGGCGGCAGCATATAATTTGACTTTTTGTGTGGTTGGGCGGGATGCCCGCCAATTGGCGGCGGCGCGGGCGCTGCAGAACAGCGGCTATACCGTGCTGGGGGCAGAGGGGGCCGGGCAGGCGGATTACATCCTGCTGCCTATGCCGATGGATGCCGAGGCGGCGGACCTTGCCCGCATCCTGCGCGCCGCCCGCCCCGGTACGCTGGCCCTTGGCGGGCGCATCAGCGAACCGGTGCGCAAAGCGGCGCAGGCCGCCGGGGTGGAGTTGGTGGATTACTTTTTGCGGCCGGAGCTGGCCTGCCTGAACGCAGTACCCACTGCGGAAGGGTGCCTGGCCCTGCTGATGCAGCTGCGCCAGCGCACGATATGGGAAAGTGAGTTCCTAGTGTTGGGGTATGGGCGCATTGGGCGGGCGGTGGCCCGGCGGCTGCAGGCATTGGGCGGGCAGGTGACCATTGCCGCCCGCGCGCCGGAACAGCGGGCCGCAGCGCGCTGCGCGGGGCTGCATGCCGCACCGCTGACCGCGTTGGAACAGCTTCTGCCGCACTTTGATGCGGTCATCAACACCATACCGGCCCCGGTGCTGGGGGCGGCCCAGCTGCGCTGCCTGCCCAGGGGGGCGCTGATCCTGGACCTTGCCAGCCGCCCCGGCGGAACGGATTTTGCCGCCGCGCGGGAACTGGGCCTGCGTGCGGAACATGCCTTGAGCCTGCCCGCCCGCTGTGCGCCCGAAACCGCCGGTGCGCTGGTGGCGCATACCGTGGAAGTGATTTTACAGGAGCGTGCCGCTACGGCCCGCAGCGAAAGGGGAGTGAGCTGATGAATTCCAGCCTGGAACCGCCGCGCACGGTGGTGTTTGCCCTGTGCGGCAGCTTTTGCACATTTGAAACGGTTCTGCCGCAAATCATCCGCCTGCGCGCCTGCGGGTGGGAAGTACTGCCGATGCTGAGCTATGCGGCGTCGGCGCTGGATACCCGCTTTGGCCGCGCGGCAGATTGGAAGCAGCGCCTGGAGGAAGCCACCGGCCACCGCCCGCTGGAGGATCTGCGGGAAGCGGAACCTCTTGGCCCCAAGCATATGGCACAGGCACTTGTCATTGCTCCCTGTACCGGCACAACGATGGCGCTGCTGGCGGCGGGTATCAGCGCAACGCCGGTCACGCTGGCGGCCAAAAGCATGCTGCGCGGCGGCAGGCCGGTGGTGATCGGGGTATCCACCAACGATGGGCTTTCCGGCAGCGTGGGAGCGCTGGCGGCGCTGCTGCAGCGCAAAAATTATTATTTCATTCCCTTTGGCCAGGACGACAGCTACAAAAAGCCCTGCAGCCTGAAAGCGGATTTTACCCAGCTGCCGGATACGCTGGAAGCCGCTCTGCGCGGGGTGCAGCTGCAGCCGATTTTGCTGTAAAACCCGTGGAACAGAGCTGTTTTGTGCGGGTGCGGCATATGATAGAAAAGGGCGCTTTGGTGTGGGAACAAAGAGGGGCGGTGCGGCAATGGAATATATCGAAGTAACAGGCGGGAACCCGCTGCGGGGGAGCATCCGCCCGGCAGCGGCCAAAAACAGTGTGCTGCCCCTTTTGGCAGCAACGCTGCTGTGTGCGCAGCCCTGCACCCTGCGCCGGGTGCCCCTGCTGCGGGATGTGCAGACCAGTTTGGATCTGCTGCGGGCTGTGGGCAGTGGGGCGGCCTGGGCCGGGCAGGACCTTGTCACCCAGCCAGCCCGGCAGATCAGCGGGCGGGTGCCCACGGCGTTGGCGGGGGCTATGCGGGGGTCGGTGTTTTACCTGGCACCGCTGTTGACCCGCGCGGGCTGGGCAGAGCTGCCGCTGCCCGGCGGGTGCAGACTGGGGCCGCGGCCCATTGATATCCACCTGGCCGGGCTGACGGCCATGGGGGCACAGGTGTGCGCGGCGGCAGAGTGCGTGGCGCTGCGCCGCCACGGCGTTTTGCGTGGTACGGATTTTGCTCTGCGCCTGCCCAGCGTGGGAGCAACCCTGACCCTGATGCTGGCGGCTTGCTGTGCGGCGGGCGTTACCACCCTGCGCGGTGCGGCGTGCGAGCCGGAAATTGCGGATACCGCCGCTTTTTTGAACGCCTGCGGGGCAAAGATCACGGGGGCGGGTACGCCGGTGGTCTGCATCCGAGGTACCGGCGGCGAGCTGTTGGACGGCTGTGTGCATACCGTGCTGCCGGACCGCATTGCCGCAGCGACTTATGCGGCAGCCGCCGCCATTGCAGGCGGTCGGGTGACGGTAACGCAGTGCAGTCCGGTGTGGCTGGCGGCGTTTCTGGACTTTTTGCAGGGCAGCGGCTGCGAGGTTGCCCGCGGGGAAAATGAGTTTAGCATCACGCGGGATCAGGATACAAAGCTGCGCGGCGGTCAGGAACTTGTAGCGGCTGCTTACCCTGGCCTTGCCACAGATACTGCCCCGCTGGCTGCAGCGGTGCTGCTGGGGGCGGAGGGAGCATCCCGCATTTATGACGGCCTGTTCCAAAACCGCTTTGCCTGTGCGCAGGGCTTTGCCGCCCTGGGGGCTGATGCCCGCAGCGAGGGACGGCTGCTGTACCTTGGCGGCAGCGCAAAACTGCATGGTGCCACTGTGACTGCACCAGACCTGCGGGGCGGGGCAGCACTGGTGCTGGCGGGCCTTGGTGTGGGGGACGGGAGCTGCGTGCAGGTGCTGGATGCCGGACATATCCGGCGCGGCTATGCCGACCTGGCGGGGGATCTGCGCCGCCTGGGGGCCGACTGCCGGGCAGGCCGCACCGGGACAGAAGCTGGCAGACAGACGAAAAAACTGTAAAAATATTGTCATAATTCACCAAAGCTCCGCAAAACCTGCGGGGCTTTTTGTGATACCCACAAATGTGAACAGCTATTTTTTGGCTTTTTAGCGTGTGGGTATTGAAATTATTTGCAGAATTTGTTATTCTTATAAACAGTTATATGCGATATCTTAGGAAGAGCTGGCTGCACCGCAACGCGCGTAAGCAAAGTTTGGGGTGTGGGGCGGCACTTCCTTTATGGGGGTCAGTGTGTCCGCTGGCGGAAATCCGGCCCTGTTGCATTTGCAATTTTATATTCTTTAGGGGGATACACTTATGGCGTTCGTTCTCGATGAAGAGATGCAGAATGTAACCAACATTAAGGTTATCGGTGTTGGCGGCGGCGGCGGCAATGCTGTGAACCGCATGGTTGAAGCTGGCCTGAATGGCGTTGAATTTGTAGCAATGAATACCGACCAGCAGGCACTGGTCAACTCCAAGGCTACCCAGAAGGTTCAGCTTGGCGCAAAGCTGACCAAGGGCCGCGGCGCTGGTGCTGACCCGGAGGTCGGCCAGCGTGCAGCGGAGGAAAGCAAGGATGAGATCGCCAATGCACTGAAAGGTGCCCAGATGGTGTTCATCACCGCTGGCATGGGCGGCGGCACCGGCACCGGCGCTGCACCGGTCGTGGCTGAAACGGCCCATGACCTGGGCATCCTGACCGTCGGTATTGTCACCAAGCCCTTTGCCTTTGAGGGCAAGCGCAAGATGAGCATGGCCGAACAGGGTATTGCCAACCTGATGATGCATGTAGACAGCCTGATCGTGATCCCGAACGAGCGGCTGAAGCTCATCAGCCAGGAAAAGATCACCCTGATGAACGCTTTTGAAGCAGCCGATAACGTGCTGCGCCAGGGCGTTGAGAGCATCTCCAGCCTGATCAATGTTCCCGCTTTCATCAACCTCGACTTTGCTGACGTCCGTTCCATCATGAAGGATGCCGGCTTTGCCCACATGGGTGTTGGCGTTGCCAAGGGTGCAGGCAAGGCAGAAAACGCTGCCAAGGCTGCAATCTCCAGCCCGCTGCTGGAAACCAGCATTGCCGGTGCACGCGGCGTTATCATCAACATTACCTCCAGCCCGGATATCGGCCTGGACGATGTTGAGACTGCTGCTTCCATGATCACCCAGAGCGCACATCCCGATGCGAACATCATTTGGGGTACTGCGTTTGACGAGCGCCTGCAGGATGAGATGAGCATTACCGTTGTGGCTACCGGCTTTGAAAGCACGCCTGGCGTGGACGAGCCCATCCAGGCTGTTGTGAACGCCCAGCGCGCTGCCGCAGGCGTTGCACCTGCTGCTGCCCCGGCTGCACCGCGCCCGGCCGCTGCACCTGCCCCGGCTCCCGCCCCGGCCCCGGCCCCGGCCGCTGATCCGGTCATCCCCAACCCGGTATTCAGCAATGTGTTCAACCCCAATGTTGACACCCCGGTTTCCACCGCCCCCGCTGCCAAGGAAGATGACAGCAACGAAGATGACGGTGATTACTTCAACGATCTGCTCAGCATCCTGAACAAGCGTTCTTGATCGCTGCGCGTTCTCTATCCTTTGCGGCTGCGGGCAGGCATGCTCGCATAAAAAACAAAACGGCCCGCTGACCAGTTTAGGAGGAAAGCTATGCCCAGCAGCCAAACCTTATCAGCCCTGCAGGAAAAAGGGTTCCGAACCACGTTCCGGGGCTTTGATAAAAATGATGTGCTGGCTTACCTCAATGCACTGGACAACGAAAACCGGCAGCACAGCGCAGAGCAGGAAGAGCAGATTGCCCAGCTGCAGGCCCAGCTGGATAAAATGCGCTCTGAACAGTCCGCTGCACGTGCCTGTGTGGAAAAGCTGCAAAGCGATCTTTCAGCCGCTAACCAGCGCGCCGAAGCTGCGGAAAAATCGGCTGCCGAGGTGGTCGCCCGTGCCAAATCGGTAGAAGAGCGCGCCACGGCAAACCTGAGCCGCAATAAAGAAAATCAGCAGGCTGTGGTGGAATGGCAGTTCCGTTGCCGCGATCTGCAAAAACAGATCGACGAGTACGAAAAGCAGATTGCTGAATACGAGGCGATGATCCCCAAAGGCGGTATGCCTGCCCCCAAGCAGGAACCGGCCCCCGCACCTCAGCCTGCCCCGCAGGAAAAGCCGGAGCCGGCCCCGGAACCGAAGGCACCCCAGGCTGATGTGACCGAGGAAGCCCGCATTGAGGCCCGTCAGATTTTGATGGAAGCCCGCCTGAAAGCCGATGCGGCCGAAGAACGCCTGAAACAGCAGGCTGAAGAGCAGCAGGGCCGCATGACAGAGCATGCCCGCGATTTGGCCGCAAGCCTTGCCATGCTGCGTGAGCGTGTGACCCGCGTGGATGAACGCTTGAGCGCCGCCACTGCGGACCTGGATGATGCCACCACGGCAATTTATCAGGCACTGGATGCAACCGGTGCAGATTTTGAAGCCTTTGGTGCGGAGCTGCGCCACTTTGGAGAGAACGCCGCAAAGGAAAATTATCCCGCTGCCCAGGCAAAGGTGCGCCATAATAAGTCTGCTCAGCCAGCTGCCAAACGGGTGCGCCCTGTGCGCAGCCAGCCGCAGGTGCAGGCCAATAATGCAAACACCCACCGCCTGCGCCGCGCAGGTGATACCCGCCGCAGTGTGAGCCAGGACCTGAATGCCGAGCTGGAACATTTGAATCAGCCGGCGGCCGCAAGAAAGTAAATACATAACCCGGCAGCCCGCGGAGCCTTGGTTTCGCGGGCTGCTTTTGTATTTGACCTGCAAAGTGTGGAAGTGCCGGATGCCCGCAGTATTGTGTGACTGCGTGGAGTGTAACTGTTCCCTCTGTGAAATAAGCCGCATAAGGGTTGTACAAGAGCAGGACAACACGAACAAAATAAATACTTTGTATAAAATGGTTTTATATAAACAAATTGTATAAACAAATAAAGGGCGAAAGGAGGCCCCCGATGGGAAAAATTCAGTCCCCGAACCTTCGCGCACTCCCGGCCGGTCCACGCTGGCTGGCGTATGGCGTGCTTCTGCTGTGTGCCATTCTGGTGGGCGGTGTGATCACAGCCTATGGCGGCATGCTGCTGGTGGTGCTGATGTGGGCTGTCTGCATGGGCGGGCTGTGCCTGCTGCTGCACTTTACCTGGCAGACGGTGTTCCCCGGTCAAAGGGTAGCACAGGATAAAACGTTCCTGCGCAGTTGGCTGGCTGGCTCCGCTGTGGGCGTTGCGGTCATCGCTGCACTGGTGTGCTACCGCCAAACGGTGTACAGTGATGACGCGATCAACTATTTTGCCAAGCAGACACTGCTGTTCGGCAGCTTTGGTCAAAGCGGATTTTACGGCATTCATGTGCTGCTGGAAAGCCTGTTGACGGCGGACTATAAGATGTTCATGAATCTCTTTATCAGTGTGCCGTATCTCTTTACCGGGCGCAGCATCAATGCGTTTATGGTGTGCTATGCCATCGCCTGCTTTGTGCCCATGTGGTTTGCGCTGCTGATGGGCGCAAAATACCTGGCCCAGCAGTTGCCCGCTTGCCATACGGCGCTGTATTACCCGCTGTGTATGGCGGTTATGGTGCTGTGGCCCATGTTTTTGTGGCCTGCCACCCACGGCATGCCGGATGCCTTTGGCCTGACTTTTGCCGCAGTGATCGCCCTGCTGTGCGCGGATTACCGGTTTGAAATGCTGCCCTGGCCGCGGCTGTTGGCGATTTTTGCTGCGACGTTTGCCCTGATCCTGACCCGGCGCTGGTACATGTTCTGGATCTTGGCGTTTTATGCTGTGTATGTGCTGGCGGTGCTGGTGGGGGCGGTGCGCCGCAAAACGCTGGGGAGTACCCTCAAACATATGCTGCTGTTCGGCGTGCCCAGCGCTGTGATCATCGTGGGGGCGCTGCTGCCCACCTTCAAAACCATCCTGACAACCGACTACGCCGATATTTACGGCGCTTACTACGGCGGCGGCTTTGGCAACAACTGCCTGGGCCAGCTGCGCACCCAGGGACTGATCTGGCTGGTGCTCTGCGCGGCAGGCTTGGTGTGGCTGCTGTATTGCCGCAGCACCCGTGCACAGGCTATTGTAGCCGCCGCGGCCAGCCTGGGGGCGATGGTGCTGTTTACCCGTACCCAGTCCCTGGGCGACCACCAGAGCCTGATCCTTGCGCCTTTTTACCTGTTGATGCTGTTTGGCCTGTGCGCCAAACTGACCCAGCAAAAGGCAAAGCCCTGGCTGCGCAATGCTGCGGCGGGTGTTCTGGCCGTATTTTTGGTGGTCAACTTCGGCAACGCCCTGCGTCTGCCCGGTAAAAACGTGCAGACCCTGGCCCTGAGCAGCGAAAGCCTGGACCTGACCCGCCGCACCGACCTGGCCCAGATGCGCGCCGTGACAGATTTTGTGCTGGAGCATTGCACCGAGGACCAGACCGTTTACATCAATATGGATTCCAATGGTTACAGCGGCACTACCTTTGCCTACAGTGACCCGGCCCACCCCCAGCTGCAAATGATGATCCTGTGGGAGAGCAGTGTGCCCTCCACCCATGGCTTCCCCACGAGAATCTGGACGTCAGAATATGTGATGGTGACCGATCGTGTGGATGAGGGCGGCATTGTCGGCCCCATCAACGCAGCGCTGCGCACCCAAAGCCCTGCTGCCGTCCATTATGAGTATGTGACCGAGTTCCCGCTGGACGGCATTACCCTGTATTGCTACCGCCGCACAGCCCGGCCGGATGCAGCGGAAGCCGATTACTTCAAGCAGGTGTTTGCCGAATACGACGCCCGCTGGCCGGAAATCTTCAGCCAGAGAATTGACGAATATATGCAAAGCGTGCAGTAAGCAATAAGGGCAATACCGCATAATTCTAAGTGCCGATACGGCGAGCGAGGTACGGCAGAT
>OHGA01000376.1_pt1 | contig 11575 bp, 11 predicted proteins | sample 1567621 | NCBI WGS metagenome assembly OHGA01 (sample SAMEA3879607, study PRJEB24766) | human gut metagenome | biome: human-associated habitat; feature: feces | place: USA | collected 1985/1987
ACTTCATAAAAAGGTTCGGGCGAAAAGAGAAATAGCCGTGTTCAGGTACGGCTGGATAACAAGGAACACCAAGCCTTTCTGAAGGCTGTGAAGCGTTCCAGACTGTCCCAGGAAGTGTACCTTCGCCACCTTATTATCGGGGTCGTTCCGCAGGATGCTCCGCCCCCGGATTACTACGCTATGATGCAGCAGCTCTACCGCATTGGCAACAATCTGAACCAGATTGCCCAGAAAGCCCACACCCTGAATGTCATTGATGTCCAGCGGTACGATGCTGCCGTATCCCAGTTTGAGGCTGCGGTTAAGGAAATCACGGCAGCGGTGTTGCAGCCCAGACCTATGAAGTAGTGGTGTATGGCAGTCACATCCATCTGGCGGGTCAACGGCTGGCTGGGAAAAGTGGTGGTTTATGTTGAGAACCCAGAAAAGACCGCTAACCCGGAATTCTATGAAAATGAAGATATGATGGAGCGGGAGTGTCAGGGGCTGGACGATATTATCGCCTATGCCATCAACAGCAGAAAGACAGAACAGCACAAGGAGGACTCCGATGTGCTGGAACACTTTGTATCCGGGGTTAACTGCCACCCGGCTACCGCCCGTGCGGAAATGCTGTCTGTCAAGAAACGCTTCGGCAAGGAGGACGGAACTATAGCTTATCACGGCTATCAGTCCTTTGCCCCCGGCGAAGCCACCCCGGAGATGGCCCACAAGATCGGTGTGGAGCTGGCACAACGGCTATGGGGAGATCGGTATCAGGTGGTGGTTGCCACCCATTTGGATAAGGCAAACCATCTTCATAGTCATTTTGTGCTGAATACAGTTTCCTTTGTGGACGGTATTAAGTACCACCGCACAGCCAAGGACTATTACGAAATGCAAGCAGTTTCGGATGCCCTGTGCCGGGAATATGGTCTTTCTGTTATTGAGAATCCCCAGCCGGGGAAATCCAAGCACTACGGAGAATGGCGGGCAGAGCAGGAACAACGACCCACATGGCGGGGCATTGTCCGTTCTGACATTGATGAGGTTATTCGCCAATCCATGACCGAGCGGCAGTTTTTTGAAAACCTCCACCGCAAGGGCTACGAGGTCAAGGTGGGAAAGGATATTTCCGTCCGGCCACCGGGAAAGGAGCGATTTGTCCGCCTTGCCCGGAACTTTGGCGAGGCTTACACGCTGGAGGGTATTCGCAGGCGGATTCTGGAGCAGTCCAGAGCGTCACGACCCCTTCCAGAGCCTGTTCCGAAAAACAAACATTACCGTGTGTCCGGGAACTGGAAGTCCTGCAAAAAGGTGACTGGTTTCCGGGCATTGTATTTCCACTACTGTTATCTTCTGGGGGTGTTCCCTCGGCAGAAAACGCAGAATCATAAACGGCTCCACTTTCTTCTCCGGGAAGATCTTATCAAGTTGGATGCCATCACACAGGAAGCAAGGCTGCTGGCTGTTCATCGGATTGATACCGCTGAGCAGCTTTCTTCATACAACAGCGAATTGGAAAGCCGAATTGCAGATGTGACTTCCCAGCGGCGGCAGCTTTACCGAAAACAGCGGACTGTGGCTGTGAAATCGGATGAAGCGGCATCTGCTGAGGTCAGCACTGCAATTTCCACGCTTTCCAAAGAACTGAGTCACTTACGCCGGGAGGTGAAATTATGTAGCGATATTGCCGTCCGTTCCAGCGTCATGCTGGAACACATTCAGAAAGTCCGCGAGGACAATTATTCTCAGAGAAAGGAGCAAACCGAATATGACCAATTCAGGCGATGCGGCAGAGCAAATCGTTAGGATGAGTTTGGAGGGTACGGAGGTTGCCCTCAAGCTGACCGGCTCTGCGGCAAAGAACATCGCAGCGGCGCTCTACACCATTGCGAAGAACGCCGACAGGAACAAGACCAAGGGGCACCAGCGGCTCAGCGCTATGCTGAAATGCGGAAAGGAGCTGAAGGTGTTCACCATCAGTGAGGAGCATCTGAAACGCTTTGCCCAGGAGGCAAAGCGTTACGGTGTGGTTTACTGTGCCCTCCGGGGGAAAGAGAAATCCGCTGACGGTATGGTGGATGTAATGGTGCGGGCGGAGGACGCTTCCAAGATCAACCGGATCGTGGAGCGGTTCAAACTGGCTACTGTGGACACCGCTTCCATCAAGCATGATATTGAAAAGACCCGTCAGGAAAAGGAATCCGCCCCTGCCGCTCCCGAAAAGGTCGCACCACAAAAGGATGCGGATGATATGATTTTGGATGAGCTGCTGGGTGCGCCCATTCAAAAGGAGCAACCATCCCTTGAAAACCCTACTGCGGCAAAGACGGAAAAAAGCCCTCCGTCCGAGCCTACCTCCGGGATGCAAAGGAAAACCGCCGAGGGTACTGCTAAGGAATCCCGCTCCTCCGTTCGGGAGGAACTGCGGGAGATTAAGGCAGCACGGCAGGAAAAGGCTGCGCCGCCCAAGGTGCAGGACATCACAAGTCCTGTAAAGCAGCCTGAAATTCAGCCCCATATCCATCTAGGCAAGAAAAAGCCCAAAGTGAAAGCGAGGTAATCTATGAGCAATTTCGATGACATTTTCAGCGGTCAGGGGGATAAGCCCAGATGGAACGATCAGCCCTTTGATAAGGAAGCATGGGCGACAAAAAAGCAGGAGGAACGCAAGGAACTCTATGCCCTTGCTGATTCCACTGCCGCCGAAATCAGCGGGGACGGTGAGAAATACCAGAAATATCTGGATGTTCAGTCCCGGTTCAGCCGGTACACCCCCACCAATGCGCTGCTGATTCTGGCACAAATGCCGGAGGCTACCCAGCTCAAGGACTTCGACGGCTGGAAGGAAGCCGGTGTGTCCGTCCAGCGCAACCCCAAAAGCGTGAAGATTCTGGAACCCGGCAAGGAATATGATCGGGAGGACGGCACTCGTGGCACCTCTTTTGAGGTAAAACGGGTCTACGATGTGTCTCAGACCAGAGGGCGGGTGCGCTCTGCCCCTGCCGTGAAGCTGGATGACCGGGTGCTGCTGAAAGCCCTGATTCACCGCACCCCCGTTCCCATTCAGACGGTGGACTCCCTGCCTAACAATATGGGCGCAATGTATGACCATAACCAGCAGGCGATTTTCGTGTGCCGGGGTATGGGTGCGGAGGACATTTTCCGCAGCGTGTCCAAGGAACTGGCTCACGCAGAACTTGCTGGGATGCACGAGAACTACAACCGCAGCGATGCCGCCTTTGCTACCTACAGTGCATCCTATCTTCTGTGTAAGCGGTATGGGGTGGATGTGTCGGATTATAATTTCAGCCGACTGCCTGCATCCTTCCGGGAGAGCAATCCCCAGCAGGTGCGGGAGACCCTGACGGAAATCCGGGACACCGCCAACCAGATCTCCACCAGAATGTACCGCGCCCTGGAGCAGAACCGCACCCCCAAATCCAAGGAACAGGAGCGGTGATCTATGGCAAAGGAAGAAAAGCGTGTTCTGGAGCTGGACAAGTATGAGCATGGGGTGGTCATCAATGCCCTGAACGAAATGCGCAATGACCTGATTGGGGAGGAGCGCCCCACGGATATTGTGGACGAGGTACTGCTGAAAGCCATTGATGCTCCCACCAAAAAGGTAAGGGGTAAGTCCCGTGAAGAGCGATGAACGGCGTACCATAAGAATTCTGTGTGTCCTTGGTATCATCCCGGTGGTGTGGCTGGCTCTGCTGATAGCCCCTTTTGTGAGTGGTGGTCTGGCAGAAATTGTAGCCGAGTTCCCAGCGGCAATGGAGAATCCCTTTCATATTGAGTTGTGTGAGGACAGTCAAAAAACTGTCCTGATTTTTCTGCTCATTTACGTCTTGTCCATTGGTGTAGCTTTGTCCTCCCGGCGCAATTACCGCCGTGGTGAGGAACACGGTTCTGCTAAATGGGGCAGCGCTACCGCCGTGAATAAGAAGTATCAGGCAAAGGATCCGGAAGCGAACAAGGTATTCACGAAGCACGTCCGCATGGGTTTGGACGGCAGAAAGCACCGCCGCAATCTGAACACAGTAGTGGTTGGCGGCAGCGGCTCCGGTAAAAGCCGGTTCTATGCCCTCATCAATCTGCTGCAAGCCTGTTCTTCCTATTTCGTGCTGGACTGTAAGGGGGAGCTGCTGAGGATGACCGGCACCTTTCTGAAAATGCGAGGTTATGAAATCAAGGTGCTGGATTTGCTTAGTATGGAGAAAAGCCACTGCTTCAATCCCTTTGCGTATCTGCAAACGGACAACGATGTCCAAAAGCTGGTGACCAGCCTGTTCAAGGCCACGACCCCAAAAGGAAGCCAGTCCAACGACCCTTTCTGGGACACGGCGGCATCCATGCTGCTGTCCGCCATCATCTTCTACCTGCTCTATGAAGCCCCGGAGGAAGAACAGAATTTCCCCATGGTCATGGAGATGCTCCGGGCGGGAGAAGTCCGGGAGGATGATGACACCTATCAATCCCCGCTGGACGAGCTGTTTGAGAGGCTGGAAATGCGCAATCCCGACCATATCGCCGTGAAGTATTACAAGGACTACCATTCCGGTTCTGCCAAAACCCTGAAATCCATTCAGATCACTTTGGCCGCAAGATTGGAGAAATTCAACCTTGCCAGCGTTGCGGCCCTGACTGCCACCGATGAGCTGGAGCTGGCATCGCTGGGAGAAAAGAAAGTAGCGTTGTTCGCCCTGATTCCCGACCATGATGTGAGCTTCAACTTCCTTGTGAGTATGGTCTATAGCTGTACCTTTGAGCAGCTATTCCGGCTGGCGGACGATAAGTACAAGGGTGCGCTGCCGATTCCTGTCCATTTCCTAATGGACGAGTTCGCCAATGTGAGCCTGCCGGATGATTTCGACAAGCTACTGGCAACCATGCGCTCCCGGAATGTGTTCGTGTCCATCATCATTCAGAATATCGCCCAGCTAAAGAACCTGTTTGAAAAGCAATGGGAGTCCATACTGGGCAACTGCGACGAGTTTCTGTATCTGGGCGGCAATGAAACCGGCACCCACAAAATGATTGCGGAATCCTATCTCGGCAAGCAGACCATCGATCTGAACACCTACGGCAAAAGCTCCGGGCGCAGCGGCAACTATTCCACCAACTGGCAGATCACCGGGCGGGAGCTGCTGGATGCGGCGGAGGTGCGGATGCTGGATAACCGCTATGCGCTCCTGTTCATCCGGGGCGAACTGCCTGTTATGGACGAAAAGTATGACCTGCTGAACCACCCCAATGTGAAGTTCACCCCGGAGAAAGGAGGTGCGCCCTATGTCCACGGCGGCACAGAGCTGTCCGTGGGAAGCCTGTCCCTGTCTACTGTTTCCGGTACGGAAACGAAATTTATCAACCTGTCCGAAATCGAATTTGAGCTTCTTTCTGATGAGGAAATTGAAGTGGAATTATTATCTGGAGGAAATAAAAATGAAGTTCTTTAAGAAAACTGAGAAGAAAACCGAAAAGCTGCCCATGCCTTCCAATGTGAAGAATGGCTTCCGCCGCTACTGTGTCACGGTGCTGGCGCTGGCACTGTGTTCTACTCTGGTGCTGCCTGCCTCTGCCACTGGCGGCGACCCCCTCACCGTTGTCAACAACCTATCCGACTTCATCTTCGGCATGATCCGGGCGGTGGGTATGATTCTGCTGGGCTGGGGCATTGTGCAGGTGGGGCTGTCTTTTCAGTCCCATGACCCTTCTCAGCGCTCTAACGGCTTCCTGACTCTGGCTGGCGGTGTCATCATCACCTTTGCAAAGGAGATTCTGACCCTGATTACCGGCTAACCCAAAATCAAATTCTCTCCGGGCCATATGGCTCGGAGAAGGAAAGGAGGTATTATTGTGTCGGATAATTGGGTTGTCCAGAACCTGCAAAATGCGCTGGAAACATGGAATGAAAAGTTGGCGGAAATCTGGACGCTGGTAACACAATCGCCCCAGGCTTTCAAGGGCGGCAGCATCTGGAATGTCATGGTTAGCATCAACGGTGCTGTGCAGGCAGTGGGGCTTGCTTTGATCGTGCTATTCTTTTTTATGGGCGTGATGAAAACCTGCAGCAGCTTTGCAGACCTGAAACGACCAGAAGTTGCGGTCAAGGTATTCGTTCGCTTTGCCCTGGCAAAAGCGGCAGTGACTCATGGATTAGAGCTGATGAACGCCCTGTTTTCCATTGCCCAAGGGCTGGTATCCACCATCATGTCCGCAGCCGGATTTGGTTCCGTGCAGACTGCCGTCCTGCCAACGGAGATCATCACCGCCGTGGAGGAGTGCGGCTTCTTTGAATCCATTCCGCTGTGGGCGGTGACGCTGATCGGCGGACTGCTGATTACCGTGCTGTCCTTTGTGATGATTATGACGGTGTACGGACGCTTCTTCAAGCTGTACCTTTACACCGCCATCGCCCCGGTGCCGATGTCAGCCTTTGCTGGGGAGCCTACCCAGAGCATTGGCATTTCCTTCATCAAATCCTATGCTGCCGTTTGCCTGGAGGGTGCCATCATCGTACTTGGCTGCATCATTTTCTCCCTGTTTGCCGCTTCGCCCCCGGTAGTTGACCCCAATGCCGCTGCTGTGAGCATGGTCTGGAGCTATGTGGGAGAATTGGTGTTCAATATGCTGATTCTGGTTGGCACGGTGAAAATGGCTGACCGGGTGGTACGGGAAATGATGGGGCTGTAAGGAGGAAAGAATGGAAATCAAAATCAATCGGGAGATTCGTGACTACCACGAATCCATGTTCATGGGTCTGTCTCTGCGGCAGACCCTTTGTTCGTTATTGGCGGTTGGTGCAGCGGTGGGGCTATACTTCTGGCTGAATCCCATTATTGGAACGGAAGCGGTATCCTGGGTCTGTATGCTGGGAGTCGCTCCCTTTGCTGCGCTGGGCTTTGTATCCTACCACGGGATGCCCGCAGAGAAATTCCTGTGGGTCTGGTTCCGTTCTGAAATTCTGGAACCGAAGGTCATTCGCTTTCAGCCCACCAATCTCTATTATGAAATCATGAAAGATACCATCGCAAAACATGAAAAGGAGGCCAGAAAACAGCATGAAAGCAATTAAGCAGGTGATGAAAAAAGATCAGGAGCCGTACCGTGTTCCGAAACGGGTGCAGGATGTCATACCGATCAAGTGTATGTGGAGGGATGGCATTTTCCTCGTTGGAACCCGGTATTCCAAGACATTTAAGTTCACGGACATCAACTATATGGTGGCATCTCAGGAAGCGCAAAAGAAATTGTTTCTAGCATATGCAGCGCTGATTAACAGTCTGGACTGCGGCGCTACCACCAAGATCACCCTGAACAACCGGCATCTCAACCGTAAAAACTTTGCGGATACGGTTCTGATGAAGCTGAAAAATGACTATCTGGATTACTACCGTATGGAGTACAACGATGTTATTATGAGCAAGGCCACGGGCGGCAACGGCATCATTCAAGAGAAGTATGTTACGGTATCTGTCTGTAAAAAGAATATTGAGGATGCCAGAGCTTACTTTGCCCGTGTGGGCGCAGAGCTGACCGCCCGCTTTGCCGCTCTGGGAGCCAAGGTCACGGAAATGGATGCCACAGAAAAGCTCCGGGTACTACACGATTTCTACCGCAGCGGCGAGGAAGTATATTTCCGATTCGATGCCCAGGACATGATGCGCAAGGGGCATGACTTCCGGGATTACATCTGCCCCGATTCCGTGGAAAAGCACAACGATTATTTGATGTTAGGCGGCAAGTATGCCAGAGTAATCTACCTCAAGGACTATGCTTCCTTTATTTCTGATCAGCTTGTCACCAAATTGACCGACCAGAGCCGGAGCATGATGCTGTCCATTGACATCATCCCCGTCGCCACCGATGAAGCGGTGCGGGAGGTGGAGCGGAAGATGCTGGGGGTGGAAACCAACATTACCAACTGGCAGCGCAGGCAGAATGCCAACAACAACTTCTCCGCCATCGTCCCTTACGATATGGAACAGCAGCGCCGGGAGACCAAGGAATACATGACCGACCTGACCTCCCGTGACCAGCGGATGATGCTGTCGGTGCTGACCATCGTCCACCTTGCGGACACCAAGGCGGAACTGGATGCGGACACCGATGCGCTGCTGAAGGTTGCGGCAGACCATATGTGCCAGATGGCAGTGCTGCGGTATCAGCAGCTTGACGGTCTGAATACCGCTCTGCCCATCGGCACCCGGAAGATTGACACCTTCCGTACCCTAACCACGGAAAGCCTTGCAGTGTTTATGCCCTTTAAGGTGCAGGAGATTCAGGAGCCGGGTGGCATCTATTTTGGGGAGAATGCAATCTCCCACAACCTGATTCTGTGCAATATGAAAAACCTGCTAAATCAGTCCATGATGCTGCTGGGCATCCCCGGTTCCGGCAAATCCTTCTTTGCCAAACTGTTGATTGTGGCCATTGCCTTGTCCACGAAGGATGACATTATTATTTTGGACCCGGAAGGGGAGTATACGCCGCTGGTCAAGGCGCTGGGCGGTGCGGTCATGTGCTTTGCGGTGGGCGGCTCTGACTGGCTCAACGCCATGGCCATGGAGGAAGGTTATGGAGAGGGAAGTCCTGTTGCCTTCAAATCCCAGTTCATCATGTCCCTTTTGAAGCAGATCGACCCCGATGGCATCCGGGCGCACCATAAGTCCATCATTGACCGCTGTGTGGCGCTGGTGCTTCAGGATCAGAAAAAGACCAGAAAAGTCCCAACCCTCTGTACCCTGCGGGAAAAGTTGCTGGAACAGCCGGAACAGGAAGCACGGGATCTGGCATTGACCATGGAGCTATATACCTCTGGCTCTCTGAATATCTTTGCCCATGAAACCAATGTGGATACCAAGAACCGCATCCAGTCCTATGATATCCACGATTTGGGTGAAGAGCTGAAGCAGCCGGGATTTGTGACTATCACCGATGCTATGATCAATCGGGTCAACTACAACTGGGCGCACGGGAAGAAAACCCACATTTTCGTGGATGAATTTCACATTGCCTATGAGAATGAATACAGCGGCAACTTCTTCACCTCCGCATGGCGTCAGTTCCGCAAGCGGAATGCAGCCCCCTGTGCTATCACCCAAAATGTGGAATATATGCTGGATTCTGTGCAGGCCAGCACCATGGTATCCAACTCCGAATTTGTTGTCATGCTGAATCAGGCGGAATCCGATCAGGAGCGTCTTTCCAAGCTGCTGAACATTTCCCCGGAACAGATGAGCTATGTGAATGGTTCGGAAGCAGGATGTGGCCTGATGCGCTATGGTAGCGCGCTGGTTCCTTTTGTCAACAGGTTCCCCGCCAATACGGAACTGTATAAGCTCATTACCACCAAACCCGGTGAGGGGTTGTTTGCCAAAGGGCGGGTAAATTGCAATGCCTGATATCAAAACCAGGGATGTAGTATCCGGCACCATTAAGACCATTGACCGTAGCACTCTGGCTGGGCAGCGGATGAAGGACGCCTATGTTCAGGCAAAGGATAAGGCGGAACACAGCGTTTATTCTTCGGAGAGCACCAGCGAGGAGTATGCGTCTGAGCGGATTATGGATGGTGCTTCCACCGTTGCCCGTGAAGCTGTTCATCAGGTGGATGTGCAGGGGCACCGTATTATTCAGGGCGCACAGAGGAAATTCACCCAACAGCAGGAGAATCCCCAGCCCCAGCAGTCCCCACCACAATCGACATCGGGCAGTCCACAATCTTCCCCTAATACACATGCATCCATTTCTCCTCAGCAGGTGCAGAATAGCCCCGGAACAGAGAATATCCACCATGCACAGCAGCCCCACCGGGTATCTCCCGATGGGGCTGCTTTCTCTGGTATGGGTGGGCACTCTGAAGTTGGCTCCGGTACTTCGATTCCAAAGCAGGAATCGGTTCGCAATCAGCAAATTGCTTCTGCCAAAGCGGAATTGAGGGTAAAAAGGTCCTCCCAGCAGACTTCACCTTCTGTGCCGCAGTTTTCCCGTGAAGGAAAGGTATCCCGCAGCCACCGCGTCTCAACGGCAAAGAATACTTCAGCCAGTCAGACAGTGAAATCTGTAGAGAACATTACAATCAAGACTTCCCAACGAACCATCAAAACAGCAAGCTCCACGGTGAAAACCGTGGAACACATGGGCGGCACCGCTATCAAGTCCACACAGGCCGCAGCCGAGACAGCCCAGAAAACCGCCGTAATTGCCGCCAAAACCGCATATCGCAGTCATATTGCAGCGAAATTGGCGGCTACGGTTGCGAGGAAAGCAGCTGCCTATACCGCCAGAGCCGCCAAAGCAATCGCACAGGCCATGCAGGAATTGATTTCTGTCGTTGCCGCTGGCGGTGGAACTGTGCTGATTCTGGTGATTGTTCTGGTTGTTATGTGCTTCGCCGGTATGATGCTCGCCAGCGATGAGAATGATATGGAAATCCTGCCAGTCAGCGAGGAGGTCAAAGCCTATGAACCGATCATACAGAAGTATGCCAAGGAACATGGAATCCCGGACTATGTGCTTTTGATTGAAGCGGTGATGATGCAGGAATCCGGGGGCCGGGGCACTGATCCCATGCAATGCTCTGAGTGTAATTTCAATACCCTATATCCCCACACCCCTGGCTCTATCACCGACCCGGAGTATTCCGTCAATGTGGGCATCCAGAATCTTGCGGACTGCCTGCAAATTGCCCAGTGCGAAAGTCCTGTGGACATAGATGCCATAAAGTTAGCTCTCCAAGGTTATAACTACGGTCAGGGGTACATCACCTGGGCAATGCGCAAATACGGGGAATACTCTAAAGGAAATGCTATTGAGTTTTCTCTGAAAACTGCTGAGCAGTACGGCTGGAGCAGCTATGGGGATATGGACTATGTGCCCCATGTGTTACGCTATTACCCACTTGGACAAATCTTCTATGACCCGGATACTACCCAGCTAATTGTAGAGGTTGCCGCTTCGCAGATTGGTAATGTGGGAGGAGAACCCTATTGGAGCTGGTACGGCTTCACGGAGCATGTGGAATGGTGCGCCTGCTTCGTCAGCTGGTGCGCCAACAAATGTGGTTATCTGGATACGATCATTCCAAAGTTTGCTGGATGCAGTACCGGTGTGCATTGGTTCAAAGCCAGAAACCAATGGGCAGAAAGGACTATCACCCCGGAACCGGGAATGATTATCTTCTTCGACTGGGATGGGGACGGTGTCCCGGATCACACAGGTATCGTAGAAAAGAGCGAGAATACTTGTGTCTACACTATTGAGGGGAACACTTCCGATAGCTGCCGCAGACGGCAATACACAGTAGGTGATTCTCAGATCTTCGGCTACGGAATCCCTGCTTACTAAAAAAGGATACCTCCCGATTGGGCGGTATCCAATACATATTGTGTTATGGTTCCAGATTTGTTTCATCAAAAAGGGGAGAGCTGAAAAATTCATTGATGCCAATTTCAAGTCCCTGGCACACTTCGTGGACGATTCGCAGCTTCATTGACGGATAGGTGCAGTTGATGATATTGGATATGGTGGAACGGGGCAGGCCACTTTTGGTAGAAAGCTGGTACTGGGTCATGTTCTTTTCTGT
>OHGA01000377.1_pt1 | contig 11566 bp, 13 predicted proteins | sample 1567621 | NCBI WGS metagenome assembly OHGA01 (sample SAMEA3879607, study PRJEB24766) | human gut metagenome | biome: human-associated habitat; feature: feces | place: USA | collected 1985/1987
GCAATGCCGCGAGAGACGCAAAAGCCCTTACCGCCGCGCAGATTGAAACCTGCCTGAACGTGCTGGACGAGGCCGACGGCATGCTGAAGGCCTCCGCCGTGGATAACCAGACGGCGCTGGAAAAAACAGCGGCCGGGCTTCTTCTGGCCGTATCGGGGGGAAAGCGATGATCCGCATCAGACCCGCTGTGATCGTGGAAGGGAAGTACGATAAAATCAAGCTCTCCGGCCTGCTCGATACCCTCATTCGGCAAGGAAAAGCGGAAAGCAAAGCCCTCCGCAGAGGGGAAGCTTGGGGTGGAAGGCGTTCCGGCTGAGGTCCTGCTGGAACAGGACTTTGATGCCGCTGGAATTCAGCACGGTGCGCCCGAAGTTGAGATCCTCCACGTGAAGAGCCACCAGAGACCCCCGCCCCACGCAAGGCAGCAGGGGATAGAGAAAGTTGACGTTCATTTCCGCGACATACAGCGCATCCAGGCATTTTTTGAGGTCTGCGGGGCCATGGCGGAGCACCGCCACCAGCACCCCGGACTCCGTATAGCAAATACCTTTCTCCAGAAAAATTTCCGACGTCCTTTCCGGATCGCTGACAATCAGGCGCGCAATAGTCGCCTCATGGCAGTCCTGCATGCTGAATCCCAGACAGAAAATGCCGTGCATGTCCAGCAGGCCGAGGAGGGCGGTCAGGGCCCCCACCCGGTTCTGGAGCATGATGGAATATTGCTTTATCGTGCTGCCGGGGGCTTTAATGGCTTCTTCCTTCATAACAATAAAGCAAATAAGGGCTGTATTCTATTTGGCGTACGTTTTAAGCACGCGCCTGATGATGGCCAGAGCCTGCTGGATTTCCTCTTCACTGACATTCAGCGGCGGCAGCAGACGGACGGTTTCCGGCCCGGCGGGAACGGAAAGCAACCCTTCCTGCCGCAGGGCCTCCACCACTACGGAGGCGATCGTCTTGCCCTCCGGCGCGGCTACCATTTCCGGGTTCAGGCCAATGCCCAGCAACAGGCCCAGGCCACGCACGCCCTGAACAACAGGCAGGTTCCAGGATTCTATTTCCCTGCGAATTTCCGCGCCCAGGCGCCGCGCCCGCTCCGGGAGCCCCTGGGAAACAACTTCCCGCAGCACGGCCAGGCCTACCGCAGTGCCGAGCGGGTTGCCTCCATACGTGGAGCCATGGGAGCCGGGATCCATGATGGAGGAAAGCTCCGTACCCTGGCCGTCAATGGCGCGGTCGGAAATCCAGAAGCCGCCGATGGGGAAACCGCCGCCCAGAAAATGCCGTCCGGTTCCACATCCGGAGCTACGGCGCGCCATCCCATGATGTCGCCGCAACGGCCAAAGCCGCACTGCACTTCATCCATCAGCAGAAGAAGATCATGCTCCCTGCACAACTGCGCCAGGCCCCGCAGAAATTCCGGAGTCACGCAGTTGACCCCTCCTTCTCCCTGGACGGTTTCCAGCATGAAGGCCACCGTTTCCGGCCTGATGGCTTCGCGGGCCGTTTCCAGATCGTTGAAAGGCAAATGGCGGAATCCCGGCAGCATGGGGTCAAAGCCGATTTTGATTTTATCCTGCCCCGTGGCGGACATGCTGCCCAGCGTCCTCCCGTGGAAGGATTTGTTGAACGTAAGCACCTCATAACGGGGCTTGCCGTCCGGCTGGGGCTTGCGGTGCCCGTAACGGCGCGCTACTTTGATTAAACCGTCATTGGACTCCGCACCGCTGTTGGCGAAAAAGACTTTTCCCGGGCGCTCCACGCATTTGGTCACGATGAATTCCGCCAGATCCGCCTGCTGGGGGATCTGGTACAGGTTGGAGCAGTGCACCAGGGTGGCGGCCTGCTTTTGCAGGGCCTGCGTCACCGCAGGATGGCAGTGCCCGAGCACGCAGGTCGCAATGCCGGCACAGAAGTCCAGATAGCACTTTCCCGTGCTGTCCCACAGTCGGGAGCCTTCTCCGCGGACGGCAGCCATGGGATAACGGCCATAGGAATGGAGTACGTACTGGTTGAGCTTTTCTTCTGTGTTCATAAGTTAAGGTAATATGGGCGTAGTTTGCTCTTCTGGCCCCGTCTGTAAATGATTTTTTTGGGAACCACGTCATGATTGCCGCATTTTACCCCGGAAGACAGTCACATCTTTGTCCGCCGCCCATTCATTTTTCTTTTCTTTTATCATTTTAACGGCAGAATAACCGCCGCAACCAGCAATAATCCACTATGGCTCATTTTTTCAACCTCAAAGGCTTTCTGGAAGAATTCAAGGCATTCGCCCTTAAAGGGAACGTTATTGACCTGGCGGTGGCCGTCGTCATCGGCGGCGCATTCAACAAAATCGTCTCCGTCTTCGTTTCCAGCATCATCACCCCCATCATCGGCTACCTTACTTCCGGGGTCAACCTGGCATACCTGGTGCTGAAGCTGGGCGATGTGGAATTAAAATACGGGGAATTGCTTCAGGCGACCATTGACTTCCTCATCATCGCCTTCTCCGTCTTTGTAGCCATCAAGCTGATCGGAGCCCTGAGGCGCAAGAGCGAAGAAGCTCCGGCCGCCCCTGCTCCCAAGCCGGATGACGTCGTCCTCCTGGAACAGATCCGGGACATCCTGCAAAAACAGGCGGACGCCAAATAAGCCCTTTTGAACGGTTCATGCCGGTTCCATACGGGACCGGCATATTTTTTCCTCTTTACTTGTTCCGCCGCAGACGGGAAAGTGATTGCATGACTTCTCCGCTGCGCCTTTTAGCATTTGCCCTCCTTCTTGCTCCGTCCCTGCTTCCGGCGGCGGAAAACCAGCGCTTCATTCTGGAACGCCCCTATCCGGTGGCGGAAATCCCGGAACCTGACCGCAGCCTTCCCGTCACCAACGTAATCCTGATGATTGGAGACGGCATGGGCATCCACCACCTTTCCGCCGCATGGGCAGCCAACAGAGGCCGCCTGTTTATTGAAAACTGCCCGGTTACGGGCATTTCCAAAACATGGTGCGCGGACAAGCTGGTCACGGACTCCGCCGCTGCGGGCACCGCCATGGCGACGGGAACCAAGACGCTTTATCATCGAGTCGCCGTATGCCCCAAGGGCAACAGGCTGGATTCCCTGGTGGACAAGGCGGCGGACATGGGCAAATCCACCGGCGTTATCGCCACCTGCGAGCTGAATGACGCCACCCCGGCATCTTTCTGCGCCAATAATGAAAAAAGATCGGATGCCTACGGCATCATTGGGGATTACCCCCGTTCCCGTGCCGATTTCATCTTTGGCGGCGGCGGCAAATACTTCACGCAGAGGCCGGACGGCAGGGATATCTTCCAGGAAATGCAGGCGCAGGGATACCGCGTCGCCCGCACTTGGGAAGAAGCCGGCGCCTTGCCTCCCGGAAAAACGCTGGCCGTCACCGCTCCGGGGAATCTTCCCCCGCCCTCCAAGCGGGGAGACGTTTTCCGCCAAGCCGCACTGAAAGCCCTGGACACCCTTTCCCGGAATCCCGACGGATTTTTCCTGATGATTGAAGGGTCCAACATCGACAAGGCAGCCCACAGCAGCAACCTGGAAGAAATGATGGAAGAACTCCTTGATTTTGACCGGACTGCGGGAGCCGTGCTTGACTGGGCCTCCAAACACCCCGGCACCCTGGTCGTCATCACGGCGGACCATAATACGGGGGCATTCGCGCTCACGGGCGGCAGCCGGGAAAAGGGGGAAATAACGGCCCGGTTCGGTTCCGGCAGTCATGACGGCGTGGCTGTTCCGGTGTACGCTTTCGGCGCGGGAAGCGGTGCTTTCACCGGCATTTATGAAAATACGGCCATCTTCAGCAAGATCATGGATGCCTTTAAAAAAGGTGCGGGCAAACCCGTGCGTTAGGTACCCTGCGGCCTGTCCATGCGCCGCGCCACCAGCCCGGCCCCGGCGGTAGCCACGCCGCCTATCAGGAACACCGCTTGCGGGCCGCCCGTATTCATCCAGATCACGCCGCCCAGCACTCCGTAAGCGATAGAAGCCACATGATTGATGGCCAGCCCGGTGTAAATGCTTGGCGTAATGTCTTCCGGCTTCTCGCAGATGCGGGCCACGTAGGTGCTCCGGGCCATACCCAGGGCGAACAGCAGGTTGTCCAGGACAAAGCAGGCGGTCACTACCCCCACGGCCCAATGCAGGGGCAGCAGCTCCGGCGCGAAGGCGTATGCCAGACACAGGAGGGACAGCGCCACGCTGTCGAAAATCGTCACCTTCCGTTCCCCGTAGCGCTTGATGCTCCAGCCGATAAGGGGTTGAGTAACCAGTCCGATGACACCGGCCATGAGCAGGGTTTTTCCGATATATCCGGGAGGCTGGCCCAGCGTGCTGACCATCAGCCAGAAACCAAAGGTCAGATAAAGCTGCTTGCGGATGCCGTGCAGAATTTCCAACCCATAATAAACGGCATACCTGCGCTTGAAGACGAAACATTGCCTCCAGCCGCGCCGCTGCGGGAAGACGGGCGTCTTCACCCGGCTCAGGAACAGGAACGCCAGCAGGCACACGCCCCCCGTGACGAAAAAGTCCACGGCAAAAGACTGGTTGAATTTCCACTTGATCCACACGCACAGCGCTCCCAGCAGCGCGGCAGCCGTTCCCAGAGCCTTCATCTGGCCAAGCCGCAGGCTGCGGTTTTCCGGCCTTGCCGTATGAATGACAATGGTATCAATCATGCCCATCAGGATATGCTGGCCCAGGCTCACCGTCAGAATCCATGCGGACAGGGTCCACAGGCTGGTTCCGGCGCCGCAGAAAGCCAGCGCGTACATGCCGCCGAACATCAGCAGGCACGCCACCCCGGCCACGCGGACCTCATTAAACATGAAAAGCAGGCTGACCACAAAAAGAGACAGGATGCCGGGCAATTCCCGGGGGAATTCAATCAGCCCACGCATCTCCACGTCAAGATGCTGGGCATCACGCAGAAAATTGCTGAAAACGAGATCATACACACCGCTTCCGAACTGGCCCAGAAAAAGCGCCAGCAGCACAAATACCATCGTCTTCCTGATGCGGGGGGAAGCGGCTCCATTCATAGCGCGGGAATACTCTCACAGGCGCCCGGACGGAACAACCGCTATTTTCATGTGCCGGTTTTCTCTGCATTTGCAAAAATAACCTCGAAACGGAATTTTCCCGGAAAATGCCGCGTATTTACGTACGCTATGATTTCCAAGTGTACCTTTTCCGCCACGGTTTTCAGCCTGTTTTCCCTTTGCTGGGGCGCCCCATCCGCTCCGGTTCTCGAAGAGCCCCATATCATTCCCCTGCCCGCCGCCATGCGCGTCCAAACCGGAGAAAGCGGGTTTTCCCTGAAAAACGGCGTCAGGCTCCCGGAAAAAAATCCTCTTTCCAGGCAGGCGGAACGGATTTTCCGCGACAACGGGATCAACACGGCCCTGGTTAAAAACAACGCGGACATCATCTTTACGGAAGACGCTTCCCTGGACAGGGAAGGCTACCGCCTTGCCGTAACGCCGGATTCCATCTCCATTGCTTCCGGTTCCGTGAACGGAGCCCTGTATGCCCTTCAATCCCTCGTTCAAAGCATCGCTGCCGACAAAAACAGAGCTCCGGCCCTGCCCCGGATGGACGTAAAAGACCAGCCCCGCTTTTCATGGCGGGGCCTGATGGTAGACAGCTGCCGCCACATGATGCCCGTGCGGGACATCAAAAAAGTGCTGAACCTGATGGAACGGTACAAATTCAACACCCTGCACTGGCATCTGACGGACGACCAGGGGTGGCGTCTCCCAATCGCCAAGTACCCCAGGCTGACAACCGTGGGAGGCACCCGGGCTCAATCCCCCGTCATCGGCAACCGCAATAAGGGAGACGGCATCCCCTACTCCGGCCATTACACCGCGGATGAAATCCGGGATGTGGTGCGGTACGCCAGAGACCGGGGCATTACCGTCATTCCGGAAGTGGAAATGCCGGGTCATGCCTCCGCAGCCATCGCCGCATATCCGGAACTTGGGAATACGGACATCCCGGGCTATGCGCCCAGGGTGCAGGAAACCTGGGGCGTGCACTCCTATACCTTCTCCCCCACGGAAAAAACCTTCCGTTTTCTGGAAGACGTCATTGATGAAATATGCGCCCTGTTCCCGGACAGCCCCTACATCCACATCGGAGGGGATGAAGCGCCCAAGAATCAGTGGAAACAGTCCCCCACGGCCCAGCGGGTCATGAAGGACAACGGCCTGGCCAATGAACACGAGCTCCAGAGCTACTTCATCCGCCGCGTGGAAAAAATAATCAACAGCCGCGGAAAAAGGCTCATTGGCTGGGATGAAATCCAGGAAGGGGGCCTTTCCCCCACCGCTACCATGATGGTCTGGCGCAGCCAAATGCCGCACATCGCCGCACAAACCCTGGCACGGGGCAACGATATTGTGATGACGCCCAACAGCCACCTGTACTTTGACTATGACCAGGGGCCCGGAAAACCCGCTGCCCCCGAATACGAGACGATTAACAACAATCAGCTGACCTGGCAGCATGTTTACGGACTGGAACCGGTGCCTCAGGGAACGCCCCGGGAACGGGAAAAGCAGGTGCTGGGCTGCCAGGCGAACATCTGGACGGAATATATCCCGAACCTGCCGAAATGGGAATACCATGTCTTCCCCCGCGCCCTGGCGCTGGCGGAAGTTGCCTGGACCCCGCAGGAGCTAAAAAATGAGAAAGATTTCCGTAAACGCCTCGACCGCCAGCTTCCCTTCCTGGACGCCCGCGGCGTCAATTACAAAAGACCGGACAATGGAGCCCCCGCACAGCCGAAGGCCGTCATTACGCGGGAACGCCGTTAAGCACGGCAGACGGGTTCCTGCGGCGCCTCCTTCCGGAGGCCGCATTATGGGCTAGCCAACCTTCATGAAAACCATTACATTGACGGCATTATGAATTTGGAACTGCTTCGTCAGGTTTGCGTGACTCCGGGCGCTCCGGGGTTTGAAGACAAAATCCGCGATTTCATCATCCAGGAAGTGGCCCCGCTGGTGGACGCCGTGCGCGTGGACAACATGGGCAGCGTGATTGCCATCGTGGAAGGCAAAAACACGGAAAAAACCATGATGGCCGCCGCCCACATGGATGAAATCGGGTTCATGGTCCGTCACATCGACGACAAGGGGTTCATCAAATTCCTGCCACTGGGCGGCTTTGACGCCAAGACGCTGACGGCCCAGCGCGTCATCGTCCACGGTAAAAAAGATCTCATCGGCGTCATGGGCGTGAAACCCATCCACGTCATGTCCCCGGCGGAACGTACCAAGCTGCCGGAAGTGACCGACTTCTTCATTGACCTGGGCATGAGCAAGGAGGAAGTGGAAAAATACGTTTCCGTAGGCGACTCCGTTACCCGTGAACGGGATTTGGTGGAAATGGGGGATTGCGTGAACGTCAAATCTCTGGACAACCGCGCCGGATGCTACGTGCTGATTGAAGCCCTCCGCGCCATTAAGGCTTCCAGGAAGAAACCCTCCTGCAACTTCGTGGCCGCCTTTACCGTTCAGGAGGAAGTGGGCCTGAGGGGCGCGCAGGCCGGCACGCTGGACATCCAACCGGATTTCTTCATTGCCCTGGACGTCACCATCGCCTGTGACATTCCCGGAACTCCGGCGCACGACCAGGTTTCCCACCTGGGCGCAGGCGCCGCCATCAAGCTGTATGACGGTTCCGTCATTGCAGACCGCCGCATGGTCAAGTTCATGAAGGCCATGGCAGACGCCAACAAAATTAAATGGCAGACGGAAATGCTGCCGGCGGGAGGCACGGATGCCGGAGCCATGCAGAAATTCGTTCCGGGCGGTTCCATTGCCGGGGCCATTTCCGTTCCCACCCGCAATGTGCACCAGGTTATTGAAATGGCTCACAAAGACGACCTGGACGCTTCCGTAGCGCTTCTGACCGCCTGCGCCATGAACGTGGACAAATGGGACTGGTCCTGGAACTCCGTCAACGAATGCCCGGCGGAAAAACCCGCCAAGGCCGCAAAAACGGCAGCCAAGCCTGCCAAAGCCGCTGCCAAGAAGAAAAAGGCCAAATAACAGGTCTGGCCATTCATTCATCACTACCCGGCAGGCCGCACCGGAAACGGAGGCGGCCTGCCTGTTTTCAGCCTCCTTCAAATGTTCCGGCAAACTCCGGACACCGTCCTCTCCCATTCAGCCAGGCATACCGCAGGTTCCTGCATCACCCCCCCCCCGGAGGCTTTTTAGACGGCCCTGCCATAAAAAAATCCTCCGGCATCTCGCAATGCCGGAGGAGAGACAATCCTGAAAAAGAAAGTTACTTGGCGGCGGGGGCGGACGCTTCCTTCTGGGCGGGAGCGGGGGCCGGAACTGCTTCTACCTCCACATCTTCCTCCACTTCCACATCTTCTTCCGGACCGGTAGCGCCGGTCTGCTTCATGGCGTCCTTCAGGGCCTGGCTTCCGTAAAAGTCGGCCTGCTGCAAACGCTGCATGTCAGTCATCATGCCCATGAAAATGGGCAGAAGCTCGGCCTGGCGCGCCTGCATGGCGGCATCCATTTCAGCCTGAACCTTCTGGGCGCTCTTGGAAAGGGCTTCCCCCTTTTCATTGATTTTTGCCATCTTTTCCGCAGCCGCGTCTGCAGTGGCCTTGTCCTTCACCGTGCTGAGCGTGGCGGACATTTCCTTCATCAACGCCAGCATCTGATCAGCGGCTTCCTTCGCTTCCTTGGAAACTTCAGCGGCCGGCGCAACGGGCGCGGCAGGAGTTTCAGCGGCGGGTGCCGGAGCCGGGGCATCCTGGGCGGAAGCCATACCTGCAAATGCTAGGGCACATGCCGAACTAATTGTTACAATGCTCTTCATAACGTTTCCGTTGTACAGGCTCGCCATGCACGCGTCAATGAATCATTGTGTAACGGCTCCCCGTGATGCCGCAGAAAGAGGAATTTGCGTTTTTTCCTCCCTTGAAGGATTTTTTCAGTTGCATCTTTTTAGAATTATTATAAATTTATTTCCGATGACTAAGACCATAGAAAACCTGAAAGCTGCCATTACGGGCGAAAGCACCGCCTCCGCCACTTACGCGGCCTATGCCGCCAAAGCCGCCCAGGAAGGGCAGCCCCTTATTCAGAAATTGTTTGAAGCCGCCTCCAAGGCGGAATCCGTCCACGCCGCCAACCACAACAAGGTTCTGGAAAAGCTGGGAGCAACAATGGAGCCCATCGATATCCAGATCCATGTAGGAACCACCGCGGAAAACCTGAAAGCCGCCATTGCCGGGGAAACCCATGAATTTGAAAGCATGTATCCGGAATTCATCGCTGTGGCGGAAGAAGAAGGGCAGAAAGCCGCCGTCCGTTCCTTCACGTGGGCCACGGAAGCGGAAAAAGAACATGCCGATTTTTATTCCGTCGCCCTGAAGGCCCTGGAAAGCGGAGATACCAGTTCCCTGCCCAGGCAATACTGGATATGCCTGGTTTGCGGAGATACGTTCAAATCTCTGGAAGGCGTGGATGCGTGCCCCCTCTGCGGCACCAAGGCTGAAAAATTCCTCGTCATCGGATAAATTCCGTTTGAGCACCGGAGGCCGTCCACGGCACCCAGGAACCGCCCGGAACATTCCGGGCGGTTTTCTGTTTTTGCCGCAGCAGTCCATGGAAGAAAACCCTTCCCTTTTTACGGAGGCGGCCCACACCGGAAAAAGCTTCTCCAACATTCTGCTTGCGATTCATTTTAAAACTCTTATAATTTTTCTTCGCTTTAAGCAGGAAGCATTCTTTATCCCTCCTTTGCGATGATCCCTCCCCATGCATCCGCCGGTTCCGCAGAACGGTATCCGTCCGCATACGGCCTGTCGGCCGCTGTCTGCCAGGCTCTGCGCGCCGCGTTCATTCCCCGCCGCATGCGCTGCCTGTGGGCAGCCGGGCTTGCGGCGGCGCTGGCGGCCAATCCCTATGTGCTTAACGATGGCCAAAGCCTGCTGATGAGCAGCATGGGCATCGCCTCCTCCGCATCCCTGCTCTGCGGCACCATTCTTCTCTGCCTGAAATACCGCTTCACCGCCTATGTCCTTCTTCCCGCCATCATTCTGTTCAATGCGGGCCTGTACATGATGCAGATGCGGTACGGATTGGTCCTGAACCTTTCCGTGCTTTCCAGCATGGCGGAGACCAATTTCCAGGAAGCCTGCGCCTTCTGCACCCCCGCTTCCATTGCAGGACCCCTGCTTCTGGCCGGGTTTATCTACCTGGCCATCTACTGGGGCCGCCGTTCCCTGCGCCAAAAAGCCACGTGGGGCGCACTGGCATGCATTTGGGGCCTGTACGCGGCCCTTCTGCTGCTGAGCATTCCGGCAGCCTCCTACAGCTCGGAACCCCTTTATCTTTACTACACGTCTGACAAGGCCAAAGGCTGGCCTCTCGTGGATATTGCAATGACGTGCAAACTGGCGGACGAATACATCACCCAGGATGCGGGGCGTTTCAACACATTGCGGAATCTTCCGTCCTGCGCGGAGCCCCTTTCCCAGTGCGAAGCCCCAGACGACCTGGCCGTGGTTTTCCACATGGGGGAGAGTGTCCGGGGGGACCATCTTCCCCTGAACGGTTACCATCGGAACACAATGCCCCGGCTTTCCAGAGAACCCAACGTCGTTTCCTTCCCCCACGCCACTTCCTTCGGCATCGTGACCAGAATTTCCGCCATCGGCATGTTTACGGATGCGGAACTGTGCCGCCGCACTCCCGGTCACTCCTCCTTCATTGACCTGTTCAACAAACACGGGTTCCGCACCGTCCGTATCATGGACCTGAGCGGAGATTCCATTCATGATTATTCCCTGGGCATCCTGACACGGAACTGCCGTGAACGGAGACAGACGCCGCTCCAGCCAGACGCCCGAAATGATGCAGGAACGAACTTCCCTGGTCATGGAGGAATCCCTGAAAAACTTCGGCCGCAACAGGCAGCTTTATATCATTTACAATAACGGGAGCCATATGGCGTTCAGCTACCCCGCGCAGGCGGAATGTTTTACCCCGGCATCCTGCAATATGGACGACCCCAAGGCCCGTCTGGAAGAAACCGTCAATGCCTATGACAATTCCATCGTCGACCTGGATGCCTCCATTCACCGCATGATTGCACTGTTGAAGAACAGGCCCGCCATTTATTTTTACTGCTCCGACCACGGCGTAGCGCTGGGAGAGGAAGGAAAAATGTTCCAGGGCCATATCCTGCCGCCTGTTTACCGGCCTGCCATGTTCATCTGGTATTCGGACGCTTTCGCCTCACGCTATCCGGACATGGTGCGCGCCCTGAAAGCCAACCGGCTGAAAGCCGTCTCCCACGACCACATCTTCCATACCCTTCTTTCCCTGGCTTCCATCCGGTCGGAAATCGTCAGGAACGACCTGAATCTGGCTTCTCCGGACGCGCGGGAAACTCCGGCCCCCCTCCAGCCGGAAACGCTGGCGGAATGGCTGCCCATTCCCGCACCGCCGCAGCCGTAGCAAGAGGAAGCCTCCACGCGCTCCGCGAGAAACAACAGGATGCGGCGG
>OHGA01000398.1_pt1 | contig 11126 bp, 9 predicted proteins | sample 1567621 | NCBI WGS metagenome assembly OHGA01 (sample SAMEA3879607, study PRJEB24766) | human gut metagenome | biome: human-associated habitat; feature: feces | place: USA | collected 1985/1987
CCCTTGCCGAATGTCAAGTGGGCTACTTTTTCTATGACGGGATCGGTGTGGAGAAGGACGCGGATAAGGCGTTTTATTGGACGCAGCGTGCCGCAGAGCATGGTGATAGAGATGGGCAATACAATTTGGCATGGTTTTATGAAGAAGCAATCGGAGTAGAACGAGACATCGAACAGGCTAAGCATTGGTATCGACTTGCCGCACTGCAATACCATGATTTAGCAATCGAGAAATGCAACGAGTTAGGTATTACATTGTAATTATAGATCCCGGTTTGCACGCCTGACCATCCGGCCTTATTCCAATCCGTGCAATTTTATGGATAATATGTAAATTTATGTTTAGGTTTGCCGCGCCCACTTGAAGCAATATCACGGCTCAGGTATAATTTAGGTATAATAAATCATTTCAACAGGAGTGTATGCTATGCGAATAGGACAATTCAGCGAAAGCTTTCTTCCCATAGTTGATGGCGTCGGCCGCGTGGTTTACAGCTACGCAACCGGCCTTGCTAAAGGCAGCGACGAATGCTACGTTATCGCCCCGCAGAACAACACGGGCTACCGCGGAGGGTATCCGTTTGAACTGGTAGACTATTCCGCATTCCCCGTTATAGGTTCGCCGCAATATAAAAGCGGGCTTGCGGTGCTGGACAAGCATTATCTTGACCGCATGGAAATGATAAAGCTGGACGTTTGCCATGCGCATACGCCGTTCTTTGCCGGCCAGGAAGCGCTTAGGCTATGTTCCAAATATAATCTGCCGCTGATAGGCACATTCCATTCCAAATATTACGACGATTTTTATAAGGCCACAAATGCGGAGCTTATCGCCAATATAGGCGTAAAATTCGTTGTGGACTTCTATGAACGCTGCGACGAGGTTTGGACTGTAAGCGAATCCTCCGCCGTGGTGCTGCGCGAATACGGCTATACGGGCGACATTATAATAATCGAAAACGGCACGGAGATGCGCCCCGCAAGAAACGAGGATAAGCAGGCTGTAATAGAGAAATTCCACATTGATGCGGCTAACCCCGTTTTCCTTTTCGTTGGGCAGATAAACTGGAAAAAGGGCATACTGCGCCTGCTTGAGGCGGCGGCATACCTGAAGCGGCGCGGCGAAAAATTCACCGTTGTGCTTGCAGGCCAAGGTCCGGATGAGGAAGCCGTGAAAGCAAAGGCCGATGAGCTTAACGTGGCGGAGCATGTATTGTTCACCGGCCACCTTAGCGACACGCATCTTTTGGACGGGCTTTACCAGGCGGCTACGCTGTTCACCTTCCCCTCCCGGTACGACACATTTTCCCTTGTTATACGCGAAGCGGCGGCCATGTATACGCCAAGCGTTGCAATAGAGGGCACAGCACCCGCAGAACCCATAGCGCACGAACAGAACGGCCTTGTCTGCGCGGACGACGGCGAAAAGCTGGGCGAGCTGCTGCTAAAATATATGCACGATACCGAAGCCCTTACCCGCATGGGGCAGGCCGCGCACGATACTATCCCGCGCGACTGGGACAGCATACTTGTCAATGTGCGCGAACGCTACGCCGCGCTTGTAGCCCGAAAGGACGAAGCAAAAATGACCGAGCGGCACACAAGGCTGAAGGACACTCTGCTTGAGCGCTACGAAAAGCTGGCGGCTTACTTCGGCATAAAGCTATAAAACCGGGCAATATAAAAGGCGCAGGAGAAGCTTCCCGCGCCTTTTTGGCTGTTAGTATTATATCTTCCCCGTCAGCTTATACAGCGTCAGCGCTATCGCTTCACGCATATAGTTATTGGGCGCAGTGTAATATACGTCCCGTGCGCCGAAGCCGTCTATAGCTATTCCCTGCTTCTTTGCCACAAGCTCCGCGCGCAGCACATGAAAATTGGTTGTTACGAACGCAAGCCGCGCGCCGTTTGGGTACAGCGAATCGATTATTTCCCGGGAAAATGCAAAGTTTTCCTCCGTACTTGTGGATTTATCCTCCATAATTATGCGCTCGTTCGCTATGCCTCTGTCCACCATATAGCGGCGCATAGCCTCGGCCTCGCTTATGCTTTCGCCCTGCCCTTGTCCGCCGGACACTATGGCTACCGTGTTCGGGTTTGCGTTAAGGTAGTCCACCGCCCTATCCAGCCTGTAGCTTAGCGTTAAGGACACGCGCTCTCCATGCACGGCGCAGCCAAGCACTATCAGCACGTCCGCCCCTTCTTCCGGATCGTCATGCGCGCTTGTGTATATCATGCCGCCTACTATCAGCATAAACAGCGCATATGCTATATACGCGCCGAAGAACGCATATCTGAGCCAAAGCGCGTGCGCCGTGAATGAACGCAGCGGTTTAAAGAATATGCCCACTATTATGAGCGGCGCACCTATTATGGCGGGCAGCATTATGCCAAGGTTCATGTTTGACCACATGGAAAGCACCGCCGTGTCCGCAACGCCGATTGCGCCTATCAATATCATTATTATTCTGAAAAACTTCATCAAACGTTCTCCCTCCTTATTTCTACCGCACCCTTGGGCATTGTGTTCGCCATTGTGGTGCCTATCAATATAAGCGCGGTGGCTATGCCCTGAAGCAGGCTGAATGCATCGCCCAGTATCAGCACGCCGGACAGCACGCTTGTGAGCGTGGTTATGCCGGCAAATGAGCTTGAGCGGTTGGCGCCTATCTGCGCAATGCCGTATGTATGCATGATGAACGCGGCCACCTGGCAGCCCAGCGCCAAATACAGCACGGCAATAAGGAACTGCGTATCATGGAACGGCAGCGTAACGTATTCGGCCAATGTGCCCGCGCTCGCGTGCTCTATCACAGCACCCGCCGTGAACACTACCGAACCCACAACCGCCATAAGATAGGTTTTCTCAAAGCTTGAAAACTCATCCGCCCTGCGCGCGGCTATTGCGTAGCCAACGTCCCCCATTACGGCAACGAACAGCATTGCGTACCCGAGCGGGTTTAGCGAAGCGGAAAAGCCCTTAACAAGGGCAATGCATATAACGCCCGCAATGCTGAGCACAATGCCCATTACCTGAAGCCTCGTTGGCCTTTCTTTAAGGAAAACCGCGCTGAATATCAGCACAAATATGGGTATTACGGCAATTATCGTGCCGCTTTCGCTGGCGGTGGTCAGCCGCATGCCCACGCTTTCGCCAATAAAATATATCACCGGCTGGAATATAGCCATCGTCAGCACCGCGCCGAAGCGTTTGCCGCGGAAGTTCAGCTTTATCGCGCCGCACAGCGCGAGTATGCTCATAACAACAAGCGCCGTAACAAAGCGCCAGCTTAAAAGCGTGCACGCGGACACGCGGTCAACAGCGCCCTTTGTGAAAAGGAAGCTGAAGCCGAACAGCAGGCTTGCAACCAGCGTGGCAATCATGCCAAGCGTTTCATTTTTTGAACCGATACTCTTTCCCATGCCGTATAGTATAACATAAATAACACCCCGATTTGTATACGGGGTGTTAACTTTGGTCGTTAGATTATTATTTATCCCAATTCAACAGGCGTTCCTGTAGTTCCCCTGTTTCTTCGGAGATGATGCCTTCTTCGGAAACGGTGGGGTAATATTGCGGATTTTCCTCCTGGAACTTTCTTATCGCTTCCCAATTCACGATCTCCGCCGCGGAGCAGTCGTACTCATTATCAAAGGCAATGTCCAAAAGGCGTTCCTGAATTTCCCCTATGCCTTCCGAATCCATTGCCGCTTCCGCCTGCGGCGGCAATTCAGGCGTTTGCGCATCGCACGGCGCCGCTGCCGCGGCGCAGCCCGCCATCAGCACGGCAAGCAGCAATGCCGAAATTATGCTTATTCGCTTCATACTCCCTCTCCTTTCACTTCTGCACTTTTTATTTTTAGCTTTACACATATCCGATAAGGCCAGCCTTTCGGACTGTGATTCCATAATAGCATGGTTTCATTGCTTAATGCAAGCCGTTTTTGCTTGTTTTTCTATATCTCTTGCCCATTTGGGCGTTAAGGGGCGAAAAGCTTGTGTATAGGGTGTTAAATTTGTCAACATTGCGCGGTTTGATTGCCAAACAAGCCCTTTCCATGCTACAATAATATGAATTATGCAAGAAAGGCGATAACCATGGGTTTTATGGATAAACTGCTGGGCAACACCAGCGAGGCGAAGCTGAAAAAGCTGGCGCCATTGGTAAAAAGGATAAACGAGCTTGAGCCTGCCACGCATGCGCTGAGCGACGGCGAGCTGCGCGCGAAAACCGACGAGTTCAAGGCCCGCCTTGCTAACGGCGAAAAAGAGGACGATATACTGTGCGAAGCTTACGCCGTGGTAAGGGAAGCCGCAATGCGCACGATAGGCCAGCGGCATTTCGACGTTCAGCTGTACGGCGGCATAGTGCTGCACCGCGGCAACATTGCCGAAATGAAAACGGGTGAAGGCAAAACCATAACCGAGACGCTGCCCGCGTATTTGAACGCACTGAGCGGGCACGGCGTGCATATAGTTACCGTTAACGATTACCTTGCCAAGCGAGATGCGGCATGGATGGGCAAAATTTTCCGTTTCCTTGGGCTGAGCGTGGGCTGCGTAGTCCATGAGCTTTCCAATGACGAACGCCGCATGGCCTATAATTGCGACATTACCTACGGCACCAATAACGAATTCGGCTTCGATTACCTTAGGGACAACATGGTGGTCTACCGCGAACAGATGGTACAGCGGGAGCTTAACTATGCCATAGTGGACGAGGTTGACTCCATTTTGATAGACGAAGCGCGCACGCCGCTTATAATTTCAGGCACGGGCGAAAAGTCCACCGATATGTATGCCAAGGCAGATCGCTTCGTAAGCCGCCTTGTGAGGGGCGAAAACATAGAAAAGCTTTCCAAGGCGGACATTATGATGGGCGAAACGCAGCAGGAAAGCGGAGACTATATGTGCGACATAAAAGCGCGCACGGTCGCGCTTACCCAGCAGGGCCAGCGCAAGGCGGAGACATTCTTCGGCATAGACGATATATCGGACGCTGCGAATACCGAAATAAACCACCATATAATTCAGGCCCTCAAGGCGCATGCCCTTTTCACGCGGGATAAGGACTACGTTGTGCAGAACGGGCAGGTGCTTATAGTTGATGAATTCACCGGCCGCCTCATGATGGGAAGGCGTTACAGCGACGGACTGCATCAGGCATTGGAGGCCAAGGAACACGTTAAGGTTGAGCGCGAGAATAAAACCCTTGCCACCATCACGTTCCAGAATTATTTTAGGATGTACCATAAGCTTGCCGGCATGACCGGAACGGCTAAGACAGAGGAAGCGGAGTTCCAATCCATATATGGGCTGGACGTTATGGAAATCCCCACCAATAAGCCGCTCAGGCGCATAGACAATAATGACATTATATACGGCACCGAGCGCGGTAAGTTCGATGCGGTAGTGGACGAAATAGTAAAGGTGCATGCGACGGGCCAGCCGATACTGGTCGGTACCATATCGGTCGAAAAGAGCGAAATGCTGAGCGACATGCTTTCCCGCCGCGGCATAAAGCACCAGGTGCTCAACGCCAAGCTGCACGCCAAGGAAGCCGAAATAGTGGCGCAGGCGGGCAGCCTGGGCTGCGTTACCATTGCCACCAACATGGCCGGCCGCGGTACGGACATACTGCTGGGCGGCAATCCGGAATTCCTTGCAAAGCGGGAACTCAGGCAAAATGGTATGGACGAACTGCTCATAGAGGCCGCCACGGGACACGAGGAAACGAGCGACGACAGCGTGGTTGAAGCCCGCGCGGAATACGCCGAAGCATACAACAGAATAAAGCAGGAAACCGATAAGCAGCACGACGCGGTGGTTGCCGCGGGCGGCTTGCACATAATAGGCACCGAGCGGCACGAATCCCGCCGCATAGATAATCAGCTGCGCGGCCGCGCCGGCCGCCAGGGAGACCCCGGCTCCACGCGCTTCTATGTATCGCTTGAGGATGAGCTGATGCAGCGCTTCGGCGGGGAACGCATAAAGCTGATGATGCAGCGCATATCGCCGGACGAGGAGATTCCGCTGGACATGAAGCTGCTTTCAAAGCAGATTGAGAACGCACAAAAGCGCGTTGAAGCCCATAACTTTGAAATACGAAAGAACGTGCTTCAGTATGACGACGTTATGAATAAGATGCGCGAAATAATCTATTCGCAGCGCCGCCGTGTGCTCATGGGCGAAGATATTCACGATTCCATAATGGAAATGGTGAACGAAAGCGTTACGGCAAAGCTTGACCAATGCGCAAGCGCCCATGCTTCCGCCAACGAATGGGACATGATGGCGCTGTACAGCGAGCTTAACCAGCTGCTCGGCGCGGACTTCACCGGCAAGCTGCACGGCATAACCAACCGCAAGGCGCTTGAGGAAAAGACGCATGAGCTTGTTGACGCGCTGTATGCCAAGAAGGAAGCGGAAATATCCGGCGCGGGCATAGACATGCGCGAAGTGGAGCGCGTGGTGCTGCTCAAGGCGGTCGATTCGCATTGGATGGACCATATAGACGCAATGGATCAGCTGCGCCAGGGCATAGGCTTGCAGGCGCTGGGCCAGAAGGACCCCGTTGTTGCGTACCGCAACATGGGCTTCGACATGTTCGATGAAATGGTGCTTGGCATACGGGAGCAGACCGTGCGGAACATATTCCACGTTACCGTGCGCATGGCGCCGCAGCAGCGAGAGCAGCTTGCAAAGCCGGTTGAGGTTGCGGGCGACGATAAGCCAAAGCCCAAGCGTACAGATAAAAAGCCCGGCCGTAACGACCCCTGCCCCTGCGGCAGCGGACTGAAATACAAGAATTGCTGTGGAAGGAACTGATACCTTCCACGGTAAATATAAAACACAAAAAGAAGGATGTGATTAACAGTGATCCAACTGGATGAAACACGGCAGCAGCTTGCCGCGGCGGTTGAAACGCTGAAAGAGGCAGGTGGCTCCCTTTGACCTTGCTTCATTGAGCAAGGAAAAGGAAGAACTGGAAGCCGAAATGGGCAAGGAAGGCTTCTGGAACGACGTTGAAAACGCGAATAAGGTGAACCGCCGCATGAAGGCCATAAGCTCTAAGCTGGACAAATACCAGCACCTTATGAGCCGCTGCGAGGACCTTGAAACGTTAATTGAAATGGCGGACGAGGAAAACGACGAAAGCCTTGTGCCGGAGGTACAGAGCGAGTTTGCCTCGCTTGAAAAGGACATAGAGGCGCTGAAGCTTGAGGCGCTGCTGAAGGGCCCTTACGACAGTTATAATGCCGTACTCAGCCTGCATGCGGGCGCGGGCGGAACCGAGGCGCAGGACTGGGTAAGCCTGCTTTACCGCATGTATACCCGTTACTGCGAAAAGATGGGCTATTCCGTAAAGGTGATAGACTATCTGGACGGCGAAGAGGCCGGCATAAAGAGCGTTACCTTCGAGGTTGACGGCGACAATGCCTACGGCTATCTTAAGGCCGAAAAGGGCGTGCATCGTTTGGTAAGGATATCGCCCTTCGATTCTTCCGGCAGGCGGCATACCAGCTTCGCTTCCCTTGACGTTACGCCTATATTCGATGACGATACAAACGACGTTGAGATAGACATGGACGATCTGCGCATAGACACATACCGCTCCGGCGGCGCAGGCGGTCAGAACGTAAACAAGGTAAGCTCTGCCATACGCATAACCCATCTTCCCACCGGAATAGTTGTGCAGTGCCAGAACGAGCGCAGCCAGCTTCAGAATAAGGAAATGGCAATGCGCATACTGAAGGGCAAGCTGATGGAGCTGGCGGAGCAGGAGCGCATGGCCCAGATGAACGAAATAAAGGGTGAAATGAAGCGCATAGAATGGGGCAGCCAGATACGTTCCTATGTATTCCAGCCGTATACATTGGTCAAGGACCACCGCACCGGCGAGGAAAACGGCAACATTCAGGCCGTTATGGATGGCGACATAGAGAACTTTATAAACGCCTACCTTGCAAAATCCTGAAAAAGCATGCTAAAAAGGAGCCTGTAAAGGCTCCTTTTGGTGTATATCGATTCTTATTATTCCTTGAACAGATGCGGCAGCGCCTTGCTCTTGCTTATCAGCACATACAGCGCCGCGCCAACGATTATGCCGACCAAGCCCTGCATAAGGTTGCCGGGAATGCTTGCGGCGGCGGCCCAGCCCTTGCCAAGCAGCAGCGAAGCATAAACAAAATACAGCACCGCCATGGCAATTTCGCCGGCAATGCCGCTTATAACAAGCGGAAGGATGAGGTTCTTGGTGTTCTGCTCCTTGCCGCGCCTGAGCGCCGTAAACAACACATAGGCTATCAGCGCAACAACCGCCTTTATAACCAGCGTACCGGGCGCATAATGCGGATATGCCGCCAATATGTCCGCCAGCATGCTGCCTATGCCTGCCGCGGCAACGCCGTATACCGGCCCAAGTATCCAGCCGCACATCAGCACGACCGCATCGCCAAGGTTAACATAGCCCTGCATAGGCGAAGGGATGCGGATTATCATGGTTGCAACGCAGGCGAGCGCGGCCATCATTGCCGCAACAATAATCTTGTAGAGCTTTTCGTTTTTCATTTCAGGTATATCCTTTCCCGTTATAAGCGTATTCACGCTCTATGTCATATAATATCACACATTAGGAATAAGTAAAGTACCCTTTGTTTATCGCCGCATGATTATTTTAGATATACCCATCATGTTCAAATTGATAATTGATAAAAGCAAAGGGGACGCGCTGAGCATCCCCAATAAAAAACATATGAGCAAGCAATAAGCCGGGTTCTGTCGGCCGATATGCATCGGCGTGCGGCCATCTATCTTGGCACGGCGTTGCCGCCGCACTCGCGCGATTATCAGGAGCCTAACGGGCAGCCATTTCTGCGCAAAAGCGCATGCGCTCCCATTCCAATCTTGCACCGGGTGGGGTTTACAGGACGGAACGGTTACCCGCCCCGCCGGTGAGCTCTTACCTCGCCTTTCCATCCTTACCGCGAGTAAACGCGGCGGTATATCTCTGTTGCACTATCCCTGGGGTCGCCCCCGCCGGACGTTATCCGGCACCTTGCCCTGCGGAGCCCGGACTTTCCTCATGCGGATGACTGAAAACTCAGTTCCGCACGCGACCGCATGGCTTACTCATAAACTTTATAAACTTTTCTATGCGTACAGTATCCTGCCGCAGTTTTCGCATTCAACAATACCTTCCCCCGTTGCAACGCGCTTAACGGTGCTTGTGGGCAGGGACATGTTGCAGCCGGAGCATTGGTTGTTTTCAACCTTTGCCATCGGCACGGCATAGCGCCCCTTTATGCGCTTATAGCGCGCAAGCAGCTCCGCATCCACGGCCTTCGCCGCTTCGTCTGCGGCAGCCTTGGCCTTGTCTATATCGGGCTTAGCGGCGGCAGCCTCCTGCTCGCATTCGCTCCTGGCGGCGTCGTATTCCTTCTTGGCCTTGGCAGCCTTGGCATAGGTCTCCTTGTATTCCGCCGCGGATTTTTCAATCTGCGCTATCGCGTCATAAAGCTCTCGCTTTGCGGCTTCCGCCTTTTTCATTATTCGCTCCACGTTCCTGCGGGATTCGGTCATCTCCTCCGCGGTGCATTCATCATCGTTGAGCATTATTTTGAACTCGCCAAGTTCAAGCTCGTATTTATGCGCCAGTTCATCTATCTGCGCCTGAAGCTTATCCACGGCCTGCTGGCGGCTGTCCAGCGTTTTTTGTATTCCGGCTATGGCGTTCTGCTGTTCCTTCAAAAAGTTGAACAGCTTATTCAGCTTTTGCCTTGCGGGCGTTGATTTAAGCTTGTTTTCCAGCTTATCCGCTTCAAGCTCGGCCTGCTGATACTGCCAGAGGGCGTCCAGTTTGTTCATGGTTCATACCTCCATATCTATAATTCACGCTAAGGTCTATATAATTCCTCCGCTGCAAATCATAATCTCCTGAGTGGGCCGTATTCATACTCACTCATTTTATATTGTACATCATCGCTATCGCAATGTAAACGCCCTATGAGCCGATTCAGCACGGTTTTCTCCGTTTCGTAATGTCCCGCATCTATAAGGCAAATGCCCATCTCCCGCGCATAGAGCGCCTCGTGGTGCCTGCATTCACCAGTAACGAACACATCCGCGCCCGCATCACGCGCCAAGGGCGCGTATTCGCCCGCCGCGCCGCCTATAACCGCCACGCGGCTAATTTTCCTATCTATTTCGCCTGATATACGCACGGCGGTATTCAGCTTTTCTTCAACCGTTTTTGCAAACGTGCCGAAGCTTACCGGCGCGGCAAGCGTGCCTATCCTGCCAAGCCCGTCCGGCTCCATGGGCACGGCATTCTGCACGCCCAGCGCTTCCGCCAGCGCGTCGTTCACGCCATCCTCGGCGGCATCCAAATTGGTATGCGCCGCAAAAAGGCCTATGCCGTGGCGTATCAGCATATATGCGCCCGCAGTAGCCGGATCGTCCGGCGCAATGCGCTTAGTTCCGCGGAAAAACACAGGGTGATGCGTAAGCATAAGGTCCGCACCCCATTCTATCGCTTCCTTGGCGGTTACGCTCGTGCAGTCCAGCGCCACAAGCACGCGCCGTATCTCCTGCTTCTCCGGCCCTATCAAAAGCCCCACGTTATCGTAATCCATCTTCAGTTCACGCGGAGCTATCCGCTGCATTTTTTCGGTAAAGTTTGATATGTGCATGTGGTGTTCTCCTTTTTCTTATTTGCATAGCCAATCAGCCTGATTTTTTATGCCCCAACCCCTCAGTCAAACCTCCGGTTTGACAGCTCCCCGGCCGGGGAGCCTTTTGGTGCGCCTTACAAACTTACATATTAAGCCTGCCCTGAAAGGGGAGGTGGGTTTCGCGTTAGCGAAAGCCGGAGGGGTTATAAACCAGCTCTCGGCTCTTTGTTTATCTCAACCCCTCAGCCGGCTTCACCGACAGCTCCCCGGCCAGGGAGCCTTTGGACGATGTTCTTTGACGAATGGTTTTATCTATTATATCACATGTCCTGCTGAACGATTTATCCACATCGCTGTTTGAAAACCGTAATACCTTTATTCCGTATTGGCTCAGTATCGCAGACCGTTCTATATCATACTCTTTATTAAATTCTTCATAATGTTGGCTGCCGT
>OHGA01000401.1_pt1 | contig 11088 bp, 4 predicted proteins | sample 1567621 | NCBI WGS metagenome assembly OHGA01 (sample SAMEA3879607, study PRJEB24766) | human gut metagenome | biome: human-associated habitat; feature: feces | place: USA | collected 1985/1987
CCTATTTTGAGGATATGAGCTACGCGCAGGCGGCGGAGGTCACGGGAAAAACGGTGAAGCAGATCACCAACATGGTGTATCGCGGAAAAGAGAGCCTGCGAAGGCTGCTGGAACGGGAGGGAATCACAAATGCGGAGTCATGAGGAGCGCGTCGCGGAGACGAAGCGGCGCATCGCCAAAATGGAACGAGAGAAACGGCTGCGGCGTAATACGGTCACTATGGCTTCCGCCGTGGCGGCGTGCCTTGCGCTGCTCATCGGCGCGTCCTTCGCCATGCCTGGCATTGCCGCAAGCATCCAGGCAGGCGACTATGCGGGCTTTGAAACGGCGGCCAGTATGTACGGCGGCGGCGCGGCTTTGGGATACATTGTTATCGGGCTGCTGGCCTTTCTTCTCGGCGTGTGCGTGACCGTTTTGTGCTTCCGGCTGCGGCAGATGAACCGTGAGGACGGGCAGGACAAAGAAAGCGAGGATGCGCATGGAGCTGATTGAGAACCTGCTGCAATTACTGACCACGTTCGTCGGCGCGCTGCTTTCTGGCATATCCTACCGGAAAAGCCGCAGGCAGGCGTATTTTCTGCTGCTGTGCTTCTACGGCTGCTTTGCCCTCGGTGCGCTCTACTGGACGCTGTATCTACTGCTGTTCGATACCACGCCGCGGGTCTTTTATGTGTCGGAGTTCGGCTGGGTGGCCAGCGTAATTTTCCTGCGCATTTTGCAAGCAACGCTCGCCACTCAGGACGAGCGCAGCTTCCGCTGCCGCAGGGCATGGCTTGCGCCTGCGTTCGGCGTGCCGCTGCTGGCGTTCTACTGCACCTTCGGGGACATTCTCTCCAACCTGATCTGGTGCGGCATGATGATATGGCTCTCCTTCTGCGCCATTCGTGGGCTGGTCTACGCCAATGGGCAGACGGGCGCGGCGCGGAATATGCGGTACTTCCACATCGGCGTGCTGTGCTTTGCGTTCGCGGAGTATCTGCTCTGGACGGTGGGCTGCTTCTGGCCGGATACCTCACCGGCAAGCCCCACCTTCTGGTGCGATATGCTGCTGACGCTTGCGATTCTGGGGCTGCTGCCCGCCACGAGAAGGGCGGTGGAAGCATGACCTATATTGAAAACATCTTCCTCTGCATGGTATCTCCCCTGCTGGTGGCCGCTTTGTGCATGGGCAGGCGGCAGCTCCGCTTCTTCCTGTTCTGCATTGCCGGGATGGGGGTGTGCCTGCTTTCGGCCTATATCAACACCTTCCTCGCGGCGGTGTGTCAGGCGGACGCCCTTGCCGCCACGGCGGAGATCGCGCCGGTGGTGGAGGAAATGATGAAGCTGCTGCCGCTGGTGTTCTATCTGCTGGTGTTCGAGCCGGAGGGCGATAAAATCAAGGCTGCCGCAATAACAGTCACCCTCGCCTTCGCCACCTTTGAAAATGTGTGCTATCTCATCCAGAATGGCGCTGACCGCTTCTCCTTCATCTTCTTCCGTGGCTTCGGCACGGGAGCCATGCACGTCCTCTGCGGTCTGATCGTGGGCGGCGGGCTTGCCTTTGCGTGGCGGCGGACGTGGCTGAAGGTCGCGGGCACCTGCGGACTGCTGGGCGCGGCCATCACCCTCCACGCCATCTATAATCTGCTGATCGCCTACGGCGGCGCGGCGCAGTACATCGCCTACGCCCTACCGGTGCTGCTGGTGGCGGCAGGAAGGCTATCCGTTTTCCGATTATCACGGAAGCAATAATCGAATATCCACTCCCTGAGAGCTGCTTTTTGGCGGCTCTCAAATTTTTTTGAAAAATTTTGCGTTTTGGGTGAGAGTTTTTTCGATTTTTTGTACCTATATAAGTGAAAGGGTTTTTATCACAGTTCCAGACAAACCGGAAAGGGGGTTCAAACGATATGTACGATACCGCAAGACGGGTCGCACTCGTCAAGCAGCGGGTGCGGGAAAACACCCGCCGAAGGCAGCGGCGCGAGGCAATAAGCCTCTCCGCAGCGTGTATGCTGCTGTGCGCAGCGCTGACGCAGGCGGCGGACGCATTTGCAGTGCAGGGACAGACCGCCGCATGGGGCAGCTTCGGCGCGATGCTGCTGCGGGAGGACGCAGGCGGCTATGTGCTGGTGGCCGTCGTCTCCTTTGCCGCGGCGGCGGCGATCACCGCGCTGTGCTTCCGGCTCAGAAACAGAGAAAACCAGAAAAAAGGCGGGACAGGCAAGCCAGACCCGCAGAAACAGGAGGGAAAAACGACATGAAAAAACGAATACTCAGTATCTTGCTTATATGCAGCATGGTGCTGACCATGCTGCCGACAACTGCGATTGCATCAGTGAGCGATTCGCTGGGCAACACACCCGAGGAAAATCAGGCGATTTTGGAGCAGCTCTCCGCCCTGACTGGCGGTAGCAGCGACCAGGTGCTTTCCATGCTGAACGCTTTGGGGCTGCTGGATGAAGACGGCAATTTCAAGGTGGATCAAACCATCACGCTGGACGGCCAGGTGTTGACACTGGCGGCTGTCATGGAGCTGCTGGAAAATCCCGCCACGGATCTCACCCGTATAGCCGACGTGGATGGGACTCCGGTGGCGCTGGGCGATTTGAAGACCATGATCCAAATCGAACAGGAGCTGCAGCGGATCAAGGACACCTATTTCTCCGGCAGGGAGTTTACCGGGGAAGCACTGGAGAATCTCAACAGCCTGATGGAGCAGATGGAGCTGCAGGGCATCAGTTTGCAGTATTCCGCCTCTGCCACAGCGCCTGCGGGCGTTGAGACGGTGGATATGAGCGGCATGATGAGCCAAACGCTGGAGAATCTCGCAAACAACACTTGGAGCTCCGGGACTTTTACTGTATACAGCGGAAAACCGGTCGGCTTTTCCTACCGCATTCAAAAAGGCCAGCTCAGCGAGTATATCACCGGTGTGGAGGTCTCGATAGGCGGGACGAGTGGGGTCGAGCAAAGCGACGGGTCCTACAAGCTGACCTATGACGTAGGCTCAACTTTCAGTTTAGGTGGTTGTAAAATCACTGTCAAGGTTCAAACCAAAGGAGGTACCTCAGCCTGGCACGATAATACTTATTCCTATGGCGACCTGCTGGGGATGATTGAATTTTACGATGCGAAAAATTTGGTGTTCTATGACGGCGCCGGTTATGCCGACCACTGTCAGCTCAAGCTAATAAAGACGGTTGGCGTCCCCACAATACAAACATCAATGACCGCGCCGAACTATGAGGAAAGATACGAAAGCACAACCACAATACAGGGGGATATGTATATTCCTTTGCTGGCAGATGAATACAATGCCCTCGGTGCCAACAATCCGGACTTCGTTGCGTTAAGCGATACCATCAGAATTCTGGATGGCGCTCGCAACTCGGTGCTTCCCGTCGGCTCCGATCCATTTTATCAACCATACCAAATCGACGCCAGCATCGAGTTTAACTGGAGTACCGAAAAAGCTGCCTATACTGGCGATGCGCCGTATGGCTGGTATAAAAATCAGCCCTTTGCCCCGTTCTATCTGACGGAGTACAAGTTCAATGGAAGCACTCTGGAGCTCAGCGGCGACAGGACGAGAGCGCTGGGCTGTACGATTAACAAAGGCGAAACGGTCAACATCTCCCTGCAGTCTACCACGCAAAACAGAGGGAATCAGCAGTACTGGCTGCCCTTCCGACTGTATATGAAAAGTGTACAGGGCGAAATCCAAAATTCCTGGGCCACCACCAAGAACAGCGACGTCACCGTCAGGCTGGTGGACACGGACAATCCCATCATTCAAAGCGTCACGGCCCCGGCGGGAACCTATGCCAGCGGACAGCACGTGCCCATCACAGTTACCTTTAACGAGTTCGTGGATCTTAGAAACGCCCGCGTGGCCATCAATGGCAAAGAGTATACCGCCGCTGAGCTTTCCATGAACGACTACGGCGTCACGGCAATGCTCTGGTACCCAGTGCAGGATACGGATGCCACCACGGTCACCGTCAATGATATGACCGGTGTGAAAGATGTTTTCGACAATATGCTGGATACCACACTCTATCAAAGCAACTCGATTGCCGACGTTGATCTGAAGAGCGTCTTGATGCGCAACGCTCCCACCGCACTGACGGCCACCTACGCCACCGGCAAGGCATCGTTCACGATGAACGCCAACATGGAGCAGGACTCCTACAAGACCGTATACAGCAATTATCACACCCCGGAAGGCACAGAGCCGAAGGAAGCCCCTTTCCGCCTCGAGCTGAGGGACGACTCCGCGGTTGAACCAATCCATCTGCAGGTCTATCTGGACACAGAGAAGGAAGCCTTCACCATTAACGACTATGCAATCGCACCCGCGGCTTACACGCGCACCTACACGGTGACGCTGCAGGCCAACGAGGGCACGAAAGACGCTCCTAACTGGGTGAATGTTCTTCCCCTGACCCGGCAGTTCACGGTGGCAAAGAAAGTTTCCGCGCACACGGTGACCATCGTCCCGGAAGCGAATGACGCCGACTATACGATTTCCCTCGGCGAAACCACCCGCCCCACGCTTCAGGCCGAGGTTTTGGGGGAAAGCGGTGAGACGGCCAGCTACACCACCGGCAAATGGAGCAGCAGTGACACGCTCATTGCCACCATCAACGAGGATACCGGCGTTGTTGCCACCACAGGAACCAAGGTGGGAGCCGTCACCTTTACCTTTACGGCGGACAACGGGACTGAGGACGCTGCCGATGATGTGAAGGGCGAGTCAAAGCCCTATACCGTGACGGCAGGCGATTCCCTGGCACTGGTGATTTCCGGCGGCGCGTCCATCGTGACGCGGGTAAATCAGCCCGCCACCGTGCTGTGGAGCTCCAACGCCGCGCTGATGGCACCGGACAAAGAGTTCAATTACAGGATTGACCTGTATGAGGGCAACTACGCGAATGAGGCGGCGCTGAGCGGGCTCAAGCCCGTTGCGACTTATACCGCCGGCAAGGATAAAAACAGCGTGCGGATCGAGGAGAATGTGCTCTCCAAGCTCTCCAACGGCAATACCCCTGCCTACACGGTATTGGTCTCCATGCCGCACCCCAACGCCGAGGGTGAGGGCGTCCGCCTGTCGGCACTTGCCTGGATCATCGTGCAGGCACCGCCTGCCACAGCCAGGCTGACACCGCCCCAGAGCATTTACCTCAAGGATACCGACGACCCCGTCAATATCAAATGGTCGGTGGAAAACGCCACTGTCGGGGCCTCTCAATCGGCCACGCTGACCATTACCCGGGTCACAGAGGACAACACCACCCAAGAGGTGGACAGAAAGAGCCTATCCGGTACCTCCGGAAGCTTCCCCCTGTCATTACAGCGTGTGAAAGACGGCAATCTGAAGGACACCTATCAAGTGGTTTTGAGCGTGGAGAATCCCGGTGAGGAATCTCCCAGCACCGACTCCTTCCCCCTGTATGTCTACGATGCCGACGCACTGAAGGTGCAGGATGACAAAGGAGACACGATTTCTAAGCTGACCATGGACAATACCTCCAAGGTCAGCGGCAGCCTGCCCACCGATACAGCTGAAATTTTGCAGCTGCGCCAGGAGTTGGGGCTGATCGAGTACATAGGCATCAACTATGACGAGTACGGATGGAACTCCTTTAAAGACGGCATCCGGTGGCTCTCCAGCAACAACAATGCCATTTCCGTCAACTACAAGCAGGGCGGACTGTATGAGGACATCAGAAACTTCTCCTTTGATTCTTACCTTCCCGAAACCAAAATGGCACTGTCCGGCTTGGCCAACGGCACCGCAACCGTCACGGCTACCCATGCCGCCACGGGCATGCGTGCCGCCGTACAGGTGACAGCGAAAACGCTGCAAAATAAGTTCTATCTCTTCCAGCTGACGCCTGCAGCGGAAACTACGCTGCAATACACCGACGGCAAAGGTGTGCCCAAAACGGTCACGACCAACAGTGAAGGCGTGCTGGCGCTTTACGAACCAAACGGAATCGCCAGTGAGGTGTCTCTGCGGTCCGGCTCCGGCGCGGATATTTATCTGGGCACCATCTATAAAGAAAACCTGCGTTCCGGCGAGCGGGATGCCACAAAACTGCAGCTTTATCCCTTGAATACCTTCAGCCTTCGGCGAGTCGCCCGGGCATCTGTGACGCTCATCACGCCGGGCGGCGATCCGCTGGCGAACAAGACGGTGACCGTTCGCGGCGGCGTTTATAAAAACGGAGGCTACTGCGAGACAGCTCTGCTGGGCTCCAGGGCAGGAGCACTTGTCAGCGGCATCACCGGCGACACCTATACCACGGATGCGGCGGGAAATATAACCGTCTATCTGGATTCCACCCAGTTCTGGTCGGCCGAAAAGGGCGAGAGCAACACCACGGCGCTTTCCGCTCTGGATCAGCTGGAGTACATTCTGGAGATCAGCGCAATTGACGGCAACAAGTACTATCCGCTGCTGCTGACCGTCAACGGCAAGCTGGGCGTGGACGATGTAATGCGCACCGCAGAGGGCGTTGTCTCTCTGGAGCGCGTGCCGGAGGGGGAGGAAAACAAACCCTTCATTGTGGCGCAAAGCGTTGATTACGGTCTTGCCAACGGTCAGAAGGTGGATGTCCGCAGCTCGACTGGGAAGATTGGCCCTAACAGCAGCTTTAAAACAGCAACCCTGCACACCACCATGTTCCTCTGGGGCGAGAAGATTGCCAACGCGAAGAATTACAGTCTCAAGCTGGCGGACGAATACGGCGTTCTTCCTGCCGCCCAGAGCAGCAGTACCAAACAGTATCCCTTCTCATCCATCCCTGTAGCGGAAAACGATCTGACCCTCACAGAGGCCACCATGACCACCTCTGGATGGATCGCCGACGGCAAGGATGTAGGTATGAAAACGCAGCTGAGCCTGAACGGCAGCCTGCTGCAAGAGAAAATAATGCCCTTCCGGGTCGTTGATCTGACCCGAGTGCCCAAGGTGACAGAGGATGAGCGCGTCACCGGTATTCTGCTGACGATGAAGGACTCCAGTGGAGTGAATGACGTTGACTTTGGCGGAGTGGGCGATAGTAACATTCTCAAGGTGCTGACCGGACGGCTGGATGATCTGAGCGGTCCGGTGGACACATCCGTGTTCAAAATGATTATCACCCCTAGCGAAGATCCCTCCGTGTTCCGTGCCATGATTTGGGCCGGGTACAATACGCTGGAGATGGAGGACATGGACTATTCCGAGGACGGCGTGGCCTTGGGTGCGAATGTGCTGACGCAGAACCTGGAAGTGGGCGTGCCCGGGACCGGAGATCTGAGCCAGATGGCCAAGGGTACCTATGATCCCAAGGGGGAGTACAACGCCAACTCCATGGCCGACAAGGTCACCAACACGGATCTCAACTTGCAGTTGGAGGGCTTTTACGAAGCGGAAATCCGCTATAACGCCGAAAAAAAGGAGTGGGAGGTTTTCACCGTAGGCGGCGGCTTTACCGCCGGCGTTGGCGTGGGCTTCACCTTCAGCGTGAACGCCATGGCTGGCCCCGTGCCGTTGACAGCAACCTTTGAGCTGGGTGGTGCCATTCAGCTGGATTTTTGTACTGCAGTGCGCTACGGCCGGCAGGGCGAGGGTACAGAGCTTGCCTGGAGCGATCCCACGGCCACGGCAGTGAATGACTTTTTGACCACGCTGCGTATCAACGCCTATGTCCACGCGTTTGGCGGCATTGGCTTTGACTATTCGGTCGTGGCGCTGAAGATCGGCCTATTTGGCAATTTGGATGTGGACAGTCAGAATAAGTTCCTTTCCCGCACCTATCTTGCCGACGAGACAAAGCGCCAGATCAACGGTCAGGCCCTGGGGATCCAAAGCGAAGTGGGAATCAAATTTGTGGCCAGCTTCCTGTTTATCTCCTACGAGGCGGTGATCGCCTCCGGAACCCTTGAAGGCACCAAGACTTTTAATGACTGGAAAACAATCGACAACTACTGGAATAACGCCACCAGTGGGCTGAACCTTGCCTCGCTGCGGATGGCGGCGGCCCAGAGCGGAATGCAGGTGGCTTCTGGCAGTGCAACGCTCCAAAGCCGGGACTATCTGGAGCAATATGCCCGTACTTGGGGCCAGCCCCAGCAGCGGATGATGCTGTTCTCTCTGAACGCCACCAGTGGGCTGGAAAACATCCAGACCAATGCCAACCCCACATCCTATCCACAGCTCAGCGATGACGGGAAGGTATTGGCCTACATCAACGACGGCAACAGCAGCAGTATTTACGACAGCCGGGCGCATTTCTCTACCCTCAATGGCGGCGTCTATACTCCCTCCAGTGAAATTGACGCTCCCACAGAGTTCCCCGGCTACGGCGACACGAGCGTTTCTTTGTCCGGCACTGGCAGCTTCGCGGCGGCGGCTTGGGTTCGCATGGGCACCGACCTGCCGGGTAAAAATGCCGGTGATCCCGTGACATTGGAAGAGCAAAACCTGCTGATGAACAGCACTGAGATCGTAGTGTCCGTCTATAACGGCACAACCTGGACTTCCACCCGCCTGACCAACGACGGCACGCCGGATCTGGCCCCAGCCACGGCAGTGGGCGGCGACGGCAAGGCCATCGTGTTCTGGCGCAGCGTTTACACCCCCGACCCCGGTACGCAGGGCAGCAACCTGCTGAACTTCACGACCAGAGATTGTATCATGTACAGTTGCTATGACAGCAGTAACGGCGACTGGAGCGAGTCCAAAATGCTTTATAACGGTGCTACTGGCAGCGTGAAGGCATTGCAGGCGGCCATGCTGCCCGACGGAACCGCTATGGCGGTTTACTCGCTGGACCGCAGCGGAACTGGAGATACCTCCGCCTACGAGACCGCCTATTGTACCGTGGCTGCTGACGGAACTCCCGGTACAGCCATGCTGGCGACCTGTGACAGCAATCTTGACGAAAACCCCCAGGTCGTTGCAACCAACTTCGGCAGCGGGGATGACCGATTTGTCATCGGTTGGCACAGTGTCCGAGACGGCAGCAGCGATATTCAGCTGTTGGCTGTGGACGGCAGAGGCACCATGTCCAACAGTTTCCCAGGCTCTTTGTCTGCCCTGACCAGCAGCGGCAACGCTGTCGTGGGCGGAGACTTCCGCTTCGCTTCCCTCAGCGGGGATCATCGCAGCCTCAATGATCTTACCATCGTCTGGAATGAGACTGTCAATGACGCCAACGGCGCGGTAGATCACGGCATTTTGAAGGCGGCCAAGCTGCGCTATGCCGAAAATACCTACACGCTCTCCGCACCATTGGAACTGGCAGAGCTGCCGGATCGCACGCTGGCTGACCACTTTGATGCCTATGTCAGCGGCAGCAATCAGGTGCAGGCTGTCATTCAGGCCACCCGGTATGACGATAAAAACCAGGAGGTAATCGGCGGCGTGACCGTTCCGGGGGAGGAAACGATCCTCTATACTGCTACCTCTGATTTTATCACCGATGCGGTGGCAGTGGAACAGATCGGTGTGGATTATGCAACGCTGGCGTTGAACAGCCTGACACCCATTCGCTTTACCATCCGCAACACCGGGCTGAACGATGTGACAAACCTAAAGGTCAGCATTGGCAGCGGGGAAACCGCCACCCTTACGGAAAAACTGCTGCCCAATGAAAGCACCACCCTTACCGTCTGGCACCATGTGGAGGACCGCGTGACCGACCCGAGCTATACCATCACCGCCGCCGGCGGCATCAACGAAAACGGCACAGTGTATCTGGATTATCCCGACATTGGCATCTCGCAAATGGAAGTGATTGCGGAGAGCACCGGCAAGCGCACGGTGCGCATGACCCTCTATAATTCCTCTGCTGCCACTCTGGCCGGCAAAAAGGGTCGCGAGGTGAAGCTTGCGTTCTATGCGGATGATCTGCATACCAAACAGGCAGAGGTAGCCTGCACCACAAACGGCGTATCGGTTCGCGATAATGAAATCACCATTTCCGAAGACAGCGCCCTCGCCCGCATCGATCAGGGAACCTTTACACTGGACCTGACCTATGATCTGGGCAAGTATATGAACTCCATTGGCAAAACCGAGATCCCCGATGTGGGTACCTATCTGTACGCCGAGGCGTGGGCGGAAGGTCAGATCGGTGGAACGGGAAGCAATCAGCACCTGCCGGAGTATGACGTCAGTGACAGCGAGGTCAGCGTCCATATGACCGGCGCACTGGCCCGCACCGGAGAGCGGATGACGATGGATGTGACACAGGGGAACGACGGCAACGGTCACAGCACCGCCGCCATTACCCTGCGCAACAACTCCCTGCAGTCTCAGACTAGCGCAGCTCTGGTGGCCACGCTGCTGGATGCTGCCGGGACCGTTCTGGAAACGAAAAAGACCAGTATTGGCGGTGCCATCTCCGGGGAAACCTTCCGGACGGAAACCGTCACCTTCTCCCGGCTTGGCACCCGCGTAGTGGTGCGAGCCGCAGTGCCCGGTAATGACCTTCTGACCTTTGAAGGTCTGGCAGTGGGGCTCGGCGATTTTACCGCCAACGGAACGAACTATACCTATACGTTGCAAAATGATAGCGGAGCAACATCTACGCTAGTCACAGCGGTGTCTGGAAACGGCGAGCCCGTGAGCATCAACGGACAGGCTCTGTCCACCGGCGGCAGCGCAACCGTTGCCATCCCCAACAGCGGCACAACCGACATTGTCGTGGGAATCGGTGCTAAAACCTACACGCTGACGATTCTGCGCAATAGCGGCACAGGCGGCGGTGAGCATACTCACAGCTACGGCAGCGAGTGGAAGTACGACGCCGGCAACCACTGGCATGAGTGCTCCTGCGGAGATAAGGCCGATAAGGCGGCGCACGACTTCAAGTGGGTTGTTGACAAGGAAGCGACCGCAACGCAAAAGGGCTCCAAGCATGAGGAGTGCAAGGTTTGCGGCTACAAGAAGGCGGCAGTTGAGATTCCGGCTACCGGAACACCGACTGAGCCGGGCAAGCCGACCGATTCGGATTCTCCGCAGACCGGTGACAACAGCAATATGATCCTCTGGATCGCACTGCTGTTTGTCAGCGGCGGCGTAGTGATCGGCATCATCGTTTACAGCAAAAA
>OHGA01000413.1_pt1 | contig 10906 bp, 9 predicted proteins | sample 1567621 | NCBI WGS metagenome assembly OHGA01 (sample SAMEA3879607, study PRJEB24766) | human gut metagenome | biome: human-associated habitat; feature: feces | place: USA | collected 1985/1987
CGTTCTTCTATGCACAGTCGCAGAAGCAGAGCATAGGCACCATGCGCCTGCTTGGGTGCAGCAAGGCAAGAGCCTTTGCGGCCGTGATGCTGAGTGCGCTTATTATCGCCGTGACCGGTGCGCTTATAGGTGCGACAATAGGGCATGCTCTGACCGCAAGCGTAGGCGAGAGCATAATGGCCAACGCCAACCAAACTCCGGAGGAGTTCTTAGCCTTCAGCGCATACTTGGCAGAAAGTACGCAGGTGGAGGTCGAGTTTGCGCTCGGCGCAGATGCAAAAGTAAGCCTGCTAACATGCCTTGCCGCGCTGGGGCTGTTCATAGCAGGAACGCTCGTGTTTGTGCTGCGCTATCTTGGCAAAGGACCGAGAGAGCTGCTGCCAAGGGCGGGAGAGTAAACTTTTTTTGCCAGGGGGCCAGGGAAGATTTCGATTTCTCCCCTTAGGCCCCCTGGCGACCCCCGTAACCCCATTGAAACGATCGCTCCGCGAAGGGGTACGGCACTGCACGCCGTGCTTGTACTGTACCCAAAAGGCTCCCCGGCCGGGGAGCTGTCGAACGAAGTGAGACTGAGGGGTTGAGATAAACAAAGAGCAATGAGCCGCTTTATAACCCCTCCGGCTTTCGCTACGCGAAACCCACCTCCCCTTTCAGGGCAGGCTTAATGTTTGAGTTTGTACCACACCCAAAAGCCTCCCTGTCGAGGGAGGTGGATGCGAGTGAAACGAGCAGACGGAGGAGTATCCTCCCTCACAGCTCCAGCTTCAGATCGCCGTCCTTTATCCATCCGAGTTTGCGCATGGGGTAGGCGACGAGCGGAGTGAGCACGGCGGGCAGTATGAAGCAGACGAGCAGCATGCCTATCCAGCTTTTGGCGGAGCCGAAGCCATCGCTTGCCATAACGCCTATCGGGCCCACAAGGCCGCATGTACCCATGCCGCTTGCTACGCCCACGCCGTTTTCCATTTTGAAAACGCATGAAGCTATGGGGCCGGTTATTGCGGAAACTATCGTGGGCGGCAGCCATATGCGCGGATTTTTCACTATGTTGCCCATTTGCAGCATGCTTGTGCCAAGCCCCTGCGCCACAAGGCCGCCATAGCGGTTTTCCTTAAAGCTCATCACTGCAAAGCCAACCATCTGCGCGCAGCAGCCGGCCGTGGCTGCGCCGCCGGCAAGGCCTATAAGCCCCGCCGTACCGAAAGAGGCGCATATTGCGGCGCTGCTTATGGGCAGCGTGAGCGCAACGCCCACCAATACCGATACCACAATGCCCATGAAGAACGGGTGCATTTCGGTTGCGCGCATTATAAGATTGCCAAAGCCCGTCATAACGGCGGATACGCCCGGCCCCGCAAGCCGCGCAAGGAGCAGCCCGCTCACAATGGTGACCGTTGGCGTAACAAGAATATCAACTTTTGTCTCTTTTGAAACTATTTTTCCAAGCTCCGCCGCGACTGCGGTGCAGATTAGCGTGCCGAGCGGCCCGCCGAGGCTGTTCGCCCCGTATCCCACGGCGCACAGGCTGAAAAGCACCAGCGGCGGCGCCTGAAGCGCAAGCCCTATTGCAACGGCCATTGCGCTGCCCGTTGCGGCGGATGCGAACGAAGCAATTTCTTTCAGCCAATCAAGGCTCAGCTTGTCCGCAAGGGTAGAAAGGATAGTGCCTATAAGCAGCGACGCGAAAAGGCCCATGGCCATCGATCCCATTGCATCTACAAGGTATCTTTTTGCACTGAACACAACGCCTTTGCGCGCCAGGAATGCGGCTATGCCGCGGGTATGGGGGTCTCCCATTTTTTCCTCCGAAAATGCGTCCCGCCGCCCCTTACCCGTGAACGGCAGGCGTGTTGCAAACGGCCGCGCGGTTCATCAGCCGTCGCGGTCATATAGCACCGCATAGAGTATAACACATGATTATACATCTCTTCCATAAATTTATATTTTCACAAGAAAAAAGAGACGCTGCCGTCTCTTTACAGTTTATATTAGCGCTTTATGCGCCGTGGCTTGCCGTATCGTCAACGGTGTCGGCTGCGGGTGCGGGCAGGGAGCCGTCCTTCATGCGCAGTGTGGCGTAAAGGTTTCCCGCGTATGCGGCCTTGCCGGAATTTGTGTTCTTCCTGAGCACGCCTATGCAGCACAGCACGCCAAGCCCCACGAACAGCAGATCCTGCAGCAGGCTTGAGCGGATAGCGTCCGCATATTCGGGCATCTCCGCCATGCCATACTGTATCAGCAGAATGGCTTCTTCAAACGTGAAATCGTAATTTATCATGCTGTCCGCAATGTCCACGCCGAGCGTGAGCGCCACCGCGCCCAGCGCCGAGCATATTATGCTTATAACTATGGCGAACGAATTCATGCGGCCCTTGAGCAGCTTATATCCGAAAAACGCGCCCAGCGGTATAAGTGCGCACAGCATGGCGTATATCCTTTCCGTGCCGAATATAACGGCTACGTTCAGCACAACGCCCAGTATCATTCCTATAATTGCGCCGATTATACCGGTGAAGTAGTTGCCTTCGTCATTCACCTTGGCCTCGTTTGCGGCATTGCGCAAGGAATTTACACATTCCGTATGCACCGCACGGTAGCTCAGCTGGAACCTATCGGTTGACTTTTCATAGCACATAACAGCGTCTGTGTTTCCATGTCCGCAATATGGGCATATGTCGCTAAAGTAAATTCCGTTGTTACGACCGATTTCTATGGCTTTATTTGCACCTGCAAGCACGGTATCAACGGCTGTAGCGGCATCAGAACCTTTGGCAACCTTTACTCTCACATTCATGAAAATGCCTGATATATGGCATTTCAGTCCCACTGCACTCAGCGCGCTTTTTACAGCCTTCTTCTCCTCTGAAGATGGCTTACTGTCAAGTCTGAATCCGGCATTAAAAAGGTTGCCGCCGATATGAACGATTATAAACGGCACCCCGCTTGCAACGGCAAATATTCTTACTTCATCAGCCGTATACGGCATCCCGCGCCGACCGCACTCGTGGAAAAATTCCGCACTCTTCATGTTTATACCCTCCGTTGTTTAATTGAATGGCTCAAGCGAGCGGTCAAGTATGCCGTGCATCTTGGCTATCGCAATGCCGTAGTTGGTTATGGGAACGCCGCAGTCGCGCGCATGGCGCAGGCGGTATTTCATCTCCCGCGCGGTCAGCATGCAGCCGCCGCAGTGCACTATAAGCGCGTATTTTTCAAGGCTTTCTGGGAATTCCCCGCCGGATGTAAATTCATAGTTCAGCTTTTTGCCCGTGTAATTGCCTATCCACCCGGGCAGTTTGACGGAGCCTATGTCGTTGCACTGCCTGTGGTGCGTGCAGCCTTCGCTTATAAGCACGGTGTCCCCGTCCTTCAGCCGCGCTATCGCCTCCGCGCCCGCTGCAACGGTTTCAAGTTCGCCCTTATAGCGGGCAAAGAGTATTGAAAACGACGTAAGCTGAATATCCTTTTGTACAATCGCGTCAACGGCCCTGAACGCCTGCGAATCGGTAACCACAAGGCGGGGCTTTGGCAGCGTGTCAAGCGCGGCTTTAAGCTCGCTTGGCTGCACCACAACGGTTATCGCGCGGTTATCCAAAATGTCGCGTATGGTTTGCTGCTGCGGCAATATAAGCCTGCCCTTGGGCGCGGATTCATCAATAGGCGTTACAAGTATTATAATATCATTGGGCTTTATAAGGTCGCCTATAAGCTGCCGCGCGTTTTCCGCGCCGCTCATCATGCGGCCGAGCCGCTCCTTCAGCTCGTGTATGCCGCTGCCGGTAACGGCGCTTATATAAAGCTCGTTTTCGCCCGCTTCAGGGATCGTTTCAAGCAGGTCGCTCTTGTTGTACGCAATTATATAGGGTATCTCCTTTGCACGGAACAGGGCTGTAAGCTCCCTGTCCGCTGCATGAAGCCCAAGCGTTGCGTCCACCACCAGCACCGCTATGTCCGCGCGGTTGAGCGCCTGCCGCGCTCGCTGCACGCGCATCGCGCCGAGTTCGCCTTCATCGTCCAGCCCCGGCGTGTCTATTATCACCACGGGGCCAAGCGGCAGTATCTCCATCGCCTTCTGCACGGGGTCGGTGGTGGTTCCCTTTATATCGGACACCAGCGAAAGCTTCTGCCCCGTTACGGCGTTCACAACGCTGGATTTGCCCGCATTTCTAAGGCCGAAAAAGCCTATGTGCGCCCTTTCGGCGGATACCTTGTCGTTCAGTCCCATGGCAAATGCTCCTTTTGTTCAACTCCGGTTTAGAAGCGGAAATCGCGCCTGTTGGAGGACTTTATTTCCTCGATATGCTCGGTGGCGATGCGCTTAACGTTCTCGTTGGGTATCTTTTTCAGCTCGCGCTCTATAAGCGCATAGCCCACCTTCTTTGTCTCCTCGCTTGCGTAGTCAACAAGGTATTCGGTCAGCGTCATAAGGGCGTTGGGATGGCAGCAGTTCAAAATCTGCCCGTTTTTGCAAAGCGACATAAATCTGTCTCCCGTGCGCCCCTCGCGGTAGCATGCGGTGCAGAAGGAGGGTATATGGTCAAGCTCCATCAGCCAGCGCACAACCTCGTCCAGCGTCCTTTGGTCGGATACGTCAAACTGTTCGGAATCGTGCGGGCGTTCTTCTTCGGTATAGCCGCCGACGGACGTGCGGCTCGCGCCGGAAATTTGTGATATGCCGTAATCAAGCACCTTGCCGCGCACGGCTTCGCTTTCGCGGGTGGAAATTATCATGCCGGTGTAGGGCACGGCTATGCGTATGCAGGCGATTATTTTGGCAAACATATCGTCGCTGAGGCTATTGTCGAACACGTCCGGATCGATGTCGTCCGCATGCTTAACGCGCGGCACGCTTATGGTGTGCGGGCCAACGCCGTGAACGGCCTCAAGGTGCTCCGCATGCATAAGCAGCCCCGCAAATTCATACTGATAGCCTTCAAGGCCGAACAGTACGCCAAGGCCAACGTCGTCTATGCCGCCTTCCATGGCCCTATCCATGGCCTCGGTATGGTAATCGTAATCATGCTTGGGGCCGGTGGGGTGCAGCTCAAGATAGCTGGGCTTGTTGTACGTTTCCTGGAAAAGTATATATGTGCCTATACCCGCATCCTTCAGCTTGCGATAGTTTTCAACCGTGGTCGCGGCGATATTCACGTTAACGCGGCGAATGTCCCCGTTTTTGTGATGCACGGAGTATATGGTCTTTATGCAGTCCAGTATATATTCTATTGGGTTGTTCACGGGGTCCTCGCCCGCTTCTATGGCAAGGCGCTTATGGCCCATGTCCTGAAGAGCAATGACCTCGTTCCTTATTTCCTCCTGAGTGAGCTTTTTGCGGGCAATGTGCTTGTTCTTCATGTGATACGGACAGTACACGCAGCCGTTCACGCAGTAATTAGAAAGATACAGCGGCGCGAACATGACTATTCTGTTGCCGTAGAATGCAAGCTTTATTTCGTTTGCCAGCTTATACATTTCCTCTATTTTTTCGGGGATGTCGCACGCAAGCAGCACGCTCGCTTCCCTGTGGGTAAGTCCCGCGCAGGTAACGCCGGAGCCGTTCTTCTTGGGCCTCGCCTTTTCAAGCAGCGCGTCAATAAGTTCTATGTTGTTCTTGTTGGCGTTTGCATACGCTATTGTTTCGCGTATCTCGGCGTCGTTTATAAATTCCTCCGCCTTCATGGATTTGGGATCGTAGATTGCCATAAGTCTTTCCTTTCTTGTACTCAGAATATACTTTGTATTCAGATCTTTTTTATATCCCCGCGGTCCGTGACCACGTTGAAGCCTATTGATTGCATCCGCGCAGCAAGGCTGGCCTTGCTTTGCGCCGATTCATCGCCCGTGCAGATCTTGTTTTCGTAAAGCTCGTACTTTTTGCGCACGCTTACGGGCGAAAGATTGGGCATTACCACGTTCGCGCCCGCCAGTATGCCGTCCTCCCGCCCGGTGGGGCTTACGGTGCCGAGCGCCGTTGTTGCCGGCAGCAGTATGTTCGGCTTTATAAGGCGGATAAGGGACAAAAGATATATCGTCTCCTCCGCGCTGCCGGCGGGGTAATTGCCAAGCGGGGTTTCATGGTGCGGTATGAACGGGCCTATGCCGCACATGTCCGGCGAAAAGGTTTCTATAAATTTAAGATCCTCCGCCAGGGTATGCGCCGTTTGGAAGGGCGAACCTACCATAAAGCCGCAGCCCACCTGAAAACCAAGCTCCTTCAAATCCTTAAGGCAGCGCATGCGGTTGTCGAAAGACATTCCGGATGGATGCAGCCTTTCGTAATGCGCCTTATCCGCCGTTTCGTGCCTAAGAAGATATCTGTCCGCGCCCGCTTCGCGCATGCGCGCATAATCAGCGCGGCTGTATTCGCCAAGGGACAGGGTTATTGCGCAGTCCGGATATTCTTTGCGTATGGCTTTCACCGTTTCGCATATCTCGTCCGCGCTTTTAACGTTTTCGCCGCCCTGCAAAACAAACGTGCGGAAGCCGAGCGCGTAGCCTTCCGCGCAGCAATCCATTATCTGCTCCCGTGTCAGCACATAGCGCGAGCATGCGGCGTTGGAGCGGCGTATGCCGCAATACAGGCAATCGTTCCTGCAAACGTTGCCTATTTCTATAAGCCCGCGCACGAATACGCTGCTTCCGTAAAACTCCCTGCGCGCCCTGTCCGCAAGCGTGCGGGCGTATGCCGCGGCCTCATCATTGCGCCCGGCTATAAGCCGTTCGTATTCTTCAAGCGAAAGAGAGTGATATATATTCAGTTTGTCTATCAGCGAAATAAGCTCACTCATCGGCCACCACGTTTGAATATGCAGTTTTTACGCTCAATCCTTCAATGTTGCCAAGCTTGCCCGCAAGCGCGGAAATGGTATCCTGCGGCGCGTCAAGCGCTATGGACACTATGTTTATGCCCTTTTTGCGGTACGGTATGCCCATGCGGCCTATTATATGCTCGCCGTATTCGTGCAGCACGGCGTTGAGCCGCTCCACCGCGCCCCCTTTTTCAACTATTATTGCCATCACGGCTACACGCGTCTGCATGGCGTCACCTCCGTTTTTTATAAAAATAAGCCGCACCCGACGGGGTGCAGCCGCAGTATGGTTCTATACAAAAGCCTCACCCTTTCAGTCGGGGGCGCGCCCCTTTGTGTCAGGTAAGGATAGTATAACATATGCATTGACAAAACACAATCATATTAAAAATCCATATTTTACGCCCGATTACCGCGCACGATCAAAGCCGAACCGTTCGATTCGGTTTTAATATTATTTCCGTTATTTTTTGCTTACTCGTTTTTATATATTATCATTTTTTCGGTAAGCAGCTTTGCGTAGCAGGACGCCACCGCCGCACTTATTATAAAATCCGTCACTTCCGCGTCCGCTTCGTCCCCGCCCGCGAATATAGGCTCCGCTGCCGCTCGCACCTGATTCACGAAATATGCCCCGAAGCCCTTCTGCACGGTTATAAACCGGTCGTAAAACCGCCTTACGGCATCGCCGTCCCAAGCCGGCAGCATATCCTTAACAACCGAAATGTTAAGCGTTTGCTTCAGCGTGCATATTATCATGAGCAGCGCCAAGTGTACGCGGGAATATTTCTTCTTCACCGGCGGGGGTATAAGCTTTTGCTTAACGTAATTGTTTATCATTGCCTGCGTAACGGTTTTGTCCTCCCCCGCGGCATACATGCCAAGATAGTCGTTTAGCACTATCACAACCTGATCCATATACAGCTCAAGCGTTGGCAGTTCGTCCCAAGCGGGCAGCTTGAGCGCGCCGAGATAGCTTTCCCATTCGTCAAATTTGGTTGCCAAGGCGGCTTTAGTGTGCGGCATAGGCGTTTCCCTCCGTTCGCGGCATATTGCTTCATATAATTATAACCTTTCGGGGTGATAAATGGCAACCGTTATCGGCAATGGTATTGATACGCTGTTGCGCATATGCTAAAATATATATAATTATGCGCCTTTTGCGCGGGTTTTGTCCGAAGGATCAGTGTAAAAAATGTACTTTGCGGGCGGTTTAGCGTAAAAACGGCAATTTGGAGGGGAATATACAAAATGTGCGGAATAGTAGGCTACATCGGTGATAAACAGGCCGCGCCGCTGCTGCTGGACGGGCTGAAAAAGCTTGAATACCGCGGATACGACAGCGCGGGCTTGGCAATAGTTGGGGACGATGAAAGCATAACCGTTGCAAAGGAGCGCGGGCGGCTGAGCGCGCTTTACGAAATAACAAACGGCGGCGAAGCGATACAGGGCCGCGTGGGCATAGGCCACACGCGCTGGGCCACGCACGGCGAACCGAACCGCATAAACGCGCATCCGCATGTTTCAATGAGCGGGCGCGTGGCGCTGGTGCACAACGGCATAATAGAAAATTACGCCGAGTTAAAGGCGTTTTTGATTGGTAAAGGCTATACCTTCACTTCCGAGACGGACAGCGAGGTCGCCGTTCAGCTTATCGATTATTATTACGATGGCGACCCTATGGAGGCCGTGCGCCTTGCGGAAGCACAGTTCGTGGGTTCCTATGCAATGGCAATAGTATTTGCGGACAGGGAGGATGAGTTTATTGCCCTGCGCAAGGACAGCCCGCTGATACTTGGCCTTGGCGAAGGGGAAAACTTCATTGCGTCCGATGCGCCGGCGCTTTTGAAGCATACGCGCCGCATAATACGCCTGGGTGAAAGGGAGCTGGCTGTTGTGCGCCGCGAGGGCGTTGCAATATACAATAGCTTTGGCGAACGGGTTGAGCATGAACCCATAAACATAACATGGGACGTGGAAAGCGCGGAAAAGAACGGCTACGACCATTTTATGCTCAAGGAAATAATGGAGCAGCCGGACGCCATACGCCGCACCGTTGCGCCGCGCATAAAGAACGGGCAGATAGAGCTTGGCCTGAGCAAAATAGACGCGGACGTTATACGCAGCCTTGAGCGGGTATATATCGTTGCCTGCGGCTCGGCCTATCACGTTGGCATGGTTGCGCGCTACGCCATAGAGCGCTACGCAAAAATTCCCGTATCGTGCGACCTTGCAAGCGAATTCCGCTACAACGACCCCATGGTAAACGCCAACACTTTGGTAATAATAATCAGCCAAAGCGGCGAAACGCTTGATACGCTTTTCGCCCTGCGCGAAGCCAAAATACGCGGCGCGCACACGCTGAGCATAGTCAACGTTGTCGGCTCCAGCATAGCCTGCGAAAGCGAGGATGTGCTCTATACCTGGGCCGGGCCGGAGATAGCCGTGGCCACGACAAAGGCATACAATACCCAGCTTGCGCTGATGCAGCTTATGGCCGTTTACTTCGGCCGCGTGCGCGGCCACGTTACCGCGCGGGAGGAAGCGGAGCTGATAGCCGGCATGGAGGTCCTGCCGGACGTTATAAACAAAATTCTTGCGGATGAAACGGAGATACATCATCTTTCGGCGGATTGCTACATGCAGAGGGACATATTCTTCCTTGGCCGCAACATAGACTACGCGCTGGCGCTTGAAGGTTCGCTCAAGCTTAAGGAGATATCCTATATTCATTCGGAGGCCTATGCCGGCGGGGAGCTGAAGCACGGCACTATTTCACTTATAGTCCCCGGCACGAGCGTTATCGCCATATGCACATACGATCCCCTTTGGGAAAAGATGGTCAGCAACATTCGCGAGGTCAAGGCCCGCGGCGCAAGCGTTATAGCCATAGCAAAGGGCGAGCACCGCCGCGGCACCACCGGCGCGGATCACGAAATAATATTGCCGGACTGCGCGGACATCGCCTGCCCCTGCGCCAGCGTAGTGCCGATGCAGCTTTTCGCCTACTACACCGCCCTTATGAAGGGCTGCGACATAGATAAGCCCCGCAACCTTGCCAAGAGCGTAACGGTGGAGTGATAAAGCAGAGCATGGCCTCCCGAAAGGGAGGCTTTGTTATATGCTTATTTTGTAAAAAATGATTTTATCAAACATAAAGTGTTCATAAATCGCGCCCACGTTTTTTATAATATCATGTAAAATCATCTCCATATAAGCGCTTCGACAAAGTTCGACGTTCAAAAATCTCAATAGCTGAAAACTGCCTGTTTTGGGCAAAATATGCTTGACATATTTTTGCGCTGTATGATAACATAAACCCAACGAAGAACCACCGTAACCAATTTAACTTTAAGATCAATCGTAAACCCGTTGCCCGTTCCTAATCGGAACGATATGAACCCGCAGTACCGACCAGATGACAGTGATTTTGCAGCTAAGCTGCGAATAAAAATAAACATATTTAAGGAGGAAAAAGTATGAAACGCGTAACAACCCTGCTCATTGCAGCACTCGTGGTGATTGCCTTGTTTGCTACAATCGCTGCGGCTCGTGGTGATTTCTGCACCGAATGCAACAACGGCGAGGTTCGTCTTTTGCGGACGGCCGGTCCGTTTAGCAGAACATACTCTGAGCCCTGCCACTATGGCGCTATAGGTGAATTCGATACAGTAACCGAACGGTATCGTGTTTACTATTATGGCTGCAATAATTGCAGCTACGCATTCGATTATGAAAGCATCGAAAACACACACGTAAGATGTCCTCATGGTATATATAATTAATGTTTAGCAGTATGGGTGCGGCATTGCCGCACCCATACGTCTTCTTGTTTAGGAGGTGACAGTCTCTATGCTATCCATGCACCTGCGTCAGCTAACCCGCAAACCCGCACGTATAGTTATATTTATTCTGATTTTGGTGCTGCTTACGGCGTTTTTCTGCGTAAGTCTGAACTTATATGCAAACAGCATGTATAACTTGAAGCTTGCGGACGAAGCGTACACGACTATCGCCGTAATGGAATTATACGCGGATGTGGATTTAACCGGACACATTGTTGAAAATACGATAAATAGCAATTACGCCGGCTATCA
>OHGA01000421.1_pt1 | contig 10766 bp, 9 predicted proteins | sample 1567621 | NCBI WGS metagenome assembly OHGA01 (sample SAMEA3879607, study PRJEB24766) | human gut metagenome | biome: human-associated habitat; feature: feces | place: USA | collected 1985/1987
AAATGTAACAAAATCTATGTGCAACTTCCCTTTTCCGCCGGATGATGATATAATGGAAGCAAACAGGGCGGAAAGCCCGGAGCAATGAAGGAGGAGAAACGGATGAAACGGCTGCTGGGACTGCTGATGGCGGTGATGGTGATGATGGGGGGAATGGCAAGTAGTGCGGAAACGGCACAACAGGAGGCAAGAAAAGAGCTACTGTTTAAGCATCAGCCTGATCAGATTGGGATTGTTACGCCGCTTCCCGATGGTAGACTGTTTGTTGAATCATTTGTGGAGGACACAGAAACGTCGGCATACCACTACATTGAGCTGTTTGCTCAAGACGGCAGTTTGCTTTGCGCATCAGCAAGTGGATTTACGAACTTGGCAGAACCGTCAACCTATAGGCAAACCGTTCTGACAGCGGATTCGATTCAGTATGAATATTATCGTGATTTGGAATTGGATACCAATTACACCAGCGTACCTGATTTGGTGCGTGGGCGCTTCGTTTCGTCCGAATTGCAAACCTCGAACGACGCGAAGAAATACTATGCGGAAAATTGCATGCCGTTCGTCTGGAAGCAATATCCGTTTACGGGCAACGGGAAAATTCCGTTTTCGCTGACGAACGTCCAGACGGGAAAGACCGTGAGCGGCGCAACGGAATACGGCGCTCATGCCATTTGCACCGATGCGGCACAGCATTTCTATCTGATTGATGTGGACGGGGACACGCTGCAAGTTCGGCAGTATGATGCACAGTGCAAGCTGGCGCAGACCCTGCATTTTACGGATTTGCCGGGGACGCCGGGGTCAGCTGCCTGCGACGGAACGATCCTCTATCTGACGTTGTGTGCGCAGGAGACGGAAACCCTTGCCGTGATTGACCTGCCGACGGACAGCGTGACGCGCATGGCGGCAATGCAGTACCCAGCGGGCATCACGGCAAGCAGCGTCTTGTATGCTGCGGACGACAAACTCTTTGCAGCGGGCATTGCGCCGGATGGAACGGGCTGCCTGTGGGCGGTTAACCCGGATGGAAGCTGCGCGGAGACAGTCAGCCTGCCGGACGAAACGCTCTGGGTGGCGCCGCAGATGCAGGAGGGGCGCGTGGTGGCGCTGTCCCGCAGTGCGGACGGGCGAATCTGGCGCGAGGAATATCAGCTGGCGGAAGCGGCGCAGGAAATCCCCCTGACCGAGAGTGCGGACGACACGAACTTCTACACCTACACCGATGCGTCCGGGAACACCTACGACCTGTTTGAAATCGTCAAGTGGCAGGAGGACGAGAACCACCATGTCACGGCGGTGACGGGGCGCTTCGAGCGGGTTGTGACGGAGGAGGACTGCGAAACGGGCGCATATGCGGATGACGGGCAGACGGTGACGTTCCCGCTGGCGGCGGACTTTTCCGCCATGATGCTGGGCAGCATGACGGACGCGGACATGCAGCTTGTTCCCGTGACGGACTTGCGGGCGTGGTACATCAGCGCGTATCTGGATGACACAGCGCCCGAAAGCGGCGAAATTGTTTTCCAGCATGATGCTTCGCAGGAGAGTGAGACGTTCGACTTCTGGTTCATTACGGTGCAGATTAGGTTAAATGATGCGGGTGAAATAGCATACATGGAATATGTGTATGTTCCGTGGGCGTAATTACAAGTGGGGCAATGACGTAAATGATGCGTCATTGCCCCTTTTGTTAGTTAATCATGCTTTACATACTTGGACCATCCCCAATACTTCCAACGACCAGCCTTCATTTCGGTCAAGTTCGGACCGGAATCATTAGCAACACCATCGTTATATTTAGTCGCAATGTTAGAGTGAGAACTGCAAGACTGGTAAACCGCGTGTTTCAGTTCTCCGCGAAGAAGAACTTTGCCTGCGTATACACCCATGTGCGATTTCTTTGTGGAATCATCGCTACTCTGCTGAAACACCTCCATGCCGACTTTAAGGTCATTATAACTGGAAATCTTCCCCTTTTCAGAAAGATACCCGTTATATTCGGTGGTGCATCCATGAGCGCCTTGGTCACTGCGCGCTTTGTATGGATACCACGCGCAGTCGATGAGTTTCTTGCTTGCGTTGTATCCAGAACCATACTTCCAGCCAGAATTGCAGTAGCTTTCGAGATTCTGAATGTACTCCGTAACGGTGAGATTAGCGGTTGTAACCGATCCGGAAGCCGTTTCGCAGTTTTCCGGGTCAAGGTGAGTACCCAGAATGCTTTCGAGGGCGGTCAAACTGTTCTTTCCGAAAAGACCGTCCGCAGTCAGATTGTTTGCCTCCTGAAATTTCTTAACTGCGGCAAGCGTGTTGTTGCCATACTTGCCATCTGCCCCTTGCGTATCGTAACCCAAATCGGTCAATGCACTCTGAAGCAGCTTAACTTGGGAATGAGTCGTGCTGGTATCCTTTCGAAAATACCCATTCCCCTGATGAATGTTGTAAAGTTTTACCTTGCTGTTGTAACCAGAGCCAGTAATTTCAACTGCCATAATAGATTATCCTCCTTAAAATTTCAATGTGCTTTATTTTTACGGGCAATTTGCTTGCGCAGGGAGGCCCAGTCTCCCTCACAACCACATTCATCACATCCATCCCTCCTTTCGTTTCTTGAAAAGGAACACATCCGTTCTCAAAACGTTCGTTCTTGCGACCGAATGTTCCCTTTCGATGCGAAGGATATAACCGTTCTGTTATTTTGTCAAGCAAATTTTCGACCAATTAGGTATATTCATCATTTCCGACAATTTCGTAGTACTTCTTTTGTTCAAAACAGCAAACATATGTTCGTATTAAATGTAACAAAATCTATGTGCAACTTCCCTTTTCCGCCGGATGATGATATAATGAAAGGAAACAGGGCGGAAAGCCCGAAGCAACGGAGGAGGAGAAACGGATGAAACGGCTGCTGGGACTGCTGTTGGCGGTGATGGTGATGCTGTTCAGCACGACCGCTTTTGCGGCAAATTATTGGACGAAAACGTGGGCGCAGGGGGAATATACGATTACGCTGACGCCGGAGGATGAAGCCGCGATTGCTGATTTGTGGAAGAAGATGGACGAGGGGTCTGTCGGGACGTCTCTGCGGGCGAGCATTGATAATCATCCGCTGAGTGAAGCATTTGAGGATTTTCTGCTGGGTCGGCGTCAGATGGCGCATAGCACCTATGATGATATTGGCTATTATTCATGGGTTGTGGCGATGCCGGATGAAAACGCAGTTCCGCAGGAAAAGGCATTCCAGCTGGCAGTGATGGCGATTCATGAGCAGTTTGATGTATCGTGGGACACGCTGGCGGAATATTATCCGGAGTTCCAGTTTAAGATTGCTTTCCCGGAAAGCGATAACCCGGTTGCCGTGTGGGAGCTGATTTTCTGCAAGTATGAAGAGCATCTGACAACCAATGAGGTTTACTATGAAGTAGGAATCTATGCGGAGGATGGAAGCATCTGGGGCGTAGATGCTTCCATCCCAAAAGGATAAGAGAGTGTGACAGGATTGTGGAAGGCAGTCCTGTCACTTTTTTAGTGTAATGCAATCAGCAGAGACCCAGCCTGTGCCTTTTACAGAAGCAACGCGATACCAGTTTGCAACCGATGTATCCAGAATTTTGACATAACTATCAAAAGGAAGAAGAGCAATACGGTCAGCACTGGTAGAAGGAAGAAGACGAAGATAGACGCCCTGCGACTCGTTAACCTGTGCATTACCGCTGAACGAATTTGCACCGCCACCAATATAACGAGCACAAACATAGCCAGAAAAAGCACCGTGATCCACGTATAACCATTGACGCTGCTCGGCGACTGTACCTACACCAGTAAATGTGTAGAATGTCATGACTTCTGTTACTTCAAAGTGATGTATGTCAGCGCTGCTTGCACGGGGACGACTTCTGATAGTTACATAGCTGGAAACAGCATCCGTGGTATAACCGTCAAAACTTGTACCCAAAACTCTGTTTTCCGTCGTTCCGCCGCTGGTATTATCCACTGCAATGAAATCGGAGCGAACCCAGCCATTTGTACGGTTCTGCGAATCCTGAACGCGATACCAAGTGTAACCGCCGGCGGTACTCACTTCCAGAATGGTGACCTTTTCACCGTTGTAAAGTTTATAACTCAGTAAGCTGCCGTTTGCACTGCTGCGTACATTCAGCCCACTTGCATTGACAGCGACCATTCCTGATTTTCCAACAAGGTCAGAGGAAGAAGAACTACCGCCGCCGCTGGTATTATCCACTGCAATGAAATCGGAGCGAACCCAGCCATTCGTACGGTTCTGCGAATCCTGAACGCGATACCAAGTGTAACCGCCGGCGGTACTCACTTCCAGAATGGTGACCTTTTCACCGTTGTAAAGTTTATAACTCAGTAAGCTGCCGTTTGCACTGCTGCGTACATTCAGCCCACTTGCATTGACAGCGACCATTCCTGATTTTCCAACAAGGTCAGAGGAAGAAGAACTACCGCCGCCGCTGCTGTTGCCGCCGGAAGAACTACTGCCGCTGCTCTTCTTGTTGACGTAATCAGCCTTAATCCAGCCGACCTTTTTGCCGGAGGGCTGAATCTTCACCCAATCGGACGAAACATCCTGAACCGTTGCGGTTGCGGGAGAACTAAGCGTGTAGAGGACGGTACTGCCGTTAGCAGAATTGCGAACATTGACGTTCGTTGCATTCACTTCCACCGTGTCGGATGCGACAGCAACGAAGGACTTCATGACATAACCAGTACCATAGGTGCTGTAAGTCGTCTGATACCAGCTGTCATTGCCGCTGACTGCCGAAACACTAAGCACAGTGCCAGTGGGAATCGACGTGATAACAGTGCCGCTCGTGGAAGCCTTCTTTCTGAATTTCAGCTTGCCACCAAGAACAATACCATTTGCCATAAGGGAAAACATCTCCTTTGTTTTTATGTTCAGTGAGTATAGGGTGTCATTTATCTGGGCGGGGAACGATTCGCTATGAAGAGATGGCGATTCATTTTCTGCCCTCCTTTCGTTTCTTGAAAAGGAACACATCCGTTCTCAAAACGTTCATTCTTGCGACCGGATGTTCCCTTTCGACGCGAAGCATATCACCATCCGGTTATTTTGTCAAGCGAATTTTCGGCCAATTAGGTATATTCGTCACTTCCGACAATTTTGCCGGACTTCTTTTGTCCAAAACAGTAAACATATGTTCGCATATGCGCGAGAACGAGATGCTCAAGGAAACCAGCAGTCCAGCATGGGCGTTTTTTTCGCCGGAAGGGGCTTGCTAACAGCAACATCATGACATATAATAAGAAGAAAGCAAACGATAAAGGAGGAATTTCCCCGTGATCCGCATTGAGCTGGACGTGATGCTTGCTCGCCGCAAAATGACCCTGACAGAACTGTCGAGGCGACTCGACATTGCGCTGCCGAACCTCTCCATCCTCAAAAACGGTCACGCGAAGGCAATTCGCATGGCGCTGCTCGATGCGCTCTGCCGCGAACTGGACTGTCAGCCGGGCGAACTGCTGGTGTGGGAACCGGACGACGCGACAGAAAAGGAATAATCATCCATAGAAAAAAGGGGCTGGTCTCATCCGCTTATGCGGAAAAGACCAGCCCTGTTTTTGTCGTTCGGGTATGCTGCTATCCGGTGCCGCAAAAAAGGCGTCAACAAATACACCTCCGCGAGGGTCGCGGAGAAAACCAGCGGTCAGGACTGCTTGGGCGTATGACCAGCAAGGTAGAAGCGCACAAGCTCTTCCAGAATTTCGTCGCGTTCCAGTCGGCAAATCATGCTGCGGGCAGAATTGTAGCTGGTGATATACGTCGGATCGCCGGAAATAATATAGCCGACGAGCTGAGTAATCGGGTCATAGCCCTTGGCCTGCAGGGCGTTGTAGACATACAGCAGGATGTCCTGCGCTTCATTGCCGGATTCCTGAATGGGGTGCAGCTTGGTGGTTTCAAATTGACTCACAGCGAAGCCTCCTTCCTGCGGCGGCGTAGCATCGGGCGGACGATGTGCCATCGCATTTCATCATCTATTATACACAACAAAGCGCGGAAAGAAAAGTCTTTTTTCTGTGTTTTTGATGAGAATCAGATGAAGATTTTCTGCGGTGGCTTTTCTTTCCTCCCCGGCTATGGTATAATGAAGGCAGAATATTCCCTTGGAGGGAGGATGCGTATGCAGATTCTGGACATTATCACGAAGAAGAAACTTGGTCAGCCGCTGACGCGCGAGGAAATTACCTTTTTCGCGCGCGGTGCGGCGGACAAGACCATTCCGGATTATCAGCTGGCGGCGCTGCTGATGGCGATTCGCTTGAACGGCATGACCGCGCAGGAAACCACTGACCTGACGCTTGCCATGCGCGACAGCGGCGACGTGTGCGACCTGTCTGCGATTCCGGGCAAGAAGATTGACAAGCACTCCACCGGCGGCGTGGGCGATACGACGACGCTGATTCTGGCGCCGCTGGTGGCGGCGTGCGGCGTGCCGGTGGCGAAGATGAGCGGGCGCGGGCTGGGGCACACCGGCGGTACGCTGGATAAGCTCGAATCCATCCCCGGTCTGTCCGTGGAGGAGACGGAGGAGCGGTTCATCCGGCAGGTACAGGAAATCGGTCTTGCGGTCATCGGGCAGACGGCGGCGCTCGCCCCGGCGGATAAGACGCTCTATGCTCTGCGCGATGTAACATCCACCGTTGATTCGCTGCCGCTGATTGCCGCGTCCATCATGAGCAAGAAACTCGCGTCGGGCGCGGACGGTATTGTGCTGGATGTCAAGACAGGTTCGGGCGCGCTGATGGAAACGCTGCCGGACGCGCTGGCGCTGGCGCAGACGATGGTAGACATCGGCAAGCTGGCAGGCAAGCCGGTTGTGGCGGTCATCACGAGCATGGCGCAGCCGCTGGGGACGCACATCGGCAACGCGCTGGAAGTCAAGGACGCCATCGACGTGCTGGCAGGGCGGACGCAGGGCGATTTGCTGGAGATTTCGCTGCTGCTGGGCAGCCACATGCTGGTGCTGGCAGAGAAGGCGAAAACCTTGCCGGAAGCGCGGGCGATGCTGGAAAACGCGCTTTCATCCGGCGCGGGGCTGCGCAAGCTGGCGGAGATGATTGCCGCGCAGGGCGGCGATCCGCGCGTGGTGGAGGATTTGTCGCTTTTGCCGCAGGCGGCGGTCAAGCGTGTGATGCGGGCGGAGACGGCAGGTTATCTAAGCGCGATGGACACGACGGCGCTGGGCATGGCGGCGCAGCGGATGGGTGCTGGCCGCGCGAAGAAGTCGGATATGCTGGATTACTCGGTCGGGTATGTGCTGCATGTGCGGCTGGGGGATGAAGTGACGGAGGATACGCCGCTGGCGACGCTGTATGCGAGGAATGAAGCGGAGGCGGAGGAGGCGGAAAAAGCGATTCGTAAGGCGCTGACGATTGCGGGGGAGAAGCCCTCTGTGCCGCCCCTGTGGGATGCGGTTGTCACAGCGGAAGGAATAATTTATAATAGGTAAGAAAAGAGGATAAACACGCGGAAGGGGCATGAAAGCGAAGTCCACTCAATCGCGCGAAGGGGTCAAGGGGGGGACTTCGTCCCTTTTCATCTCCCCCTTGCAGGGTCAAGGGACAGCGTCCCTTGTGGGGTTTGGGGCAACGCCCCAACTGTTCCTCGTCAAACCTACTCAAAGGAAGAAGTCAAGCAAAGTCGCGGCAGCGAAGCGTCCCGCGCCCAAACTTCGCGCGTCCTCAGACGCGCCCCCAAGCTGCTCTATCCACCATCTATGCTGTGTCGCGCCAGATGGGCGCGACCACGATGCTGGGCTTGCGACCATAGCTGCTCTTTCCCGAACGCAGGGGATTTCACGCCCGTGACTGCAGCCCCCGCGCGCTTTGGGGCGCGAAAAGTGTATTATTGATGCAGCCGCTTGCGGTTTTGCGACGGAAAGAACGACAGTTGGATGTATTTGATGCTCTTTTACATCCGATGAGACTTGCAAAACAAGGAAATATGATGTAAAATAGCAAATGTAAGGTTGACAAAACGCACAATCGGGTGCGGAAACCAACGAAGTGGAGGAAGAACAATGAATCTTCAGGGGCTGAACAAACAGCAAGTGGAGGAAAGCCGTCAAAAGCACGGCGCGAATACTCTCACGCAAATTCCCCCGGAACCGCTGTGGAAGAAAATTCTTGAGGGCTTCAAAGACCCGATGATTATGATTCTGCTCGTGGCGCTGGTCATCCAAGTGGTGCTGTGCTTCATGGGAGAGGCGCACTGGTATGAGCCGGTCGGCATTCTGATTGCTATCATGATTGCCAACGGCGTGTCTGCCATCAGCGAAAATCAGCAGGAAGGCAAAGCATCCGCATTGAAGGCGGAGGAAGAAGCCAAGGAAGTCGCGAAGGTGCTGCGTGACGGCAAGCTGATGGAAATCCACGTCAGCGAAGTCGTGGTGGGCGATTTGGTGTATTTGCAGGCGGGCGACAAAATCTCCGCAGACGGCGAGATTGTCGAGGGGCTTGTGAAGGTTGACCAGGCGACGCTCAACGGCGAAACCAAGGAAGCAACCAAGACCGTCAACGAAAGCGGCGAAGCCTACAACACCAAGGATCTGCTGAACCGCTGCTATGTCTACCGCGGCACGGTGGTGTGCAGCGGCGAAGCGTACATGGAAGTCAAGGTCGTCGGCGATAAGACGCTGTTTGGCGAATTGGCGCTGGAAGTGCAGGAGGATACGCGTGAAACGCCCCTGCAGGTCAAGCTGGCCAAGCTCGCCAAGCAGATTTCGACCTTCGGCTATATCGGCGCGATTGCCATCGTCGTGGGCGTGTTTGCCCGGACGCTGCTGGGCGGCAATATCCCCAATACCTTTATGGAATGGGTGAACCTGTCCATTGAAGCCATTACCGTGGCCGTAACGATTATTGTCTGCGCTGTGCCGGAAGGGCTGCCGATGCTCACCAGCATCCTGCTGAGCTATCAGAGTATGCGCATGGCGAAGGACAACGTGCTGGTGCACAAGATCAACGGTTTGGAAACTGCCGGCTCACTGTCGCTGCTTTTCTCCGACAAGACCGGCACGATTACCGAGGGTAAGCTGAGCGTCGTGGAAGTCGCGACGGGCAACGTGCGCAAGTTCTCCTCGATGAAGGAGCTCCCCCTGCCGCTCAAGGACGAAGTGACGATCGGCATCGGTCTGAACAACTCGTCCTCCTACTCCAACGGCAGCATCATCGGCGGCAACTCTACCGACCGCGCGCTGATGTCCTTCCTGGTTGACGCGGGCGTGGATGCAAACGTGGCGCGTGAGGATGTGCGCAACTTCAACGCCTTTGACTCCGCGAAGAAGTATTCGACCGTCACCATCAACCATAATGGCAAGGTTGTTACCTACATCAAGGGCGCGCCGGAACGCATTATTGCCCGCTGCCAGACGTATCTGGATGAAAACGGCGCGGTGAGGCCCCTGACCGAGCGCAATTTCCTCATGACGTACATGGACGAACAGGCGGGACGCTCGATGCGTCTGCTGGGCGTGGCGAAGTGCGACGGCGATACGGCGGACGGCGACAGCCTGACGCTGGTGTGCGTGCTGGCAATTCGCGACAACGTGCGCAAGGAAGCGGTTGACGCCATCCGCGAAGTGCAGGAGGCAGGCATTCAGGTCGTGATGGTCACGGGCGACCGCAAGGAAACCGCCGTTGCCATCGCGAAGGAAGCGGGTCTGCTCAAGCATAATACCGACGTCGCCCTGACGAGCGCGGAGCTGGCGGAACTGAGCGACGACGAACTCAAGAAGGTACTGCCGAATCTGCGCGTGGTGTCCCGTGCGCTGCCGACGGACAAGAGCCGCCTGGTGCGCTGCGCACAGGAGCTGAATCTGGTTGTCGGCATGACCGGTGACGGCGTGAACGACTCGCCCGCACTGAAGAAGGCGGACGTTGGCTTCGCGATGGGTTCGGGCACGGAAGTCGCGAAGGAAGCGGGCGACATTACCATTCTTGACGACAACTTCCTGTCCATCGAAAAGGCAATCCTGTACGGCCGCACGATGTTCAAGTCCATCCGCAAGTTCCTCATCTTCCAGCTGACGGTCAACGTCGCGGCGGTGCTGACTTGCTTCCTCGCGCCCCTGTTCGGTGAAAACGAAATCCTGACGGTTATCCAGCTGCTGGTCGTCAATCTGGCGATGGACACGCTGGCGGCAATCGCCTTCGGCAGCGAACCCGCGCTGATGGAATACATGAAGGAAAAGCCCATTGCGCGTGATGCGTCGATTGTGACGGGCAAGATGATGTCGCAGGTCGTTGTCAGCGGCCTGTACATCACGGCGATGTGCCTGTGCATCCGCTTTGTGCCGGCGATTCAGAATTTGTTCGCCACATGGAATGGTTTTGCTATCCCTGTACCCGGAGAACCATTAGCTAAAGAAGTAAGTGTCATGCTGAACTCCGCGGTGTTTGCGACGTTCATGATGGCCATCAGCTTCAACGGCTTCAATGCCCGCACGGAGCACACGAACCCGTTTGAGCATCTGGGGCGGAACAAGAACTTCCTGCTGGTCATCGGCGCGCTGCTGGTGCTGCAGTTCCTGTTCGTCACCTTCGGCGGCGCGGTGCTGAGCGTTGAGCCGCTGAGCTGGACGGCATGGCTGGTCTGCCTGCTGGTTGCGTTCCTGATTATCCCGATTGATATCATTCGCAAGGCGATTACTTCTAAGAAGAAGTAATACTATTTCCAGATTCACCTGCGCCATCTGCTTGCGCCTTTTCCCTTCTGG
>OHGA01000446.1_pt1 | contig 10434 bp, 4 predicted proteins | sample 1567621 | NCBI WGS metagenome assembly OHGA01 (sample SAMEA3879607, study PRJEB24766) | human gut metagenome | biome: human-associated habitat; feature: feces | place: USA | collected 1985/1987
TACAGCAGATTCAAGTCAGAAGACTTCACGATAGAACAAACTATAAATACTCATTTATAGTTACTCTTCACATCACGCCGTTTCAGTACAAAAACCGGCAGAAAAAAGAAGATGCCGATGACGGACATCACCAGTCCGCCAATGGTACCCGCCGCCAATGGAAACCAGAAAGCCTCCTTGTCCTCACCTATCATGAAAGGGATAAATCCCAGAATGGTAGAAACTACCGTGAGGAAAATAGGAACGACCTTCGCATTCCACGCCTTGACGTAGGCACGAAGAGCGGAAAGACGGGGGAAACGACGTCGGATGCTGTTGTACTCGTTCAGGACATAGATGCTGGCATTCACCGTGATGCCGCACAGCAGGACGAACGAGGCAAAACCGCCCTGGTCGAAGTTCAGCCGGAACCAATAGAAAGTAAGAAATACCCCGATATAAGAAACCGGAATCACAAAGATGATGGCAAGCGGCTGCTTCAGGGAGTTGAACAGAACGCTGGTCGTAAAGAAGATGATGGCTATCACCACCAGCAGAAGCAGGTATTGGCGGTTGTCCTTCTCGCCCCATGACCAACTGTTGCTGTCCGACTCGGCTGTATAACCCATCGGCAACAGTTTGTTGAACTCCTCCAGGTCACGTTTCTGTATCTTGTTGCCCATCTCATTGGAGCCGATATATTCGTATTGCAGGCAGAGGCGGTACTGCTGGTTTTCTTTGGCAATCTCCTGCGGCATCTGTCCCTTTTCCACAGTAGTCAGTTCGGAAAGCTTGTAATGCTTGCCGTTTCCTACTCCATAGGGGAAGAACTGCATCGCCCAGATGTCATATTCGGCAGACTGGCGGGAAGAGAGCTTGATTTTCTCCATCCCCTGCTCGGCCGCTACCGAACCAATCTCCAGATTCTTGCCAAAGATGGGGCGCACCGCAGAGAAAAGCACTTGCGCGTCGATGCCCTCTTGCGCCATGCGCTCCTTGTTCAGGTTGAAGTAGAATTCCTGATAGTCATCCTTCCACCAGGAGAACTCCGAATTGATGAGCACTTCCTTGATACGCCGGTGCGTCAGCAGCTTGGCCTTCAGCTTCTCCGCCCACTCATAGAGTTCGTCGTAGTTGTAGCCGTACATCCTGATGCGGTAGGAGCCGGCACTCTCGCGGACGTCATTACTGAACCCCTGGTCCTGCAATCCGTAGATGCCCCAGCTGCCGCCTCCCAGTTCCAGTGCCTTGCTTATCATATTGGCTTTCAGTGTATAGGGAAAACCGCTGTTCCGGGCTTCCTTCTTGAAATAAATCTGCATACTGGCACGCCGGGGGCTGTAGATGGAAGTATGAAACTGCCTGATTTCCTTGAACCGGCTGAGGTAGGTCTCCATACGTTTCATCAAAGTGTTCATCTGCTCGAGGGTGCTGCCATTGGGAAGGTTGGCGTTGGCATAGAGCACCACCTCCTCATTACGGGTGAAGTAACTGCCTTCGTACACCTTCTGTATGAAAAGCCGCAAGCTGCCGCCCAGCGCCTTGTCCACAATGGGTTTCACCGACTCCTTATAGGTATCCGAACCGAATACCTTATTGTAAGCAGCTTCCCATTTTCCCCCTCCTTCCAGTTTGTCGGGCAACAGAAAAACGGGCAGACCGAAACCCAACAGCAACAGCAGGCATACAGCCCAGCGCCAACGGCACAGAAAACGGATGAGAGCAGAGTAGCAGCAGGAGAAATAAACGGGGAAACGTCTGAAAATCCGTCCCAACCTTGTTTTGAATGTTTGCGTCAGCCCCGGCAAGACAAGACGCCTCTTCTTCCCCGTAATCCGCCTCACCAGTCCTATCTTCTCAATCATCGACGGAACAAAGAACAACGCCACCATCAAGGAAACAGCCAGATTGATGATCACTACCGCTGCAAAGTCCTGCAGGTTGAGCCGTATCTTCTCGTCAAGGAAGAAAATGATGACAAGCGCACCCATCGTAGTGAGGGTTGCCGCCAACACCGACAGGAAGGCCTTGAGATTACGCCGATGCAGAATGTGGTCGGTCATGACAATGGTACTGTCTATCACCAGATTCAGCGAGACAGTGATACCCGCCAGCGAATAAAGCTGCATCTCAAGTCCGAAGAGGTAGTAGAAGATAAGTGCCACCGCTATATTTACAGCCAGGCTGGTAACTATCAGAAAAAGATATTTCAACTTACGAGTAATGAGCCATACGAATACAAGCAGGATGAGTACCGTCAAACCGGTACGGAAGTAAATCTTGTCCAGTTCTTCCCGTATGTACTCGGTCGCATCATAGCTGGTATGCACTTCATATCCGACAGGAAGTACCTGCCGAACAGCTTCCATCTCGTCCATCACGGCACGGTTCAGTTGCAACTGGTTGGCAGTTTCTTCCGCAGTAATGGATAGATAGACGGAATTCAGCCCATTGATGCGGTAATAGCTTTGCGGCTCCTCCTCCATACGGACAGCCGACACCAGTTCGTCCAAGCGGAGCAGTTTCCCGTCGGTAGCCGTCACGGTGATGGCAGCAGGATTAAAACCAAGGGAGTTGCTCTCCGGCACCAGTGTCAGGCGTATCCATTCCCGGCTACCGTTACCTGTATCCACATTGTGCGTACCCAGAAATTCCTTCCGGTAATGCCGCTGTACTGCCTCGCTGATGTCCGATAGGGTCACACCCAGCAAGCGCAACTGTTCACTGTCATATTCCAGTCTCCACTCCATGGGCGTGGCACCGCTGAGTTCCACCTTATAGATACCCGGAATATTTGCCAGCCGCGGCTTGATATGCTCCTCGGCATACTGCTGAATCAATATCGGAGTGGAAGGGGCGTTCAGGGTGAAGGACATGAAGGGGCGTGAGGCGTTCTCGTCGGGCACTTTCATGTGAATGGTGGGATAGCTGACACCTTCGGGCAATTGGGGCCACGTCTGCCGGATGATGGTGGAAGCTTCGAAGCGGACTGCCTCGACATCGGCATGCTTGTCCAGCTCCACAGTAATGTTGCCGTAGCCGTTGCCCGAGGTGGAGTTCAGCCGCTTCACTCCGCGGATACGCGCCAGCATGGATTCCAGCTTGCTGGTCACTTCCATCTCCACCACCCGCGACGAAGTGCCAGGCATGCTGAAACCCACCGTGAAGCCGGGCAGGCTGCGTGACGGATTCAGCTTGACGGGGAGCAGCGGTATCAACGCCACCCCTACCAAAGCAAGGCAGACAAACGCCACTATGACGGTGAAGGAAGAAACTCGTTTCATCAGTTATTATAATCAAATTTTTCCGACAGCGAAAATCCGCTGGCAAAGTCGTGCAACGTCAGTTTCCGTATCTTGTAATAATTCAGCCAGTAGTCCTGCAAGGCGGAGATGTAATTGCGTTGCGCTTCCTGCTGGCGGTTCAGCGAGAGGGTCAGGCTGTTGATGTCTGCCTTGCCGATAATGAAGCGCTGGCGGGTTTCGTTATACGCCAGGATGGCAAGGTCGAGGGCCTCTTCGGCACTGGCGACGAGGGCTTGCTGGACGTTGAAGTCACTGACGGTCATGATAACCTCCTCCTCAATGCTGATTTCACTCTGCCGGGCAGAAGTCTTCACCACGTTCAGATTGTTCCTCGCCATGTTGTATTTGCCTTTCCTCACGCCCCAGTCCACCAGTGGAATGGAGACACTGACCGACACCATCTCCTGCTGCATGGGATGCCTGTATGCTTCACCGAATTTCTCTGCCACCTGGTTGAAGCCGACGCTGGCGTTGATGCTGGCGTTGAAGCGCGATTCCTTCTTCGTCTTGTCTACTGTCTGCTCGGCTTCCAGCACTTCCTGACGAAGCCCCAGAAATTCCGGATTGTTGGCTTGAGCGGCCAGCAAAGCCTCATCAACCGGTATGGTCAGCGCCCTCGGACGTCCCGGAAGCGACACCCTGATATCCGTGTTCTTCTCCATATTCAGGAAAGATGCCAACGAAAACATGGCGCGCTTCAAGGCACTGGCGGCATTCTGCAAAGTATTGCGGGCGTTCACCACGTCGAGTTTCAGCGTCAGCAGGTCGGCACGGCTGATGGCGGCTATCTTCAGGCGCTGCATACCGATGCGGTAGAGGGTATCGGTGGAGACGGCATTGTCCTTGGCCAAGTCATATTCCGCCTGTGCCATGGCAAGCGCAAAGAAATAGGTAGTGGCCTGCTCGGATACTCGCTCTGCATTGTAAATATACTCCTTCTTCACCTTTTCGTACTTCAGCGGCTCAATCCTGCGTTCCCAACGGAAAGGATTGTAACCGACCAGACTCTGCGAGTAGCCCAAACGAACCGGAACACTGGTGAACTGGGTATACTTGTTTCCACCGAAGCTCCGCATATAGCCCAGCTCCGTATCCAGATAGAACGTACCGCCCGTCAAGTCGAAATTCTGTCTGACGGCAAGATTGCCGTATGCATAGAAGGATTGCTGGCTGCGATAGATGTCAAGGTCCTGTTCGGAGTCGTAACGCTTGGTGATATCGCGGTTGTACTGTGCCGGAGTCATGTTCAGCGTCAAGCTGGGAAGGCGGTTTGCCTTATAGGTGCGGTATTCCCAATAACCGGCCAGATACATGTTCTTGGTGCGGAAGGCTTCCAGCGAACTATCATTCGCCAGGGCAATGGTCTGCTGCAAATCGAGCGTTATCCGCTGCTGGGCAAAAGCGGAAAGGGCTCCCAGACTGAACAAAAGTATAAGACTTAATTTCTTCATGCTCTTTCTTTTCTATAAATAAACCAATATATCAACGGGATGATGAACAGACTGACCAGTGTCCCCACGAACATCGCCCCAATCATCGCTATGGAAAGCGGCTTCTGCAACTCCGAGCCCATGTCGAACGAGAACAGCAGCGGAACCATAGCGAAAATGGTGGTGAGCGATGTCATGATGATGGGCCGGAGCCTTCTGCGCCCCGCCTCGTGGATGGCCTCGAGCAACGGCATACCAGCCCTCCGTAATTCATTAATGGCATCCAGCTTCAAGATGGAGTCGTTGATGATGATACCGCACGTCACAATCAGTCCGATGGCGGACATCAGGTTCAGGGTATGCCCGCATATCCACAACAGAAGCAGGGCAAACGCCACATCTATCGGAATTTCCAGCAGCACGATGAGCGGCTGCACGAAGCTTTCGAACTGGGCGGCAAGAATGAAATACATCAGCAGGATAGAGATGAAAAGAATCACCACCAACTCGTCCAGCATCTGGCGGTTGGAGAAGAAACTGCCGGAGAAGGCCGTATCCCAGTCACCCGTGGCATCTGCCTCCCGCTTCACCTTTTCCATCAACTCCGGAGCATCGTCCACTTCATAGAAACGGAACGGTATATATTCACCGTTGCGTCCTGCCGTAATCGTTTTCAAATCCTCGGCCGGACGCACCTTTACCAGCTCCCGAAGCGGAATATACTCCACTTCGCCCTTACTGTCCGGACGGGTCTGTATCAATGTCTGCTGCAGCACCTCATTCACTGTCCGCTCCTCGCCCACAATGCTGATAGGCAGGTATTGCTGGTAGGAATGGAGCATAGCTACGCTGTTCTCCTTGAATGCCGTCCGCAGCGTACGGTAAAGCTCGTCATACGAAACGTCATAGAGCAACAGCTTTTCCTGCAGGATGCTTATGTCAAGCTGGTTCTCGAAAGCGATACCTACGGGCGCTGTCCCCGTAAGCTCCGCAAACTGTTGTTCCAGTCCGCGCAATTCTTCCGCCGCCGGCGCCTTCTCCTTGTTACGGGCATAAAGTTCCGCCACCACATCGGCCTCCCCGGTCACGAAAAGCTTCTCGAACACGGTTTCGGGTGGAGAAAAGGAGACTGTCGCCAACGGATATTCCCGCATCAACCACTCGCCCGCCTGCTTCTGCAAGGGAGCAATCCCGTCAGGCGAGGAAGTCTTGAAATACAATTCTGCCTCCGAAGAAGAGAGAGCCTGCTCACGGTTCAGCAGATAGTCCTGCTGGCCTATGGCAGCCGTCTGTTCCACAGTCTTGTCCAACAACTGTCCGAACAGCACATTCACACGATGCCGGTTCTCGTCCACATGTATATTTTCGTTCCATTCCACGTGGACTATCAGTTCATTCTGGTCTATCTGCGGCATACGCTCCTTGGCTATGGAATAAAACAGAAAGACACAAAGAGGAATAGAAACCACACAGAATATGATACTTACCGTCTTATGGGAAAATACCCAGTCGATGCCCACATCATAAAAACGGTCCAGCGTATGTTCCTTCAACGGATTGTTGATGCGGATGCGGGAGAACCACGACCTGCCGCGCAACCCCGTCCGGTAGACCAGCATATAGAGGACCGGCAGCAGCATGATACCCGTGAAGTAGGAAACCAGCAGCCCCACCGTAACAGAGAATGCCTGGTCATAGAAAAGCGCTCCCGCAATGCCGCTCATAAATATCAGCGGCACAAACACGGCAACCGTGGTCAGGGATGAGCTCAGCATCGGCGTCACCACCTCACCCGTACCCGCCACGCAAGCCCGCCTCAACGAATAACCCCGTTCGCGGTACTGCGAAATATTTTCCGTGACAATGATGCTGCTGTCAATCATCATACCCAACGCCAGAATCAATCCGGACAGAGAAATGATATTGAGCGACATCCTGAACAGATAGAAGAACAAGAAACAGATTACAATGGACACCACCATGCTCAGGCCGATGATGAACGGCGACTTGACATCCCCCAAGAAGAGTACCGCCACAATGCAGATGAACAGGAAACCCAACGACAAATTTTGCTGAAGATTGGAGATGGTATAGTCCAGCAACTCCGTCTGGTTACGGCTGATGCTAAAATCAATGTCGGGATATACTTTCTTGAAGTAGTCCATCGTGCTGTTGATGGCAAGCTTCATGTCTTCCATATTCTCGTCCGCCTGCTTGATGACGGCAAGGGTAACGGCACGCTTGCCATTGCTCATGGAGACACCTTTCTCCTTGGCAGGAACAATCTCTACCCGGCAGAAGTCTCCCAAGCGGATGATACGTCCTTCCTTGCGCAGCAGGATGCCCTTCACGTCCTCCTCTGTCCGCAGCAGGGTGGAGAACTTAATGTTGTATTCGTAGTAGCCGTCGCGCACGGTCATGCTGCCCGGCTCCACGTTGTTTTGCGCCAGCACGTTTTCTATGTCTTCAATGGAGAGCCCCAACACAGCAAGCTTACCCGGGTCGGGCACAATCTGTAACTGGCGTTCGACCAAACCCGTGACATCCACCATTGCCACTTCTGCCAACTGCTCGATGCGACGCTTTATGACATTTTCGGCAAACTCGCACAAATCAAGAAACGCGCGTTCGTCCACCTTGCCGTATGCACTGTCGTTTTTTAGGGTCAGATTGAGGTAGAAGACAGGAATGTCCGTCGCACTTGCCTTTATCACCTTCGGGCGTTCGGCATCCTTGGGCAGATAGTTCATGGCGGCGTCAATCTTCTCGTTCACTTCTATGAAGGCAAGGTCGGTATTCGTACCGAAGTCGAAGCCCAGGCGGATGATGCCTGCACCATCGCGCGTCTCGCTGTCCATGTCCTTCAGTTTCGCCACCTGGATGAGCTGCTGCCGCAGAGGTTTCACCACCGTATTCTCTAATTCACGCGCCGAGGTATTCTGCGCCGACACCTGCACTGTAATTTCCGGGATGGCAATATCGGGCAGCAAGGATACCGGCAAGGTGAAGTAAGTCACCAGCCCGACAATGAAGCATGCTGTAAATGCCATCAGTACGGCAATAGGCCGCTGTATCAAAAACTTTATCAATTGAACTATGAATTTTGAATTACCACTTATCACTCATTATCTATCAACCACCTTCACCGATGCTTCATGTGCCAGATTCACATTTCCCGTCACAATGACCGTATCGCCTTCTTTCAGGGCATCGTCGGCCATACTATAGCTTTCCGCATTCTCCAGACCGGTCTGCACATAGTTCCACTGCGCCTTTCCGTCTTTCAGGGTAAACACCACCTGCTTGCCCGAACGCAACACCACGGCACTCTTCGGGATTACAAGCTGTCCGCCCAGAGAGCGGTGCACGTTCACCCTCACGTTCATCCCACTGAACAGCCGTCCCTTGCCATTGACGGCAGCCTTCACCTTAACCATCCCCTTGTCATCCACCAGAGGATTGATTTGGGTGATGCGCCCCTCCTGCCTAAAGCCGGCATCCGAATAAGGGGTAACAATCACCTTGTCGCCACTCTTTATCAACGGCAGTTCGCTTTCCAGCACCGTGAAGTCCACCTCCATACCTTGAGTGCCGATAATGGAGCAGAAGGCTTCCGAGGTACTTGCCTCGTTGAACGGTTTGGAGAACAGGTTCGCCACTACCCCGTCAAAAGGCGCAACCAGCGTGGCGTGTTCCTCTTCATACGCGGCAAGCTCATACTGGGCGAGGCTCTGGTCGTAACCGCTCCTCACGCGGGCCAGCTTCATGATGTCAGCAGGTACTTTGGAGGCATCCCCCACCGGATAGCCTTGCCCTATCAATACATCCTGCAACTCAAGTTCCGCTTTTTCCAAGGCATCCTTGGCCTGCGCGGTCTTGTTCTTCAGGCGGAACTTATCCAGTTCGGCAAGTTTCTGCCCTTTGCGCACCGGGTCACCGTTCTTCACGTAGATGTGTGCCACTACACCGGTGGTCTCAAAACGCAAATCCGCCATGGCACCGGCGGTTACTTTTCCGTTGCTCACCAGTTCATGCTCAAAGGTCGCCCGCTTCAGGACTTTCACGGTCACTTCATTGCTTTCACTTGGCAGGACGGTTGCCACCCCTTCCTCGGACTCTTTTCCCTTTCCGGCATCGGAGCAGGCGGCAAGCAGGGCAACGGCCATGCATAGCAGGTATCGATAGTTCTGTGTCTTCATATTCATACTCAATTATAAATTGATAAAATTAATCGTTTCAAAAAAACGAACCGATATTTGCATGTGGACACTTTTTTCATAGCACTTTAGCAATTAGTTCGCTCATTATTAACACTTTCCGTTTTTATTCATCTTTTTTGATATGGACAAAAATAAGCTGAATCTTTTTTATTTCCTCCCTCATCTGTCGTATTGCCGTAGAATGCACTTTCGGCTCTTTCGTCAATACCATCCGCTTCATTTTTTCAAACTTGTCCGGTTGCCTGAAGCTTGGTTCCGCATAAAGCTTCGCAAGCAGATAATAGGGATAAATACGCCCCGGCAACCGATGGGTGGAACGGATAAACCAGTCTTCCGCTGACAAGCAATCACCCATCTGCTGATAGTTCTTGCCTATCACATTCAGTATCATGGGGTCACAACTACGCTGTAAAGCTTCTTTCAAAATACGGTTGGATTTACCGAACTGCTGCTGCTTGTGCAATCCATGCCCATATTCGAACAAGAAAGATGCCCGGTCCCTCAACAGAGGATAAAGGCGCCCGTACTCTTTCTCTGCCGATTGATACGCACCTGCATTATACAGCACCCGCGCATTCATCCACTCCCGACAGGCCTGCTCCACTTGCAAGTCATTCTTCAGGCGAAAACCGCCAATGATGCCTACTGATACAGCCACCCCCAACCATTGCCAACGGTCGGCACCGGACAAGCACGCCACAAGCAATCCTCCAAATGTAACGATAAATACCGGAAGTTGTAGCGGATAGGAGGAAAAAGAGAATATCATCAAAGAAAGAATAGCCCCACAGATACCATAACGTCCTTTACGGACTCCCCTATACAAACACAGCACGACCACAACCAATAGACATACCGCCAAAGGAATGCCCAGTTCGACCGCAACCTGCAGATATTCATTGAATGCATATTCCGGACTTCCCGCCACACGTTCCTCCCACGGTTCATAATCACCTGCTGCAAAATAAGTTTCCTGCGCATTTCCGTAGGCTGCTGCGAAATTATGAATCCCATATCCGGTCAACGGCTTTTCTGCAATGGCACGACAAGTTATCTTCCACATGAAAAGACGGCCACGTGCAGAATCGGGTTTCAAGACAAACAGTAAATAGCCCGCCAATAGCAAGACACAGAATCCACCGACCACTACCATCACCACACGCTGCCTTTGCTGCTGCCATAATAATCTGAACTTATCCGTCCAATCCATATGCCAAGCATATACACACAGACAGGAAACTCCTGCCGCCAACCATGCCGAACGGCTCATTCCTGCCGGAAGCACACAAAGGATAAGCAGCATCACACCACCAGCGACCATAGTTCCAGCCTTATCCATCACCTTTTTCCATCTTCTTCCATCATTCCGGTCAGAGCAGAGAATCTCCCCCCTCTTGGTCAGCCATTGATGCAGACAGACCGGAAGTATCATGGCCAAATAGCCGGAATAAGGCCCCGGATTGAAAAAAGAGCCGGTCAGCCGAAACAGGGAATGGTTCG